>JAAUXY010014355.1_pt1 | contig 34692 bp, 49 predicted proteins | sample 7278121 | NCBI WGS metagenome assembly JAAUXY01 (sample SAMN14350117, study PRJNA611818) | marine sediment metagenome | isolation source: surface marine sediment (1.8m) | place: French Polynesia: Moorea | collected 2018-08
AGAAAAGAGAAAAGAATAATCACCCGTGTCAACCGACACATGAAGTAATTATCCTTTCTCCCATCTTCCAAGTCAACCTTTCTCGGCTATATTTTTTCGACCAGGTCGAAGATCATAGCCTCCTGGATAAAAAAGTGATGAATGCCTAGCAAGGCTTTAAATAAGCGGCCGTAAAGGTGTCACACGAGCAATCGGAAATAACCTGCCATGACTGAGCCCTTGTCAACAGGTGACCCAAACAGCTTAGGCTGATTAGATTGTGAGTGAGGATCTTGAGGTGTGCCCAGATAACATTCTGGCCCACCGGGGACTTATTCACCTGTGGATAAGTAGGTCTAGTACCATGTAAAGCAATTGGCCAGTTTGATCATTTTTCTATTTTGATCGATAAATGCTCTAAAAAAAGGCCTGCCGGATTGCCTACATTGCCGAGCGGCATCGAATGCTAAAGCCCAGCAATCCTACTGGTTTAGTATTTGGGGGAAAGAAGGGCTCTATTGCCTAAAGAAAAGTGAACTAACTAACTGGAGAACAGAGAAATTACTTAAATAAGCTATTGACTTGTTAATTATGTTACTTACAATTATAAACATGGATTACAAAGTACTTAAAGAGCATGAAATACCTCAATATGTTTTACGTCGCATACGTGAGGCTGTAGAGAAAGGGCTAAACCCTGAAGTATCTCTGTTGTCAGACAGTGAGATATCTCAATTACCAGAAAACAAGAGTAGGGTAATATTTGATGAATACAAGTTTGATATTGAAACGAGTGAATATAGGTTGAGACAGATATGAGCACAGAAAAGACGAGATACTTCATCATAAACAACAGGAAAAAACTCGCAGCACCAATTATTGTTATCTCATCATTCTTTATATTCAAAACAGCAGATTTTATGCATACATTCAATGCTCTATGGAGTGAGTATGCTTACATACCAGGGTTATTTATTAGCGGTGCGTTGGCTGGACTTATTACATGGTTGGAGGAAAAATGACAATCCTATATGCAATATCTATAGCAAGTTCAATCCTAATAATTGATCACATCATCAAATGGCACGAACAGGACGGATGGACAAAGCATGAGCGAAAAGACCCAGATTTTTTCAGAGAACTCTAGCAAAGGTAAACTTATACTAATACTTAAGCGGTTTGGGCAGCCATCTTCATGGGCTGGATTCGGGATAATTGCTACTGCTTTCATTTCTGCCGAAGAATGGGGCTATCTATTATCAATAGGTACTGGTGTCGCTGGAATATTGGCTTTTTTGCTTGATGAGAGGAAACAGAAATGACCATATATAAAACCAAAGAAGAAGCTTTAGAAGCAGTCTCTAGAAATATATCGGCTTTAAGATATGCATCTGAAGAGTTCAAGAATGATAAAGAGGTTGTTATAGCTTCAGTCTCTAGAAATGGTTGGGCTTTAAGATATGCATCTGAAGAGCTCAAGAATGATAAAGAGGTTGTTATAGCTTCAGTCTCTAGAAATGGTTGGGCTTTAAAATATGCATCTGAAGAGCCCAAGAATGATAAAGAGGTTGTTCTAGCTGCAGTATCTCAAGATGGATCGGCTTTAGAATTTGCATCTGAAGAGTTCAAGAATGATAAAGAGTTTGTTCTAGCTGCAGTATCTAGAAATGGATGGGCTTTAGAATTTGCATCTGAAGAGCTTAAGAATGATAAAGAGTTTGTTCTAGCTGCAGTATCTAGAAATGGATCGGCTTTAACGTTTGCATCTGAAGAGCTCAAGAATGATAAAGAAGTTGTTCTAGCTTCAGTATCTAGAAATGGATCGGCTTTAGAATTTGCATCTGAAGAGCTCAAGAATGATAAAGAAGTTGTTCTAGCTGCAGTCTCTAGAAATGGATGGGCTTTAGAATTTGCATCTGAAGAGCTTAAGAATGATAAAGAGTTTGTTCTAGCTGCAGTATCTATAAATGGATGGGCTTTAACGTTTGCATCTGAAGAGCTCAAGAATGATAAAGAAGTTGTTCTAGCTGCAGTCTCTAGAAATGGATCGGCTTTAAGATTTGCATCTGAAGAGTTCAAGAATGATAAAGAACTTGTTCTAGCTGCAGTATCTATAAATGGATGGGCTTTAACGTTTGCATCTGAAGAGTTCAAGAATGATAAAGAACTTGTTCTAGCTGCAGTCTCTAGAAATGGATCGGCTTTAAGATATGCATCTGAAGAGCTCAAGAATGATAAAGAGGTTGTTATAGCTGCAGTATCTATAAATGGATGGGCTTTAGAATTTGCATCTGAAGAGCCCAAAAATGATAAAGAGGTTGTTATAGCTGCAGTATCTCAAGATGGATCGGCTTTAAGATATGCATCTGAAGAGCTCAAGAATGATAAAGAGGTTGTTATAGCTGCAGTATCTAGAAATGGTTGGGCTTTAGAATTTGCATCTGAAGAGCTCAAGAATGATAAAGAGGTTGTTATAGCTGCAGTATCTAGAAATGGATCGGCTTTAACGTTTGCATCTGAAGAGCTCAAGAATGATAAAGAGGTTGTTATAGCTGCAGTATCTATAAATTGATCGGCTTTAGAATTTGCATCTGAAGATGCTCAAGATGGCTGGAATATTGGCTTTTTGGTTTGATGAGAGGAAACAGAAATGAACCCGAAACAAACGGCTAGAGACGAATGTGTATTTTGCAAAGCAAAACATAGACCAAAGCATAAATTTATGTGCTTAAAAACTAATTCAATATTAGAAAACGGTGAAAATAATGAATCCCAAACCAGCGACTAACGGAAGACCGTTAACACCAATAAAAGAAACCCTGTTTGAATCAGGGTCTGAAACAGACTTTGCAAAGTTTATCAATGAGGCTGATTTGGATTTACAGAAAGAGATTGTGGACCCTAAGCACGCTCTTATGCGCATAGCTAGGCGGTCAATATCTTTGACGAATATTACCAATGGCCAGGTTGGCTGGGATTTTAAGAGGGCAGGAGTGTGATTAATAGAATGCTTAGAACACCGCTATTCTTAATATCTATACTATTAGCAATTCTTATTGCGCAAAATATCAATGCTTATACTGAATATCAATCAACAATTTCACATCTGAAACCGTTCTTTACTATCAAAAACCTTGCAATACTGAATGCGTGAAGTCTACTAAGGTCGCCGAGGGCTTCGGCATCTGTTAAGTCCTCAATATCTTTTATTATGCAGTCTTCTTTCTGAATAAATTCAGCTGGTTCAGACCAATGCCCCTCTATACCATTAACATCAACTGCCTTTATAATATAAGAATCTCCGGCAACTTTTAACTTGTAATAATCAATCTCTAATTCATCAAGATGATTTCCGTTATCTCTCTTATCTGGGACAACAAATGTTAGCATCCTCCCTTCAGCAAAAATATTTTCGCTACACATCATCATGAAAGCAATAACAAGCCAAAATGTCGATATTTTTAGAAACATCATAACAGAGCTTCGCATTTGCTTTCTATGGCAGACATAGCATTACTAGTCATTCTAGCGCCACTTTCTCTAGACCACCCGGCTACTGTTGATATGGCTTTCGGAGGACTAAAAAAGTCGGCAACATCAGAATTTTCAAGGTCGAATGCAGACTTTACTATTTTGAATTTTGTCTTTTGATCTAAAAAATCATAGCTTGATTTTAGCTCTTCAGGAAACCCATGATCAGTAAGCATTTCCTCAAGCTTAAATATAACTTCGTCATCCGCCATATAATGGTGATTCCTGTTGGTCCATCTATACATATCTGTTAGATTTACCCCAATAAATTCAGCCATCTGCTGCATTGATATTTTATAAAAAGCAGCAATAACCTTTAGTTTGATATTGTTTGGACTATGTCTATATTTTGATACTAGCTTCTTTACAAATTTCTGTTTGGTCATATATTACCTTTTAGTCTAATCCTTTTTCAATTTTGCTAAAAATAGTCCTTTATTTTAGCAAAGTCAATGGCTATAGTTAAGCTGAAGGAGGGATAAAACATGCACAAATCATATCAAATAGAGCGATTTGCTCCAAATCATTGCGTAGTATGGCTGTTACACCATGGTAAAAACTCATTTAAAGAGATTGTTTTCAAGCGACAAACAGATGAATGTTTAGAGCAATGCTGGAATTACAAAAAATGGGCTGAAAACAAAGAAAAAAGGAGCGTCTTTCAATGAAAATATGTCCAATAGGATGGAAGCCAGACAATTGCGTTGTTATAAATGAAATAAGGCAAAAAGTTGGACCATTAGATAATGCGGCTAAAATAGCCTCATTGCATATATATGTATACCAAGCGAAGAAGATAAATGATTATCTTCTGCATGTTATGCAACAGCCAAATGAAAACGTAAACCTTAATCGCGGCCTAGATACCTAGGGACTTCAATTGATTTGCTGGGATAAAACATTGCAATTATTCCAGCATCTCTCGCATGCTGATTACAACGCTTATTCCATTTTGTAAGCTGCCTGAAATGCAGGTCATCCATCTTACTACCTGATATTGGCTTTATAAAATCAAACTCTACCCTGTCATTATCATCAAATCTTTTCCCCCAATCTATCCATAAATTACAATTAAACTTAATAGCTCCGGCGCCATAAAACCTATTAGGGTCTGCACTGTAAGTAACTTTCCCCTTTGGAGATATGATTTTCCAGTTTCTCTCACCGTGATATTTGTTTTTATTTGCGTCCTCGACAACAATCAAACATTTCTTATGGGGGGTCATAACCAAAGTCGTTTCAACGAACTCGAAAGCGTCGTTATGGTGCATAGAATTCACACTCACTAATTTACCAGCAGATAGTAAATTACGTCTTTCTGCAACTGCGACCCCGGTAGCCTTCCCGGGGTCTACGCCAATGACTATTGTATCCTTGATGAAAACTTACTCTTTAACTGTTTAATATGTTTAGGCCCGCTTAAAGCCCTGTGATTGGCGTCTTGTTGGTTCTGGGCTAATAACTTCTGAGTTCTAATGCACTGAGGTGTCGGCCCAGCCTGGACACTCCCATTATAGCTAATTTCTTTTATCTCATCCTCCCACCTCTCCTGGTTAATAAACGTTGATAAGTTTGGCCATTCAGGAACAAAAACGCCATGTTTTTGTCTGGAGATTTTATCTTTCGCGTGAATTTCAATGCCCGTCAATATTTTGTCTAGCTTTTCTTTTGTAACCTTGGCTTTTTTAAACGCCTTCCTTGAAGGAGTCTTATTAACAACACCAGGATACCGACTGCAAAGTATTTCAAAATAACTTTCATTAAACTCAGGCTCCTTTTCTTTTAACAACTCAACAAACTCAGGATGCTCCAATAAAGCCCATTTAAGAGCCTCATATTGCCTAGTCGAAATAAGCCCAATTATATGAACCCCAGACATCACCTCTCTGAACTTCTTCTTGCATCGCCTCTCTTTCTGTTCCTGAGTTTCCTCTTCTTGCCCTTCTTCCATAGCGCCCTCCCTTCATCCTTTCTACGCTATCAGTCCTAACACCTTTGGCGATATAATTGATTTCGCCACCGCTCCTAATAAAGCTTTCTATATCTTTTGTTATAGAATTACTCGTTATCATGATCAGATTTTCTCCTCATCTTGTTTTCGCTCTTAGGCCTATAGTTTTTTACATAATGCATCATGGCAATATCCTGTGCCTCATTTAAAGATTTCCCATCCCCTAAATATTTTGCCTGCTCTATCGAATCACCGTAATACTTTACCTTATAGATAGTTTGTTTTTGTATGGTGTATTTAAGATTAGTTGACTCCCAGTGGCCAAAATCAGCAGGGTTATAATTAGTATTAGTCTCAATCTTTAGTCTGTCAAAGGTCAAATTATGATGCTTATAGTGCTCTCCATTGTTGCCATTCTGTCCTATTATGTCCTGCCTTTCTTCATCTTCTTTATTCCAATTTTCTTCTGTCATCTTCGCCTTCCTCCATTGATTAAAAATAAGACATTAACAATATATTAGATGATCGTCAATAATATTGTTGATTATTTTTATTGACAAAAAGGATTGATTAGTTAGAATACAATAATACTTTAACTAAGAAGGGGGATTATATGGAAGAGGAATGGGAAGACGATAATTGGTGGCAACAGGAACAATTATTGTTGGAAGAAGAAGAGGAGGTAATCGCAGAATCAGAAATCAATATTAATTGCATTAAATTTAGTCAATCAAACAATGAAATGGAGAATACACAATGTCTTTAATCGCAAAAAATGAATCTGTAGAGATAGAAATCCCAGCGCCTGGTGTTTACACCGCTATTTGTATTTGGATTATTGATCTAGGGATGCAAGAAACTAAATGGAACGAAGTTGTTAAGTTAAAAAGAAAGGTAAAACTAGTATTTGAGCTTGTTGGTACATCTATGGAAGCCAATGGCAAGCCTTTTGTTGTCGGTAATAATTTCACTTTGTCTCTAAACGAAAAATCTGAATTATACAAAACACTAGTTTCTTGGAGGGGTAGAAATTTTTCATCTGAGGAAATGGATGGATTTGATTTAAAAAATGTTTTAGGAGCTGGGTGTCAGTTAAATGTCATCCACAATCAGTCAGAAAACAGGATTTACGCCAATATTGGGGCAATTATGCCATCCAGAAAAGGGGAGTCAGTGCCATCTCCAGTAAACGATTTTATATTTTATGATGGCCATAACCATGATGAAGATGTATGGAATAAGATACCTGAATGGATACAGAATAAGATAAATAGACCTAAATTGGTCTCGGTAGAGAATGAACCACCAGCTCAGCCACCCGTATTCGAAGATGATGACATTCCGTTTTAAGGAGAAGGCCATGAAATCACTATCTTTATATGAGCTAAGCACTGAATTCGCTGAATTAGGTAGGTTATTGCTCGAATCAATGGATGAGGATACTGGCGAAATTGATGACACTTTTATTGAGAAACTGGAGGCCTCGGAAATAGCCTTTCGGGAAAAGGCCGTCAATATCGCAAAGTATATTGAGAATCTCAAATCCACCTCTGAGGGACTCAAGAAGGCTATCCAGAAGCAGCAGAAGCGTAAGAAGACTGTCGAAAACATGATAGCCAGATTGGAGCAATACTTGATTCATTCCATGAAGGTGTGCGAAGTAGAAAAAATTGAAGGGGAGCTACCGATACAGTTAAGGCAAAACCCCTTCAAGCTCATCATCGAGGATGAGGAGTTAATCGATGAAAGCTTTTTTGAATCTCAGAAAGTGTTGAACAAAAGCCTTCTAAAAAACTTTTTGATAGATGGTTTTAATATAAATGGGGCGCATCTGGAGAAGGGCGTCTCTGTCAGAATCGGATAATAAGATTTCCCCACTGGCGACTGTCGGCAGCCCAATATTAAGCAAATGTTGGGCTGTTTTTTTATCTACGAAAGACACTTTGCTGATTAGGTCCATCTCTATTATATTAGAAGCATTCTCTTAACATAGATAAAGGCACCCAAAATGAGCAGACCTCTTAGACTGATCCCCGTCGATAGATTTGAAGGCGACATAGTCGCTGAGGATAATGATTATCTTTACCGAGTGACTAACTCACAAAACTTTGACCGAATCCCAAAATCAGACCTGAGCTCCTCGACACAGCTTGCTGCGGGGTCTGCCTTTCCAGGCGGTGCGCCAGTCGCCGGTGCTTTTGTTCTTTTATCCACCGGCACCTTCATCACGCAGGGTGTGGATGCAAGTAATACTGTAGTGAGGTCTACCGACGGTGGTGTCACATGGAATACGGTAACGACAATGGATTCCGCTGTATTGCGCGAACGAGGCATAACTAAGGTTGATTTGGTTGATGGGTCAGAGGCAGTGATTTTAGGCGGGTACGAAGTCCTTTCTACAGGTGAGGATGTTGAATTAATCATGCTCACCAATGACGGGGCAACGGTTACAGTCTTAAACACATGGGCTGTTGATAATGCTTTGGTGAGGCATATTCATGGTAGCCGACAAGACCCATTCACCAAAAAATTATGGATTTTCATGGGAGACACCAACGCGCAATCAGGCATCCTAATTGTCGATCACGATAAGATTGATGATACTACTGCTTGGTCAAACATCGGTGATTCTGCACTGAGCTCAATCACTGAGCCGGGGTTTACCGTGATTGCGGATGGCACGCAAAAGTTCCGGCCTACCGACATGGCTTTTACCAAAAAATATGCGTATATGTCGAGTGATGGATCGCCAACGGGGATTTATCAAGGCATTATCAGAATAGACAAAGCGACAAACAGGGGAGTTTATGTTGATCGTAAGATGCAGGATTTTAGTGATCACCATGAAGGTTTTTGGTCACTACCAGTAACCACCAATCAAGTTGTCCACGTGCCTTTAATTTCGACCGGCCCCACGGATAATTGGGAAGTTCCATTTTTTTCTCACGTAGATGATGGTATTACCTACAAGATAGGTAAGGGCCACCTAGATGGGTCTGCTACCAAGTTTGTCCCCAGAGTGTTTTGGAAGGGGCAAGAGGATAAGATTTATTTCAGCACTGGGGATATGGCGGGCAGTAATGACCAAAAGTACACAATCGTGATGAAAGTTACTAGCGATCCATTTTATGGTCCACAGCCCGATAACTTCTTTCCTTGTTACTTTGTTTCGACGACCGGAGCAACATCAGCCGGAACGACGGTGGGAATAGATCCGAGAAACCCTGCCGCGATGGAAGCCGTCTTAAATCGTGGGAACGGTTGCGGCATCTACAGCACTGGAGCCGTGTTCCTGTTCGCTGAGGGTGACTACACAACATCAACCAACCTGAGCGTTGGAGACTACAGCAACGGTACGTTTACCTATCAGGGCAACGCAGGAGAAAGAATCCAATTGCGTCCGTCTGGAAATGTAACAATCACAGGAACAGGCGCAAGCTATCTTTGGAACATGGCCGGCGCCGTGGATGTTAACCTGTTATTTAGCGACTTTAATCGCGTAGCCATGGACTCAAATCAAGATAGGTTGTTTCTCGGAAGCTCGGCGAGAAACAGCAGCATCATTGTACAAGATGCTCTCTTTGGTGACCCGTTGGTAGATACTCGGCGATGTTTCGAGCCCAAAAATGAGCTTATTCAGTGTTACAGGACAACAATAAAATGGCAGAACGATGGTGGGAACAACGAGGTTCTTAGAGTAGGAGAAGCTTCTCCTACCAACCAATGTAAGATCGAAATGTACGATTCTCTCGTGGAAGGGGGAATGATTTCTGTACAGCAATTAAACGATGGAGAGTTTGAATCTTACAATACTGTTTTTAAAGAGTACGGCGATACTGGTCACAAGCTCGAATCAGGTGCAACAAATACACCCATTTATGAAAATAGCGTGTCTTACAGCAGTGTTGCCGGAACACAGCCGTTTGATGATAACGCAGGCGCCGACTACACAGGCAGAATCAATAACTGCATATTCGACACAGAGAGCAGTTCGGACGGCGTTGCTGATTCAGAATATGACAGCGAGACCGTTGTTGATCCTGAGGTTGGCACCGCTGGGCACATATTTGTTGATCCCGCCAATGATGATTACAGACCAGTCGCTGGCAGCACGGCGCACCAGAGAGGTACTATCGTTCAAGACATTTCTCTTCCATCTAAGAACGGTAGGCCTCGATTATCGCCTCCAAGTATTGGTCCTGATGAGTACACATCTGACGAAATCGCGATGACTATCTCCGCAGATGGGGTGATTAGCTGACCATTCAAGTATCCAACAATAATCCGTTGAAAGGTTCTTTTAACGGATTATAGGATTATCCGGCTCAATTTAGCAGGTCTTTGAAGAAATTATTCGTGACTGCCGCTGTTGCCAATGAAACAACAACCGCTACGAGAGATGCTTTTAAGTTCAACTCCAACGTCAGCTTATCCAATTTATCAACACGATTTGTAAGGTTTTTTATCGCTTCCTTATCTGTCTCAGACTGGTTCTTCAAGAGTTCCAACTCAACCCTTAAATTCTGAATGCTGTTTTCATTGTCCTCGCTTTTGTCGAAATTCCTTTTTGCGACTTCAATCAAGTACATGCGATATTGAGAGAAGTCATCTTCATTCGACTCCTTGGATTTGGAGGTTTCTGACATTAATAACCTGCCCAGCTATGCCAACCAACTTTCCACCAACAGTAATGGGCCACTTCCAAACCTCCAGATCCTGATTCACATTCTGCTTTTGGTTGTAAATTCGTTCAATAAATTTTGCAGCAGCTCCACTTTTAACGACCGTTCGATCGTTTAGGTCGAAGCTATCTGCCTCTCTCTCCGACCAAAATTTGCTATCAAACTGTGCGTTATATAGCTCTGGAGATATTCCGAATTCTTTCTCGTAAATATAGTTGCAAAACATCATTCGTCCATCTGGGTCTTTAACCCAGGACGGCATCGGAGAGCTTAAGAAAAAAGCTGTGAGTTCTGTTAATTTATTTAAATAAACTGTTTCTTTTTGGCAAATTCGCTCATGATAAAATTCAAGTTTATCGATAAGGTCTCTATCCTTGTATCGTTCGAACACGGTAATACCTTCCAATATTGATAGGAATATGGGTTATTTATTTCCGTGCCCTAAGTGGCAATAAGATAAAACTACAAATTATTATGCTGCTATGTTAAAAAAGATTCCGAATGGCATATCTGCATCTGTATCTGTTTTTGGATTTGTTTTTGGTATTGCAGTACCGTTCGTGAATAGGTTCGCATACGTCGTAACACGATTATCAATGATGTTACCTGAACCAATATATTCTCCGTTGGTTGCATTGACCGACTGAATAAACCAGAAATCATTGGTTGCTCCATCATTATTAAAGAATTCACATCCATCAAACTTGAACAGCGTTCTGTCAGTTGAAATGGTGTTAAAGAAAAACGTGGATTCCGTCGCGAGATTCCCAATCGCGCAAACTCCGGTCGCATGCAATATCACAGCCCTACCCGTTGGGTTAGTGAGTGGAGTATCATCTATCTGCACCCACTGAACAACGCTACCTCCGTTGATCTTAGCATCACTGGTGTCAAAGTTTACTTTCTGCAAGCCGCAGTTATTAGAGCGTACAATGTCGGCTCGGGTAGATACTTCGCAGTCTACTCTAGGGCAGTTGTTTAAATGTATCTCAGCGGCATCTCCAGAGCTTTTAATGAACTGAGGATTACAGTTTGTCGCAGTGAATTTAATTCGATTGTCATAGCTTGTTAAACTAATTGGAAGCCGACCCAGGGAATCACTCTGATCTGCACAATTGTTTAAATTTATTTCTGTTGAACATGAACCGTATGATGCTACAAATCCCTTACCATTTCCAAGTAAAGCATCTGTTCTTACTTTTGCAGCGTCAGAGAATTTAACATTCCCGTTTGTAATGTTAACAACATTATTTTTACCTGTAATTTCAGTAGGCTCTAAAATACCACAAAAAGAATATGAAGTAGCAGCATCAAATGTCGCGTTATCAATGTAACCATTACAGTTATCGATATTGACTACGAAGTTGACCTGACCGGTTTTATTAATACCAAAACAAGTGTGCCCTGTTGATGTTGCAGCCGTACCGTTAAAGGTCAAGGTTCCAGCGAGAGACATATTACAGTTAGAAATGTTGTAAACAGAGTCTGGTGCGCCGTCTGGGTTAATTAGCACGCCAAACTTCAATCCAATACCGTGACAGTTATCTAGGTTGTAACCTTTAACATTACTCAAAAATCCTGAATTAGGAATTGCATCGCCATTTGAACTGGTTGCGGATAACACAAACCCGCCAACGGTGTTGACAGCATAAGAAGATGTGATAGTGATGTTCTCAGAGTTTTCAAGCCAAACTGCGGCATTGTTTTCTGAAGAAATATTATCATGCGCATATTCTGCATAAAAATTTTGAATGACGGAAAAATCACCTGCATTAGAGCTAGCGGATACGCCGTCATAAACAATGCCTATTCTGGTAAAATCATAACAGGAACAGTTTATAGTTTTTACATCACGGCATAGTGTAAAAAAGAATGGGTCGCCAAATTCACCCCTATTACGCTCAGATTTACAATTTTCAATCAAGATATTTTTGCATCTGATTTCACCTCTGAAACTAGCCCTCCAGAAGTTCTTAGCAATACAATTTCGTATTGTCATATTTGTACAAGTTCTCATTGTAAAACCAGCACACTTCGTATAGTCATCAATATTCGAATCACTTGGAGTTGCTTGATCTTCGTTGGGCGTACTGGATCCTGTTACCGTGATCTGGCCATCTAAAACAAAACCATCAAAAGTTAACCCATCTTGAGAATCATACAAAACCATAAACTGACCTGAAGCCAGCGCTAAGTTCGTATTTTTCAACGTGGCACCGTATGACATCCAACTGCATGTGGGTGACACACCAGCCTGAGAAGCTTGAACAGAAATGCCGTACTCTGCTTTAGGGAAAAACAATGATCTCCCTGCCGCTGTAGCAGCCGCGTCGGCAGCAGCTATGTTAGCTGCATCATCCGTTGTACCATCGGCTACACACCACCAGAAAGCGGAATAAAAGCCTATGTCATGCGTTCTCTCTGCGTACCTATTGGAGTCATCTGTGAAAACAATTAGGGTGCCGGCGTTATCGGTGACTGTACCGGTCTTTACCGTAAAAGAACCAGCAATCTTGTCGCCCGTTAAAGTGATATTGTCACCATCTGTTAATTGAGAGGATGTGAGCCCACGAATACCTGCATAGCTAGATACTTGAAGGTTCGATATCTTCTGCTCAAAGGTAGCATTCGCATTGAATGCCCTATTCGTTCCTGATTGCTCAATATTGTCGAATGGGCCCATGTAAAATGGCCCGTTGGCTGAAGCGTCCGACGAATTAGCAAATATTCCCCACTTACATTTTCGATCGATATGAGGGACAACTTCATTACCAGAGACTTCCCAAATTCCATCTGCATTCGCAGTTATCGTGGCTTGCGGGCTGGTTCCTGATCCATCGGTAGCCAAATCAGTAGTGGTTGTTGTTCCCGGTAGCCACGCTTTCAAAACAGCCCCAGTATAAGGGTTACCGTTGGTATCAAATACCATTCCAGGCACACCTTGTAACGCTGTCCAACCCATATCTAGTTCCTCATCAATATTCTTTGCATTACGTTAAACGCATTTTCGTCGCTAATACCTCGAACACTGCGTAACTTCTCTTCCGCTTTTTCTTCAACAACTTGCCTGACACCTTCTCTACCACGTGAAGCCTTAATTGCTGACTCAATCTGGCCTTTGAAGGAACCTTTCGCGGTGGCGCTGAATCTGTCGTCCAGCGCATTGGCGAAAACAACCAGGCTATTAACATCAACATCGAAGTCATCGCCCAAGTTTTTGGCTGTATCTGATAGCACCTCAATCGCGTTTCTTAAATCCTGCCTAGAGCTGTAATTGCTAAGCAGTTTCCTGAGGTCTTGACCAACGGCCGCGTTAGCATTCTCTGCATACACATCCACCCTTCTGGGGAGAGCGTCAACAAGGCCATTCATTGCCGTTAGCGCTGAGCTTAGCTCGTCGTTTACTGCAGCGTATTGACTATCAACATCCCTAATCACTTGGTTCAGCTCGTGACGAATCGATTTCGCAAAGTTTCTACCAGTCTCTGTCAAACCGCCTTCTGACTTCTTGCGAAAGTCGATCATGGCGTCAAGTTGGCGTTTCAATTTGTGAGCTCGTAACGCGTCACTACCCTCTTCGGCTAGCAGATCAATCACATCCTTAATGACTTTTTGGGACGTTCGATCTTTAGAAATGTCAGATCCAACGAACGACAGGTTTGGCGGTACTCCAGTGGCTGTGACACCAATCCTTTCTAGCTCATCGAATACTTTATCTTGTACTTGGTCCGTACTTATCTGTTTGCCCTTTAAATTACTGCCTGCAATCCCATCGAGCTGGCCCCTTAATTTCTGGGCTCTGCCTTTGATGAACTGAAATCTGTCCATCACATGCTTTCCAGCAATATCAGTAGGTCTAGTGGTTGTGGATGAATTAGCGATCGTTTGACGCTTAATCTGAAGCATCTTTAGCATCTGATCTTTGGTGGGTCTGGTTGTGTTCTTTGCAAATGAGACATCTCGCGGCGCGAAGCCTTGCTTGATTGCTTCTTCACCCAGCTCATCACTAACGACGTTACCGCTTTGGAGAATGTAAGTAGCTAAAGCATCATCTTTTGAGCCACTTTTTATTTTCTGCTTGATAATATCATCCACAACCTCATCGGCTGTGTTTGCACCAGAAACTGCGGGCAAATTATCGATATCATCTACGAGAGAGCCAAATGAAATGCCTTTTTTATCCAGCGCGGCTTGGAACTCTTTGGTGGGCAAGCCGGTACTCGCATCAATTAAAGTGATATTCTTACCGAATTTTTGCGTAAATAGATTTCTTAAGCCTTGAGTCGCGAAAGCTCCGCCTAGTGGTGCTGCAATTCCGCCGACGAGAGCACCCGTATCACCACCGATGTCCTCGCCTACTTCCTGCCCTACACCTGAAGCGATGGCAGCAGTAATATCTTGTTCTGGCGTGCTGGCGCCTAGTCTTCTGGTAACACCAGCAGTGACTGACTCACCAACGGTTTCTGGACCAAGCTGTTTGACAATGCCTCTTAGACCAGTTCCAACCCCGGTCGCAGCTGGTGCTAGCTCACCGGCAGTCGCAGCCGCTTCGCCAGATAGTCCCTGTGCGAATTCACCTCTCTCACTGGGCGCTATGGCATGTAGGACCTGCCTTGCTGTAGGTATTCTGTAATCGGACCCAGCAACTTGAAGCGCTGCATTAACAGCGCCAGGACCAAAAAAATCAATGATGTCTGCAATACTTCGGTTAGCGCCCGCCGCAAATTCAGCAAGTAAAGGTGCGCCAGGCAAAGATAGAAAAGCATCGTCCAAAGTTCTTTGGTCAGCAGGCTTCTCGATTTTTGGATCAATTGGAACCTCAACGTTCCCTTCCTTAGGCATTGGCTTCGCTGTAGATATATCAAAGCCAGCGCGTTTTGTCGACTCAACGGGTTTGGCCGTGCTGATATCAAACGCCATCAGTCAATTTCCTTATATGAGCCATCAGGAAAAACTATTGCCCTGTTACCTTGAGCATCAATCATAATCTGACCCTCACCAGCAGCACCCTGATTGGATCCGGTCGTATTTGAGTTCAACAAAGACAAAGCGTCTTCGTCGTTATTCTTCTGTGCAAATTCTTGTGCTTTTGATACAGCGCTTTCAGCTTTTGCCTTTCGCCTGTTGATCAGCCTCTTCAACACTTCGGGGTTTTGGGTGATTGCACCACTGGCTTCGATCATAAACTTCCGTTCACCTTCAGTTGGATTGGCACCCAACTGGCGGATGCTCCCAAGGACGGCTTCCTTAAATAAGGCGTCTAGTTCAGCCAGGTTCGCCGCTTCCCAACCAAATAGCTGCCTGGCTCTTTGAATACCAGCTTGGATACCGCCGGTTCTTACAGAGTCGATTAGCTCCAACATTCTTTCAAAGGTTGGTATTGTCGATCTGGCGGCAATGCCGGTATCGATCACGGTTTCTATTCTCTCAGCTCTTGCTTTACCCGTTAGACTTTCAACATCTTTGTTAACATCAATGTCAGCTTTACCTTGAGCCTCTTGCATCCTTCTTTTGAGGTTCTCAGAAGATGTTTCACCAAAAGATCCAACCACCTGAACTCGACCAACAGGATCCGCTGGGCCGGCGCCGATCGGTGACATACGCGTTTGCACCTGCCCAGTCCCAGGATTCCTGACTTGAGTACCAAAGAACAGATTACCTTCCGTATCCTTGAATGTTTCTTGTGCGCCAAATTGTGAGTTAGCACCCACATCTGGAGATCCAATTATCCCTTCGGTTGCCGAGATGGCTTGATCAAGAGTCACATCATCCAATTCATTGGGTTGAATCGAACCTTTCGGAACATTGAGTGCCTCTAGATTCGGCTCTATCATCTGAAAAGCTACAGCACGCTGTTCAAATGGAAGTTTTCGCAAAGATCGAGCCGTTTGGTTAAGAAATTGTGCCTGTTGGATTAACTGAGAGCGCCTTTCATCCATCGAGGCACGATTTATTTGATTTTCTTGCTGTTGTATCTGCATATCAAGCAGCCTATTCCTGGCAGGTTGTTGAGCAAGCCTTTGCTCGCCTTCCTGTATTGCCAATCTGTTTAACCTCGACCTCTGAAAAGCCCCGATTGGATCTATGCTAACCATTATAAAAAAGCTCCTGCTGCACGAGCGCCAAGATTAATTAAGTTTGCGGCGCCTTGCTCTCTTGACTGCGCAGAACCAATAGCTCCTGCGCCTTGTGCAGCGCCTACACCAGCCCTAATATTCGCAATATTCGCGGCAGTTCCAAGCTCAGTTTGTCCTCTACGCTCAGAAACCCCAGTTCCCAAATTGAGAATATTAAATAATTCATTAAATCTATTTGATCTCAATTGTTCCTGCTGAGAAATTAATTGCGGAGCAACCGTAGAAGCCAAATTCTCACTAAACCGCGTTAAATCCTCAAGTGTCCCACCAGCCCCAAGTCTACCCCGAGCAGCAGCACTTTCTTGAATATCCTCAAACCCTTCTTGACGCAAAAAATCAACGATACCAGCTATATCAACCTGCTGTGGCCCTGGACCAGATAACAGACTTTGCAGCCTTGCTCCTGCCGTTTCACCAAGCTCCACAGCAGGTTGCGATATATCACGAACAATATCCTGCGCCTGTCTTAACTCAGAAACACCAGCTTCTCCAGCCGACTCAGCAGACCTTACAGCACTTCGCTGAGCCTCCTCTTGAGATTTGCCAGTAAATGGATCGATAATATTGTCAGCTACCCAGCTCATACCCAATCAACCTTTTTTATTCCCATAAAGACAACATCTAAAGCCTTGCCATCTTTCAAATAAAAACAACTTCTTACACCTTCATACTTAAACCCACAATCAATAGCACATTTAATAACATTTTCGTAGATGGAAGGTATGTCACAATTTATTTTTTCTGTTTTTAAAATATCAAATACCCATCTTATCCCAGCTTTAATGGCCTCCCTGGAATACAAATGACGGTACTCTTTCAAAATGTTCGCGTGTATCTTGTAGCTCACCTTGCTGTCCGGATGAAAGATCAGCACACCAATCTCTTCGTTGAATATTCTCGGAATCAAGTAGTAAATTTCATCCGATTCAGTGGTTTCAAAACTACCCCTCTCTGATACGCCATCCTCTGCAATCGTGCTGAAGATGATCGGGTCATTCAATATTGAGTTAATCAACTCGTAATCTTTACTTCTGCTAATCTCCATTAGGACGCGACATCCTCCACGCCAGAAGCTGTAAAATAAAGGTCATTCGTAACTGCTGCTCGAATCTGTATAGTTCCATTCTGAGGCACAAAATGCCCGATACAGTTGTCAAGCGTGGCACTTTCACCCGCTGGAATTGATTTCGCTTCAATCGGTCTTACTGTACCTGTCAAGGTAGCATCGCTCAAAATGTACAAATAGAAAACCTGTGCGCCGGCGTTATTATTGAAAACACTAGCCTGCTGTATCCTCGTTGGGCCATTGGTTGCAGTGTACGCCAGTTGCCGAGGATCCGCGGTGTCAATCGTCGTCTGTAAATTCAATGCCAAGTTAATTAAATTGACAGCCATAAACGGTCCTCTACTTGCTCAATATTCGTGTTTATTTGTGTTATGGACGTATTTACTGAAGATACATCATTATTTAAAACGGTCAACTGATCCGAGTTAGCATCAATATTCTGTGCGTTTATCGCTATGTTTGCAGCATTTGATTCAATACTAATATTTCCTGTTTCCAAAGAGCTTTGCAGTGAGGAAAGTGACTCAACCTCACCATCACCTCTGAGATCCGTTAAAAAACGGTTAAACCAAGCGATAAAAAGCCGCACCTCTGGATCAGGATCGTTAACCCACTTCTTTGGCCAAGGGACAAGTAGAGGATCTACACTCATATGCAAACCTCCACATCCGCATTAGCAGAAATCAAAACCCATTTCACCGGGTCCGTCATCTCGAACCTGAATTGGCGACGCCTAAACTTGCCAAGACCAAAAAGCTCGATCTTGTGCTGATAATCGCCTTTGTCGCCAATTAGCTCCCAGTTCTCGGATGACCATGTCCTGCCGTCATCATCTGACCACTCTATGATAATCGTTGCCTGCCCGGACAACAGGCTTACGCCAGGTTCGATAATGAGTTCCAAGCGCTGCATCATCAGGTCTTTTCCAGGAGACCCCAAAGCCTTAGCGCTTATTGTGATCCCTTCTCGAACTCTATGGATCGTATCGCCGTTGTCATCGTAGGTATCGGTATCCAGCTCATAAATGTTGCCATTACGATAATCAGCAACTAAATGCTTCCCGTAGCAATAACAATATGAATTCATGAGATGTCGGCCATTGTCCGACCCATAAACCAGGCTGGTCCAAAAGTTAGATTGTTCGTGGTAGAGCCATGATTCGTTACCCGAAGGGAACACTAAATAGTAAAACTCTTGGTTATCAATGGAGAAACAAAAACCGAAAGCGTCCGAGGCGGTAGGATAATTCGCGATAGACTTACCGATCGCGGGATTACCCAAAGGTTGTACTTGAAGACCAGACAAACGATATGGCTGGAGATCGCTGCCAAGGAAATAAAGGTACTGTTTGTTTTCAGATACGCTATACGGCGCGGCCAAACCAAGGTCTGTTTTGGAGGCATTTGTGATCGGAGAATACGGCGGGTTTCCGGTACCAACGTTATACCAAGGCGCTATCGATGTCTCGCCAAACACATAAAGCTGCTGATTGAACTGCTTCACAGCGATTACATCGTCGGGATTACTGTCCTCACTCGCGATATTCGCCGAGTTAACAGTTAAAGGTGAATCCAGATCGGGGAATATTATATCATTCCCGGCGCCATCGTAAATGACACGGCGATTCATGTAGGTGGATGTTTTAGAATTCGTTAAATTAGCGCCGCCACCCACTTTAAGGTCCGTACCATCATAGGTATAAGGCCGAGTCTCTCCAGTGGTAATCACTAAATGTATGCCATCTGACTCCAACACACATCTTCCACCGCCGCCGATCACGCCAATCTCAGTTGGCGCTCCAGAAGCGTTCATGCTGTAGAGTTTATTGCCAGTGACTGTGTAGTAAACACCTTTATGCATGCCACTCCCGCGGTTGCCGCCGGAAGAACCAGCCTTGCCCAGCAACTTAAGGCCAGCAAACGGCTGAAGAGTAGCTAGCTCATTACCCTGTTTATTGACTTGGACGTAGAAGTTCTGAGTGCGCTGATTCGAAACAGGTAGCGATCTATTTTCATAAGTTGGGCCAGCTATTGGAATGGGGACAGTCGCCATCAGTAGAACTCCGCATCTTCAGACGAGGAGAAATAGGGATCATGAATGACTCGTCTCAAGGATGTTTCAGCATTTTGTGCAGAATTAAGAATACGCTGATAACGATCGTTACTTACGCCGTATTCATCAACGCGAGCACGTGCAACCAGGGCAACAACTGGCTCAACAACCTCATCGGGTATCGTGCCAGTTAATGTCCAGTTCACCAGGTTCAGCTCTCTCAGCTCCGCGTAAACTTCGCTGTACGCCGCAGTCAGATCAGCGCTGTATCTGTTGGAAAGCGTCTGACCAAAGGCGAGAACCCCAAGTTTCCGAGCAGCCTTATCCCTAATTTCTGCGACAGTCGGCATCACTCATTACTCACTCTCGGTTGATTCCACTGAATCATCACTTTCTTCAGGTGCGACTTCAGAAACACTCTGTTCCTTTTTGGACTTTCTTGGTTTCTTTGCCTCGACTTCTTTGAAGTGATCATTATTTCTCAACTTAAAGATAGTTTTTTCATCATTGACTTCGACAGGCTCCCCCTTCTTAAAGGTAATACCAAAGCAATTAACCTCACCTTTCTCACAATTGCCAACGTATTTAAATTTCACTCATCACCTCATTGTGTAAAATACAATAACCGTCAATTGACCAATACCAAATTCAGCAGCGGTCGCATCAGCGGTAATTGAAATTTTAGTTTCGAACTCTGTTGGGGATATCGTTCCATCGGTGATAGTTGGCGCTATTGGCTTAAATACACCATTTGCACCAAAGTAGAAACCACCAACCACGACAGCATCTTTAGGCACCCTGCACATCTCGTACACATCACCAGGCTCACTGTTTTCAGTGATGCTATATGTGCCCCAGGCAACACAACAATCACCATTGCCCTTGCCGACATAGGCAGGAAAAGCTTCTGAAGCTCGCGTAGAAGTAACAGTCTCTGCAACCATAGGCTCCTCCTAGGAAAGCGGGCCTTAGAGACCCGCATTAAGATTAACTATCAGCTACAGCAGCAAAGAAGCCAGTTAATACGCCATGATCTTTAAGATCATCTGTATCACCTGAGCCAGAACCAAACGTCATTTTAGTAATTTCATACCATTGACGAACTGCGACACCTTGTTTGTCTTCATAGTCAAACGTTTCCTGCTTGGTTTCAGGACGCTTGCCCCAAGCCATAGCAACTGCTTGCGCACCACAAAGATAACAAGGAGCAACATCAATACCAGCAGCGCCAACACCTGACAACACGCCAATATCTTCTACTTCGATGATTGCAATGTTGTCATAGATGTAATCTGCACCGGCGAAGATTGGGTTAAGCTTACCTCTTTGACGAGCTTCTCGGTTAGCTTGCAGAAACGCAGGATCTTGAGACAAATCACGAATCAACAAACTAGGCACATACAAAACGTAACTATCACTAGTAACACCACCTTGCCTTGGCTTAAGGGGACGGATTTTAGGAGATGCTGTTTTCGCCCTGCGCTTCATCAACGTGATTGCAGAAGCAGTTAGCTTATCAGCAGTGTTATCAATGTTAGCCAACGAAGCGCTATGATCATTTGAAGCGTTGTTGCTAATAGCAGCACCAAATAATACTCGGTCTGCGTTATCAACTAACCATGCATCTTTCTGAGCTTCTGAAGCTGTTCCGTAGTCAACTCCGTTGATTTCACCAAGAGCAGAAATAATTTTGTCCCTGGTAAGTTCCATCTGCCAATCCATCAAAGCATCTTTTGCCGCATTCCGAAGTGAAATAGCACTAAACTGCTCTTCAATAGCAGAAACACGAACTGCATTTCGATATTGATCGATGGTTACCTTTAAGCTTCTACTATCTAAAGATTCTTCATTGCCTTCGAGCGTTGAAGAGCCAGTTACAGCAGAATTATTGAGTTTATTTACGAGCGCAAAGGTAACCGAATCTCCGACTTTTTTAGTCAGATCTTCTTTTACCTGAATAACCGAGTTAGATTTCGTACCCATGTAAGGCATGAAAATGTTAGCATTTAAGGACTCAAGAAAGTATTTCTCGTCCCACTGTTGAACCGTTAAACCGGTTGCGGCTGAAGTATCCGCCATGACCGTTCACCTCTAATCACCAAATATTTTAGATAACGGTGTAGGTCCAGGGTCAGGTTGTTTGCTTAAAGTCCCGACCGATGGAGCATTCACCAACGATTTTGGGATGGATTTACGCAAATTAGCATCAGCTTCATACTTGCCTTTTAGCTCTTCTTCGATCTCGGCTCTTACTTTTGCCTCAATCTCAGCCCTAGTTTTAGCTTCAAACTCATCAATGTTCTGCATTTGCTCATATTTCTGATGCTTGTCGACGATATCGGCAATCTCATGATACGGGCTTGGTGCACTCATTACTTGAGTTTGCAAACCAGGGTTTGAACTCAACAGCTCTTTGTATTTTTCAACTTTATCATCAAGATCAGGAAATTCACGCCTCGCATAAAACTCAGACATATTCGCTCTTTCGTTAAAAACAGCGCTATCTATCTGTTTGCCTACGTATTCCGTATAACCTTGCTGATTCTCAAATACATCAGGCGCCTTTTCAGGCTCCTTTTTGTTGCCAAGTTCAGCTAATTGTCTTTCTAAAGCTTGTTTCTGCTTGCGCACTTCCATCAGTGCTTTCAAGGGAACTGTTTCTGGTTTCTCTGGTTGTTCTTGGGAATCCGTCGTCGATTCCTCCTCTTTTTCGACCGCTTTTGGCTCCTCTTCAGACTCGACAGCTTGCTGTTCTTGATTCGCTGGTTCTTCAGCGACTTCAGGCACAGTAGCCGGCTCATCATTCGATTCTACTTCTTCACCAAACAACTCAGTAAGTCCAGTCATAGTTCCTCTTTAGCGCCCTTTCGTTGGCGTCACGTCATCGCCCGGTGCCCGGCGGCGGCTTAGATCGCTACATTTACGGCAGCTGGATTACTCATGATTAGAGCATTCTCGATCTGCTTCTGTGTAGCTTCTTGCGTCGTTTTAGCAGTTTGCGCTTGGTTCTTCTCAATCTCAGATTGAGTTTTACCCATTTCCAGCTCTGCCAGCATTTGCTGAAGCTGTGCTTGCTGCTGCAACAACATATTCTTTTCGTCGTCATCTTTTCCAAGAATTGCATCTTTGTTCCGCAACGAAGACATCTTAATAACTTTTTCCCACGGAATCGCAGAAGGATTCGCCTGATACATTTTCACTAGCAAATCAAACTGCTCAGATTGTAAATTAACAACATCTGGAACTTCTTCTAATATAATATCAACGTCTATTTCTGCAACATTATTTTTTGTGTCAACCAACTGCGCGAGATCAGGCCTTTGCTGTTTAACAAGCAGCAGTTCATTACCGTATGTGGACTTAACTTCATCTAATCCCATATTGGTTTTATCCATCACCATTTGCTCAGCTAATGTCACCGGCTGATTCAATCCGACCCACTTTAAATTATCTTCATCGTCAGTTACTCTAATCCACTTATCTGCTGTCCAAAACTGCTTAATCATATTCCAAACAGCTCGATAAACTCTTTTTTTCCAATGTGAATGCGTATCAAATCTTGGGCCAAGCTCTATCATCCCGCCTTGCTGAAGGCTTTGGATTGCCCTACCAGAAGTGCCTTCTGCAGTCTTACCAGCTAGAGCCGCGTTAGCACTTACAGAATCCATTTGTTGAACAGATTCCTGGTACATTTGAAATTGAGAGGCAGCCAAACCAGCATCTGGTATTATTCCGAAATCGCTACCGAAATTTCCCTGAACGGGAAACTCTAAATGCCCATCTGGCTTATTTGCTTCGCGTTTGAACTGATTGATATTTTCAAGCATTCCAGCCTTCGAAAATGTCTGCCTGGTATTAAGAATATGAAGAGATTTCGAGCGTCGCTTGTTGATTTCATCTTGAATATCTAAGAGATTTTTAACCACTCCATATCGGTTACCCTCTCTATCAATCAGAGCAGACTCCATAATGAAATTATTAAAAGGCTTGTTGGCGTCATCAAGGTAAGTGATTGGCTTCCTGTCTTCCAGCTCAACGTTCTGAGTAAATACCGCCCTGTACCATTCGCCATCCTGGATATAGTTGATTTCCACAACCATTATTCGGTTTCGTTTCGAATCGAACCATCTCCTATCGCTAGGCTTGTCTTCATAAGTGTCGCCTAGAAAAATGAACGAGTCATTGGAACTCTGATGCTCCATTTGAATATCTAGCTGTTCCGCTCGGTCCGCCCATCTCTCTTTCGCCTCAGCGAAATCCATCCAAATGATTACTCCATCGTACCGCGCATCTAAATGGTCTTTTCTGCGCGAATGAGGGTCAATAAAGTACCTATCCCATGGTATTTGCCTAATGACAATGTCTAAACTCTCAGGATCAACTTCAACAGCAACCCCCCCAGTTCCTTCAACGAGGAAATTATCAAATACCGCACTTGCCGTACGATTAAAATCGTTATTATCCAGCACATAACGAATAGAATCTGTGGCAGCATCGGCAGCCTCATCGTGCTCTGGAGTCCTCGGGTAGGCTTTAGGGTCAGTTCTTGTTTGTTGTTCCATACCAATCAAAAAATCGATCTTCGGCTGAATACGATTAAAAACCGTTGGCGGCTGCTTTCGACGTTTGTATTCAGATACTTCGGCCGCGGTTAACTGGATACCATCATAATAGTCACGACACTTTTCAGACGTCGTTCTCGCATCAATGGACGCATCAGCCGAATCTTCGAAATATTGAACAAGTGTCTCTAAGCTGATTTCCACGAATCACCATCTTCATTTTGATCGAAAGCCCTGGACCATCTATCTGTTTTATTGGCCTTTGATACTGTATTAATTGGATGTGCTGCCCACACATTATGTATCATTCTAGCAAAAAGCGAGCATACATCTACTTTATCATCATATTTGGCCAGAGGGAATCTACATAATTGGGAAACAAGCTCTGTCGCCCACTCTTCATTCTTCGGTAAGTATATTTTACCAGCTTCCACGAGGGCTTGAAATGACCGAGCATTAGCCTCTTTATTACTCCTGGCATGTGAGAGCCACTCTAAAACCGTGTAAACTCTGCGTTGATTCATCCGCAATGTCAGGAATGGCTCAACAGCCGCCTTGATTGGTCCAGTCTCTCCAGCCCACTTCAGGGCTTTATATCGTTGTATGCAATCCAATTGCTGCTCAATCCATATATCAGCCTTGGTTTGTCCTGACCACCAATCAGCGACATATATATTATTATCAGGGTCAATACCAAAAACACCATGCTCAGTGTAATCACCAGCTCCTTCAGTAACCGCATAATCCGATGCTCCGTAGTAGTTTAGGCGGCTTGGCAATTCATCGTACCACCTAAAGTTCTCTCGTTTGAAATATACACCCTCTTCCGGAATTGGCTGCTGCATATATTGACCGCTAAAGCTATACCGGTCAGCCCTTTCCATTACTTCAAGCTCTTCTTCTGTGTGCTTCCACGGCCATAGCGCCTTACCGTTTTCATCTTTAGCTGGTATACACAAATGATCCCATTCTTCTCCTGTTCCACCACCAAGAATGAACCCACTTGCATCATCATCATGAACTCTCTGCATTATCACGATGATTGGCGTCTCTCTCGTGTTCAAGCGTGACTTTATCGTTGTGTTTAGTCTCCTATTAACTTTGTCTCGCTGCGTTTTTGAATCCGCGTCATCAACCTTTAACGGATCATCAATGATGATTGCGCCGCCAAATTGTCCGGGTTTTGTTGAGCCGGCTCCGAATCCTGTGACAGCGCCGCCTGCGGCTGTTGCGTATACTCCTCCGCGATTGCTCGTATACCACTTTTTGTTGGATTTTGAATCCTTCTTCAGATCAATTGGCCATAGCTTTTGAAACTCATCGGATAAGACTAACTCTTTAACCTGTGATGAGTTGTCCAGTGCTAGATCATCTGAATAACTCAAATGGATAAACTTTGATGATAAATTACGCGCTAGACACCACGCTATAAAACAAATGACAACCATCTCAGTCTTGCCATACCTTGGGGGCATGTTGATTACCAGCCTAGTAATCTCTCCGTCAACCACTCTTGTCAATGTTTCCGCTATCTTTTTGTGATGTGAATTTACAATGAATTTGTATCCGTATCTAGCTCTGAAAAAATACCGAACAAAGAATAGAAAATCTCGCTCACACTTTATTTTTGCTACTTTTTCATAGTTAGTTAGCATTCTTTTTCTAGGGTTTTGTTGATCATCTCAGCCTCTGCTGCTGTCAAGTTAACATTTTTAACTACACCATTAACATCCATTGGCAAAACTCTAGCCAGTAAACTACAAAATGTTTTTGGATCAGTCTTCGCAACCTCAACTAAATACTTTTCACCACCAACCTTTTCAAATGCATTAACGATCGCATCCTTTAGAACTGTGGTAGTCTTATTTGCAGTTCCCTTCTTTCTTCCTCCTGTTTTTTGCCTCTTCGGCTTAAACTCATTCTCTTTTGTCATCTAAATCCTCTCTAATATAGAGCTAATACCCCCGAGAATTAACTGAACATTTAGGGTCATCAACCCTCACTTTAAAGTAATGCACATCGATTTGACTATCAGCAAATGTTGCTGTGAGCTTAATTAATGAACAATCTACAGAATCTGTAGTCACCAATGCAGTTGCAACATTGGAAGCTAGTGTCTCGCCGCTCACCAATGCAGAACCAGACTCCACGGACCATGCAACACTATTAACGGTTGTGGAGAGCTTGCTTACCTTAACATTCCAATCCACAGAGTACTGAGTAGCTTCACCTTCGTACTGTGGCCAAGTTTGGATCATGGGTACATTATCCTTGCGATAAACTCGACTTTCATAATTTTTGGCTCAAAAGAAACCATCATTTCTTTTTTTGAATATTCTACAGCCATTAATCTAGTCTCAAATTCTGGTGTCATCAACATAATTAAATAATCCGCTTCCATTTCTCTGAAAAAGTACTCTGGATACATCCAGCGATCTGTTTTTGAGGTATCTAAACCTACTTCTGATCAACTAAGCCCAAGATGAACCCCAACTCCCACCCCATGCATCTGACATCAAGCACCCCACTCATCTCCAGTAGCACCAGCACCCGTGATAGTAACGCCATTTACATTCTTAATGTTGACATTTAGTTTACCAAATGATAGCTGATCTGTCTTCGATTTTATAGACCTACATTGCCATCAATCGCAGCGACATCTGTCAACCTTACCAATTAATGAGGGGTATCCGGATTTTGTTGTCAATCTGCTCTAAATGTAATTTATTAAAAAAATCGGATTTTAGTGTTGACAGCAAAGGCCAGATACCCTAATATTAGATCCAAGAGTTGAGGAGCTCAGCTTGCACCGCCCCGGCGGAACCGGGATTCCTGATAGGAGCAACATCATGTCTACTCACACCTTCTACATTAATTCAACTTCTGGCGAAATTGCTACTCTCGATGACTGGCGATCAGTCTATGAGTCTATGGACGCTGAGTTATGGCACGGTAAGCCTGTTGAGGATTGCAACCGCGAAAATTGGATCGAAGACGGGAAGCTCGAAGCGATTGAGCTTAATAGCGATGACGAGTGTTTCTTGACCAACAGAGCGTTTCCTGGCTGGTTCGGAGATGCCAAAGAAGGCGAGAAATACCAGTCAGAGTGGGCCTGTTTCGCGGAAGACGTAGACGGTCAATGCTACAAAATCGTATGGAGGTTTCCGGCTGTAAAAGGCGAAGAACCAGAAGATGACGGCTGGCCCTGGGATGACGAATCCTTCATCCACCAGATCCAAACCATTTAAACATTCCCGCCCCGCTTGTTCGGGGCGTCTTGAATAGTGGTGACGCATGACTAAAGCAATAATTCATCTGAGAGTACCAGCCGACACAAAAGGCCGCTGGATTAGCGCAAGCCGAGCCGCTGGAATGCGGCTCACCGACTGGATAGTTGACGCCGTGGAGGCACACATGCAGCAACAAATGGCCAAGGTAGTAATCCACGGCGAGGTTGTTGTCGAGGATAAGCCAGGGCAGACAGTTAGCCATCAAACAGGACGCGCATGAACAATATACTCAACTGGCCTGATTACAAAGTGCTGCAGGTGTCCGAACTGGAGCACGATTACCAGGTACGCGCCGAAGTTGCCGAAGCGCCTACTCATTGCCCCCATTGCAATCATTCTGAAATCGTTGGCTTTGGCCGCCGTGACGAGGTGATCATGGATACCCCAGTGAATGGCAAGCGAACGGGTATTATGCTTAACCGGCGTCGCTATCGCTGTCAGTCGTGTCGTAAGACGTTTATGGAGCCTGTCCCGCACAAAGACGACAAGCGACGGATGACCCACCGCCTAATTAAGTACATCGAGCGCGAGAGCCTACAGCGCACGTTTTTGGGTGTTGCTGAGGATGTTGGGGTCCATGAAAAAACTGTCCGCAACATATTCAATGATTACTGCGAGCGGTTGGAAAATTTGGGACTGTCAAACTCGACACCAGGAACAAGACGCCTATTACGCTTGGCTGCCGCAGCCAAGCGTAATAAATGAAAGTGCATTTTGACCCGCTGATCAAGGCGACGGGGGAACTGGCATGATGATATTTTCGCCTACTTCGACCACCCCATTACCAATGCCTATAGAGTTATCGTCAAGTCTGGTGTATGCAACCAAAGTCAGGCAGCTTCCTGTTTTGACTTTCCTGCTTGTTGCCAAGTCTGGATCATACCACCATCACTCGCTCAATAAACTCAACTTGCATTACTTTAGACTCATATGAAACAGCCATATTCCGCTGAACAAACTCTACACTCATCATTTTAGTCTCAAATTCTGGTGTCATCAACATAATTAAATAATCCGCTTCCATTTCTGTCAAAAAGTACTCTGGATACATCCAATGTACTGTATTTATCGTATCTAGGCCACTTGCAAAAGCCTTTAGTCCATAATATCCGCTCGCATAATAGTTGCTTGCGTAATAGTTGCTGCCGTAATAGCTCACAAATCCCTTTTCCTGTTTTTTCTAAAACTCGGCCCCATTAAAACATCTCTAACCACATCAATAATTGATTTATTCTTTTCAGCCTTGATCCAAGTACCGTCATCCAACCGCATTATCGGCCCATTGCCATACTGATTTACGACTAAACTGCGCGCATACTGTATCAATCCATTCACCCTAATAACGATCTCAACTCTACTAGTGACATACTCAAGCTCTTTGCCTTTCTTAAGTTTCTGCCTAATAGGCTTCTTTTGAGGCGGCTTACGTTCTTTTTTTTTAATGCCTTTCTTAGTCACCATCAGTCGTCACCGATGTTCTCTGACCATTCTCATCCACGGTCGCCGTTATCCGATCTTTGCTGTCAGCATTGTCTCTAATTGTGACCGTTGTTCCGCTCACAACAACTTTGCCAGCCGCTTCAGCACGCATCAATCTAAATGCCTGATCATAAGTTTCTAAACCCTCGACGGTATCAACACTCGGATTAAAGTCATTCAAATTTGAAATATCATCCTGAATTGCTGCCTGAGCTGTATCCAATTCAGCTTTTGTCAGAGCGTCATAATCAGCTAACGCGGTATCAACCTCTGCATTAACCTGAGCTGCACTGAGATTATTTTGACCATCAACAGCGGTTTGAACTGCTGCTATATCAGCACTAACCGTTGCAGCCGCCGGCGTGCCGATTGTTGTTGCAACACCTGCCGCTTGATCCAATTTATTACTTTGATCTGTCGTTAATGGCCCGCTTCCCGAAGAAACAACGCCCGTCGGAGCTATCCATATAATGGATGAGCCCAGCACAGCCTCTACTCTATCAACACCATCCGACCATCCAAAAATAAATGTATCTTTAACCGACAAAGTTGACGCAGATTTAACATTTTTAACCTTGAGTGCTGCTACCGCAGCATCGATAGTAGCCTCACCAGCTGATACATAATCAATAACCGGAGTACCGTTCAAGCTAACCCAATTTCTAAGGCCATCAGCACTAGCTAACGCATCAACGATAAATGCTGCAATTCGCGATTTCTGTGTAGTGTTGTCAGTATCAGTAACCTCTACCTCTACCTCGACATAGTCAGTCACACACTCCAATACTGTGCTACCATCAACGCCCGCCGTATTGTGGAAGTCCCAGTCAACTTGACTATCATTTATCGTTACGTTTGAACTGGTAACAACCGCGTTACCTCTCAGAATTTCTTTTGCCGTACCCGATTGCTGATAAGAAACAAGCGCTGTTATTTCATCGCCTGAATCATAATCACTACCCTCTGCCAAAACTTTATTGTATCCGCCACCACCAGTTACTTGGACCGCTTCGATTTCCACATCTTGCGTAACGTTCCACAACAAGACCCATGAATTATCAATAACGTTCGGAATTGACCAAGTCACAGCGAGAGCCGGCGCAAAATAAGTCCCATCATCAGCCTGGAATCGAACAAAATCAGGATGAGGCGTTACACCATCGTTTTGCACGACTCTCACTCCCTTTAATGTCCCAGGCTGGGCATCTTCGGTATAACCTCTCACAGTTTCATAACTTGATCCTGCAACTACCTCTATCACCATCTCAGGCCACGCAATAGGTGCTTTACCTTGGTAGGTGGCCGACTGGGACAAGTTGTAATTGAGCTCTCTGAGTATTTGCTCACCCGTGCTAGGCGTTGCATTGTCCGTGATGGTTATGCCAAAGTTCTTGCTGTTCCACGTGACAGGGCTAGCCCCGTGGTCAGTAATGGTGATTGATATGCCGGGGTCTCCCGTCGCCGCGCCAATGGCTACAGGCTGCATAGCGACAACATAATGTGTTGGCTCGAGCGCAGTTATGCCGTATGTATCCTGGAGATTTACTCTGACCTCGCGATATCCATTGATTTGGTACTTCAGGATAAAATTGTTGGCGGAACGAGAATCAAAGTTTCCATGGGTTGCATCTCCGTAAACCTTAACCAGCTGATCAAAGTTACCAGCTGCTCTCGCGTTAACTGTGGTTGTAGCACCATCGGCTGTATACCTTCCAACGGCTCCAGACGGAATGGTCCCAATTGATTCAATACCAATCCATTCTGCAGTCGCCGCGCCTGAAGCATTGACATACCTGACTCCACCCGCGGTCATATTTTCTATCGATGCATCGTTGGCCCCTTCCGCATCCTCAGTAAGGAACATAGCATTAGGGCCGTTCATACTGATGTTGTAATCCGTGTTGAGCAGAGAAGCCTCAGCGATAAAGGAATCTATCAACAATGAATGGACAGACCGTACTGAGGGACCAAAGGTTGGCACGGTCAGTTGATTTGCAGCGCGTGACCAACTTGCATCCGTCGTGTACGTCAAGCCATGGGATGCATCATAGACAGGGTCAGGCACCAGGTTAAAGTTAACCTCCTCATTACCTGACAGTGCATTATTTAGATCAGCCTGAGGCAAGAAACCGGCTTTTTGCGCTCGAGAGTCAGCTGTTTGCCCACTATGAGTGTATGAAAGAGATGACCCTGTCGCGCTATCAAGGATCGTCTGCGTTGTCGCAGTGAATATCTGCAACAGAGTTGATGATTCTGAGCTATTTAGCGTTAGGTCAGAGGTAGGAGCGGATATCGTAACACCCGTTGCAGCACCACTGATTGCAGTAGTTGCAGCGTTAGATCCATTCTCCATTACCGCAGTTAGCTGGCTCGAATTAGTAGAATTGTAATGAATATCAGTCGTACAACTGGTCCAGGTGATATTGTTAAAATCCAGGCTGATATTACCTGTCCCGGTGTATTCAACCCTGATGCCCGTATTGGAATTCTGGATACCACAGTTGGCATACTGATCAAGCAAAGCCTGTAGAGCCACCTGGGTAGCCCCATTAATCACGATAGCATTAGTATCCAGAGTTGTATTTAGCGTGCACCCACCAGACAAATCAGCTGCATCATTACTAAGCGTTTTAAAATTAACCAGTGTCAGCCCTGTTATTTGGCCAATATCGACCTGACAATCAAAATTAACGTTAGATATAACAGCACCGTTAAAATCATATGTGGCGCCAGTAGCAGTGCCCGAAGCAATGATTAGATCGGTCACATGGCCAAAACTACAAGGATCATTTATTTTAACGGTAGAGCTAGATGTAACATCAATGGTGACAACGACCTTGGCAGCTTGGAACTGCATATTAAATGACTCATACGTGCCAAGCGGTGGTGTGCTTAGCACCTGGCCGCCTGTTGAAAAATAAACATCATCGCCACTCGACCCATTGCCGATTTTAATGTCCTGTTTTGTCTGGAATGTGTCACCAAGTTGCTCAACAGTAAAAAGTGAAGCGCTCTCAGCTATCTCTTTTACAGTCTCCCAGTTAGCTGGCAACGCAGAACTGCCGTCTATAACCGTGATCTCTTCGAGAATATGAACATCATCAATATGTAATCGAGTGTTGGAATTCAGACAATTAACACCAACATAGACCCCTCTAATATCAGAGATATCAAATGTATTGACCTCTTCCATTTTCGTGGAATCATTATCTATTACGATACAAGTTAATTTTTGCGGACGTGTGTCAGATCCTGCTGCATCCCATATCGCGTACTCTTTTGTTGTTGTGCCAGATACTAAACCAATTACGATCCCATGATTGTTGAGGGTCTCGGAGCGAGCTGCATAGAGTCCTGCATCAGACGAAATATGGAAAGCTATTTTTTTGCCAGTCCCATCGTAAGGACCATCATCCAAGTCAATACGCCTAGTCGCCATCTGGCCTATGGTGTTACCAACGATACCAAAATCAAAATGGTAAGAACTCAGCCCTGCCCCAAAGGCACTTACGAGTCCAGAGCCATATGTAGTAATACTATCTGTATTACCCGTCGCCGGCGTAATTGTCGCAACATCACCGCTAGGATCAGCTGAGCTAAACGGTAAATACCCATTACCAGTGTCGTTTGAAGCATAGACACATGTGCTAGGAGGGTTAGCAAAATCACCCCTTGGACCAACCAAGCCCGTATCTGACTTAATTGGAATAGACATGGTATTAACGAATTCATCGTCTCGAGTTAACCACCACTCAAATTCATCAATCGCCCCGGCCGTTTTCTCAAAAGTCCAGCTTGAAGCCATTGAAAGACTGCCCGCGGTCTTTTCGAAAAAAGACATCGGTCCGGGTTGCTGCTGGAGATGCCGCCATACCGTACCTACGCAAAAGTGAACAATAAGGACATCATTTGATGTTGTTGAACCTGATTGCGACTGACCTGTTAAATACGGGGATGGCGAAAACGAAACAGCATACGGCGTATCTATTGGAGACAAAGCCGGTACATCTTTAATCACATAGGTAGTACAGGTTCTTGAGGTTTCAGATGTATGAGTTGACGTTGGGTTGGTTGTACTGCTGCTAGTAGCTCTAACCCAGAAGGCTTTTAGCGCTGTATTATCACTCGCGTACCCCGCGCCAACTGCAGTCATACCCGTTGGCGTCGTGAAATCCTCTGTGGTTCCCGTCGAATAAATAGCGAATACTGCCAATAAAAAATCCCCGGACACATGGTCCGGCCACACTCCTGATGTAGAAGTTGATGCGCTATTGTATTCGGTAATCCTATAATCAGTGACGTATGCCATTTACGAATTATATCACAATCTGGCAAATCTTAAATTTATTATATTAACCCCTTTACTTTTATAAAAGTGTTGATTAATATTATACACAGGGTGCAACAAAGGAGATAAAAAATGTTAGTGAAATTACTATTAGTTGCATTGGTATCGATGGTGCTTTTCATGTTGATACCAATAGCTATGATTCTAAGAGACGAGTACAAATACAGCAAAGAGGAAAAAGATAATGGCATCTAATAATGAAGATCCAATGGAAGGCGAAGACCAGGGAAGATACCTAATAAATCATTGCACAAGAGAAGTTAAGCAAGACATCTTATGGTTCGAGGACCTTGGGGCATTGGATTATGATGAAATGATAAGAGATGGGCTACTTGAAGAAGTAAGGAAGGAAGATGGATCATGGGTAAGCTACTAACAAATTGGTATCGATGCAAAAATTGCAAGAGAACAACAACAAAAGATGAATTATTAAATTTAATCGATGAAGCAATAAAGAAAAAAAGAATGGCGGAATGCCCAAGGTGCGGTTCAAACCTAGCCTATTACGAGGAATTAAAACACTAAACAATAGAAGAGGACGAAGGAAATGACAGAACTACCATTAATTTGGGAGCAAAGTATGCACATGTTTGCAGTTTTTTGGATTGTATTTTCTGGGCTTTACTACATTTGCAAATTCACATGTAAAGCAAGCGTAAAAGCCATAGAAAACCTTAAAGAAGAGAAGCCTGGCCAAAGAAGAGGGACGAAGGAAGGTCTTTGAGACCAGGCTTTCTAAGCGAAGTATACACAAACACCAACCATGAGGAAATACAAATGTAGACATAGAAGAGTTAGCTTTGAAGCAAATTAAACAAATATCCGAGCTAACAGGCAAAGATAATTCAACCTCAAACATGGCTATGGCTCTGGCGATGGCTAAAACAAAAACACCATGGAGTACAGCAGTATGTTAGATATGCAGTCAACAATACCGGATCTAGTGATAGACTTCGCAGCCAGTGGTTTGCCACTTAATCTGAGTAAAGATGAAGTCCAAGCACTGGCAATGTGGATACTTAAACAGAGGGGCAGGAAATGGAAATAATAACCCATCAAGAGATCTCTAAGAGATTTCAAGATGCAAAAACACTAGCAGCCGTAATGAAAGAGCGGAAAGAAATAGATAACATGATTTTTAAATGTAGAAGCAGGTTAAATCTACTAGAAGCAAATGTGATTCATTGTCTTGATGAAATTGCCTTGAATAGAAGGAATCAGATTAGAAATGAAAATGAATAAAAAATCTTTATACTCAATAGCTACATTCTTTCTAATATTATGCGCAATATCAATATTCAATGAAAATGAAAACCACAGCACATTATTCATAATAATAATAATGTGCATGTACAATTGCACTATTCATATAAAAGAAAGCATAGATCATATACAAGAAAGCATAAAAAAACTAAAACTAGACAATATAAGCAATAAGGAGTAAGTTAGAAAATATGTGCCGGAAAGGTTGCAGCCTTTTACGCCGGTTAATTTGGAAGAAAAGAGAAAAGAGAAAAGAATAATCACCCGTGTCAACCGACACATGAAGTAATTATCCTTTCTCCCATCTTCCAAGTCAACCTTTCTCGGCTATATTTTTTCGACCAGGTCGAAG
>JAAUXY010125882.1_pt1 | contig 34671 bp, 31 predicted proteins | sample 7278121 | NCBI WGS metagenome assembly JAAUXY01 (sample SAMN14350117, study PRJNA611818) | marine sediment metagenome | isolation source: surface marine sediment (1.8m) | place: French Polynesia: Moorea | collected 2018-08
AGATCGGCGATGGTCGTGGTCAGGCTGGCAAGATCCAGCGTATCGACATTGCGGATCAGCGGCGCGCTCAGGCCCTGGTCGGTGTCGACGGCCATGTTGATATCGACGGTGGCGCGGCGCTCGATGCCCTCGGCATGCACGTGCGCGTTGACGGCCGGATGCGCTTTCAAAGCGCTCGCGACAGCCTTGAGGATCAGAGCATTCAGCGATGCCTGTTCGCTCTTCTTCGCCATTGCCGGTCCGATATCGACAGTGCGTGTCAGGTAGTAATGGGGGATGTCCTGTTTGGACGCGACGAGACGGCGCGCGATCGTCTGCCGGCGGCTGCTCATCGGTTCCACGTTCGACACCGGTGCATCCTTCGGCTGCGCCGCGGCTGCCTCGACGTCCTCCTTCGAAATCCGGCCATTGCGGCCGGTGCCCGTGACCGTCTTGAGGTCGACGCCGAGCTGCTTTGCCAATCGTTTCGCGACGGGACTCGCGCGTACGTTGCCTTCGTCCGCGGGCGGAGCGTCCGCGGGCACGTCGAGGACGACGGTCTCGGCATGCATGTCGACGCCGTCTTCTTCGTCGATGCCGAAACTCGCATCGGCAGGAACGTAGTCACGCACGAAGGCGTCGATTTCATCGTCGCTGGCCGTATCGGTGGCGATGACGCCGAGCAACTCGCCGACCTTGAGCGTCTCGCCTTCGTCGACGAGCTGCCGGCAAACGACGCCGGCCACCGGTGCTTCCATCGTGTTGACGATCTTGTCGGTCTCGATGTCGATGAGCTCGTCGCCTTTGTCAACGCTGGCACCCAGTGCGACCTGCCAGCCCGTAATCGTGCCTTCCTGCATCTCGATGCCCCACTTCGGCACCGTGATCGGGTAGAGATTAGCTGCCACGGACGACCTCCTGGATGGCCGCGGCGATATCGCCGGGCCCTGGCATGTAGGCGCGCTCGAGCTCGCGCGCAAACGGTACGGGCGCGTGCGGCGCGGTCACGATCTTGACCGGCGCCCTGAGGCTCTCGAAGGCTTCGCTCGCGACGATGCCGGCAATGTCGGACGCGACGCTGCAGCGCGGCGGCGACTCGTCAACGACGACGAGGCGGCCCGTATGTTCCAGGCTTTCGAAGATCGTCTCGGTGTCGAGCGGTGACAGCGTGCGTGGATCGATGAGGTCGCAGGTGATGCCCTGCTCGGCGAGGCCGTCAATGGCTTTCTCGGCGAACACGACCATGCGGCCGATCGCGACGACCGTGCAGTCATCGCCTTCGCGCGGCATCGCCGCTTCGCCGAATTCAACGAGGTGCTCACCGTCGGGCACGTCGGCTTTGCGGTTGTAGAGCGCCTTGTGCTCGAAGAAAACGACAGGATCGTCATCGCGGATCGCGGTCTTTAGAAGGCCCTTTGCGTCCGCCGCGTTCGATGGCACGACGATCTTCAGCCCGGGCACGCTCGTCAGGATCGGGTAGATCGTCTGCGAATGCTGTGCGCCCATGTTCATGCCGGCACCCATCGCGGTGCGGATGACGAGCGGGCAGCGCGACTTGCCGCCGAACATGTAGCGGAACTTGGCGGCCTGGTTGTAAATCTGGTCCATGCAGACGCCGACGAAATCCGCAAACATGATCTCGGAGATCGGCCGCAGACCCGCGAGTGCCGCGCCCGCGCCCGCACCGACGATCGCAGATTCGGAGATTGGCGTATCGATGACGCGGTTCTCGCCGAATTCGGTAATCAGGCCCTTGCTGACGCCGAAGATGCCGCCGGCCGCGTCGCGCTCGCCGGACGTGCCGCCGGCACCGCCCGAAACATCCTCGCCGAGAATGATCACGCGCTCGTCGCGACGCATTTCCTCGAACAGAGCATCGTTCAGGGCCTGGCGAAAAGTCGTTTCAGTCATCGCTCGCCCCTAGTAGCTGATGTAGACGTCGGTAGTGAGTTCATCGATCGACGGCGGTGCCGCGCTCTGCGCCTGCTCGACCGCAGCATCGATCAGCGCGAGGACCTCGGCATCGATGGCATCGAGATCGGCATCGGTCAACCAGCCTTCGGACGTCACGCGGGCGCGAAAATTCTTGAGGCAGTCACGCTCGGCGCGGTGCTGCTCGACCTCGCCCTTGGCGCGGTAGTTCTGCGGATCGCCCTCGAAGTGACCGAAGAAGCGCGTCGTCGTGCACTCGAGCGCGCTCGGGCCTTCGCCGGCGCGGGCGCGTTCAATGGCGCGTGCCGCCGCCGCATGCACCGCGAAGAAATCGTCGCCGTCGACTTTCTCCGCCGGCATACCGAAACCGGCGCACCGGCTCGCAATGTCATCGGAGCCCACGGCATAGGAAGTACCGGTATGCTCGCTGTAACCGTTGTCCTCGAAAACGAAGACCGTCGGCAGTTTGAGTACGACCGCGAGGTTCATGGCCTCGAACACGGTGCCCTGGTTGCAGCTGCCGTCGCCGCCGAAGGAAACCGTGACGTTGCCCTTGCCTTCGTTGCGAGCCGCAATCGCCGCGCCGGTCGCGATGGGTGGCCCGCCGCCGACGATCGCATTGGCACCGAGCATGCCCTTGTCGAAATCGGCGATGTGCATCGAACCGCCCTTGCCTTTGCAAAGCCCGTCTGCGCGGCCGTAGATCTCCTTCATCATGCCGATCACGTCGCAGCCCTTCGCGATGCAGTGACCGTGTCCCCTGTGCGTGCTCGCGATGTAGTCGGCATCCGTCAGGTTCTCGCAAACGCCCACGGCAACAGCCTCCTGCCCGGAGTACAGGTGCGTGAATCCCGCGATCTGGCCCTTCTGGATTTCGAGGTGCAGGCGCTCCTCGAATTCACGAATCGTCTTCATTTGCCGGTAAGCGCGCTCGAGGGCGTCTTTGTCATACTCGCTCACGTCGCCTCCTACAGCGCGCCGTCCGGCTTCTTGCCGGGGCCGTAAATGTAATCGTCAATCGTCTTGTGAAAGTGGCGGATCCTGAGCTCCTGGTTGCCGAGCCAGAGGCCGCGGAAGCCGCGCGAGTTCATGCCCGCCTGAACGCCCGGCAGGTTAGCCGCGTCCTGGTCGAGCACGAGGCCGATGCTCTTCTCGCCGTGCTTGAACTGCCGGTGCTCCGGGCGTTCCGGCCACTCCTCGCCGTCGGCGATGAGCTCGAAGGTCCAGATGTCGAAGAACATCTTGTTCGGATCGGTCGGGTGCGGCCGCTGCCGGAACAGCCAGTAGTCATCGGCGTGCACGTTGAGCGTCACGTTCGGGAAGATCATGTAGTGATAGTCGTCGGTGAGCTGCTCGTTGTTCAGGTCCGAGTAGTCCTTGCCCTGCTCCGGACCGTGTTCGCGTTTGAAGCGCTGCAGGTCCTCGCGGATCTCGTTGACGCGACCGTCGTAGTCGGCGGGGTCCATGCCGCCCGCCTTCATCGCCGCCTTGATACCCTCGGGAATCGCCGGCGGAACCCGCACGCGCGGGCTGAGCGTCGCGAACTTGATCAGGTAGCGATTGTGCTTGTCGTAGCAGTCGATCTGCAGGTTCAGGTCATCGAGATGCCAGAGCAGCTGCGGGTGAATGCCCTGCACGTGATAGCTCTCATTGAACGCGTCGACCGATGCCTTCCAGTTGCAGTCCCATTCGACCGTGATGTCACGGGTCATCGCCATGCGCTCGAAGTGATACGGCTCCAGGTGCTCCGGAATCACGTTCAGGTAGTCGGCGAGTGGCTCGACGTCGGGGTTCAGGCTGAACCACACCCAGCTTCCCCAGACCTCGCAGGGGATCTCTTCGAGCCCGGTGCAGGGCGAACCCTGCGGGAACGTGTCGAGGTCCGGGATGCGTTCGAAGGAACCGTCGAGCTTGTACTCCCAGTGATGGTAGGCGCACTGGAAAGTCTTCGCGTGACCGACACCTTCAGGTCGCAGGCGGTTACCGCGATGCTGGCACACGTTGTAGAATGCGCGCACCGAGCCGTCCTGCTGCCGCACGAGCAGTATCGACTCGGGGCCGATCTCGGCCGCACAGTAATCGCCCGGCTCGGCGAGATCGCGCTCGAGGCAGCCGACGAGCCAGACCTTCGTCCAGATGTGCTCCCACTCGAGACGCATGAAGTCGGCGTCGGTGTAGCGTTCCTTGGCGATGATGTCGTCGCCGAGTTCCGGATCGGGCGCCTTGTCGAGGGGCGTGCCTTGTGGTTCTTTTTGCGTGCTCACGCAGCGTCTCTCATTTCCATGTTTACCATCCAGCGCATGCCGCGACGCAGCAGCTCGTAGAACGCCGGCTGCTTCCAGCTGCCGCGTTCGATATCCGGGTATTCGTCCATCAGCGGCTGCATGTCATAGCGGCCGCGCGCGTGTCCCAGGTTCAGGTACAGCACCTCGCCATTACCCCACTGTCGCAGATACATGACCGGGACGTGGTCGCTGTGCGTCCAGTCCGATTCCGCGAAGCCTGGGGCCTCACCCGAGAAGCGGGTTTCGAGCAGGCACTCGTGCTCGCCGAAAAACCGGCACAGGTAGATCTCGTCGTCGGCTTCAAACGGCTCGATGCCGTCGACGAGCGGGTGTGACTTGCTCGGAGTGACCGTGAACGGCTGGATCTCGGGGTGGGCCACGAACTGGCTGCCGAGCATCTCCATGAAGCGCGGTGCCTCCGGTGCCGTCCAGCCCGTACCCTTGACGTACTCGAGTCGCGAGTTGGTACCGTGCAGTGCAAACCAGCGCCGGCCGCTGTCCAGGTAGGCCGCGAGCGCGTCCTGCTCTGCCTCGCTGGGCAGCAGCTCACAGGTGTAGGTGATCAGCGCATCGGCTTTTTCAAGCGCATCGATATCGCTGTAATCGGCGGCGACCGTGACGCGGAAACCCTCGTCCTCCGCCAGCAGCTTCAGGAGTTCGAGCCGCACGAAGTCGATGTCGTGGTACTTGCCGCCGCAGACGAGGTGGATGTCGCGCCTCGCGCTCATGACCCTACAGCTGGACTCGCTTCGTGTAGCCGTTGTCGGCGATCAGGTTGGTGCCGGTCACGAGGCTTGCGGCCGGGCTCGCGAGAAACGCGACGACGTTGGCCACTTCCTCTGGCGTACCCATGCGGCCCGCCGGAATCTTCCTGAGCGTGCTCTCGTAGAACTTCGGCATCGTGCCTTCGATCATTTCCCAGGCGCCACCCTCGAAGTAGATCGGTCCCGGCGACACGCTGTTGACGCGCACGCCTTCGGCGCGCACGAACTGCGACAGCTGCGAGCCGTAGTTGATCAGCGCCGCTTTCATCGCGTTGTAGGCCATCGGTCCGCCGAAGAACTCGACGGCGTTGGTCGAGCCGATGATGACGACCGAGGCGTCGCCCGATTCCTTCAATGCCGGCAGCAGAGCCTCGACGCCGCGCACCGTGTGCAGCACGTCAATCTCGAAGTTACGCCACCAGTTTTTCTCGGAATCCATGCCGCCGCCGCCCGAGACATTGGGCACGAAGATGTCGACGCCGCCAAGTTCAGCAGCCGTCTTGTCGAGCCAGCCGGCGTAGGCCTCTGCGTCCTTGACGTTGCAACCGCTGCCGATTGCCTTGCCGCCGGCGTCGTTGATCGCGGTTACGGCCTCCTGGACCGCATCGTCGTCGCGCGCGCAGATCGCGACTGTGGCGCCCTCTTCCGCCAGGCGCTCGGCGATGGCGCGGCCGATGCCACGCGATGCGCCCGTTACGATTGCCCGCTTGCCCTTGAGACCCAGGTCCATAGCCAAACTCCTCGTTATTCGTCGGAGCAGTATACGCGCGGGGGGCAGGAAAAGAAACAGTCATGACTGTTTGTTTTTGGTGGTATAGTGCGGGCTGTTGAGGCAGCAACCTTTAGGATCAGCGAATGAAGATTCACGTCACCGACCGCGACGGCAATGCCCACGAAACCGAAGGCACCGAAGGCTACAAGCTCATGGAAATCCTGCGCGACCTCGACTACGGCGTCGAGGCGATCTGCGGCGGCCTCGTCTCCTGCGCGACCTGCCACGTGTACGTCGCCGACGAGTGGGCCGGCAAGTTGCCGCCGCGCGAGGACGACGAGGAAGACCTGCTCGACTCGCTCGAGGGACGCCAGCCGAATTCCCGCTTGAGTTGCCAGGTCGAACTCACGTCGGAGCTCGACGGCATCAGCGTGACGATTGCGCCCGAAGAATAGCTACTGGACGGACATTGCGTTGTCGATGACGAGTTCGGCGCCGTTGACGAAACGCGACTCATCGCTCGCGAGGTAGACGACCATGTGGGCGACATCTTCCGGACGGCCGACACCGATCGGGTCCTCGGTCGAATCGGGATCCGGTTCCGGCATGCCGAGTTCCTTGTTGACGGCCTGCACCATCGGCGTCGCGATGGCTCCCGGATGCACCGAGTTCACGCGTATCTGGTCGCCGTTCATCTGGCAGGTCACGGCAAGCGACTTGGTCATGGCGCGGACGGCGCCCTTGGCGGCCGTGTACGCGAAGAACACGGGATAACCGAGGTGCGACGCAATCGACGACATGTTGATGATGGAGCCGCCGCCGCGCTTGCGCATTGCAGGGATAACGGCCTTGCAGCCGAGGAACACACCTTCGTTCATGATCGCGTTGTGCAGGCGGAACTGCTCGAGCGTGCACTGTTCGGGCGTCGCTACGATAACGATGCCGGCGTTGTTGACGAGCACGTCGATGCCGCCGAACTCGTCTTCGACCTCGGCGACGATCTCGGCCCAGCGCTCCTCGCTCGACACGTCCTGGTGTTTGAACACTACGGTGGCGCCGGTCGCGGTCGCGATTTCGGCGGCGACTGCCTTGCCGGAATCGTCAACGTCGGTCATGACGACCGTGGCACCTTCGCGCGCGAGCGCCTCTGCATCCGCCCTGCCGAGCCCCTTGGTCGCGCCTGTGACAATGGCGACTTTGCCTTCTACCCTGCCGGCCATATGCGATTCTCCGCCAATCCTGGAATGCGCCGGATGCTAACAGTCACTCCTGACTGTTTCAATCACGCGTGATTGTTTTTTCTGTCGATAGCAGGTAGTAATAGTAGCGATCCACGAGGGAGGCACTCGCGAAGTGGCAAAAAGAAGCACAAAGGCAAGCGGACCCGGGGAACAGGGCTGGCAGGCACAAAAGAGCGCTGCGACCCGCGACCAGATACTCGGCGCCGCCGTGCGCTGCATCGTCGAACTCGGCTACTCGCGGACAACGACGATGAAAATCGCCGAGCGCGCGGGCCTCTCGCGCGGCGCGACGCTGCATCACTTCCCGTCCAAACTCGACATCATCCGCGCGGCGGTCGACTACCTGCACGAGAAACGGCTGCGCGCGTTCCGCAACTCGGTGACCTCGATCCCCGAGGGCACGGACCGCATCAAGGCCGCCACCGAGGCCTACTGGCAGCACGCGACGCACCCGATCTTCGTCGCCTTTTTCGAGCTCTCCGTTGCCGCGCGTACCGACAAGGAACTCGAGGCGATCCTCCGACCTGCACAGACGGCGTTCGACGAGGAGTGGTACAAGACGGCGCAGGAACTGTTTCCGGAATGGCAGTCGGACAAGGAAGCCTTTGACCTTGCGCTGTCGCTGGTGCAGCACCTGATGGAAGGTATCGCGGTCAGCTACATGACCCACCCGCGCCAGCACAACCTCGACCGGCTGCGCGAATATCTCGAGGACCGGCTGCGCGAGCTGGCGCCGGAGGAAATCCGCTAGCCCTTGCCCAGAAAAAAGCCCTCGCGAAGAGGGCTTTTTTCACTCCGTGCGGAACGCGCTATTTCTCTCCCCCGATGTAACGGTCGAGCTCGGCGTGGAAGTGCCGCAGCCGGATCTCCTGTTCCGACCAGAGCGGTCCGTCGAACCCGCGCGAACGAATGCCCTTCTGAACGACCGGGAGGAGCTCCGAGTCCTGGTCGAGTACCAGGCCGAGATCCGGCGGCTCGCCGAACGGTATGAACTCGCGCGGCGCGCGAACCTCGCCGCTGACGTCCGTGCCTTCGGGCAGGCCCATCCAGTCGGGCACCTTCCAGCTCTCGTCGTCGACAGGCCGGTACAGCGTGATCGTGTCGTAGTAGAAACGCTCGGGATCGGTCGGGTGCGGCATGAAGCGCATCAGGAATGCGCCTTCAGGATGCAGCCCGATCTGCACGTTCGGGAAGATGCCCGTCGCCCAGCTGTCCGTTAGCTGGCCGTCAACGAGACCACCCCAGCCGAGCCCCAGGTCGTCGGCGCGCTTGCGCTTGAACGCCTGGATGTCCTTGCGAACGGAGCTCGCATCGCCGTCGTAGACTTCCGGGTCCAGACCCGCTTCGCCGAGCATGTAAGCGAGACCGGGATCGACGGACGCCTGGTCGTCCACGCGCGGCGACTTCTTCGCGAGCGGCACGATCATGCGGCTGAAGCCGTGCGGGTAGATGTCGTTCTGGGTACCAAAGTCGTCCATGACCGTCGACGTTTGTGGATGCACCGCGTGCAGGTGGTACACCTCGTAGAAGGCATCGACACCCGTCTTCCAGTTCGCGCCCCACTCGCTGACGACGTGACGCACGACCTTCATCTTGTCGAGCTGGTAGCCCTCGAGATAGCCGTCGGGCAGGCCGAAGCGCTCGGCGAGCGGCGGCGCATTCTCGTCCATGTTGATGAAGATCAGCCCGGCCTTTTCCTCGACCTTGACGCTCTTGAGGTTGGGACGCCCTTCGATCACGCCAGGCCGGAACGTCTCCTCGTCCGTGATGCTCGCGCACTTGCCGTCGAGGTCGAAACTCCATGAGTGAAACGCACACGTGAAGCGCTCGGCACAGCCTTGCTCGTTCAGGACCAGCCGATTGCCGCGATGCGGGCAGACGTTGTAGAAAGCGCGTACCTGGTTGTCGTTGCCCAAAGCAACGATGATCGACTCGCGGCCAACGTCGAAGGTGAAATAGTCGCCCGGCTCCTCGAGGTCACTGCGCGGTCCGGCAATCAACCAGACACGCGTCCAGAGTTGCTCCCACTCCTTCTGCATGAACGCTTTCGAGTAGTAGCGCTCGGCGTCGACGCGACCCGTGCCGAGATCGACATCGTGCGCGGAACGATGCTCGAGCGAGTCCTCGGGCGCATCGGGATTGACGGGCGGTGTGTATTCAAATTTCGCAGCCATAGCCAGCCTCTTCGGTCGAAGATTCCGTGTCGATCATAACCCGACCGGGCTTTAAAAAAAACAGGACGGCTTGCTTTTTTTCTTCCCAATCGCTGTAATGACGGGGTCCCGAAACGGAGCCGCCGCATGGCCGAGCTGATACTGCATCACCACGATCCGTCACCGTTCGCCGAGAAGATCCGACTCGTTTTCGGCCTCAAGGGCTTGAGCTGGGCATCGGTCCAGGTGCCGATGATCATGCCGAAGCCGGACCTGACGCTGTTGACGGGCGGCTACCGCAAGGCGCCCGTGCTGCAGATCGGCGCGGATGTCTATTGCGACACGTCGCTGATCGCCCGCGAGCTCGAGCAACGCTTTCCCGAACCGACGCTGTTCCCCGCTGGCCACGTCGGTCTCGGCTATGCCCTTTCCCGCTGGTCCGACAAGGCCTTCTTCGAGCCCGGCGCCGGCCTGTCCATGGGCGAGAACGAGGGGATCCCTCAGGAAATCCTCGATGACCGCTTCAAGTTCTTCAACTTCATGGACTTCGGTGACATGCCCGCGCAGATGCCCCACTGCTATGCGCAGTTCCAGGCGCAGGCGCAGCTCCTGGAGGACGAGCTTGCCGCCATCGACACGCCTTACCTCACCGGCGAAGCCCCGTCGTGGATCGATATCCAGGCCTACTTCTCGGTCTGGATGGCCAACACGAACATCCCGCGCGCCGAAGAACTGCTCGAGCCTTTCCCGCACATCAACGCCTGGTCAGGTCGCATGGAGCAAATCGGCCGCGGCGAGCGCTCGGATATCGACGCAAGCAGAGCCCATGCTGCTGCTCACGACGCAGAACCGCAGGAAGGCATCGGCGTTGCCGCGAATCCGTTTCACGACTTCGTGGCCGGCGATGCCGTCAACGTCATGCCGGACGACTACGGATTCGATCCGGTCGAGGGTCGACTGACCGGCCTCGATACCCGCCGCATCGTCATAGAACGCTACACGGACGAACTCGGCTCTGTCGCGGTGCACTTTCCGCGCGCGGGCTACCGGATCGCGGCCGCGTGAGCGAACCCACGCGCTATTTCGAAGACCTCGAGATCGGCGAGTACGCCGAGTCGAGTCCGCAGGTCGTGACCGAGGAGGAGATCGTCGAGTTTGCCTCGCGCTACGACCCGCAGTACTTCCACATGAACCCGGAGGCCGCGAGGTCGCATCCGCAGTTCGGCGAGGTCGTTGCCAGCGGCATCCACATACTCGCCGTCTGGCGCCAGCGCGACCACGAAATCACGGGCGACATACGCTGGATCTGCGGCATCAGCTGGGACGATCTGCGCTGGAACAAACCGATGCGCGCCGGCGATGCCGTCCGGGCGCGCGCCGAACTACTCGACAAACGCGTGTCGGCCAGCAAACCGGAACGGGGTGTCGTGGTGTACCGCTACGCGCTCGTCAACCAGGACGACGAAGAACTCTTCTACTGCACGAGCACGAACTACGTGGAAAGGCGCGAGCCGGAGTAAGCCGCCTGAGCGGTTCTTCAGGCGGCGAAGGGGCAGTAGTCCTCGCGTTCTACGAGCTGCATGACGAAAGCGAGCTTCGCCATGCCGCCGATAACGGCCATGACCGTGCCGAGCTCGCAGATCTCCGCATCCGAGAAGTGCGCGGACAGGCGCGCGTACAGGTCCTCGTCCATCTTGCCGTCGTGGTGGGTCAGCGCCATCTGCTCCGCGAACTGGAGCACCGCGATTTCGGCGGTCGTAAACAGGTCGGCCGTCGGTGCACTCATCGCATCGATCTGCGCCTGGCTGATTCCGGCTTCACGTGCGCCCGGGACGTTCTGCTTGTTGCAGGTGCGGCAGCCGTGAATCTGGCTAAGGCGCAGGCGCGCCAGCTGCTTGTAGCGCTCCTCGACCTCGCCGCCGAAAAATATGTCGCCGTAGAACTGTCGCATGACGAAGTCCAGCATCTTCGGTGCCTGTGCAAATACCTCGACGAAGGTCGGCTCTCCCGTCAGATCATTGAGGGTCTGCCAGACCTGTTTAAGTTCGGGCTGCATCGCCCCTGGATCCAGTCGCGTCAGTGGTGTTGCACTCATGCGTCGACTCCCCCGGTCGTCCTGACCGGTTAGCGTTTGAGGTTGAAGTAATCCGGAATGCCGCCAGGCCAGACGTCGCCCCACTGGGCGTTGCCGCCATCGACCGTCAGCACTTCGCCGGTTATGAATTTGCCCGAGGCAGCGCTCAGGTAGATGACCGCTTCGGCGATATCGTAGGCATCGCCGCAGCGCATCATCGGGTTGCTCGTTCTAAATTCGGCCGCGGCCGATTCCTCGTAGACATTGAAACCTTCCGTTTCCACGCTGCCCGGTGACACGCAGTTGGCGCGAATGTTGAGCGGCGCCCACTCGGTGGATACGGTTTTGGTCAGGTGAATAACGCCGGCGCGCGCGGCGCAGGTGTGTGCGACCTGCGGCATGCCGCGAGCGACATTGGCGACGATATTCACGATGCTGCCTGGATGCTGGTTATCTCTCCAGAGCCGCGCCGCACGCTGCATCATGTACCACGTGCCATTCAGATTGGTGTCGATAACCGCGCGCCAGCCTTTGTCGCTGAAGTCGATGGCGTCCTGCGGAAACTGGCCGCCGCCGTTGTTGACGAGAACGTCGAGCTTGCCGAACCGCTCCCACGTCGCCGCCATCAGCGCCTCGACCTGCTCGGGATCGCGGATCGTCATTGCCTGGTACGCAATCTCCCGGCCGAGCAGTGCCTCGATCGACTCCGCGGTCGCCGCGAGTTTTTCTTCGCGGCGGCTGCAGATCATCACCTCGGCGCCCAGACGCGCGGCGAGAAACGCCATCGCCTTGCCGAGTCCCGAGCCGCCGCCAGAGATCAACATGACCTGTCCGGCGAGGAGATCGTCGCGATAGACGGTAGGTGCCGTCGCGAGCGCTTCGTCGCTCATGCCGTAGCGGCGCTCTCGATTCATCATTTCGGAGTTGGCTGCCGACATCGTGTGGTTACCCCTTCAAATCCGTTAGGCCATAAATGGCGACACTCGCCACGTTGCGATTGGGAACGCCACCCAGGTTCTGTGCGAGACCCGTTGACGGCGCATCGAGCTGGCGGCGGTCGGCCCGCCCGTTCAGCTGCAGGTAAATCTCGTAGGCCATGCGCAGGCCGCTGGCGCCGATCGGGTGGCCAAAACACTTCAAGCCGCCGTCGATCTGGCAGGGAATCGCTCCGTCGTAGTCGTAGCGTCCGTCGAGCACGTCGTCGATCGCGCGGCCCGGCTCCGAGACGCCGAGATCTTCCATGAGCACGAGCTCCGTAATCGAAAAGCAGTCGTGTACTTCCATCACGTCGAGCTCTGTTTTCGGGTCGCTGATGCCGGCCTCGGCGTAGGCACGCTCGGCCGCGAGACGCGTCGTTAGCGTGTGGCTGCCGTCCCAGCCGTCGTTGGTCAGCTCGTAGCCGTTGCTGGGAGCAAGCTGCAGCGCCTTGATGGCGACCGCGTCGCGCCGGCCCAGCTTGGCCGCGACCTCGGGCGTGCAGACGATCGCGCAGGCCGCGCCGTCGCTGACGCCACAGCAGTCGTACAGCCCCAGCGGATACGCAACCATCGGCGCGTTCAGGACATCGTCTTCGCTGATCTCGCGCTGCAGGTGTGCTTTCGGATTCAGCGCGCCGTTGCGATGACTCTTGACCGAGATGTGGGCCATCGCGCGCTTCAGGTCGTTCATGTCGCGCTTGTGTACATTGCTGTACGCGCTCGCGAGTTGAGCAAACGAGCCCGGCGCCGTGCTGTTCGGCAGCCAGAGATCTTCGGTTGCGCCTTTGGTGCGCTCCGGCAATCCGCCGAAGCCGGTGTCCTTGAGTTTCTCGACACCCATCGCGAGCGCGATGTCGGCCGCACCGGCGGCCACCGCATAGACGGCGCCGCGCAGAGATTCGGTGCCGGTCGCGCACAGATTCTCCACGCGCGTGACCGGGATGTTCGGCAGCCGGAGTGCCTGGCTCAAAGGCAGGCCGGACTTGCCGGTGCTCTGCTCCTGGAAGAACACACCAAGCCAGGCCGCGTCGATCTGCGACTTTTCGATGCCGGCGTCGCCGAGTGCCTCGTCAAAGGCCTCGACCATGAGCTCCTCCGGGCCAGCGTCCCAACGTTCGCCGAACTTCGAACAGCCCATGCCAAGTATGACGACGCGGTCACGTATGCCCCTAGCCATCGGACGCTCCCCGCGGCGGGAAGGGCTTCCAGAAATAGCGCCGGAATTGCCGTCGGTCGTCAAAGTCCTTGATTCGGAAGCACAGCTCGACGGGCATGCCGACTTCGATCTCGCCGGCCGCTGCGTCAGTGAATTCCATCATGACGTTCGCGCCCTTCTCGAAGCCTACGTTACCGAAGATCAGCGGCGGGCTCGGCGTGTACGCAAGCCAGTCCTCAGTGAACGAGCGGACCCTGCCTTTGAGGTCGGCAAGCCGGAACGGCTCCTGCGTGTGTCCGCTACCGCAGTTCACGCACACCACGCTTTGCGGAAACTGCAGAGTGCCGCAGGCCGTACACAGGCCACCTTTGAAGCCGGTGATCGACTCGTGTTTGCGCCACGCGGCCGACTGCGCCGTGCGATTGTCGCGTTCGGCGCGAATGCCCTCGTCGAGGCCGAGCAGGCGACGAAGCGCGAGGTACCGGCAGTAGTTCGTTTCATCGGCGCCGGATTCGAGCTGCAGCGCAAGGGAACGGCTCGAGCAAGGCTTCACGATCTCGAAGACCAGCACGTCGATACCCTGGCCAAGGCTGACGAGCACGACGGTCTCGCCGGCGTCTGCCGACTGCAGTGCGGCAACCAGTTTGAGCATGGGCTCAGCCGCGCCACAAAAGCCTGCTTGTTTCGCGAGTTCGCTCCCAATCACAGACGTCGCGCCGACGATCCGCGCAACGGCTTTGGCGAGCGCCGGCGGCGCCGCGACGGCGACATGATGAACGCCGTCGGCGCCGATCCCGGCATCAGCGAGCGCTCGCGCATACACGTCCCGGGTCTGTTGGCGATAACCGGCGTCACGGGTCCAGCGCGCCTCGAGTGTGTAGTTGAAGCGCTCGCCCGCGCTGCGATAATGATCGACGAAATCCTGATGCAGGCTTGCGCTGCCCTTCAGGCGCGCCAGCGGATCGCCCTTGCCCACGACAATGGCCGCCGCGGCATGGCCGTGCGTGGCTTCCTGTGCACTTGCCGGTTTGGTCTCCACACAGTCGGAGCCGATGACGAGCGCAGCCCGCCCGTCATCGTTTTCGAGCGCGCGCAGCGTCGCCGCCGACGCGGCACGCAGGCTGCCACCGGAATCGGACAGGTTGGCATCGTCCGGCAAATCGAGTGCCTCGCGCAGTAGCCCTGCGTTGCTGCGATCGGCGAATGGCAAGGTCGTCGACGCAAGCTCGACCCGACCAATACTCGCGGCGTCCGAGCGCGCGAGACAGTCGCGCGCGGCCTCCACGGCCATCGTCACGGAGTCTTCATCCCAGTTGCAGAAACTGCGTCGGCCGTCGCCCGCTTTCTTTAGCGAAGGCGAAAACCAGCCGTGCGCCCCGCCGACCAGCGTGGCTGGCAGCCGGGCACGCGGCACGTATGCGCCGCACGCGAGAATGCCGACGTCGTCGCGGCTCATGCTCGCTCCACGAAATCACCGAGCGTTTGCTCGACCTGGTATTCGGGCGTGATGCGGTCGGGGCCGATGCGGCGGTCGAGTTCCTCGTGCCAGTGGTAGATGCGACGTTCCTGGTAGTTCAGCGAGATGCCGCGAAAACCCGGGGACTCGACCGACTCCTGGATCTGCGGCGCGAACTGCGTGTCCTCGAACAGGATGCGTTCGAAGTTGTCGATGCGCGTGTCCCAGAGTGGATCACGCCCACCGTCCCCCCAGTCCGGCGCAAACCAGTGGCAATCGATGCGCATCGTGTTCGCGCTAACCGGCCAGAACACCAGGAACGGCATGCCGGTCGGCGCCACCGGTGTGACCAGGTTCGGGTACATGTTGTAAGACAGGTTGTAGGTCGCGGGCAGCTCGGTAACCGACGGAAACTCGGGCATGCCGACGGTACCGGGGTCGACCCAGCCATCGCGTCTGTTCGGCGTGATCATCAGTGAGTGGCCGTTGGGCCACAGGACTATGTCGGTGCCGCGATGGTCGAGGAAACGGTCGACCGTGTCCTTGTGAATCGACTTCAGGTGATACACCTCGAGGAACGCGTCGAGCAGCACCTTGACGTTGCAGGCGACGTCGTAACTCTTCGAGTGAACGTGCCGGGTCGTGTCGAGATCGAACTGCGCCAGGTGCTCGGGGATGACGCCCAGATGATCCAGCAGCGGCTCCGCATCGGGGTCCTCGTTGATGAACACCCAGTTGCCGAGACGCTCGGCGCGCACGGTCACCAGGCCGTGGCAGCTTTTGTCGAGATCGACGAAGTCGCGCGGATCGCGCAGGTTGACGAGATTGCCTTCGAGGTCGTAGGTCCAGCCGTGGTAGCCACAGACGAAGCCGCGGGCGGTGCCGGTCGTTTCCTTCACCAGCGGACCGCCGCGATGGCGGCAGGTGTTGTAGAACGCGCGAATCTCGCCGTCCTTGCCGTGCACGATCAGGATGGGTGAACCCGACTTCTTCCAGAGCATGAACGATCCGGGCTCCGGCAGTTCGTCGACGTGACAGGCGTACAGCCACGCACGCTTCCAGAGGCGCTCTTCCTCGACGGCGAGGAACTCCGGATCGGTATAGCGGCCGCCCGGAATCGGCGGAAAGGCTGGGAATCCTTCAGGCGGCGACTTGCGCGTGCGCTGGTATTCGACGTTCGACTTAACGCGGTCTATGAATGCGGCGTCCATGGCTGCTCGACGTTTTGACCCGCAGTCAGTATAGGTATTCCCGACCTAAAAAGAAACAATCATGACTGTTTTTTTTAATGACGCTTGCGAATATCGGGCCTAAATACCTGATCGACATCGGGAATCGTCAGACCACGCCGTCGGCGTGCAGGGCCGAAATTGCCTCTGTGGTGTAGCCAAGATCCTCGAGCACGGCGTCGGTATCCGCCGAGGTAACGGGCGGCGGCGTGCGAATGCCGCCCGGGGTCCGTGATAGCGTGACCGGCAGGTCCACGACGGGGACCGCGGTCTCGCGTCCGGGGTACTTCACCGACTGCAGGATGCCGAGGGCGGCCGCCTGCGGGTGCTGGAGCGCCCCGTCGAGCGACAGTACCGGACCCGCCGGAATGCCGGCCTCGGCGAATGCCTCGATCGCATCGTCCGTCGTGCGCGTCTCGCACCAGGCTGCGACCCGATCGCAGAGTTCGTCGCGGCGATCGCCGCGCGCCTGGTCGGTCGTGAGACCCGGGTCGTCGCGCCAATCGTCGGCACCGATCAGTTCGGCCAGCCGACCGAAGATCGCGTTGCCGATGACGTGAATCAGCACATGACCGTCGCGGGTTGCGAAGACGTCCGACGGCGCCGAGGTCTGCACCCGGTTGCCGGTCGGCTCCCGGCCCAGGCCCAGTGCGCCCTCCTCGGCCAGGTGGGAATTGAACACGGCGAGTGCGGTGCCGAGCAGCGAGCCTTCGACGTGCTGGCCGCGCCCCGACGTCTCGCGCTCGATGACCGCGGCGAGAGTACCGACCGTCGCCAGGGTGGCCGTCGAATAGTCGACGTACGGCGCCGCCGCCTTCACGGGCTGGCCGGGCGTGCCCGTCATGTACATGGCACCGGACATTGCCTGGCCGACGCCGTCAAAACCGCCGCGTTCCGCCCACGGCCCGCTCTGCCCGAATGCCGTCAGCGTCGTCAGGATGATGCGCGGATTGAGCCCGCTGATGCGCTCGTAGTCGAGACCGAGCTTCGCGAGCGCGGCCGGTGGCAGGTTGGCCACGACGATATCCGCCGACGTGACCAGTCGGTCGAGAATCTCGCGGCTGTCGGGATGGCGCAGGTTCAGCGTCAGGCTTTTTTTGTTGCAGCCCGTCTGCATCATGACGCCGCCTGCATCGAGCTCATCGAGCGGCGCAATGTAGCGATCTTCACCGCCGGCGGGACGTTCGACGCGGATGACCTCGGCGCCGAGGTAGCCGAGCAGCGTCGCGCAGTAGGGCCCGGCCACGTAGCGGCCGAGGTCGATGACGCGAAGGCCGTCGAGCACCCCGTTCATGCCGGTCCGGCCCTTAAAAAAAACAGTCGGGCTTGATTTTTTTCTTCTGGCATGCGACGAGTATAAAGAGTCAGCCTCCCGATACAAGGCACGAATGGCCATGGATTTTCAACTCACGCCCGAACAAACCGAACTCCAGGACAGCGTTCGCCGCTATGCCCGCGAACGTCTGCCCGACATTGCCGAACACATCGAGCGAACCGGCGAACCGCCCAGCGCGGAACTCATCGCCGAGTTCGCGGACATGGGCTATCTCGGCATCAACATCCCCGAAGAACTTGGCGGCCTCGGACTCGGCAATCTCGAAGCGCTGATCGTCATCGAGGAGGTCGCAAAGATTTCTGCAGCGGTCGCCTTCCCTATCTTCGAGTCCTGCGTCGGGCCGGTGCGCGCCATCGAACGCTTCGGCACGGAGTCGCTGGCAAGCGCGGTCGTGCCCGCCGTTTGCCGCGGCGAAATCGTGGTGGCCATTGCGATGTCGGAGCCGAATGCCGGCTCGGCGCTCACCGACCTGACGACGCGCGCCAGTATCGACGGCGATTCGGTCACGCTGAACGGCAACAAGCGCTGGTGCTCGGGCGGTGGCCACGCCGACGGCTACCTCGTCTACTGCCGGCTGTCCGACGACCCCGGCGCGAAGGGGATCGGTGCCGTCTACGTCGAGAAGGACGTCGATGGATTGAGCTTCGGCGAGCAGGAAAGCCTGATGGGCTTTCGCGGCGTCCCGTCGTCTGACATCTATCTCGACAACGTAACCGTGCCGGCCGATCACGTCGTCGTCCCTGCCGGCGGCTTCAAGAAACTCATGACCGCGTTCGACCTGGAGCGCTGCGGCAACGCGACCATGGGGCTCGCACAGGCCAGCGGCGCACTTGATGACGCCATCGACTACGTGCAGGAACGCAAGCAGTTCGGCAAGCCAATCGTCGACTTCCAGGCGGTGCAGCTGAAACTCGCCGAGATGAAGATGCAGGTCGAGGCCGCGCGACTGCTGATCTACCGGGCGGCCTGCAACGCCGAACAGGGCATGCCATCGATGCTCGACTCGTCGCTCGCCAAGTGCTTCGCAAACGAAATCGCGCGCACGGTGACGGGCACGGCTGTCCAGCTGCTCGGCGGCTACGGCTACTCGAAGGAATACCCAATGGAGCGGCGCATGCGCGACGGCTGGGGCTGGGGCATCGCCGGTGGCTCCATCGACATTCAGAAGATCAACATCGCGTCGGCACTCGTTGGCCGGCGCTTCAACCAGCGCGCCTGATGGGCCCGATCATCCAGAACGGTTTCGTGGTGCGTGACTGGCGCGAGGCTGCACTGCACTGGGCTGAGACGCTCGGCGTGGGGCCGTTCTTCGCCATCGAGCACGTCGAGTTTGCCGAGTGCTTTTTCCGCGGCGAGCCCGTCGACATCGACATGAGCGTCGCGATTGCCTACACGGGCGGCTACCAGATCGAACTCGTCCAGCAACACAATGACGCGCCGTCGATCTACACTGAGTTTCTCGAGCACAACGAACCGGGGCTGCAGCACGTCGGTACGCTGGTGGATGACCTCGACCAGGCCATCGCCGAAGGCGGCTTCGAGGGCAAGCTCATCCAGCATGGCACGACCGCCGCCGGCCAGCGCTTCGCGTACGTGGATTCGATCCTGCACAACGGCACGATGCTGGAGCTGATCGAGGCCGACGGCGGCATGCGCAATGCCTTCGACTACATGCAGAAAGCTGCGGTCGGCTGGGACGGAACGGACCCGATTCGCGTCTAGCCGGAGTGGACGGCCACCAGCACGCGCTTGTTCTCGACCTTCAGCTCGAACGCCCGGATGGGCATTGAAGCCGGGGCGCCGAGTGCCTTGCCGTCGCGCACGTCGAAGCAGGCGCCGTGCAGCGGGCACATGAGCCGAACGCCACGAAGCCGGCCGCCATCGAAGGTCTGGAAGGCATGCGAGCAGCGGTTCTCGACCGCGTACAGGGCATCCTTGACGCGGCAGAGCACGACCCCGGTGTCGCCGACGCTGCGCGTGATGAAGCCCTTCTCCGGCACCTCGTCGATGCCGGCCACGTCGACGTATTCGAGTTCACTCACTTGTGCATTCTCCCCGTGGGAATGATGGTCTGGCTAAAATAAAAAACAGTCATGCTTGTTTATTTTTGTACGCCGATGCTACCATGCCGGCGGATACGGAGGGAAAGCCCATGATGACATTTCTCGCGAAGATGACGATCAAGGAAGGCTGCGAAGACGAGTTCGTCGAGCTTGCGAAGAAGCTCACCGACGCCGTCCACGCCAACGAGCCGGAGACGCTCGCCTACGAATTCTACAAGCTGCGCGACGAGGAACGCGGTTACGCCGTCTACGAGAAGTTCTCTTCCGAAGAGGCAGAGCAGGCGCACCAGAACACGCCGCACTTCCTCGAAATTGCGCCGGCGCTGATCGAGTGCATCGACGGCACCTACGTGCGTACCTATCTCGACTCGCTCGACTGAAAGCATGAACGTCGATCTTTCGCAGGTCCGGATCCAGGCCACCACGCTCGGTGACCTGCTGCTGACGGCAGCCGACCAGAACTCGGATACGGCCGCGGTCGTGCTGCCCGACAAACGCATCAGCTACGGCGAACTCGTGGACCGCGCGATGCATCGCGCGAAGAGCCTGCGCGCGCTCGGCGTCGGTCCCGGCGATCACGTCGGATTGTTGCTGCCGACGAGCATGGACTTCGTCGAGTCCATGTTCGCCATCGCCATGCTCGGCGCCGTGACGGTCCCGATCAACGCGCGCTATCAGCCACCCGAGCTTGCCTACGTCATCGAGAACGCCGACCTCGTCGCCGTGTTGACGACCGACGAGTTCGACGAGGCTGTCAACTTCGTCGAGCGCCTGCATGCCGCCCTGCCCGGTCTGGGCGATGCCAACGCGACCGCACTGTCTCTCGATGAAGCGCCGAAGCTCAACAACATCGTCGTCTTCGGATCGACGGAGTCACCCGGCACGCTGTCGCAGGCCGACTTCGAGGCGCGCGCCGCCGATACCGACGAAGCCGAGGTTCACCTGCGCCGGCTGCAGACCCGCCTCGGCAGCACCGCGTTGATTCTCTACACCTCCGGCACGACAGCGAACCCGAAGGGCTGCATGATCAGCCACGAAGCCATGGTGCGAAACAGCATGGCCCTCGCCGACCGTTACGAACTAACGGCGGATGACAGTTTCTGGTCGCCGCTGCCGATGTTCCACATCGCGGCGATCCTGCCGCTTGCCGCCTCGATGTCACGCGGCGGCACGTACATCACCACGCCACACTTCAAGGCCGGGGAAGCGCTCGCGACGCTGGAGAAAGAGAAGGTCACCTGCACGTATCCGTGTTTCTGGACGATCATGGGCGACCTGATCAATCACGAGAACTTCGAAAAGACTGACCTGAGTCGCGTCCGGCTGATGAACGCGAACTTCGCCGTGCAGCCCGCCGTCGTCGGCGAGAAGATGGAGGCGGCGATGCCGGATACCGTCTACGTTGGCACCTTCGGGATGACCGAGACCGCGGGCACAGTGACGACCAGTCGTGTCGACGATACTCGCAACGACCGCTTCACACGTCTCGGTGTTCCACTTGCCGGGCTCGAGATCAAGGTCATCGACGAAGACGGCAACGCCCTGCCCGCCGGTGAGCGAGGCGAGGCTCTGATTCGCGGCTACAGCCTGTTCGATCGCTATTACAAGGCACCCGACAAGACCGCTGAAGCGCTCGACGAAGACGGCTGGTTTCATTCCGGCGACATGTGCTCGATCCACGATAACGGCCAGGTCATGTTCCACGGCCGTATCAAGGACATGCTCAAGGTCGGTGGCGAAAACGTCGCGGCCGTCGAGATAGAGTCCTGCCTGCAGCAGCACGACGCCGTCAAGCTGGCACAGGTCGTCGGCGTACCGGATGCCCGCCTGCAGGAAGTACCGGCGGCCTTCGTGGAATTCAACGAGGGCGCCGACGCGAGCGAGGAAGAACTCATCGCGTTCTGCAAAGGCAAGATTTCGAACTTCAAGGTTCCTCGCTATGTGCGTCCCGTATCGGAATGGCCGCAGTCATCGACGAAGATCCAGAAGTTTAAACTCCAGGAACAAATCGTAGCCGAGCTCGGTCTCGGATGAGGAGACGTACGTGACCGCTTTTATTGCCACGCTGAAAGTCAAAGACGAAAAAGCCGCCGACTTCGAGAAGCTTCAGACCGAGCTGTCGGAACTCACACACAAGCACGAGCCGGACACGTTCGTTTACGACGTAATCCGCCACCGTGAGAAGCCGGGCGTCTACGTCGTCTATGCCCGCTTCAAGGATGAAGCCGCCTTTAACCTGCACATGGAAACCGAGTTCCACGACCGGCTGGTGCCGCCGATCATGGAGTGTCTCGACGCGGACATGGAACTCGAGTTCTACGACTTCGTGGCCTAGCGCACCAGGTTAGCGACGATCGATCTTGCGCCAGCTCCGCGTCGGCGGCGGCGGCTGTCGCCAGCCGTGATACGGATGTCGCCTGAGCAGTTCGCGATCGCGGAAGACGAACACCAGCAGCGCGCCGGCGGCGAAACCGCCAACGTGCGCCCAGAACGCAACCCCGCCACCGGTCGCGCCGATCGAACCGAAGCCGCCGAGCAGCTGCACGACGATCCAGTAGCCGAGCATGACGACGGCCGGCACCGCGAACGTCGTTACGAAGAAACCCAGGAAAATGAGCATGTGCACGTGCACGCGTGGATACAGGACGATGTAGGCACCCATGACGCCGCCGATAGCGCCGGAGGCACCCACCATCGGAATCGGCGAATCGGGGTTGGTCGCAACCTGCAGCGCGGCCGCGGCCAGCCCGCACAGCACATAGAATATGACAAACCGCACGTGGCCCATCGCATCCTCGACGTTGTTGCCGAAGATCCACAGGAACCACATGTTGCCAATGATGTGGAACCAGCCGCCGTGCAGGAACATGGAGGTCAGCGCCTTCGGCCAGGCGGGCCCGACGCCCAGCGCACAGAAGGTCTGCGGCCCGAGCTGCACGCTCGCGCCGGGGGGGACGGCGCCGGTCACTTCCAGCGGGATGAGCCCCAGCCTGCACACGGAACCGGACAGGAGCGGCTCGGCGCCCATGCCCTGTACCAGTACCCATACGATGACGTTAAGGGCTATGATGCCCGCCGTTGCGTACGGCGTAAGGAAGTGCGGGTTGTCGTCCCGGATCGGAAACATACGAACTATTCTGCATGAGCGCTGACTAATACGCTCAGGGATTCTCAATTCGCGGGGAAAAATAATGAAAAAGTCTCTGGCTTTATTCGCCTTCCTGTTCATGTCCGCCTGCGGCGGCGGGGGCGGCGGCGGAACGCCACCGCCACCACCTCCCCCTCCACCACCACCGCCTTCAGCGGTCGAGGCTTTCGAACAGAGCATCCAGGGCCTGGCATTGACGGACTTCTACGAAGTCTCGTATTTCGGCCTGCTCAAGCGCACGCCGCAGTCGGCTGTATCGCTCGGCCTCGAGGCCGAGGTCGGACTCACGGTCAACGACCTTAATTCGCTAAACCAGACCTACGTTGGCGATACGACCGCGATGTTCAATATCGCGCTCACGGCGCTGCAGGGCTACGACCGCAGCGCATTGAGCAATGCAGACCAGATCACTTACGACGTGTACGAGTGGTATCTCGAAGACGAGATCGAACGCGCATCGTTCCCCGAGTTCGGTTTTCCCGCGACGTACGGCAACTTCGGTATCCCTGGCAGCCTGCAGCGATTCTTCACCGACCTGCACCCGCTTGACGATGCCGACGACGCGCAGGCGTACATCGATCGACTGAGCGCGGTCGACAATCAGCTATCGGAGCTCGAGGCATTGCTTTTGCGCCAGCAGGCAGCGGGCGTCGTGGAATCATCGATCACGATGCAGGTCGCAATCAACCAGATTGACGGCATCCTGAGCATCGTTTCGGGAGACAGCGCAATCTTCACGCGCTATGCCGATACGCTGCCGCTCATCCCGGGCCTGTCCACGGCACAGCGCGCGAACTTCCGCGACATCGCACGCAACACGGTTACCAGCAGCGTGCTACCGGCGTACCAGAGCCTGCGCAACACGCTGGCCACACTGATCGCCAGCGCGCCCAGCGACATCGGCGTCGGCCAGTACCCCAATGGCGCTGCGTACTACGCGTACGAACTTCGCCACCACACGACCACGAGCCTGACGGCCGCCGAGATTCATCAACTGGGCCTCGACGAACTCACGCGGATTCGCGCGGAGATGGACGTGCTGTTCGGCACGCTCGGCTATGACACCAGCCTGCCGCTGGCGGACCTGTTTGCACAGGTCGCAACGGACGGCGGCACGGTGCTCGCGGCCGACGCCCTTGCCGAATTCGAGGCACTGGTCAGCGCTGCCGAAACAAGCCTGCAGACGGCAATGCCACCGGTGTTCACGGTATTCCCGTCCGCGTCGCCGATCGTGCTTCCCGACCCGTTCGGTGGCTTCTACATCGGCCCGTCGCTGGACGGCTCACGCCCGGGTGCGTTCTACGCCGGTACGCAGAACGACCAGCCGCGCTACCTGATGCCGTCGCTGACCTACCACGAATCCGTGCCGGGCCATCACATGCAGATCCAGATCGCCGCGGACCAGGACGTACCGACCTTCCGCAAGGTCGTGCGCAACACGGGCTTCGTTGAAGGCTGGGCGCTATACGCCGAACGGCTGGCATTCGAGCTCGGCTGGTACAGCAGCGATATCTACGGCGACCTTGGCCGACTGCAGTACGAGGCGCTGCGCGCCGCGCGGCTCGTTATCGATACCGGTATCCATGATCTCGGCTGGACCTTCGACCAGGCGGCCCAGTTCAACGTTGACAACGTCGGCTTCTCGTTGGGTTCATCGCAAGGCGCGGCAGCGCGCTACAGCGTGATCCCGGGACAGGCCACCGGCTACATGGTCGGCTTCCTGCAGATCCTTGCCGAGCGTGAGCGGGCGCAGACGGCGCTGGGCGCAAACTTCGATCTCGCCGCGTTCCATGACGCGATACTGACCGCCGGCGCCGTGCCGCTCGACGTACTGACAAACGTCGTCGACCAGTACATCGCCGACGCGCAGCCCTAAGCGGACTAGTCGCTCGCGTCGAGGCGCGCTTCCAGTTCGGCGATACGTTGTTGCTGGTCCTGTACGACCTTCGTCAGGACCGCAACGACGTCCATCGCGCTCAGCGAACTGCGATCGCGCATCGCGACCAGCTCCGGCACATCCTCCGCGATGAAGCCCACGTACATCTCGTCGGCATCGTTGACGTAGCGGAACGTTACCGGCTCGAGCGTTGCGAGTGCCGCCAGTGCCTCGTCAACGTCGAGCGACGCCACGTCGCGCTTGCGCTCGCGTGAAGAGCTGTTGGTCCAGACGCCGCCGGCCGTGACGTGCGCGCCGCTTGCCATCTCCACAGGATGCGACGGCCGTTCGACGCTGAAACCGACGTTGCCATGCCGATCGATGGTGATCCGGTCGACCGAACCCGCTCCGATGGTCAGCGTGCTGGCCCGGTTGTGCAGCACATAGCCGGTGTCGCCCGACGACTGCGTGATCATCAGGCCGGCCACGCTCGAGTTCTGCTCGTGAATCTGGATGCTGCCGTTGACTTCGAGGCGCTGCTTCGGGTCTGTCGTGCCGATGCCGACGAAATTGCCATCGTCGAAGATCTGCGAGTTCACGCCGACCCCGGAGTCCTTGAACCGGATCAGGTGATTCTGTGTGCCCTTTAAGGCAACGCCTGCCGCGGAGGCGCCACCGCCACTGCCAGCAGGCCCGGGCGGGCCCGGCGGTCCTTGCGGACCCGGCGGACCCGGCGGACCCGGCGGGCCCTGGGGCCCCTGCGGTCCGGTTGCCGAACTCGCCGAAACCGTCGATTCCTCCGCCGCCGCGGGTGCCGGTTCCGGCTCGCTGGCTGCCACCTCGACCGCGGCATCAGCCGCCGGCTCGGTCGCCTCGCCGCCATCGGCCGCCTCGGTCTCTTCGACGACAGGCTCGGCCGAGTCAGCTGACTTCTCGCCCGCGTCGGCATCAGCGTTATCAGCCTGGCCAGCCGCGTCGGCGGTCGCAGCTGATACGACCTCTGCCCAGTCAGCGTGGACGAATCCCGGGCCGCCGCCGGGCAGCTCGACCTCGTGCCAGCCATCGACGGTGCCGACGTAGACATACTCGTCGCCGCGGCTGAGTCGACCGACGACCTCGGTGCCGGACTCAGGACTCAGGCGAATATTGACGAAGGTTTCGACCTTTTCGGCCGGAACCACGGTATCGGCACTCGCCGTGAACGCGAGCGCCAGCAGCAGTGCGCCAAGCAAAGCTCTCATGACCCCTCTCCCCAATTGTGGGCGTGGGTACAATCTTCGCCATCAGCTGCGGCCCGCACCGTGACGCAGGTCCAATTCCGGGCAAAAGAAGGTGTCGGTAACTTGCGACAGATCAAAGGCTTAGCTGGCGAGCCCGGTCCAAGGCCGCAGAAACAAAAACGGCCCGTCCAATGGACGGGCCGCTGTTGTTTGAGGACGCTGAGGTAGGATCTGCTTTGTCGCGCTTCGCTCCGTGCCCAGATTGCCGACCTTGCGACCGACCTCTTGGACTCGTCCCGACTCGCTCTTGGTATCGGGCTACCTTGTTGGCATAACGCTGCGGCGAGTTCCGAGTTCATCCGCGGCGTTCCCTGTGTTCCCTTCCGACGGCTTGCGCCGCCGTCCGTTCCCGCAAGGTTCTGCCGTTCGCGTCCACCGCCCCCGACACTTGTTGAGACTCGGATCTCTTTCAGCAGGGCGGTTGTCAACAAGCGAACTTGCTGGCGCGAGGCTTTCGCCTCAAGACTTACGTTACTCCGTTCCGGCGCGGGCGCAACGCTTGCGAATGAAACCTATGCATCGCACGCGGAAGCACGTCCATGAATCGCAAACTTTCGAATTTTTGTTCAAGTAGTTTCGCAACTCGGGCCATCGGACTTCGGCGCAGTTTTGCGCAAAACCCGGCAAAACCTGTCCATCCGCACTTTCCACGGTCACCCTCGGTAAAACGGAATTGTTGCCCAAAAAGGCCGCCGGTACTGTCGCCTCACATTTTTTGCTCACCCCTTTAATTCAAGGAGAATATTGATGAAAGCGATAGTGCTGATGAGTCTCGGCGTGCTCGCATTTTCCAGCCAGGCGGCCGTCGCGGCGGACGCCGGCGACTGGACCCTGAGGGCAGGCCCGTACCTGGTCTCGCCGAAGTCCGGTAACTCGGACATTGTGTCGGTCGATGACGGTACCAGCCTGGGCTTCACGGTCAGCTATCACTTCACGCCCAACTGGGCCTTCGAAGTGCTTGCTGCCCTGCCGTTCAGCCACGACATCGACCTCGTTGGCGGCGGCAAAGTCGCCGAAACCAAGCACCTGCCGCCGACGTTTTCGCTGCAGTACCACTGGCAGAACGACACGGCGTTCAAGCCGTACGTCGGATTCGGTCTCAACTACACGACCTTTTTCGATGAGAGCACGGAAGGGGCCCTCGCGGGGACGAGCCTGAGTCTCGACGACTCGTTCGGTATCGCCACCCAGCTCGGCGCCGACTTCGAGCTCAACGATCGCTGGTTCCTGAACGTCGATCTGCGCTGGATCAACATCGAGACGGACGCCACGCTCGACGGCGCCGACCTGGGCTCGGTCGAAATCGACCCGTTCGTGGGCGGCATCAACGTCGGCTACCGCTTCTAGCGAAACCAGTCGCTCGCGCCGCGGCGCGAGATGCAAGACCAGACGCCCGCGCCGCGCTGCGGTGGCGGGCGTTTTGCCGTATTTGGGCCGTCGACAGACATATAAGGAACTTTAGGGGCAATTTCCGGAACTGTGACCGGCGCTGGAAACGGGGCAATTGGCGACCCTCTCAAGGGCCAAACCGGTATTGCGTCACGGTGCCCGTACGGTACGCGTTGCTAGGTTCGGTTCAAAGCCGGCTAAGTGCCTGTTTCAGGGACTGTAATACAAGATTGTTAACGAGCTCGGAACTCGTCAATGGGCCTAGTTTCCAACCTTTCGCTGACACGCAAGCTGCTGCTGATCACGGTCGGCGCAGCCAGTATCGCGCTCTTTATCGCGTCACTCGTGACGGCGGTGATGCTGGCGCTGTCCTATCGTGACAGCTTTTCCGAGCACATGCTGACCGTGGCGTCGACCATCGGCGCCAATAATGTCGCCGCATTGAGGTTCGAAGACGGCGTGCTCGGCCGCCAGGCGCTCGCCTCGCTCGAGAACGAGCCGACGTTCATCCAGGCGCACCTTTACGACGAGAATGGCAGCCAGCTGGCTCGCTACGCCGCCGACTCGGGGTCCGAGCCGCAGGACGAACTCGACTCCACGCTACTGAAACTCGCGGTCGACCGCGGCGAGTCCGTCAATCACTTCGAAGGCTTCCGCTATCTCGACCTGATCACGCCCGTGCCCTACGAACAGGGAATCGTCGGCTTCGTGCACATCCGCGCCAGCATGTTCGAGCTGTACCGGCAGATCACGCGGAGCGGGATCATATCGCTGGTCGCGGTATTGATCGCCGGCCTCGTCGCATTCCTGTTCTCGCTGCGCGTGCAGCGCATGGTCTCGTCGCCGATCCTCGAACTCGTGGACCTGACCCGCAAGGTCAGCGAAAAAGGCGACTATTCCCTGCGCGCGTCCCAACGCGGTGATGACGAAGTCGGCACGCTGATCGCAGGCTTCAACGAAATGCTGACGCAGATCAACGAACGCGACCAGCGCCTGGCGGATAACCAGGCCCGCCTGGCCGAGCGCTCGCGCAGTCTCGTGCGCGCCAACGAGGATCTGAGGCGCGCCGTTCGCGAGAGCACCGAGGCGCGCGAATCGGCGGAGGCCGCGAACCGGGCGAAAAGCGACTTCGTCGCGCGTATGAGTCACGAGATCCGGACGCCGATGAACGGCGTCATCGGCATGATCGAGCTGCTGGAACGAACGCGGCTCGACGCCGACCAGAAGCGGTACCTGAACGCGATCGACCGATCCGCCGAGACGCTTATGGCCGTGATCAACGACATCCTCGACTTCTCGAAGATCGAGGCGGGTCGACTAACGCTCGAGATCAACGAAATGAGCGTTCGTGAAGCCGTTGAGGAGTCGGTCGAGATCCTCGCAGCCCGTGCGCACGCGAACGGCGTCGAGTTGGTTTGCGACATCGCCCACGACGCCGACGTCACCGTGCTCGGTGACAGCATCCGGTTGCGACAGGTCCTGATGAATCTCATCGGCAACGCGACCAAGTTCACACACGACGGCCATGTCGCCGTCAAGGTCTCCGTGGTTGAGAGCAGCGGCGATCAGTCCACGTTGCGCTTCGAGGTCTCGGACACGGGCAACGGTATCCGCCCGGAAAACCTCGAGGCTATCTTCGAAAGTTTCTCCCAGGAAGACGGCAGTACGACCCGGCGTTACGGCGGTACCGGCCTTGGCCTCGCCATCTGTAAAGAACTCGTGTCGCTGATGGACGGCGAGATCCACGTTCAGAGCGAGCCGGGCAAGGGGTCGACGTTCTGGTTCGACGCCCCTTTCATACGCGTCTCGGAGGAAGGAACACTGCGACGCGTCGAGGAACTCGCGGGTCACCGCGTGCTCGTCATCGATGACAACGAACTCAATCGCGAGATGCTGCTCGCTCAGCTCGAGTACTGGCGCATGCACGGGCACGCCGTCGTAAGCGCAGCCGACGGCGTGGAGGCGCTCAATGCCGCGCACAAGGACGGCGACGCTTTCGACCTGCTGCTGCTCGACTGGCACATGCCGGAGACCGACGGCATCATGCTTGCCAGGCAACTGCGCGGCGATCAGCTTTTCGCGGAGATGCCGATCATCCTTTTGAGCTCGGCCTCGGTGCAGGAAATCATCGAGGAAACCGGCGACATCCAGGTTGACGCGTACATCACCAAGCCCGTGCGCCAGGCACGGTTGCGGGATTGCATGCTGCACCTGCTCGTGCCCTCGGAGGACTCCGTGCACACGAGCCTGTCGCATTCGCTGCCGAGGCTCGACTCGCTCGCCGGGCTCAAGATCCTGCTCGTTGAGGACAACCCGATCAATCAGGCCGTCGCGAGAGGCATGCTCGACTCGCTGGGCTGCGAGACCACGCTCGCGAACAATGGCAGCGAGGCCGTATCCATGCTCGGCGGCGGCAACACGTTCGACGTCGTACTGATGGACTGCCAGATGCCGATCCTCGACGGTTACCAGACCACGCAGGCGATTCGCCGTCGCGAGGCAGCCGAAAGTCTCGAGCGTCAGACGATCATTGCGCTCACAGCCAATGCAATGCCAGACGACCGCGAACGCTGCCTCGACGCCGGCATGGACGACTACCTTGCGAAACCGTTCACGGTAGAAAGACTGAGGTCCACGCTCGAACACTGGTCCGACCAGAAACTCAGGAGGACTGCCTGATGGTCCGGCGTCCGGAACCGCGCGCGCTCGTCATCGACGACGACCCGACCATGCGGGCGCTGGCACGGGCAGCGCTGCAGAAGGCGGGGTTCTCGGTGAACGACGCCGAAAACGGACAGGACGCACTCGATACGCTCGACGAAACGCGGCCCGACCTGATCCTCCTCGACGTCGAGATGCCGGTGGTCGATGGCTTCGAAGTCTGTGCCGCCATTCGGGCGCGTCCCGACTATGTGGACACGCCCATCGTGATGCTGACCGGCCGCGAGGATGACGAATCGATTCGCGCCGCGTACGACTCTGGCGCGACCGACTTCGTCTCCAAGCCGATTAACTGGTCGCTGCTCGGTCATCGCGCCAAGTACATCCTGCGCGCCAGCCAGGTTGCCCAGGGTCTGCGTATCAGCGAGACCAAGAACCGCGCATTCCTGCAGGCGATCCCGGACTCGATGCTCGTTGTCGACCGCGATGGCGTGCTGATCTCGCACCACCTCGGCGGCGACGGCAACCGCGCTTTCGATCAGAAACTGCAACGCGGCAGTTCCGTTCTCGAGACCCTGCCGAGCAAACTCGCCGACCTCTGGAAGCGCCAGATCGAACTCGTGCTGCGCTCGAGCGTGACCCAGCACTGCGACTTCCAGTGGCCGAACGACGATAAGGGTACGCGGTTCTACGAAACGCGGATGGTGCCCTATACGAAAAAAAGCGTGCTGATCATAGTGCGCGACGTGTCCGGCCAGAAGATCGCCGATGCGAAAATCCGCAAACTCGCCTTCTACGATCCTTTGACGGGACTCCCGAACCGTCAGTCCTTCCTGATCCAGGTTTCCGACGCCATTCGCCGGGCGACGGACGAGAACAGCCAGTTCGCCGTACTGTACATCGACCTCGACAACTTCAAGCGCATCAATGATTCGCTCGGACACTCGATCGGCGATGCCCTGCTCAAATCCACCGCCGCGCGGCTTGAAGCCTGTGTCCGCGGCGATGACTACGTCGCCCGTGCAGAACACGGCGAGGCCCAGCTGCAGGTCGCGCGACTCGGCGGCGACGAATTCACAGTGCTGCTGCAAAACCTCAATTCCGCCGAGGAGGCGGAAGACGTCGCCAATCGCATCGTCAGGCAACTCAGTGAACCGCTGCATTACGAAGGCCAGCAGTTCGTCATCACGCCGAGTATTGGCGTCTCGACGTATCCGCACGACGGCCACGACATCGACACGCTCGTCAAGAGCGCAGACATGGCAATGTATTCGGCGAAGTCCGCAGGTCGTAACCGTGTCTCGATGTTCTCGGGCACGATGTCCGTCCGCTCGCTGGAGCGTCTCGATCTCGAGGAGTCGCTGCGCCGCGCCGTGAAGAACGGCGAACTCGACCTCCACTACCAGCCGAAGCTGGACTTAAGGACACGCGGCATCAGCGGCGTCGAGGCGCTGCTGCGCTGGACGCATCCGGATCGTGGCCTGATCTCGCCGGCGAAATTCATCCCGATCGCCGAGGAAGCCGGACTGATCATGGAGCTCAGCGACTGGGTATTGAACGCTGCCTGCGACCAGCTCAAGGCCTGGCAGAACTCACCGTTTGCGAACATCAAGATCGCCATCAACCTGTCCGCCAAACAGTTCTACCAGGAGAACATCGAAACGGAGATTCTCGGCGCCCTCAAATCACGGTCGCTCGAGAACCAGCGCCTCGAACTCGAACTGACCGAGGGCACCCTCATGCGCGATGCGGACGATACGATCCGGACACTAACCAGTCTCAAGGACGCCGGCTTCAGCATCGCAGTCGACGACTTCGGCACCGGCTATTCGTCGCTGAGTTACCTGAAGAAGTTCCCCATCGACGCGCTCAAGATCGATCGTTCGTTCGTCTCGGGAATCGGCGGGACCAACGAGTACGGTTCGATCTGCACGGCCATTATCGCGCTCGCACAGAGCCTCGGCATGCGCACGATAGCCGAGGGCGTGGAATCGGACGACCAGCTGCAGCACCTGCGGTTCCTCGACTGCGACGAGATCCAGGGCTTCTTCTTCGCCAAGCCGATGCCTGCCGCCGACCTTGAGAGTTTCGTCTCGCGCTACAGCGGCGGCATCAATCCGCAGCCGAAGAAGGCGCGCGCATAAGCGGTACGGTTCCGCGCCGGCGCTTGCGCTCTTCGTCAGACTCGCTACAGGATTCCCGGCAGGCTTCGCTGCTGTCACGGGTAATGCATCGATACGGCTGAACCCGCTGTTTTCACTCCGGTTTTCGCCGGCCGGAGCCCGGCGCAGCAGGCCCCGCCGTTTTGTGATGAAATAGCGGCCCCCTCGGACCTGCCACGGACGACCACTGACGATGAATCTCGGTCTCAGCGACAACGCCCGGCCACTCCTGGCCGCGGTCAAAACCTTCATCGAAGAACGCGTGCACGCCGCTGACGAGGAGTTCCTTGCGGAGGTCGACAAGGGCGACCGCTGGACCCTGACCGAGCGGCAAAAGACTATCCTCGCGGAGCTGAAGACCGCTGCGCGCGAGCAGGGACTCTGGAATTTCTGGCTTACCGACAGCGAGCGCGGGTTCGGCCTCACGACCGTCGAATACGCCTACCTTGCCGAGGAAACCGGGCGCGCGCACCTCGCCGCCGAGGCGTTCAACTGCAGCGCGCCGGATACGGGCAATATGGAGGTGCTCGAGCGCTACGGCACGGATGAACAGAAGGCCACCTGGCTTGTGCCACTGCTCGAGGGTGAGATTCGTTCCGCCTACGCGATGACAGAGCCCGGGGTCGCGTCTTCCGACGCGACCAATATCTCGACGTCAGCCGTGCTCGACAACGGCGAATGGCTGATCAACGGCGAGAAGACCTATATATCCGGCGCCGGCGACGAGCGCTGCAAGGTCATGATCTGCATGTGCCGTACAGACACCGGCGAAAGCCGTCACACGCAGCACTCGCAGATCCTGATCCCCCTGGACACGCCGGGGGTCGAGATCGTCCGCCCGATGAACGTCTTTGCCTCGGACGACGCACCGCACGGCCACATGCACATCCGGCTGACCGACGTCCGAGTCCCTGAGAGCAACATCATTCTCGGTCCCGGGCGCGGCTTCGAAATCGCCCAGGGGCGACTCGGGCCGGGCCGTATTCACCATTGCATGCGCGCAATTGGCATGGCCGAGCGAGCGCTCGAACTGATGTGCCAGCGGTCGATGTCGAGGACGGCCTTCGGCAAACCGCTCGCCAAGCTTGGTGGCAACTACGACCGCATCGCGAATGCGCGCATGAATATCGACATGGCACGCCTGCTTACGCTGCAGACGGCGCACGTTATCGATACGCAGGGTGTGCGCGTCGCCCGCACCTGGATCTCGAAGATCAAGGCGACTGTCCCGACCATCGCGATCGACGTCATCGACGATGCAATCCAGATGCACGGCGCGGCCGGCGTCTCCCAGGATTTTCCGCTCGCCGCCATGTACACGGCGGCTCGAACCCTCAGGCTCGCGGATGGACCGGACGAGGTACACCGCATGGTGGTTGCACGCGACGAACTTGGCCGCTACGGGCAAGGCTGAGCGATGCCCGTCAGCATCCCGGCGTCGCAGCTTCCGGATCTCGTTGGCACGGAGACGGAACCCTCCTCGTGGCTGCACATCACGCAGGAACGCATCAACCAGTTTGCGGATGCGACCAACGATCACCAGTTCATTCACGTGAGTCCGATGAAGGCACTCTTGACGCCGTTTCGTTCGACGATCGCGCACGGCTTCCTGTCGCTGTCCCTGCTTTCACATCTGAATGCAGAGACAGCGTACATACCCGACAGCGTAAAGATGGTCATCAACTACGGCTCCGATCGCGTACGTTATCTCGCCCCCGTCAAAGTCGGCCGTCGTATTCGCTCACACCAGAAGATCATCGAAGCCAACGAAAAGAAGCCCGGACAGTGGCTGGTCAAAACCGAGGTCACGATAGAGATCGAGGACGAAGACACGCCCGCACTCGTTGCTGAAATTCTTACCCTGTTCATTCTCAAGTAACCGGCGAGGCTTTGCCCGCCGAACCTCAAGGAAACCATCATGCGCGAAGCAGTCATCGTCTCGACGGCGCGGACGCCGATCGGCAAAGCCTACCGCGGGGCATTCAACAACACGGAAGCGCCGACGCTCGGCGGCCACGCTGTTCGCCAGGCCGTTGAACGCGCGGGCATCGATCCCTCAGAGGTCGAGGATGTCGTCATGGGCTGCGCGATGCCGCAGGGTACGCAGGGGCTCAATATCGCGAGGCAGGTCGCTCTTGCCGCGGGCCTGCCCGTAACCACGGCCGGCATGACCGTCGACCGGCAGTGCTCGTCCGGCATGATGGCCATCGCCGTTGCCGCGAAAACCGTCATTGCAGACGGCGTCGACATCATGGTTGGCGGCGGGCTCGAGTCGATCAGCCTCGTGCAAAACGAACACATGAACCTGTTTCGCGCCCAGGACCCGCGCCTGCTCGCGCAGCATGAGCACATATACATGCCGATGATCGACACGGCCGAGGTAGTCGCCGCGCGCTATGGCGTTAGCCGCGAGACGCAGGACGAATACGCACTGCAGAGCCAGCAGCGCACCGCCGCCGCCCAGGACGCGGGGCGTCTCGATGACGAGATCGTGCCAATGCCCTCAACCATGGGGGTGATGGACAAGGAGTCGGGAGAGATCTCCTTCACCGAGGTCACGCTCGACAAGGATGAAGGCAACCGTCCGTCAACGACGCTCGACGGTCTTGCCGGACTGAAGCCGGTCCGCGACGGCGGCTTCATCACGGCAGGTAACGCCAGTCAGCTGTCCGATGGTGCGTCGGCGACGGTCGTCATGGAAGCGATCGTCGCGGAAATGCGCGGGCTCGAGCCGCTCGGCTACTACCGCGGCACGGCGGTTGCCGGCTGCGAGCCGGACGTGATGGGCATTGGCCCCG
>JAAUXY010106171.1_pt1 | contig 34640 bp, 32 predicted proteins | sample 7278121 | NCBI WGS metagenome assembly JAAUXY01 (sample SAMN14350117, study PRJNA611818) | marine sediment metagenome | isolation source: surface marine sediment (1.8m) | place: French Polynesia: Moorea | collected 2018-08
AACGACGTGGAGTTCGAATCCGCCGTTGCGACCTTCATGTTGCAAACCAGCAGTGACCTGGTCGCTGCAAGAACCAACGCCGACGGCGCCTTCGTTATCGACACCCTGCTGTGCAGCGACCGGCGAGATAGCGGCTATACCCATTGTGTGAAGCAGTACCGGAGAGGTGTCTATGACGCTGCTACCGGGCTGAGAATCAAGAGCAAGCTCAAGCTGGACGAAGACGGCCCGCGTATCGATCCCGCGACGTACGTTCTGCTCGACGAGGATGCGGGCGAAACAGACGCGAGCATGCCTTCAGCGGAATAGCCGGGTGATGTGCACGACTTCGGTTGGGTCGGGAACCGCGATGCTTGCGACAGCAACGCGATTAACTACTTAAACGACACGATGGCCAGCAAACTCCGAAGCTCTATCAAACGAATCCTCGAGCCAGCCATGGCGGAACTGGGATTTCGCATTCGATACCCGCATTTCCAACGAACGCGGAATGGCGAGCTCGAACTGGTCAGCCTGCATCACGATAAGTGGGGTGGCGGCTTCTGCCTCGAGTTCGCGAAGCACGCGGCGGGGGATCTCGAGACGTCCTGGGGCGAACTGGTTCCGGAGGACAAGATCGACGTCGCTTACACCAATCCGGCAACGCGTGCGCGGTTGTTGGCGAGGCTAAAGCACAGCGATGGGCGCGAGCATTTCTTCCGCTATGAAGATATAGCCGACGATCGCGCCCGACTTGATGACCTCGTCTCGGAACTGGTGAGTCTGTTGCCGCAGATTATCGAGTGGTTTGAGACGGGGAAAGCGGGTCCAAATGTCCTGCCCTTCGCGGAGCCGCTGCGCGACCCGGCAGCGTGAATCCGTCGCAGCGATTCTGCAGCTCGACGCCACGATCAGTCTATTGGCAGTGCTTGTCCAGTTTCGCCCTGGTCTCGGCGATCTTGGCTTCAGTCGCCTTTTCGTCCAGGTAGTCCCGCTGCCCGTCCTTTGACTGGTACAGCTTCGGCGCGTTGACGTAGGAATCGTAGATTTCCTTGACTCGCTTGCAGTAGTGCGCCTCCGCCGCCAATTGCTCGGCGGTCTTCTCCGGCATGTCGTCGTCAACGTCGAGCTTCGAACCGCCCTGCTCGAGGTCATCTATCCGGCCCTTCGAATGCCAGACCAGGACGACGGCAACCGCGTCCTCGTGATCCGGGGAGTCGCTGTAGAAGACTTTATCGGCCTCCACCCACGTGAAGATCGTGCGATCGGACTCGACGTAGTGAACGTTGCCCTTGGCGTCCGTCCACGTCCAGACATCGGCACTCGACGACAGCGGCAGCAGAAGGAGGCAAACAGAGAGAAAAAGAAGGTGTTTCATGGTTGAAGAGTTTGCGTCGTCCGCAGCATCTATCCAATGAATGTGGTCACAGTTTCACAGTTGCCTCAGTCAACGCGAAAAAGTTCCGTATCCGGTCGGGAAGTTCTCATCTTCGCCCGATGCGTTTGAAACTCCGATTCGGCGAAGCGTTCCAGCCGTAATACGGATGCTCTCGCAGATAGACCATATTCCGGAACGCGAACACGAGAAGCGTTCCTGCCAGGAAGCCACCGGCGTGAGCCCAGAATGCGACGCCACCACCGGTCTGTCCGAGGCTCGCGAGGCCGCTTAAGAGCTGAAGCGCGAACCAGTACGCGAGCATCAGGATGGCAGGCACCGCCACTGTCGTTACGAAAAAACCGAGGATAATCAACATGTGCACGCTGACCCTCGGGTACAGCACGATGTAGGCGCCCATGACGCCACCGATCGCGCCGGAGGCCCCAACCATCGGAATGGTCGATTCCGGTCCCGACGCGATTTGCGCCGCCGCCGCGGCGAGTCCACACAGCAGGTAGAACAGAACGAAACGCCCACGCCCCATCGCATCCTCCACGTTGCCGCCGAATATCCACAGGAACCAGAGATTGCCGATCAGGTGCAACCAGCCACCGTGCATGAACATTGACGACAGCACGGTGTGCCACGCCGTCGTCGTGCCGAGCACGCATTCGGTGGCTGCGCTGAGTTGAATACGGACGCCCGCATCCACGTTGCCGAGCAGCTCGCCGGGAATCAGCGCAAGCTGACAGATCGATCGCGATAGCTGCGGCTCGGTGCCCGCACCCTGCAGCAACACCCAGACGACGACGTTCAGGCCAATCAGGACGAAGGTGGCATACGGCACGCGAACGTGCGGATTGTCATCGCGAATCGGGAACATGTCGCTCCGCTGAGCGGGAAGTCAGTCAATTATATGGGGAGAACGGACGAATGCTTGGTCTCGGACAGGACGATGCTCGAATTCACCTCCTGGATCCCCTCGAGCTGCGACAGCTTCTCGAAAAAGAACTGTTCGTAGGCCTTGATGTCCTCGGTCACAACACGCAGCAGGAAGTCGACATTGCCGAGCAGAACGTAGCAGTCAAGCACCTCGGGATAGCGCTGAACGGCTTCCGAGAACGCCGAGAGATTGCTACGACCGTGAGAGGTCAGTTTTACGTGCGCGAAGACCATCGTATTCAGGCCGATTTTCTCGCGATCGATTTTGGCGGCCTGTTCCTTGATAACACCCTGCTCCCGGAGGCCAGCGATACGCCTCCAGACTGCGGACTGGGACAGCCCGATCTTCTCACCAATGGCGGCGGCGTTGATGCCCGGCTCAGTCTGCAACAGGGCCAGAATTCGGCGATCAGTTGCGTCGATTCGAAAATCTTGCATTATTTATGCTCTTTTGTTGGTTCAGGGGCATTATACATGCATAGTTCAGGCACTTAGCTCCATTTTTTGCAACAATTTATGGCGTTCACAGCAGTATATTGTGCATAACGAACTTTGGCTTCTGGGGGACAGTCATGAGCGTTTTCGATCATCCGGAATTTGACCATCACGAAGCCGTGCATTTCTTTGAGGATGCCGACTCTGGTCTAAGCTGCATCATCGCCCTGCATTCCACCGCGTTGGGCCCTGCAGCCGGCGGTTGCCGCCACTGGCAATACGCAAACAGCACCGAAGCACTTACAGACGTGCTGCGACTTTCTCGAGGCATGACCTACAAGAACGCAGTTGCCGGCCTGCCCTTTGGCGGCGGCAAGGCGGTTATCCTGGCGAAGGAAAATGCACCGAAAAGCAGGCAACTCATGCATGCGTTCGGTCGCGCAGTTCACTCACTCGAGGGGCGCTACATTACGGCGGAAGACGTCGGCATCGACGTCGTCGACATGCAGGCCGTCAGAGAAATCACGCCTCACGTCACGGGTGTCAGCAAACAGAGTCGGATTGTTGGCGGCGACCCGTCTCCGTGGACGGCTCGAGGTGTGTTCAACGGCATCGTTGCATCCGCCGAGCACAGTTTCGGGAGCGGGGTTTTAAAGGGCCTGCGCGTGGCTGTCCAGGGTGTCGGCCATGTTGGCTACCAGGTTTGCAAGCTGTTGCACGAAGCTGGCGCAGAGTTGATCGTCGCCGACGTCAATCGCGAGACCCTGCGTCGAGTCATCGAGGAATTCGGTGCGACGCAGGTCGGAATTGAGTCCATTCTCTCAGCAGACTGCGACATTCTGTCGCCATGCGCTCTGGGTAACGTCATCAATCAGCAGAGCATTGCTAAAATCAGGGCAAAGGTCGTAGCCGGCGCGGCAAACAACCAACTGGGGCGCGACGAGGACGGCGCCCTGCTCAGGGAGGCCGGTATCCTGTTTGCCCCTGACTATGTGGTGAATGCCGGCGGCATCATCGCCGTTGCACACGAACATCTGGGCGATGGGACCGAAAAGGAAGTTTGCGACGAAATCGATCAGATCTCGGCCCGCCTCGCCAGGATCTATTCCCAGTCGGACGAGACCGGTCTGTCGACAAATACGGTGGCAGACCGGCTGGCAGAGTCGATCGTTCGCAATGCAACCAAGCCTGACTCCCGGCTTATCGCCTGAAGAAAACAACAGGAAACGGATCATGGCCAGTAAGAAATCACGACTACATATACCCAGACCGACGGCCAGGCCCGGCGAGGAGCCTGACTTCAGTTACCTGAATCTGACCCCGGCCGGCAGTGTCGACAAGCCGCCGGTCAATTCGAGAACGCGCGATATCGAGTATCTCAGTGAGGACCTGGTACGCGTCCTCGACGAGGATCACAAGGCGGTCGGCCCGTGGAACCCGACGATCGATCCGGACAAATTGCAGGTCGCATTGCGTTGGATGTTGCTGAACCGGGTGTTCGACGATCGCATGTGGCAGATCCAGCGACAGGGCCGAATCTCTTTCTACATGCAGGCGGCCGGCGAGGAAGCCGTCTCGATCGCGCAGGGCATGGCGCTTCGCCCCGGCGACATGTGTTTTCCGTCCTACAGGAACCAGGGGCTGTACATGCTCCGGGGCGTCAAGCTGGTCGACATGATGTGCCAGTGCCTGTCGAACACACGGGACATGTGCAAAGGCCGCCAGCTGCCCATCATGTACCACAGCAAGAAAGCGAACATTTATTCCATCTCCGGCAACCTGGGCACGCAGTATCCGAACGCCGTTGGCTGGGCCATGGCGTCGGCCATTCGCGGCGAAGACCATATCGCCGCCAGCTGGCTCGGCGATGGCAGCACGGCCGAAGCCGACTTCCACCATGCGCTGACCTTCGCTGCGGTCTACCAGGCGCCGGTCATACTGAACGTCGTCAACAACCAGTGGGCGATCTCGACTTTCCAGGGATTCGCCGGCGGCGAGCGTCGGCCGTTCGCGGCTCGAGGACTCGGGCTCGGCATCCCGGGCATCCGCGTCGATGGCAACGACCTGCTGGCCGTGTACGCCGTCACGCTGTGGGCGGCCGACCGGGCGAGACGCGGCGGTGGCCCGACGCTGATCGAGCTTGTGACCTATCGTGGCGGCGCCCACTCCACGAGTGACGATCCGTCGAAGTATCGTCCGAAAGACGAGTGGTCGGCGTTTCCGCTGGGCGACCCGATCGAACGACTCAAACAACACCTGATTACCGAAGGCCACTGGTCAGAGCAGAAGCACGAAGCGCTGACGGAAGAACTCAAGACCGAGGTGCTGGCCGCGTGGAAGGAGGCGCAGAAAGCGGGGACGATGACGGAAGGACCGTTCCTGGACCCCGCGACAATGTTCGACGACGTCTTCGCGGAGATGCCGCCGAGCCTGGAATCGCAGCGTCGATACATGCTCGAGATCGAGAGCGGAGAATAAGTCATGGCGCAGATGAACATGATCGAAGCAATCCGCTCCGGGCTCGATGTCGTCATGGACAAAGACCCTGGCGTCGTCATCCTCGGCGAAGACGTCGGCTACTTCGGCGGCGTGTTCCGCTGCACCGACGGACTGCAGCGCAAATACGGTGAACATCGCGTCATCGACGCGCCGATTGCAGAAGGTGGCATTATCGGCGCCGCCATTGGCATGGGCGTCAACGGACTCCGGCCGGTCGCTGAAATCCAGTTTGCGGACTACATCTACCCGGGCTTCGACCAGGTGGTCAGCGAGCTCGCGCGCCTGCGCTATCGGTCGGCCGGCGAGTTTTTCTCACCGGTGACGATTCGCACGCCCTGTGGCGGTGGCATCCGCGGCGGCCAGACGCACTCACAGAGTCCGGAGGCCATCTTCGCGCACATCGCCGGCATCAAGACCGTCATGCCGTCCAACCCCTACGACGCCAAGGGCATGCTGATATCGGCGATCGAGTCGGACGACCCGGTCGTGTTTTTCGAGCCCAAGCGCATCTACAACGGCCCGTTCGATGGAGACCCGGACAAGCCCGCCGTACCGTGGACCTCGCACCCGAAGGGCGAAGTCCCGGAAGGCTACTACACGGTACCGCTCGGCAGCGCAGAGGTCGTGCAGTCTGGCGAGGAGCTGACCATCGTCACCTACGGCACGCTGGTTCACGTCGCACAGGCGGCGGCGGAAGCGACCGGCGTGGACGCGGAAGTCATCGACGTTCGGTCTATTTTCCCGCTGGACACAAAGACCCTGAGCAACTCGGTCAGGAAGACGGGCCGATGCCTCGTTGCACACGAGGCGACGCGATTCTCAGGCTACGGCGCGGAGCTGACGGCGAGAATTCAGAAAGACTGCTTCTATCATCTCGAAGCACCCATCGGTCGAATCGCAGGATGGGATACGCCCTACCCGCATGCGTTCGAGTGGCAGTATTTCCCCGGCAAGAAACGCATGATGGCCGGCATAAGGAAGATGATGGAGGAAGCATGAGCGAGTATGTTTTCAAGCTGCCGGATCTCGGCGAAGGCACGGTCGAATCGGAGATCGCCGAGTGGTTTATCAAGGTCGGCGATCAGGTCGAGGAGGAGACGGTTGTCGGCACGATGATGACGGACAAGGCCGCCGTCGAGCTGTCGGCCCCGGTCTCCGGAAAAGTTATCCGACTCGCAGGTGAGCCCGGCGATATCGTCGCCGTCGGCGCGCCGCTCGTTGTCTTCGAGACGTCGGCGGACGCAGAGCCCCAGCAAGAAAGCCCCGAGCCCGCCGCACCGGAGTCGCCGCCCCCTGCTCCGGAACCAGCACCCGTTGCAGCTCAGCCACTGAAAACGACCGCCGAACCGACGCCTCAGGTCAACGGACGGACGCGCGTGATCACGTCGCCGGCGAATCGCAGGCGCGCGAAGGAACTCGGCGTGGACCTGACCCAGGTGCCCGGCAGCGGGCCCGGCGGCCGGATCACGCGACGCGATCTCGACCAGTACCTGAAGCGGCAGGCATTCGCTGGCAACGCACCGGTGCAGAGCCAAGTTGCGCCTGAGACGAAGGAGATCAAGGTCATCGGCGTGCGCAGGATGATCGCCGAGCGCATGAGCACCGCCAAGCGTGAAATACCGCACTTCTCGTACGTCGAAGAAGTCGACATCACGGAGCTGGAGGCGCTTCGACAGCACCTGAACGCCAGTCGCAGCGAGCGACTGACCCTGCTGCCCTTCCTCGCATTGGCGCTTATTCGTGCGATCAATCGCTTCCCGCAGTGCAATGCGACGTACGACAAGGACCGTAACGTCATCATTCAGCACGGCCCGGTCCATCTCGGCATCGCGACACAGACGCCCGACGGCCTGAAAGTGCCGGTGGTCCACAACGCCGAACGGCTCGACATCAACCAGCTGTCGGCTCGCATCAGCGAAGTCACGGAAGCTGCCCGCAACAACACAGCGAGCAAGAACGTGCTCAGCGGGTCGACAATCACGATAACGAGCCTCGGCAAGCTCGGCGGCATCGTTTCGACGCCGGTCATCAACATGCCTGAGGTCGGCATCATCGGCGTCAACCGCGCGGTTGAGCGTCCGGTGGTCCTCAACGGACAGGTCGCCGTGCGGCTCATGATGAACCTGTCGACGTCATTCGATCATCGATTCGTCGACGGCTACGACGCCGCCGCCATGGTCCAGGAGATTCGCCAGATGCTGGAACACCCGGCGACGATCTTTATTCCAACGAACGGCGCTGACTAGTTACTCGCCGACGGCCTGGAACTGGTACATCGCTTCTACGACGGGCGTCATAGGCTCGCCCAGCTGGCCGAACCAGATCTGGTGCAGCCGGCGGATTCGAATGCCGCGGAATAGCTCTGCCAACGCGCGGTCGGCGACCAGGCGAAACTCGCTATCGCCACGACGTATCATCATTGCATAGGGCTCGAACGATAAAGCGCCTCGACTCATCGCGTACTCTTCCTTCGCGTTGTCCGCCCTGAAGACCTGCCCGATCAGCATGGCGCGATCCGAGGCATAGCCGTCGATGCGACCGGCGTTCAGCAACTCCATGCCCTCGTCGTGAGTATCGATGAGCGCGAGCTTCAGCGGAATTTCATTCAGGTCGGCAAAGTTGCGTACAACGGCTTCCGTCGTCGTGCCACGAATCGCTGCAATTGTCTTGCCGCCGGCATCGTCGAGCGTATTGATCGGCCTTGAGATCCGAGACAGGATCGCGCTGCCCGTAATGAACGTCATCAGCGTGAAATCAACACGCTCTCGCCGGGATAGCGTCACCGTCGTCGCGCCACACTCGATATCGACATCGCCGTCTTCTACGGCGGATATTCGATCTTCCATCGACACCAGCGGAACAAATTTGGTCTCGAGCTTCTCGAGGCCCAGGTGCTCCTTGACGGTCGCAGCGACATGCTTGCAAAGGTCTATCGAATAGCCGATCGCGTCGCCTTTAAAGTCCTCGAATGACAGCGGCGGAGCATCCGGTACGTAACCAATCCGGAATTCTCCCGTTTCTGCAACACGCTCAAGCGTCGGGCTGTCTGCCAATGCGCTGGAACTGGCGCAGGCTAAAACGAGCAGAAAGGCGGTTCTTCGAAGCATAAGGTTTCCCCGTCAAGACTGTGGTAGCAGTCTCGCAGAATCACGGAGATCGTGTCTAGGTCCGGCGGCCGCTTTGTCGCCGCGTCGTCAGGTGGACGCAGGCGTCAGCGCCAGGCGACAGACCCACGCGTTCCTCAGGAACCAGGGAATCAAGACATCGGGTTTGTTTGTAGTGCGGGCTGGACGTAGCCCAGATACAACAAAGCAGCCTTTCGGCTGCTTGTTTAAGTGGACGCATAGGTAGTACTGCTTGGTCGCGTTTTCGTTTCTTCGAGCGATCCGGTCACCTTGCGGCTTCCTTCTCCCTCTCCGACCCGAGCACGTTCTTGGTATCGGGTTACCCTTGGCGTAACACATCGGTCTGTTCCGAGTCGACCGTTGCGTTCCTTCGATTCTTCCGCTCCACTTTCGCTTCGCGTCTTCCTCGCCGGTTCCGCCGTTTGCGTCCTCCGCCCCCGACACTTGGTGAGGCTCGGACCTCATTCAGCAGGGCGGTCACAGCAAGCGGACTTGCTGTCGAGGCTCTCGCCTCATGATCGAGAATAGTGATCTGAAACTTCAGCGCAATGCTTTCATTTGCAATCATGGAGCTCGATTTTCGGAGCCCTTTTCGAAACCGACGTTTGCATTTTCTACTTAAAGTAAATTCGCAAACTCTCGTCACGACTCAAGCGCAAATTTTGCGCAAATGGCGTTTTGGACCGCCATGACATCGGCATTCTTGACGCGACGTTTGGGCGATCGACGCCTCTTTGTATTAAGACTCGATCTAATTCGGCCTCATTGGCGGCGCCGCGTCAGTTGTTCAGCCGACGCAGGATGTAACCGCCGGAGCGCTCGTCAAGTTCCAGGTCCAGATGACCGCGCTTCTGCGCTTCCTCGAGCAACTTGCTGAAGGAATCGAAGCCAAAGGCACTCTCGTTAAACCCGGGCCGTCGCCTTTTGAGCGCCTGTTTGACCATGGAACCCCAAAGCTTCTCTTCATCACCGCGTTCCGCCTTCAGCGCCGCAGCCGTCTCCAGCGCGAGATCGATGGCTTCCTGGGCCTCGTCCGCTTTCTGGGTCTTGGCTTGCTTGCGTTTGCGCGTCTTCGAGGAGGTCTTGCTCTGGCCGCGACGCTTCTGCTCGCGGACAAGATCGTCGTAGAAGATGAACTCATCGCAGTTGCTGGTCAGCAGGTCCGATGTCGAATTCCTGACGCCGATACCAATGACGGTCTTGGCGTTTTCTCGCAGCTTGCTGACGAGTGGAGAAAAGTCCGAATCGCCACTGATAATCACGAAGGTACTGACGTGCGACTTCGTGTAGCACAAGTCGAGTGCATCAACGACCATACGGATGTCTGCCGAGTTCTTGCCGGATTGCCGGACGTGCGGAATGTCGATCAATTCGAACGCCGACTCGTGCATCGGCTTCTTGAACTCGCGATAGCGTTCCCAGTCGCAATACGCCTTCTTGACGACGATGCTTCCCTTGACCAGCAGCCGTTCCAGTACGTGCTTGATGTCGAATTCAGCGTACTTCGCATCTCGCACACCGAGGGCTATGTTCTCGAAGTCGCAAAACAAGGCGAGATTGTCGTCGGTCTTTGACATGTTTTCCCCTGCCGTTCAGTCGGCATTGTCAGTTTCTTGGTAAAGGCATAAGCCTGCGCGCTTTTCTTACTGCTGGCAGCCAGGCGTTGCCCTGCGGCGACGATCTCTTGATTTTTGCCTCAGAACGTAGTGCCAGTGCTGCCATGCGACAACCGGGAGGATACGCTACGTTCCCGCCTTTTTCAGAAAAGACGGCGAGAGCCTCAACGGCACTGGCGGATTTCTTAAGAAACATTAGTAATGTTAAACTTTATTAGTGCTAACGCCCAAGGAAAAACAGGTTCTCGACTGTGTTCGTGATAACCCGATGGCCTCCCAGGACGCCATTGCCCGAATGCTCGGCTTGTCGCGTACCGCGGTCGCTGTTCATATCACCAATCTCGGCGCCAAGGGCTTCATCCGGGGGCGAGCCTACGTTCTCAACGAAGCGCCCTACGTCGTGGCTGTTGGCGGCGCGACAGTGGACATCAGCGGTCGACCGGAGACGCGGCTGCGAAAGGGCGACTCGAACCCGGGCACCGTCAGCGTCTCACCTGGTGGGGTGGCTCGTAACGTCGCGGAGAGCGCAACGAGGCTCGGCATCGACTGCCGTCTGATTACGGTCATTGGCGACGACAGCAACGGCGACTTGATCGCCGGGACCGCGCAGCGTGATGGAATCGATGTGACAGGCGTCATCAGGCTCGCGGGCCAGCGCACGTCCACCTACGTGTCCGTCTTCGACGAGCGGGGTCAGCTCGGCGCTGGCATATCGGACATGGAGATCATGGAGCAGCTGGACGCAGAGCGACTGCGCGAGCAGGAAGCGAGCCTGCGCAACGCCAGCGCGTTGTTTGTCGACGCCAACCTGAACGAGCAGGCGCTGGCCTACCTGTTTGACCGGTTCTCTGACAAGACAATCATCGCCGACCCGGTATCGGTCGCGAAGGCGCCCAGACTGACCGCTTTCCTGTCCCGGATCGATATACTGAAACCGACCCTCGACGAAGCGGGCGCGCTGCTGGGAAGACGGCTGCGCGGCCGGCAACAGGCGGGCAGCGCGGCACGTGCGCTGCTCGAGCGTGGTGTGGGAAAGGTCTTCATCTCGCTCGGCGCCCACGGAGTCTTTGCGGCCGATCAATCGACCGCGGAGCGCGTACCCGTCAGGCCCGCCACCAACATCGCGTCAGTAAGCGGCGCTGGTGACGCGCTGGTCGCAGGCCTGATTTTCGGCTCTCTGAACGACAGGAGCACGTTGGAGATGGCTGAGCTCGCGAACAACGTGGCGAGGATTACACTGGAGTCGACGACCGCAAGCGGCAGCGCGGGAGCCCTCAAGCGACTGACTGACACTTTTAAAGGAGAGGCGTATCGCCATGCGTGAGCCCCTGCGGATCTCGGACGACGTCAAAGACGCTCTTGGCAAAGGCGAGCCGGTCGTCGCACTGGAATCGACGATAATCAGCCACGGCATGCCCTATCCGCAGAATGTCGAGTGCGCAAGAAGCGTCGAATCTGCCGTCGCAGCAATCGGCGCGCGAGCCGCGACAATCGCGATCGTCGACGGAGAGCTGGTCGTCGGCGTCACGCCGGACGAAATGGAGAAGCTCGCCGACACGTCGGCCATCAAAGCCAGTCGTCGCGATCTCGCCGCCGCCGTCGTCAACAAGCTGACAGGTGGCACGACGGTCGCTGCGACGATGCTGATCGCCCATCGCGCCGGTATCCGGATCTTTGCAACGGGCGGCATCGGTGGCGTGCACCGCGGCTATGAGAACAGCCTGGACGTTTCCGCCGACCTGGAGGAACTGGCCCGAACGCCCGTGGCCGTGGTCTGCGCCGGCATCAAGTCGGTACTGGACCTGCCAAGAACGCTTCAGTACCTCGAAACGAAGGGTGTAGCCGTCCTCGGCTACGGCGTCGACAACCTGCCCGCCTTTTATGCGAGGGACAGCGGCTTGCCACTCGACTACCGGGTAGACTCGCCGGCGGACATCGCGGCGATGCTGGTTGCCCAGGATTCCATCGGGCTCTGCAATGGGACGCTGATCACGAACCCGATACCCGCTGAACACGCCCTGCCACGCGAGACGATGGACAGGCTCGTCGATACGGCGATCTCTCAGATGGAAGCGGCCGCGATTACCGGAAAGGACGCGACTCCGTTCTTACTCAAGCGAATCACTGAACTGTCCGGCGGCGAAAGCCTGGCCGCCAACATGGCGCTGGTGATCAACAATGCGCGCCTGGCTGCAGAAGTAGCCGTCGCCTACGCAAGCCGCAGCTGACGTCTCGCCCGAATACGGCGCGGAAACGTGTAGACCGCCTAAATAGCCCGCCGCCAGCAGAGTGCGGACGGCGGGTCTCATAAGAACCGCAAAGACTATTCGCGAATGACGCGAACGTCTTTGATGATGTGCGGGCCGTCGCCGCCGCCTTCCACGAATCGGACGTCACCTTCGACACCGGCCGACTGCAGCAGTGAGCGAATCTGCTCCTGGATAGCAGGTTCGATGACATTACGCGTCACGATAACGGCGCCCGACTCCTCCGCGTCGCCGACATGGACTTTCTTGTGGATGACGTCGACATCGACATCGGCGCCGAAGTCCTTGACGCCGTGGAGCTTGCCGGGGTCCGGAATCTTGACCACGTCGCCGTCGACATTCAGGTCAAAGCCGTCATCAGTGCGCGTGATCAGTACGTTCTTGCCATTGCTGTCGACAATCGAGCGATTTTCGCCGACCTGCATCTCGAGCAGATCGAAGTCGAGATCGTCGCTGCTGATTCTCACGACGCCGTCGGTTCCCTCGCTGATCACCTTGATCTCCATCTTGCTGTGCTCGCCGGCAAACGCCGTTGCCATGAACGGCAGCAGCAGAATCATCCATCGATACTTCATTGCTGTGTCTCCCCTGTATTGGTTATCGGTAACGTAGATGCCCGAACCGTGCATATCGTCGCAGGAACAAACCGGCTGCGGCATGCGGCCGCATGTGGCCTCGCTGGCGGGGTTCTACGCATCGTACTTTGTCGTTTACGACTGCCGCGAAAAATAACTCGTAAAAACATTGGCTTGGAAAACGCCGGACCTGGGCCTGACGGCGAAAAAAATCCTATCAAGCGCTAAATTTTGCCCAAAACCTGCCGATACCTCGGGGGACGAGCTGCGCGCGAGGATTGTGTGGGCAGCTCGCGTCCATTCCACCAGCGAGACACGACAGCTTTTACTATGAAGTCCCTCTACCACCGTCAGATCGAACGCGGCTTCAAGTCGCTGCGCTTCGAACCCGCTCTCGAAAAAGAATACCTGGAGGACGTTGGCTGCGCCGGCCTGTCCCAGCTGCGGCTCGCGCTCATGATCGGCTCGCTGTATCAGCTGTCGTTCCCGACGATGGACTACTTTTTTGACGGTCCGGGATTCAGTGACCCCAGCATCCCGATGCGTACCGCGATCACTCAGCCGCTGATCATCCTCATGTTCGCGTTCACGTACATGGCGCGATTCCGCAGCCTGCTGACCTACGCTGGCGTCGCTGTCGGCATGAGTATCGGCCTGACAACGCTGTTCATGGAGTCTGCGGGTGGCACTTTTGGTATTGCATCGGACCTGGCGGGCTATCTGCTAAGCACGTTTTACATCTTCTTCTACTTAGGCTTACGCTTCTGGCCGGCTGTCGCTACGTCGGTGGCCCTGTACGCGATGTTTATCGCCGTGGGCGTCGTTGGCCCGACGCCGGGCAACGCGCTGATATTCAGCGGCGTAATGCTCACCTTCGCAAATGTCATCGGCGTCACCGGTCTCTACAACCTCGAATACAGCAAACGGCTGAGCTTCCTCGAAGAGGGCGAACTCCGGTTCATGGCGGACCAGGACGCGCTCACGATGATCGCCAATCGCGGTGCGTTCGACCGGCACTTCGACCGGACCTGGCGCCACTGCCAGCGTGAGCAGATTCCCTTGGCGCTTGCACTCGTCGACATCGATCATTTCAAGCAATACAACGACCACTACGGACACCAGGCGGGCGACGATTGCCTCGTCAATATCGCGCCGATTATCGAGACGGCAGCGAAGCGGCCGCTGGATCTGGCCGCCCGCTACGGAGGCGAAGAGTTCGTCGTCCTGCTTCCCGGTTGCAACACGGCTCAGGCAGCAAGGATCATCGAGGACGTTCGAAAGGAAGTCGTCAGGCACATGTTCGAACACGTCGCATCGCCAACGTCAAAGATGGTGACGATCAGCGCCGGCGTTTCGAGTGTGGTCCCGCCGGGCGACGGCCCGGAAGAACTGCTTCGAGTCGCCGACGAAGCCCTGTACAAGGCGAAGTCCGAGGGCCGCAATCGCGTCGGCGTCTCAGAGGAAAGCATGGGCGACACGCAGCTCGCACAGGTCATCGAACTGTCGCTGCAGCGCGAACAGAACGCCTAGCCACGGCCCCCTTGCTGCGCTTACCGACTAGTCTCTCGGAGCGGTGAACGCCGTCGAGAAAAACAGGCTGTTCAGGAACAGCTTGTTAGTCCCGTACCAATAGCCACGAAAGTTCGTGTTATCGGCGAACAGGATGACGGACCCGAGGTTGAAACGCTCTGCGATCAGTGCGGGCGTAGACGCCAACGCCTGCTGATTGGCTTCCGACGCATAGCCCGACACTAACGGCTGCTCCGCATATTGAATCACGACGGCCCAGGGATTCTCCGTCGGTTCCAGCACGTCCGTGAAATTTTTGTGCAGCGCGATATCTCGCCGAGAGTAGCCGAAACCGAGGGGATGAGAGACATCGAGGTCGCCGCGAAACATCGCTCCGCCGAGGATGTCGACGGCCTCGCGGTCATCCTTGCTGGCGTAATCGAAGCGTCCAACAGGCTCCTCTTCCGCCGCGTCGTCTGCCAAGTCTTCTGCATCCGTTGCGCCCGCTTCCAGGCCCGGCGCAGCGTCTAGCTCGGGCACGTAGTCCAGTGTCGCCTCCCTGAGCCAGGCGATCGCATCGCTGAACGCAACGACCGTGCCGCCCTCGCTGACCCACTGGCGCAGGCGAGCCGTCACTTCGGGATCCAGCCCGGAGTAATCGCCCGACGGCATCACAATGTGCGTGTAGCGGGACCAGTCGATTCCCGCGAGATCATCGACATCCCGCATTGTCAGCGGGATGTTCATGCGGTAGTCCATCAGGTGCCAGATCTCCCCGGCATCGTAGAGATCGACGTCGGCGCCGATCGTCATCAGGATCTCGGGTTTTGTGATCGGACGGACCGACGGGCCGCCGACGTTGACGCCCCGCGTCCCGTTGACACTGCGACCAGATGCCAGCGCATGGACGCGCTGGCCTTCGACGCCGGCGACTTCCTGCATCAACGCATGAATCTCGCCGCGCGAGACGGTCTGGCGGTCCAACGGTATAACGATGCTGCCGCGTGGCAGGGACCTCGGCCCCTCCTTAGTCTCAACCTGTAACGGCTCGGTAGCGACCCTCGCCAGCAGGTCTTCCTCGAGCAATCGGTATAAAGCCCGAGGGGCCAGGTAAGGCGTCCACTCGAGCACGTAGCCAAAGCCCGACCGCTCCACGGCGCCGCTGCCCGATTCGAATTCGTACTCGCCACCCGCAAGACCGCGCAGCTCGCGTCCAGAGAGCTCGGCATACTCCAGGCCGAAGGCCGGCGGCAGCGTCCACGTCGATACATCGTAGAACGTCGAGTCCTCGAAGGTATCTGCCTTCTCGAAGATGCTGCGAATCAGCGTGTACTGAGGCTGCGCGGTCGGTACGACCATCGAGTGCGCCTGTTCAAAGACAATGCCATCCTTCTCGACGTCCCGGGTCAGCGCAAATGCGTCGATGCGATGCGTCTCGAGCAGTTCACTGAAGGCTTTAAGGCGGGCCGAGTCGCCGTTCGCGGAGAACACCCATGCCTGGGTTGGGCTCTTCCGGGCCGCGTCAATCGCGTCTTCGTAGAAGCGCTTCTGGTAGCGGAGGTAGTCCAGGCGTTGACTGGCGCCGGCGCGGATGCTCGCGATACTGGTCCGGAACTGCTTACGGATGTTCTCCCGGTACGTCCGGAGACCGTTGGCAGTCTCGAGTTCGCGCCCGCGCGCCGCGGCCGCCTCGTAGAGAATGCCGACGCCGCCGTTCAGGAGTGGAAAGGTCGAACCCTTGCCGACGTAATAATTATCGAATCGCTCGCCCTGGAAATACAGACGCCCTTCCCGATCGAGAACCTCGGACGGGAAAGCCGCGGTCTCAGCCATCAGCACTTCCGCAGCGTCCGGAGCCAGCGGATTGGTTCGCGTCCTGACGCCGGGATGGAAGTAGTAGGTCTGACCACCCCCCATCTCGTGATAATCAAAGGTCAGATTGGGTCGCCAGTGATGCCATTTAGTCATCCACGCTTTGGACTCGGGCTGTGTGACCAGCAGCCACTGGCGATTCAGGTCGAACCAGTAATGGTTCGTACGCGCGAAGCGCCAGCTTGACTGGTGCTCCATATGATCGGGGTTGCTGACGCGCCGCTTGCCGCCGTAGGTATCGACCCACGCGATCCGTTTCGCGTGGCCGTCCGGGTTGAAGATCGCCGTGACGAGGATGACGCTGTCCTCGAGAATCGACTCGATCTCTTCGCCCTGAGCCGCCGCGAGGTAGTAGACGAACGGTAGCGCCGCGTCCATCGCGCTCGCTTCAGAGCCATGTACGCCGTAGTTGACCCAGGTCACCATTGGCATGTCGTCTTCGACAGGCTGGCCGCTGGTTGGGTCTGTCAGCGCAATGTGCCGTTCACGAATCTGCTCGAGGTTGTCCCTGTTGGATTCCGACGTCGCAACGACAAACAGGATGGGACGCCGCTCGTGAGAGTATCCGATCGTCTCAACGCTGAGCCGGTCGCTCATGTTCGCGACGAGCCTTAAGTAGTCGACCAGCTGATGATGCCGGACGGGCTCGGTGCCCAGCTCGAAGCCGAGGAACTCAGCCGGCGTGGGGATGCCCTGGACGTAGCTGACATTCTCCGGGAACATCTGTGCATCGAATTCGCGCACGTCGACATCGGCAAACGCGACGCTCGAAAACAGCAGCAGCACGAGGTATTTCATAGGTCACTTCCTGGGCGCGGGACCGCGATTCTATCTGAAGATCGCCGTTCGCTGGCGCGACAGATACGTTCCGTTACGTGCCGGCGCCCGCCGACGCCGACAAATGACTAAAAAAGTGCCGGTTTGCTCAATCTGTGACGGCCTCCCGTCATGATGCCGCTGCGACTGCTACATTCGCGCGGTAACGCATTCGACGCGCACGGTGACAGACGGCGCGCGTCTGCTTCCGACAAGGCCATGAACGTGACTCTAAACTCTCGAAACACCGTCTCCACATTCGCTGCCTGCATCGTGTTACTCGCGCTTGGCGCGTGCGCGACGGACGCGGTCATCTACGAGCCTCCGACCGAGGAACCGACCTCCACCGTTACCTTCGTGAATGGCTCCGATAATCAGAATGGCACGTTTGTCGCGTTCCAGGACGCGAGGGCCTGCACCGGTCGGCAGACCATTCATTTCGACAAAGACAAGACGATCCCGGCCGGCAACTCTCGCTCGACACGAGTGGCGGCCGGCAGTGAGTTCGCGTTTTTTGCCTCCCTGAATACGGTTGAGAGCGAAGACTATGCGATCGAACTCGGCGTCACCGGCAGCGGGCCGGAACCCGTCCTGTCGAAGCGGTTTTCCGCGATTGGCTGCCACTCAATCGTCTCGTTCACTGTCGAACAGGACAAGGACTACTACATCGTCCTGTCAGGTCCGGAGTCCGCAGGATCCTGCGCTGTGTCAGTGTCCGAGATATACAGCGGAGGCATGGTCCTGCCGGTCAAGGCAAGGAAACGCGCCAGCCGGGAGACCTGGGGCCAGCCGAAGTCCTACTGCGAACCGCTGATCGATCCCTGACTGGGCCGCCTGGGCGGTCGGACGACAGTCCTCAATTAGGATACACGCTCAGGTAAATCGCTGTATCGCGACGGCCGACCAGACCACGACGACGATCAGCAGTGCGATGCTGACGGCCGCGGACCCCATATCCTTGGCACGGCCCGACAGCTCATGACGTTCACTGCCCTGCCGGTCGATCGCCGCTTCGATGGCAGAATTCAGGAGCTCAACCAGCAGGACGAGCAGGCACACGGCGATGAGCAGGGCCTGTTCGACGAGCGTGCGCCCGAGCCAGATGGCCAGTGGAATCATGACCACGAGCAGCATCACTTCCTGGCGGAACGCCGACTCGTGTTGCCACGCCTGCTTCAGGCCCTGTGCCGAGTACCTTGCGGCTCGAAACGCGCGCAGCAGTCCCGTGTTTCCCGGCTTACCCATTGAGGCCCCGTCCTGAACCTGGTGGTCTCGATATCATCGCAGCTGAACGCCCTCTACAGGCTTGGTTCCGTCTCGGATGCTGATGGCTCGCGCGGCTCCCGCGTCGCCCAGTACTCGTCGAGCTTCATCTCCGCGTCATCGCCGAAGAAGACGCGGCAAGCCTTCAATAGCCCCGGCGATTCACGCAGGCTTTCCTCACGCACGACCTGGCTGATCTTCGAACGGCGACGCAGAAAATCTTCCAGCCGCGTGATCATCTCGCGCCTGCCGGTATGTTCGATCTCGCACTTCAGGTATTCGGCCCTCTTCAGCATGCGCTTGGCGTTTTCCGGATTCGCACGAATCGACTCGAGCATTTCGAACGCGTCGGCACCGTATCGTCGCCAGAACCGCTCAGACAGGACTTCGCTGGCGTCGGCATCCGTCATCTCATCGAGGCCCATCAGTTTAGCCTGGTGCATAAACTCCGCCTTTGTTGCCTCGTCGGGTTCGCCATACCACTTGCGCCCGGCGAAGGGCCGCTTCAGTCCCAGCGATTCGACAATGTCGGCAACCTCATCGCCGACGTTAATGCAGTCGGTGAGTTTGCCACCGAAGATACTGATGTGGCGCGCGGCGTCGTCGACATCGATGGCATGCTTGCGAGACAGCGAAATCCAGTCGCTGTCGCTGTGTCCCGTCACGGCCAGCGGCCTCACGCCGCAACGCTCGGCGATGATGTCCGCCCTCGTCAGCGGTTCGCCCAGGTCGAGCAGCTCGTTGGCGTTCGCCAGAACGAAGTCCCGGTCTTCATCGGTTACACCGGCCTCGGGATCGTCGACTCGTGTGTCCGTCGTTCCGATGCAGGTCTTCGGCCCCATCGGCAAAATGAAAAACAACCGGCCGTCACTGGCGAAGAACGTCAGGATTCGCTTGCGTTCCATGACGCGATCGACGACCAGATGGATGCCCTTCGAGAACAGGTGCCGATGAGTGGTTTCCTGTCCCGTCAGCGCATTGTGCTCGTCCACGTACGGACCGCAGGCATTGACCAGCACGCGCGCCCGAATATCGAACTCGAGGCCCGACAGCTCTTCTCGAGCAGCGATGATCCACTCGTCGCCCTCTCGCCGCGCGCCGGTGGAACGAACGTAGTTGACGGCTGCCGCACCGTAGTCGAGCGCCTTGCGCACGAATCCCCAGACGAATCGCGCATCGTTATCGTGCAGATAGCAGTCTGAATACTCGATACCGGCAACGGCATCGCGAGTCTCAATAAGCGGCTCGCGCTCCTTCAGCTTCTGCGGCGAGAAGAACTTCGGAGCCCGGGTCGCAAATCGACCGATCAACCAGTAGACCAACGTTCCCAGGTAGACGAAGAACGACGGCAGGCGGAAATCCTTCTCGACCGTCGTCAGGAATCGAATCTCCTTCACCGTCGACGGGTAACTGCGGCTCAGCAGGTTGCGACTCTTGCACAGTTTCCAGACCAGCCCGAATTCGCCGGTCTCCATGTACTTGATCCCGCCCCACGCCAGGTTGGATGACTGCGAACTCGTGAAGCCACCGAAGTCACCCTTGTCAATCAGCGCTACCTTCAGTCCCTGCCCGGACAGTGCGGCGGCGGATACCGCGCCATTGATGCCTGCGCCGATAATGCAGACGTCGAACGACTGTTCTTTCAGTCGAGTGATATTGGTATTTCTCAGTCGCGACGACATCAGCTGAAGGCTACGTTGCTTCGAGTACCCGGCGTGGCATATCGGCGTGACTCAGTCAGACTCGACCGTCTGCTGAACGAGGTCGACGAGCCTGTCTGTATCGCAGGGTTTTTCGAGACAGGCTCTGATCGGTGCGTCGACGAGCTGGGACCGAACGGTCGCTTCGTCATCGACGCTCAACACGATGATCCGCGCGTTCGGCAGGATGCCGAGGGTCTTCTCAATCGTCTCCGGTCCCGACATGCCGGGCATCGACATATCCTGGACGATGCACCCAATGTCCTTTCCATGCTCGGCCACGAGCTCCAGCGCCGTTGGGCCTGATTCGGCCGCCAGGACGTCGAGACCCGCTTCTTCGAGCACATCGACAATCAGGCTGCGAACCAACTCGTGGTCGTCGACAACCAGAACTCTCCCCCCCGATCGAGATGTCACAGTCGCATGCTCCAGGCTATCAGTGACTGTCCGTGAAAATCCCGCGGACTCGTCCGCAGTGTGGCACAGGCTCGCCCGGCGATAAAGGCTCGTTCCAGCGCAAAGTTAACACTACGCCTTCGATGCAGGCCGACGGCCGCTGGATTATGATCGACGGTCGCGCAGTCGGTGTCCGGAAGGTCCCGTTGCAGGGCTCTAGCTTCAGACAGGAATCGAAGATGACGCCACAGAAACTCCGTTGGGGGATAGTCGGCACCGGGTCGATCGCCAATGCGATGGCCGAGCGCCTCGCCAGCGCGACGGCGGCGGATCTGTGCGCCGTTTGCAGTCGAACGATGGCGTCGGCCAATGCATTCGGCGACGCGCACGGCATAGCATTGCGTTTCGACGATTGGCGCACAATGATGGACAGTCAGGACATCGACGCGGTCTACGTAGCAACGCCAACGGGCATCCGCGAGGAGATCTGTGTCGCCGCCGCCAGCGCCGGCAAGCACGTGATCGGGGAAAAACCGTTTGCGAACCTCGCATCGCTCAAGAGAATCACGACGGCCTGCCGGGAGAACGACGTCGTGTTCATGGACGCCACTCACTTCGTTCATCACCCGAGGACCGCTGAGCTAAAGCAACTGACCGCGCCCGGCTGGGTGTGGTCGGTGGACTCTGCGTTTCACGCCAGTCTCAAGGATCGTAGCAACATCCGCTACAACCCGGACCTGGAACCCTACGGTGCTGTCGGCGACACCGGCTGGTACAACATGCGAGCCGCGGTTGAATTCCTGTCGCCGGAGATCACGCTGGTCTCAGCCAGCACGGCGATTCGACGCGACCCTGACACGCGCGCTGTGATCAGCGGCAGCGGTATGCTTCGTTTCGACGATGGATCGACCAGCACATGGAACTGCGGCTTCGACTCCGGCGCCGTCGTCATGGACCTGCGAATTTCCGGCACGGATGCCTGCGTCAACGTCGACGATTTTATCGGTCACCAGCAGGACTTCACGGCGGACTACCGACTCCGGAGAGGCGGCTGGGGCCCGGACGGAAGCAGCGAGACTGTAAGCGTCGCTTCCCCGGCATCGGCAGCGACCCGGATGTTCGATGATGTCGCGTCCCTCGTCGGTGATGTGGACGGTATCGCCGCGAGCATCCGCGCGAGTGAGCGAACGCAGGCGTGGCTGGACGCGGCTTGGGAAGCCGGGCTGAATTCGGAGGCGAATTGAACCAAATGCCTGAGCCCCGGCTCGAAACTAATCAGGCACAACCCGCGACAGCGCGCGAGGGAGTTTGTTGACATGTCGAGTTCAAGTAACGACTGGATGATGCTGGTGGTCATCGTCGCAATCATCGGCGGCGCCGGTTACTGGTTATTGAATCGCGAACAGGCTGCCGAGCCGATGCCCGTCTCCGAGCCGACATTGCCGGCGGAGGCCACCGAAGAAACGACCGAGCCGCGATTCCCGGTGCCGAGAACCGGCATGCAGATGCCCGGGGACCTCGTTGAACTTCCGCCGCTCAGCGACAGCGACGCCTACTTCAAACTCGCGCTCCTCGATGTCTTCGGCGAGGCGCTGGCGGTTATGCTAGTCGAGAGCGGTGGCATCGAACGCTTCGTTACCACCGTCGACAACCTGCCAAGGTCGACACTGTCAGAGCGCCTGAGGCCCGTCTCGGCCGTTGGCGGTTCGCTGGGCATCGAGACGGCAGGCGAGAAGCTATTCGAGCTGTCGGCTGCGAATTCGGCACGCTACGAGCGCTACATCCGACTGCTCGAGCAAGCCGATATGGACACGCTGGTGGCCAGTTACCGGCGCTTTTATCCACTGCTTCAGCAGGCTTACGAGTCGCTCGGCTATCCGGACGGCTACTTCAACGACCGGCTGGTCGAAGTGATCGATCATCTGCTCGAGACACCCGAAGTCTCTGGGCCCGTGCTACTGCGTCGACCCCACGTGCTCTACGAGTATGCGGATCCGGCGCTGGAGAGCCTGTCCAGCGGCCAGAAAATAATGATCCGCATCGGCCCCGACGCCATGTCACGCGTCAAAGGCAAGCTAAGCGAACTGAGGCGCCGTCTGACGAGCCTGCCTCAGGACGCCTGATCCGCGTCCTTCGACGCATGCCAGGACGCGAGTACTTCTTTTTCCCTGTCCGGCGCAATGCCGGCCCGAAGTGTCGCCTGCCGATCCGCAGGCAATGAACGGAACCAGGCGAGCGTGTCCCGGATCGTCGTTTCGACCGGACGAATCGTCAGGCCGGCGGCGAGTGCCTTCGCCGGCGACCAGGTCAGCGATCCGGTCATCGGGCTGTCAGAGTCCGCCCACATCGGGATGTTCTGCCAGGCCAGCAGGCCCTCCTCCGCCAGCAAGTCAGCCGGGACCCAGGTCAACTCCGTTCCCTTGCCGGTAACCTCGACGCAGGCCTCGAGGAAATCGCCCATCGGCATCGGCTCTCGCACGAGGTTGAAACTGTCCAGTTTGTTCTGCTCAAGGCAATGCACCATGAACTCCGCGAGGTCGCGGACATCGATGTATTGCGTCAGATCCCGAGGCTTTCCAGGCGCCAGCATCTCTCCACCCAGGTCGGCACGGTTCGGCCAGTAGGTGAATCGATCGGTACGATCGCGCGGGCCGACGATCAGGCCGGGGCGGATCTGGGTGACACGTTTCGGCATGGCGACCTCGGCAGCCCGCTCACAGTAGGCCTTCAGCGCACAGTAGTGCGTCGACACGTCCTCCGTAGTCGGGTCCTCGAGCGTCGCGCCCGCAACTGCCTCCGTCCTCATTGGGGGACCTTCCAGCCAGCCGTCGTACTGGCAGATCGTCGAGACGAACAGGTACTGATCAGCGCTGTCGGCCAGTAGCTTCGCCGACGCGCCGACGATACGCGGCACGTACCCGGACGTATCGATAACGGCGTCCCACTTGCGACCCTTCAGGTTGCTTAAGCCCTCGTCCACGTCGGGGTCACGATTGCCGACGATCTTCTCGAGCTCCGGGAACAGGTCGTTGTTCGTTCGTCCCCGGTTAAACAGCGTGACGTCATGGCCTCTGTCGATCGCGTACTGCACCGTGTGCGGACCGAGAAAGCCGGTGCCGCCCAGGAACAGGATCTTCAGGCTTCTGGTCGCGTCGGACGTGGCGAATGAATGAGTTGCAGCTAGCCCGAGGGCTGCTCCGGAACCCGCCAGGAAGGCTCTTCTGTTCGTCATGTTCTCCCCCTCAAAAACGAGTCAGATCAATGCAGACGCGGGCAACGGCAGAAAGTTCCTGCGCGTGTCCTCTCGACAGCGGCCGCGCCGGCCTGGCGCTATTCTATGCCGGCGACGGTGAGCCGTCGAACGAGCGTCAGGCTGGCTGACACACGGGGCAGTAGAAGAGCTTGCGGCTGCCGACGTTAGTTCGCTCGATGCGCGTCGAGCACTCATGGCAGGCCTCGCCGCCCCTGCTGAACACGTAGTGACGGTACTGGCCGTAGCGCAGGCCCTTTGCTTTTTCCCGTTGCGCGATTTTCGAGGTAACGGTGATGCCCTTCGTCTGGTAGGAACGACGGCATAACTTCAGCGTTTCTCGTGCGAGCCTCTGCAGGGTCGCGCGGTCAACGTCTTTCGGGCGGTTGGTCGGGAAGACGCGCCCCGCCCACAGGATCTCGGATCGCAGGTAGTTGCCAATGCCGGCGAGGAAATGCTGGTCGAGGTACAGGCTGCCGAATGCGCGGCCGGAGAATCGTTTTGATTCGAGTCGCTTAACGATATCGGCAGGCTTCAACGCAGGATCGAGCACGTCGGGGCCGACCGCTTTCAGGAAGGGATGTTCATCCAGCCGGTCTTCTTCCAGTATGTCGATGTCCGTCGCGCTGTAGAGCCTGGCGGTGTGCGTATCGGTATCGAACGCGACGCGGAGGCTGCGCGTCGTCTTTGGCAGACGCGGCAACTTCGACGTATACCATCGGCCGTAGAGCTGGTTGTGGCTGTACATGACGAGGCCGTTATCGAAGCGCGTCAACATGGCCTTGCCGCGAGTGTCGATGGCTGTCACGGTTCGTCCGCGCAGTACGTCCTCGTAGTCCTGCATCAACGGTAAGGTCAAGGTCACGCTCTCGAGCTTCTTCCCTACCAGCACGCGAGCAATCTTGTCGGCTGCCAGCCGAATCTCAGGCCCTTCGGGCATGGCGTTCTCCCCGGCAACGCTTGGAGCAATAGCGCACGGCATCCCAGTCCTTTTCCCACTTCTTGCGCCAGGCGAACGGGCGATTGCAGGTGGGGCAAATCTTGGTTGGCAGGTTCAGCTTCTTGTGCATTGCGGTTGGATTTTTGTCGACGCACCTAGTGTGGTCGCTGCGGCCTCGCCGCGCTAGGATGCGTGTGTAACAAGTCGTTTCGGAAAGTGAGAGTGGCCAGGATTGCCGTTATCGGAGCTGGACTCGCGGGTCTCGTGTTCGCACGGGAAATGTCTGCGACGAACGAGGTCGTGCTGTTCGAGAAGTCCCGCGGAGTCGGCGGTCGGATGGCGACGCGATATGCGGATCCGTACCGCTTCGATCATGGCGCCCAGTTTTTCACGGCACGCTCGGCGGCGTTTCGCAATTACCTTAGGCCTTTTTTGAGTTCAGGCGTTGTTGCGCCGTGGCATGCCCGTTTCGCTGAGCTGACCGGCGACACCATCACGTCAGAGCGATCCTGGAACGACGATCACCCTCACTACGTCGGCGCGCCCGGTATGAATGCATTGCCGAAGGCCCTTTCGGAAGGACTGGACATCCGGCTTGGCGTCAGAATAGCGGGAACGAACCGGGACGCAGGCTCCTGGACTCTATCTGGCGACGACGGCTCAGTATTCGACGGTTTCGACTGGTTGGTCTGCACGCAGCCCTCACCGCAGGTTGCGCCGGTTGTCGGCGCTGTGACGGCTCTCAGCGAGCGGGCGCGTTCGGCAACGATGAAGGCCTGCTACGCCCTGATGCTGGGGTTCGAACAGCGCGTCGCGACGCCATTTGACGCAGCACGAGTCCTGCAGGCCGACATCAGCTGGATTTCCGTCAACAGCTCCAAGCCGCAGCGATCTGATGACTTCACGCTGGTCGTGCACGCGACCAATGCCTGGGCGGATGCCCATATCGAGCTCGACCTGCCTGAAGCCAGGTCTCATATGCTTCAGCAGCTCCAGTCGGTCACCGGCATCGACGGCAGCAAGGCGAGCGAACAACAGATCCATCGCTGGCGTTATGCGAACGCCGACAAGCAGGCCGGGCCACCCTGTCTCGTCGACCGTGAATCCAGGATTGCGGCCTGCGGTGACTGGTTTATCAGGGGTCGCGTCGAGGCCGCCTTCAAGAGCGCGATCGCGCTGGCTGACGAATTCAAAACCATCTCTTAAGCCCTCGCCGCCGTAAGCCGTTTTGACTTGATCTCGCTAATCGGTATGTTAGCCCGTCCCAATCGGCGACGCCGCAGTGCGACGAGGAGCGAGAGCGAATGGACATACTGAGCGAACTGATCCTGTCGGGCCGGATCATCGATATCGTCCTTGGTGTCCTGATCCTGGAGCTGCTCCTTATCTCGATGCTGTATCGGACCAAGGGTAAAGGCGTGCCCCCGTACCCGCTGCTGGTCAACATCGGCGCGGGCGGCAGTCTCGCTCTCGGTATCAAGGCGAGCGTTACAGGTGCAGATTGGCAGTGGATTGCGGTATGGCTGGTCGCATCGCTCGTGTTTCACATTCTCGATATCAGCGCACGCTGGCAACGAGGAACCTGACCGGCTCATCGTCACGGAAGACCCATGGATTTCACGCTGTACTGGTTTATGTTCCCGGTGGCCATCTGTGTGGCCACCTGCGCGATGCTCAGCGGCATCGGCGGAGCGGCGCTGTTTACGCCCATCTTTGTCCTTATCTTCCCGCTGCTGGGCGAGGAATACACGCTCTCATCAACCGTTGCCGCGATCGCGGCGGCGTTGATTACGCAGACCTTCGGATTCCTGTCCGGGTTCATCGGCTACCAGCGACGCAAACTAATTGATTACGGACTCGCGTCGCGTCTGCTGGTCATCGCTGTCCCGGTCGCCATTGCGGGAGCGATGCTGGCCAACGCGATGCCGGATCACCTGCTGCTCGCCGGGTATGCGGCGCTGGTGTTACTGCTCGCGGTGGGCCTGTTCCAGCAGACCCGAAGCCGGGTTCGCGTGCGCGACGACGTGCCGCAGGAACTGAGGCTCGTCATTGACAGTGCCGGCAACCGGCACGAGTTCGTTCACGAAGGACTGCACATCAAGGACAAGCTGCTGACCGGCGTTGGCGCCTTTATGACCGGACTCGTGTCAGTCGGCATCGGCGAGGTCACCATCTCGCAGCTGACGCGTCGGGGTGTGCCGATTGCCGTCGCGGCAGCAACGTCTGTACTGGTCGTTATCCTGACCGTGGCGACAGCCTCATCGGCGCTGGCGGTGGAGCTGATCCGGGACGGGGGCTGGGCGGCGGTACCCTGGCACCTGCTGGTCTGGGACATTCCCGGCGTGCTGATCGGCGGGCAGATCGGCCCCCGCCTGCAGGGCCGGTTCAACCAGCGGACGCTGCAAAAGGCGATCGCCGTCATGTTCATCATTATCGGTATCGCGATGGCCACCGTGGCCTGGCAACGCGGCGGCCTGCACTGACGTTCAGGCGCCCTGGCGCGCCTCGAGCCGGCGACGCTGCGACGTTATCTTTGCCTGGTGATACAGAAGATAGGCTACCCCCAGCGTCGTCGGAGTCGCCCACAGCACGGGATTCAACGCGTACTTCGGCAGCAGGTTGACGGCGCCGAAGGCGAGGAATGCCGTGTAGACCGAGATGCCGGCGCCGACCAGCCCGCGCGAATGCTGAATCAGCCACTCATTGAACGGCGGCGATTCGCGGAAAATAAAATGCGTGTTGAGAACAGCCGCCGTCAGGCCGACGGTTGAGATGCCAATCATCAGGCCGTTCTTCAGGAGGATGCCCTGGTAAGCGCAGTTCGCGGCAGCGATGAACGTCAACAGCTGCAACGTCAGGTTCACCGGGTTCCTGTTACGAGCGTGCGACTGCCGGTTGCGAATACACAGCAATCCATACCACGCCAGCATGATCGTCATCGTGGCGAGATACAGCATCATCCAGCCGAACACGCCGCGGATCATCGCCGCGTCGTCAGAAAAAAGATGAGTCTCCAGCGGGGAATGCAGCGTGCACAGGCTGATGCCGATCGCGATCGAACCCGTGATCAGCATGCTGTAAGCAAACACCTTGCCCCACAACTTGTGCAGGCGACTACCCTTCCGGCCGAGGATTGGCACCCACACGCACAGCAGACCGACCGTCCCCGTGATGATGTGAGCAACGATGAGCGCTTCGAAGAGATGGACGACCAACTCTCGCTCCTGTCCAGACTGTTTAGCAGAGTTGTAATTCTATAATATCAGGGCCGGTATCGCGCGTTGAGGGAACATCGGGCACATGAGTAGTCGAGCAAAGGCCATCGTCATCGGGAGTGGATTCGGAGGACTGGCCGCCGCGGTCCGACTCGGCGCCAAGGGCTATGACGTAACCGTGCTGGAGAAGCTGGACGCACCGGGCGGCCGCGCCTACGTCTATCGCCAGGACGGCTTCGTCTTCGACGCGGGCCCGACGATTGTTACGGCACCCTTCTTGCTCGAAGAACTCTGGACGCTGTGCGGCAGGGACATGTCCGACGACATCGACCTCCGGGAACTCTCGCCCTACTACACGATTCGCTTCGATGACGGCAGCCACTTCGACTACAGTGGCGACGATGAAGCAATGAAGCGGGAGATTGCCCGCTTCAACCCGGCGGACGTCGAGGGCTACGAGCGATTTCTGAAAGCCAGTGCAAAGCTCTACGACATCGGCTTCGACCAGCTCTTGCACGTGTCTTTCGACTCTATCGGCAAAATGTTCAAGGTGCTGCCGAAGTTAGTCGATGCGCAGTTCTATCGGTCCGTGCATGGACTCGTGTCACGCTACATTAAAGATCCGAAGCTGCGACGTGTTTTCAGCTTTCACCCCCTGCTGATTGGCGGCAATCCCTTCTCCGCGACTGCCGTATACGCCCTGATCGCGCAACTGGAGCGTAAGCACGGTGTGCATTTCGCCATGGGTGGAACCGGCGCTCTGGTGACCGGACTCACCGGCCTGATCGAGTCGCAGGGCGGCCAGATCCGTTGCAACGCGCCCGTCCGCCAGATCATCGTCGAGAACGGCGCGGCGCGCGGCGTGGCACTCGAAAACGGCGAGATTCTGAAGTCCGATCTCGTCGTATCCAACGCGGACTCGGCCGCGACCTACAAGCGCCTGCTGTCCGATCACAAGCGCAAGCGCTGGACGGACTCGAAGCTCGATCGCGCACGCTACTCGATGAGCCTGTTCGTCTGGTATTTCGGAACGGACAGGCGGTACGACGACGTGCCTCATCACATGATCATGCTCGGGGACCGCTACAAGGCGCTGCTCGATGACATCTTCGCGAAGAAAATCCTCGCCGACGACTACAGCCTGTACCTGCACCGACCCACGGCGACCGATACATCGCTCGCACCCGAGGGCTGCGATGCCTTCTACGTGCTGTCACCGGTCCCTAATCTCGATGGCAACGTTGACTGGGAAGAGCAGGCGGAACGCTATCGCGCTCGAATCGCCAGCACGCTGTCACAGACGGTACTGCCAGACCTAAAGAACCACATCGTCACGTCGCGACTGTTGACGCCGATCGACTTTCGCGAGCGGCTGTTCTCGGAAAGAGGAGCCGCTTTCGGGCTCGAGCCCGTGTTGACGCAGACGGCCTGGTTTCGCCCGCATAACAGCAGCGAAGACGTGGACGACCTGTATATCGTGGGCGCGGGCACGCATCCCGGCGCCGGCCTGCCCGGCGTCATTTCCTCTGCGAAAGTCTTAGACGAACTCGTGCCGGACGCTAGCTGACCCCGAGGTCCTCGCGGATACTCTGCGCCGCAATCCGTCCCGACAGGCTTGCCATCGGTATACCCGGCCCCGGGTGAACGGTACCGCCGGCGAAATACAGTCCCTTTATCGATGATCGTGACCCGGAACGCTTGAAGGTGCCAAACGCGCCGTGGGTCGGCCAGCCGTAGATGGCGCCATCGCTGCCGGGGAAACGAGCGTCGAAATCCGAAGGCAATGTTCGTTCGACGGAGGCGATGTCGACGCCCAGACCGTGGCGACCGAGCAGGCTGAAGGCGCGCGCCTCGAAGTCGTCGATCTCCGATTGCGACAGTGCACGGGGTGGCGCATTCATCAGCACGAAGAGTTTCTCTGCCTGCTCGGGAGCCGTGCCCCCGATCCGGTCCTGTGCACAGAGATACAGCGTGGGCTCGTCGCAGACCGTTTGTCGCTTGAAGATGGCATCGAACTCGGCCCGGTAGTCCGCCCCAAAGAACACCGTGTGGTAGCGCAGCGGGAAGCCCCTCGTCGTGGCTTTCATGCTCCAGGTCACCGCGGACAGCGAGCGTTCTTCCTTGCGCCGGTCGGGTACCGCTTTCGCGACGCCGCGACCCAACATACCGTGAGTCAGCGCGTTTACGTCGCCGTTGAAGACCACGCAGTCCGACATGAGCGTCTCCCCGTCCTGCAGTCGAACCCCCGTCACGCCGCGGCGGTCGACCAATACCTCGTCGACCGATGTCTCCAAGCGCGTTTCGACGCCGCAGTGTTCGGCCGTCTCTAAGAGCGCCTCGGCAAAGCGCTGCATACCGCCTCGCACCATCCAGACGCCGGCTCGCTCTGCGTGCGCGATCAGCATCAGCGTCGCGGGCGACTGAAAAGGCGACGACCCGCAATAGGTCGAGTAGCGAGCAAACAACTGTCGGAGTCTCGGGTCTTTGAAGACTCGGCCGAGCTCCGCCCAAAGGCTCGTGAACGGCTTCGTCTGGAAGAGTCGGTTCAGGCGCAACAGGCCGACGGACAGAGTCAGGCCCACCGGACCCGGTTTTTCGCGACGCATAAATGATTCATCGAGCGTCTCGAACACGGACGCAGAGTCTTGAGCGAATCGCCGGTACGCGTCCGCTTCGTCACTGCCCGCGAATTCCGCTATGGCCTCGACCGACCTGTCGAGGTCCGCGTACAGGTCGAGGCGGCTTCCATCCAGCCACGCGTGTCGCGCCAGGTCTTCGGCCTCGACGAGCTCAACGCAGCTATCGAGCGACGTACCCGCATGCTGCAACAGGCTGTCGAACACCCATCGCATCGTGAACACGGTAGGACCGGAGTCGATGCCGCTGCCGTCGACCATGACTTCCCGCATCTTTCCGCCGGGTACAGACTGCCGCTCCAACAGCGTCACACGAAATCCGGACGCAGCCAGGTCGATCGCGGAGGCGAGGCCGCCCATACCGGCGCCGATGACGATAGCGTGTTTGCTCACGCCGATTTCGCCAGCGATCGTCGCAAAGAGACACGGCACTGAATTTCTTCTGCCGGCCGCGTCGTTAGCCGAGACACCGGCCTCACGGTTTCCGGCGAACTGACCTCGAAATCATAGCGACGGACCAACTCCGCGAGAATCAACCCGGACTCGATGGTCGCAAACGCCGCGCCGATGCAAACTCTCGGGCCGAGACCAAACGATAGCAGCACGCCGTCCTCATCCACTCGGTCCGGATTGAATCGATCGGCATCTCGCCACAACATCCGGTTGCGGTGCGACGTCCACGGGGAAATCATGATCATCGCACCTTTCTTGACCTTGAAATCGCCGATCGTCGTTGCCTCGGCCGCGACGCGAGGCAGGAACGTGATTGGCGGATACAGTCGCAGCGTCTCCCTGAAGACATTACGGACGAACGCGAGCTGTTTCACATGGTTGAAATCGACCGGACCGTCGCCCACGACTCGATTGACTTCGTCGCGCAATCTCACCGCGGTCTCGGGGTGCTGGGACAGGATGTAGAAGACCCAGGTCAGAGCACTTGCCGTCGTCTCATGACCGGCGAGAAAGAAGACGCCCAGTTGATCGATCAGCTCCTTGCGACTGAACCCCCGGCCGTCGACGGGGTCTTTCGCCGCAATCAGCGCGGAGACAATATCGTCGCGCTGCTTTGCCTCGCCCGACAGGCGTGGATCAATCAGGTCGCCGATATGTTTGCGGATGCGCTCACACGCCGCGAGCACGTTGTCCGGTTGCTTGACGTCCGCCCACGGCTTGCCGAAGATCAGCTCGCGCAGGTTGACGTTGGCGACGCTTTCCTCGAATTCCGTAAACGACTCGAAGACGTCTCGCGCTGTCTCGGTCCCGAGCTTGGTCGAGAATACCGTCCGGCAGATCACGTCCGCCGTCAGCTCGCTCATGGTCAGGTCGAGCGAGAAAGACTCACCGGTGTTCGCACGTTGGTCCAGCAGTTCAAAATAGTCTTCGACCGCTGCCCGCATCGACGGAAACGCACGGTTGATACGCATGTGCGAGAACGCCGGATCGATCATCGCGCGCTGGCGTCGCCACCGTTCGCCGCCGGATACAAATATCGAGTCACCGACGAGCGGTTCGAGCGCCCCGACCATGAGGTCGTTCTTCGGGAATATCTCCAGCGGGTCGGTAACGATGTCGCGTACAAGATCCAGGTCGTTGACGAGCAGAATCGAGCGCCGCGAATAGCCGAGCCAGGTGCAGGGCTTCGTGTATGCATCGACCGGCACCAGGCTGAGCAGGTCGCCGTCACCCTGGCGTATTACACGAATCAGTGACCTGATCGGCGTCATCGGGCGAGGCGCGGGAGGACGAAACAAGTCACTCATTGTCGTGGCCGATTTTCATGTCTCGTGATGCGCTTTGACAGCAAGTATTATAGGCCTTACCAGCCCCGGATGATGCCCGTGTCGACAATAAAAACTGTATTACTGACACTCGGCCGACTACCTGTTGCCCTCGACATCGCACGCGCGTTCGACGCTGCCGGCTGGCGTGTCATCGTTGCAGACCCGTGGGCCATGCATCTGCTCCGGATGTCGAAGTCGGTGTCGAAGTCTCTCGTCGTACCGTCGCCTCGTGCAGACGTATCAGGCTACTGTGATGAACTGGCTCGCATCGTCAGCGATGAATCCGTCGAACTGGTCATCCCGGTGTCGGAGGAAACCGTGTACGTTGCGGCGCTTAGAGATCGCGGACTCCCGGTCTTCTGCATGAGCCAGGACAAGACGCTGGGGTTGCACGACAAGGCTCGGTTCATTCGACTGGCCGAGACCATCGGTCTGCCGGTACCGAGGACGGCGTTGGCGAGTGAGTCTCCGGACTTTACGGCGTCAACGTCGTACGTCAGCAAACCCCGTTTTTCCTGCTCGGGTCGCGGCATCCGTTTTCACGCGGCGGGCAGCCTCTGCGATACCGATGACCAGCTCGTGGTGCAGGAAAAACTGGAGGGCGAACACCAGAGCATTTTTTGTGTGTCTCGGGACGGGGAGTTGCCTGCGTGGGCGGTCTACCGGCCTACCCTTATCGATGGCAGCGTGTCGATCGCCTTCGAATCCGTTTTGGACAGCACGGCCGTCGTCGACTGGGCCAGGCGCTTTGCAAGAGCGACTGCGCATACGGGGTTCATCTCTTTCGATTTCATCGTCGGCGAAGATGGCCGGGCGCTTCCGATCGAGTGCAATCCCCGGGCAACGAGCGGTATTCATTTCCTCACCGGAGAGGTCCTCGTAGAAGCAATTATCGGAGATCGAGATCGTGCGCAGGATCAGGCTTTGCGGGAACAGAGACTGAAGGAATCCTACTCCTGCTTCACGCGCTTGCTCCGTTCAGTCTCTTCGCGCAACGAATTCCGATGCGCTGCCAAAGCGATGCGTGAGTCAACGGATGTCACCTGGCAGCGTAGCGACCCGTGGCCGTTTCTGCTGATGACGATCAATTCGTGGCGCATCATCGTCAAGGCGATGTCTGCCGAACACAGCTTCGCCAGCGCCTCCGTCGCCGACGTCGAATGGCGCCCAGAGGATGCGCCATAGGGATGCTGATCTACGCAGATAAGAACGGGCATGAGCTCGTGTGCCACGAGAGCGCGAGCGAAGCGTTCATCGCGCAACTGGCCTCGACCGAGTTCGGCACCTCCGAACTGCGATACCGCCGCCTCGACTGTGAACAAGTGGCGTCAAGGCTGGACGATGCCCGATTCCTGGAGCTCACCAAGCGTGGCGAGCTGATCGGCACGTACATGTTCTGTCCGCAACGACTGGCGATCGGCGACGTGGAGCTGAGCGGTACCTACCGCGGCCTGTTGACCGTCGCGCCGGAACATCGGTCTTCAGGCGTGAGCCGCCTCCTCGTCAGAGAGGCGCTAGCCTGGCTGCGCCAGCAAGCCGACGGGCAACCACACGTCACCTTCGGTTGCATCGACCTCGGCAACCAAAGATCGATACGCCTGCTGCAGTCGGTCGGCGTCCGCCAGTTCGGCGAGCTGCGCTCGATGCTCGTCTACCGCCACCTGACGGCGCGCAGTGACAGCGTCGACGTAGTCGACAGCACAGCCCGAATCACTGAGGCGCTGCAGGCGGGATACGGTGATTGCGGACTCCGGCCGCTACACGAGTCGAACGGACCGTTCTACGGCATTGCTGACGGCGGCACGCTGGTTGCAGGCGCAAGGGCCGAGCTGGTTCGACTGAATTTGGCGGCACCGGACAGTTATTGGCCAAGAGTCTATGGCGCGATGATCGACGTGTTTCCGCCGGGGAAACGGCGTTTCGACCCCAGGGAGTTCCGGTACGTCCGACTGTTTGACGTCGTTGCCCGGGAGAACTCGGCTGCCGCATGGCGCACCTTGCTGAAGGACATACTCGACCGGCACGGTGCACACATGGCCATGTTTGTCATGGACCCGAGGCGAGAGACCTACGCAGAGCTCGAGCGCGCCGGACTGTTTGGCCGGCTCTCGCGGCTCACGCGGCAGAACATCGCAGTTGTCGGCAATGCCCTGCATCCGGGGGATACACTTATCAAGCAGATTATCGATCAACCACTGGCCATTGGACCGCCGGATATCTGATTTATCGCTTCACGGATACGGTATCCTGAACAAAGAAAAAGAAAGGAAGGTCCCTTGTCCAAGCCACTCCCCTCCGCGCTGGATGCCAAACGCCTGACCAACGACGGTCCGTCCGGCCACCTGAGCTACTACGTAGGCGGCGAAGGCCCGCCGATGCTACTGCTGCACAGCATCAACGCAGCGGGATCGGCGTATGAGGTCAAACCGATCTTCGACGCCATGCG
>JAAUXY010056810.1_pt1 | contig 34477 bp, 19 predicted proteins | sample 7278121 | NCBI WGS metagenome assembly JAAUXY01 (sample SAMN14350117, study PRJNA611818) | marine sediment metagenome | isolation source: surface marine sediment (1.8m) | place: French Polynesia: Moorea | collected 2018-08
GTCGTGACGAACTTTCAGTGGACCGCTGATGAGCAGTTTGTACGGGACCAGGAGACGATCACGATCGCCTACAGCCGGCCGAATGGCGACTATTCCGAAACAGTCATCACCGCAAACGGCCAGGACTACACCTGCGAACCCGGTACCGCAAACGCGTTCGGCTGCGAAGTAACCGTGGAAGTCGCGCCGTTCACGCCGGTGAACTTCAGCGTCACGAACGGCGGCATGCCCGACGCGGATGGCGGCGGCACGTTCCCCGCCGGCAGCGGCGGCGATACTTTCTTCGCCTTCGAGGGCAGCGGTGTCGTTGCGCCGAATATCCCGGCGCTGCCGGCCAATGACAGCGAAGTGGTGCTGTACTACAAACGCCCGGACGGCAATTACGCCGGCTGGGGCCTGCACCTGTTCCCGACCGACCCGGCCGGTCCGTCCTGGACCGATTTCCCGACACCCGGTGAATACCTGCCGGCGGGCATCGATGAAACCCTGGGTGCGTACTTCTATATCCGGCTGCCGCAGGATGCGAGTCCGCCGTACAGCGCGAATCCGGATCCAGTTGCCGAGTTTCCGAACGTGCTCGGGTTCATTATTCACCGGGGTGACGACAAGGATCCCGGACCCGATCAGTTCATCCGGATCAACGAGGACGGCAACATCCTGTTCGTGCAATCCGGCATCAATGACGTCGGCACGTCCCCGCCGGCCGAAGGTGTCGTCGCCATTATTGGCGCGGCCGCACACGCAGTCACTCGCGACACATTGATCTGGGATCACGGCGCCGACGTGACCAGCGTGGAACTCGTGATCTCGCCGGATGCCAGCGTCAATCAGGGCACGGACGGCCTCGAGGGCAACTTCGAGATTGCCGAGATGTCACCGACCGCGAACCCGGATCTGCCGAATTTCCGGCACCTGGCGTCGGATCCGGCCTACGTCCTGACCGAGCCGACCACGATCGAGGAAACGCGCGAAGCCTTGCGCGGCCGCCTGATTGCCGTGGGTCTGGATGCCAACGGCGTGGTGGTCGAGGCAACGAACGTGCAAATCTCGGGAGCACTGGATGACGTCTACGGTGCCGCGGCGGTAACCGCCGACCTCGGTGTGAACTACGAAGGTGGCGTACCCGTATTGCGTGTCTGGGCGCCAACCGCGCAGCTCGATTCCGGCGTGGACGTCAAGATCTATGACGACGGCGGCATGCTGATGGAAACCGTGGCCATGACGCTGGACGAGGCGTCGGGCGTGTGGAGCGTGACCGGCGACAACACTTGGGACCGCATGTTCTATCGCTACGAGCTGACGGTGTATGCACCGACGGTGGGGGCGCTGGTAACCAACGAGGTTACCGATCCCTACTCGATCAGCCTGTCGGCGAACAGTGCGTATAGCCAGATCGTGAACCTGGACGATGCGGACCTGAAGCCGCCGGGTTGGGACCTGATGGTCAAGCCCGCACTGGACGCACCGGAAGACATCGTCGTGTATGAAACTCACATCCGCGATTTCAGCATTAACGATCCGCTGGTGATGCCGGGCGATCGTGGCAAATACGCCGCGTTCACGGACCCGAACGGCACCGGCTGGCAACACCTGCAGGCGTTGGCCAGTGCTGGTCTGACGCACATGCACTTGCTGCCAACCTTCGATATCGCCACCGTGAACGAGGTGGAGGCAGAACGCATCGATCTCGACAACACGGTCGACGAGCTGTGCGCGGCGAATCCGGCCGCGGCAAGCCTGTGCCCGGATGGTCAGACGATCCGCGCACTACTGGAAAGCGAGGCGGGCGACTCCCAGGTGCAGCAACAGGTGTCCGAATGGATGCGCGACCTGGATGGCTTCAATTGGGGTTACGACCCGTGGCACTACAGCACGCCGGAAGGCAGCTACGCGTCCGATCCGGACGGCACCGCACGCATTCTCGAATTCCGCGCAATGGTGCAGGGAATCAACGATGCAGGCCTGCGCACGGTCATGGACGTGGTCTATAACCACACCAATGCGTCCGGTCAAAACCAGAAGTCGGTGCTCGACAAAGTCGTACCGGGCTACTACCACCGTCTGGACGATCGCACCGGCAATGTGCTGAGGAATTCCTGCTGTGACGACACCGCGGCGGAATTCGGGATGATGGAGAAGTTGCTGATCGAGTCGACCGTGTTCTGGGCGACCCAATACAAGGTCGATGGATTCCGCTTCGACCTGATGAGCTTCCATCCGAAGTCCACGATGGAGAAACTTCGCCAGGCACTGGATGCCTTGACCATCGCCAACGACGGCGTGGACGGCACCGAGGTCTATGTCTACGGCGAAGCCTGGAACTTCGGCGACATCGGCAACGATGCGCGCTTCATCCAGTCGACGCAGAGGAATCTCGGCGGTACCGGCATCGGCAGCTTCAACGATCGCTTGCGCGACGCCGTGCGCGGTGGCGGGCCCTTCGATGGCGGCATCAACCACATCCGCAACCAGGGCTTCATCAGCGGCCGCTTCTACGATCCGAATGCGGAAAACTCTGGCGCAGCCGGTGAGAGAGATGATCTGCTGGCCAAAGCCGACAACATCCGCGTGTGGCTGGCTGGCGGCCTCGAGGATTTCGAGCTGGTGAATGCCGCGGGCGATACCGTCACCGGCATGGAGATTCCGTACACCAATCAGGACTCGGGCTATACGCAGGATCCGCAGGAAGCGATCAACTACATCGGCAAGCACGACAACGAGACCTTGTGGGATATCAGTCAGTACAAACATCCCACGGGCACCAGTACGGCCGATCGGGTGCGTGCACACAATGTGGGCAACTCGTTCATACTGCTGGCGCAGGGCATCCCGTTCGTGCACGCGGCGCAGGATCTACTGCGCTCGAAGTCCATAGATCGCAACTCATTCGATTCCGGCGACTGGTTCAACGAGATCGACTGGTCCGGCAGCGATACCAAGTTCCGCGTCGGGCTGCCGTCGCAGCGTGAGAGCGGCAACAACTGGACGCAGATTCAGCAGGTGTTCGACGATTCGACCACCGAGCCGGGCGCCGCGGATGTGCAGGCCGCCTCCGACGCGTTCCGGGAATTGCTGATGATCCGCAAGAGCTCACCGTTGTTCCGGTTGCGGACTGGTGACGACATCAAGCAGCGCCTGAGCTTCTACAACACCGGTCCGAGCCAGGTCCCGGGCGTCATTGTGATGGGCATCGACGGCTGTATCAGCGCCGATGTCAATGACATGAACTACGGGGCGATCCTGGTCGTGTTCAATGCGACTGATGAAGCGCAGACGATCGCCTTGTTTACCGACGAGACCTGGACGCTGCATCCGGTGCAGGCTGCTTCGGCGGACCCGGTCGTACAGATGGCGACGCACGACATGAACGGCTTCGCCGTGCCAGCGCGCACTACGGCCGTGTTCGTGCAATCGCAGGGCGGTAATGTCTGCGCCATCGGGGCCGAGTTCGACACCCAGTCATTCGTGCGCGGCGGCTTCACCGATTGGGGCACCACGGCACCGTTGAATCGTGTCGGCGAGACGGCCGTGCTCGAAGCCACCGTGGCAAACATCATGGCCGGCAATTACGAGTACAAGGTTGCGTCGGAAGACTGGTCCACCGTGAACTGCGGCGGTCCGGAAGGCGGTGGCGCCTTCCCGACACCATTTGGTGCGTCAACGGAACTGGTCTGTGGCGAGAATCCCGCCAACCTGGCGCTGACCGTCGCAGCTGACGGTGACGTCAAGTTCTCGCTGGATACGACCATGCCGATAACGCCGACCATCACGATTGGGTCGCCAGCCGGCACGGGCTTCGCCAGCGACACGGCACTGGTGCGCGGCGGCTTCAATGACTGGGGTAATTCCAACCCGACCACCGCAGTCGGACCGGATGTGCTCGAAGCGACGCTCAATGTCACTGCGGGTGACTATGAGTTCAAGGTCGCGTCGGATGACTGGTCGACGATCAATTGCGGTGGACCGAAGGATGGCTCGCCCATGCCGATTGCGCTCGATACGGCGACAACACTGAGCTGTAACGAGAATCCGGCCAACCTGTCCATCAGCTTCGGTGCGGACGGTGACTACACCTTCAGCCTGAACAAGGCGGACGCTGGCAATCCGTCACTGACGATCGCCTCAGCAGCAGGTGGCGCATTCGGGACCGTATCGGTGTTCGCACGCGGCGGCTTCAACGACTGGGGCGAGGCAGACGAACTCGTTGCCATGGGCGGAGACGTCTACGAAGCAACGGTTGCGGTGACGACCGGTACTTTCGAGTTCAAGGTGGCATCCAGCGACTGGGCAACCATCAACTGCGGCACGGCGGCAAACATGCCGGCGGTAATGCCGGGCGTTGCCACGACGCTGTCGTGCGGAGCGAATCCTGGGAATCTGAGTATCACGTTCGATGCCGACGGCAACGTGACATTCAGCGTGGATGCAACGAACCCGTACAACCCGTCGTTGACGGTCACACCCTGACCGCCGCATGATCCGGGCTGGCCGGGGTGACCCGGCCAGCCATTTTTTTGCCACGCCACCCGACAGGCGGGCGCCCGCGGTCTTTTTTTGAGCTCCCGGATCATGACCGAAGCAACAACCAGCAAGCGCCGGCAGCTCGTCTTCACGTTGATCACCCTGTTGCTACCAATCGCGGTGTTCGTCGCGGTGGAGATCGGACTGCGCGTCGGCGGAGTTGCGACGCCGGCACCGCTATTCATCACCGAGCCCCGTCACCCCGATTACCGCCTCGCGAACCCGAACGTGGTACAGCGCTACTTCCCCGGTAACACACCGGCCCCCGGGATCCAGATTGAGACTGGCTTTTTTCTGGCGGAAAAGCCGGCGAATGGGCTGCGCATCGTCGTACAAGGCGGTTCGACAGCCGCGGGCTTCCCATACGGACTCGGCGCGTCACCGGCCGGCATGCTGGAGCGCCGTCTGCGGCGCGCCTACCCGCATCGTACGGTGGAAGTGATCAACACCGCGATGTCGGCGGTCAATAGCTACACGCTGCTGGACTTCGTCGACGAAATCATCACCATCGAGCCAGATCTCGTGGTCGTGTACGCCGGTCACAACGAATACCTGGGTCTATTCGGCGTTGGCTCCCGGCTGTCAGTTGCCACCTCGCCCTGGATTACCCGCGCACATCTCGCGCTCAGCCAGCTCAGAATCTATCGCGCACTCGGCAACGTGCTGACTCCCGCACTGCGTGAAGAACCAGCCGATCGGGATGCTGCCCGCAACATGATGGCGCGCGTTGCGGGCAAGCGTGCGATTCCGCTCGGCAGCCAGGATTTCGAACGTGGCGTCGAACAGTTTCGTCACAACATGACTGCCATCGTGGACCGGTACCGGGGCGCGGGCATTCCGGTTTTCCTGGGCACCCTGGTCGCGAATGAACGTGACCAACGCCCGTTTGCGAGCAGTCCACCGCAGACCATGGAACTCGAGCCCGGCACTGTTGACAACATCGCAGCCCTGCGCGCGACGCTGGAGCAGAGGCCCGACTCGGCCGATACCTGGTTCGCGCTCGGGCGCGCGCTGGAGACTGCGAATCAAAACACGGCGGCGCGCGAAGCCTATCTGCAGGCCAAAGACCGCGATCAATTGCGCTTTCGGGCCCCGGAAATCTTCAATGACATTCTGCGAGAACTGGCGGACGGCAAATCGATCACGCTGGTCGACACGCAGCGCGCCCTGGCCGCTGCATCGCCGGGTCGGATCGTCGGTTCAACGATGATGCTGGAGCATCTCCACCCGACTCTGGACGGCTATTTCCTGTTGGCGGATGGCTATTTTGATTCGATCGTGGCGTCCGGCCTGATCGGCAAGCCGTCCTTTCCCGATGACCAAACCACCGCGCGCGCGGAAGTGCCCGTCTCTTCGCTCGATAAAAACTTCGGCCAATACAAGATTGCGCGCCTGACTGCCGACTGGCCGTTTGTCGACACACCGTACGAACCCGAGCTGCCACCGGCCGACAGTTACGGCGAGGAACTGGCGCAAGCGCTGTTTCGACAGGAAACCAGCTGGGCGGATGCAACGCTGAAACTGAGCAACTACTACGGCACGCGCGACGCGGCCGAGCACCTCCGCCTGTCCCTAATACTCGCCGATGCATTTCCGTTCCTGCCGGAATTCCAGCGCTCTGCAAGCAGGCTGCTGATGCGCGCGGAACGACCGCGCGAAGCGCTGAACCACGTGTACCGCGCCGCGAGCCGTGAGCCGGACCACGTGCCTACGCTGATGCTGCTGGCCGAAGCCTTCGCACGGCTCGGCATGCAAGACGAGGCCGCCCAGGTCCTGGACCGCGTAACAGCGATCGACCCTGGTAACGCAGCGGCCGAGCAGGCGAAACGCCTGCTGGAAAGAGACCGCAGCAGCTAGCGCCCTACTCCAACCGCCTGAGCGCCTCGGCATTGTCCGGGTCGTACTGCAGCAGCTTCCCGAGCGCATCGCGGGCCTCCTGCTGTTGACCGGTCGCTGCATAGGCCCCATTGAGCGCGAGCCAGGCATCGATATTGTCGGGAGACATTCGCGTTGCGCGACGCAAGTAAGCCAACGCACGGCGCGGCTGCTCGGTCGCCAGCAGTAGCCGGCCGGACACATACTGCGGATTGCTCTCGAACGGGAAAGCCGTCGCCAGGTTCAGCGCTATTTTGGTCGCTTCGTCCAGGCGGTCGCTGCGCTGGTAATGCACCAGCGCGCGTTGCATCGCCTGCAGCCAGCTGATGCGGCCAAAAAACCAGTCCTGCGCGATGCGCTCGGTCTCGTTCCGCGGCGCTTCGATCTCGACCGCCAGTTTCCGCTCCTGAAACGGCCAGTCGGACTTCAGGTAGCGCAGGCGGTAGCCGGCGGCCAGCCCCTCAATTTCGGTAACGGGTATTTCCTGCCACGCGACTTCACGGTCGGGCCCGGCCGGCCAGCTTTGCGGCTCGATTGCCGCCGTCAGCGCGGTGAAGTAGGCATCCGCGAGCAGGAAATAGCCGCGCAAGTTCGGATGCAGGTGCTCGAGCATCAGCTCGTCGCCGATGATCCCGTCGGGCGACGACCTCGCGAGCGCGCTGTCTACATCAACAATGGTCGCCGCATGCGCCGCTGCCGCGGCCGCGATGACTGCGCTCATCGCGGCCGGCGCACGAAATCGCAAAGCATCCAGATCCCGTGCCCAGCCATAGGCTCGCCGCGCGTCGATCGGATCACCGGCGCTGCGCAACTTGCTGCCCAAGTCGAAAAAATGGTCGGCGCGATTGGCTGAATCAGTCGCCCCGGGCTCGAGTGCGCGCAACGCCGCCAGGCTCGTCGCGTCACCGGGCGCGCTGATAAAGGGGGCCTGACCAGATTCATTCGAAACCAGGGTGCCAATAAAGACCGGCACACCGGCCTTCTCGTAGGCTGCCAGCAAAGCGCGCAGGTTGTGCGAGAACTGTTCGAGGCCAGCCCGATAGACATCGGAACCGAATGGAATCGCGCGGTCACTCGCAATCCGTGCCATTAAGGTGCCGCTGCGACGGGCCGCACTATCCGCTGACGGCGCCGTCACAGCACCATAGAGATGCTGCATGGCCCGAAACAGATGAGACTGGCGCAGCGCCAGCAGCATGCGAGTTCTAGCCGGCGAGAAGCCGGCCCCGAACGCGGAGCCTACACCCAGAATGCCCAGGTATTCGTTATGACCGGCATAGATCAGCACAGCGTCCGGCTGGATTGAGATGATCTCCTCGGCGAAATCGAGCAGCGCATAGGAATTAACCGCTGACATGGCAGTGGAGACCACCTCGATCTGCCGCTCTGGCGCGATCCGTCGCAATCGTTGCCCGAGCATGCCGGACAGCGATGCCCACTTGCCGTACGGAAAACCGGCCGCGCTGGATCCACCTTGCACAACCACCCGGAACGTATCGACGCTTTTCTCGCGGCGGAAAAACGTCGTGTCGATGCTCACCTGTGGCGCGCGGGATTCATGCATAAAAAAGCGATTGACGACTGCTTCGTTCGGGCGCAGATAACCGGGTGGACCGTCGACGAACAACGGTTCCTGCTGCACCACACCGAGTAGTCGGATGCCACCCTCGAGCAGGGCGAGAAACACCAGCGGCAACGCCAGCGTGATGGCGTAGTAGATAGCCCGCGGTCGAACCGCCTTACTCGCCGTGGATTGGTTTTGCTTGTTGATCATCTGCATCTATGCACTGTTCTGAGATCTGCGGCGACCATCGCAGGGCGCCAATTGCCCGTCGCCGACGGTCGAAACAGCGGATTTTAATATAAATAAAAACATGTACTTATAATCTTTAACGCAAGCGGTTTGGAAGCTACAAACAATGCTTGCATTTGTCCATACGGGTCGGCAACATCGATCGAAATTGGGTCGGTGAGAATAAGAATAACGTGAGGGCGCGTCCCGTATTCCCCGCCGTCGCAGGTGAAGCTTCGATTACTCTCCGCATCGCCTGTGTCGCCTTTTTACTCGGTCTGGCCGGCTGTGCCACGACGCCTACATCACCCACGCCAACCGCGTCGCCGATCGCGGTCGAGCCTCAGCGCGATTGGTCCGATGCAATCATCTATTTCGTGATAACGGATCGCTTTTCCGATGGTGATACCACCAACAACCTGAATGTGGATCTCGATAATCCCGGCGGCTGGCACGGCGGCGACTTCGCGGGATTAGAGGCCCAACTCGACGAGATCACCTCGCTTGGGGCCACGGCAATCTGGATTACGCCGGTCCAATTGCAAATTACCAACCCCTCGATCGTGCCCGGCATCCCGGAGCTCGGTCTGGATTTCTTCGAGCACCACGGGTTTCACGGTTACTGGATGGATGACTTCAATGCCATCGAACCGCGACTGGGCGACGAGGCGGCGCTCAAGTCGCTGGTGGATGCGGCGCACGCCCGCGGCCTGAAGGTGCTGCTCGACGTGGTCTATAACCATTCGGGTTATGGCTCGCGGTACGAGACCGATCCGCAGTATCGTGGCTGGGTTCGCACGAGAGAAGTGGACTGCGGCGCCGATCGTGAAACCTGCCAGGTTGGCGGCCTACCGGACTTCGACACGGAACGGGAAGATGTCCGCCGGTATCTGCTGGACGCCAACATCTCGCTCGCTGAACGCACCGGTATCGACGGCTTCCGACTGGATACGGTTTGGCATATCAACCATGACTTCTGGCGGTTGCATCGAGACGAAACACGCAGCCGTTTGGGTCAGGACTTCTTCCTGCTCGGCGAGGTCTGGGGCGGTGACGCGCAGGTAATGGACCAGTGGTTCGAACCGGACGAAATGGACGCCGGTTTCGATTTCAGCTTCAAAGGCAGTTGTCAGGGCTACGTCTTGGGTCGCGGGCGCACCATTGCCTTCTCCAGGTATCTGCAGAAACGCCATCGGGTACGCGACGGCTATCACCTGGCGCACTATCTGTCGACCCACGACGAGCCCATGTCGTTACATGAACTTGACGATGATAAAGAGAAGTTCGCTTTGTGCGCCGCGGTGCAAATGGCCGTGCTCGGCATGCCGGTCATCTACTACGGAGAAGAAGTTGCACGCGGTGGCAGTGTCTGGCCAACCAATCGCAAGAATATGCCGTGGGCACCTCGCAAGGTTGCGCCCGGCAAGCGCGACAAACGCAACGAAGACATGCGCAGCTATTACCAGAAGCTGATTGCCGCCCGACGCACGCATCCGGCGTTGAGCCGCGGCGAGTATGTGGAATTGTCGACCGAAGGCGATCTGCTGGTCTTTGCGAAACGTCACACCGAGTCCGGCGACGCGGTCATCGTGGCGATCAATCGAGGCACGGAAACCCTGTCAGCACAGGTCGATGCGCCGGCAGAGTGGGAGACAGCCGCGGCGCAAGACGCGATTGGGGGCAGCACGATGTCAGTGCAGAGCAACAAATTCACGCTCAGTGTGCCGGCCGTAACGGCACAGTACTGGGTCGAGGTGCCGACAGGAGGGTAACGGGTGGCACGCATACTTTTCGACCATTGCGCGAAGCGCTTCGGCGACGTCCGCGTGATCGATGACCTGAACCTGGAGATCCGGGACGAGGAATTCATGGTCTTCGTCGGCCCGTCGGGATGCGGCAAGTCGACAGCGCTGCGCATGATTGCGGGCCTGGAAGAGATAAGTGAAGGCCAGCTATCAATCGGCGATCGCGTGGTCAACGATGTGCATCCGAAAGATCGCGACACGGCCATGGTGTTTCAAAGCTATGCGCTGTATCCGCATATGACGGTTCGCGAGAACATTTCGTTTGGGCTGCGCATTCGCAAGATGGCCAACCAAGAAATCGACCGGCTCGTCAACGAAGCGGCCGATATGCTGGGTCTATCGGAATTGCTCGACCGCAAGCCCAAGGCGCTGTCCGGCGGCCAGCGTCAGCGCGTGGCGCTCGGTCGCGCCATCGTCCGCAAACCATCGGTGTTCTTGTTTGACGAACCGTTGTCGAATCTGATGCCGAGCTGCGGGTGCAAATGCGTGCCCAGATCAGCCAGCTGCAGCGGCGCCTGAAAACGACCACCGTATACGTAACCCACGATCAAACCGAGGCGATGACCATGGGCCACCGCATTTCGGTGCTCAGCCCGGCGCATCCGGACGGCTCGACCAATCTGATGCAGTGTGGCACACCCCTGGAGCTCTACGACCAACCGCAGAACCTGTTCGTGGCCAGATTCATCGGCACGCCGAACATGAACACGCTGACGGCCACGCTGAATGACGCCGGCGATCGCGTAGAGCATCCGGCTTTTACGGCACCGTTGGTCAATGGAGCCGGCGGTAACGGCGCAGGCGCAATGCGGGGCAAGCAAATCGTGCTCGGTATTCGACCCGAACATATCAGTTCGCCGGACGAACTCGATACCGACAAACCGGTCGGCTTCGACGGCGTGGTCGAGATCATCGAAACGGTCGGACACGAAGTCATTATTCATGTGCGTACCAACGACGACCTGATCATTGCGAAGTTAGGGTCGCATCACAAATTGCCTGACTACGGTGATCGCGTTCAGCTGGCACTGGACGCCAATGCGATGCACCTGTTCAACCCGGAGACCGAGCTGCGGCTCTAGTTCGGCGGTATCACCATGAGGCACACCATGAAGCATGCAGTAACTCCAGGATTTATCGCGGCCGTCGGGCTATTTCTGCTGACGCCATCGCTGGCCAGCGCCGAATTGATCGTCTGGCACGCGTACCGGGGCGGCGAAAAAGCGGCCTTCGAGAAGGTCATCGAGATGTACAACGCGCAACAGGCCGATGCATCGACCATGGCCAAGCCGCTGGCGGTGCCTTACGACGCCTATGCCGACAAGATCACTGCTGCTATTCCCCGGGGCAAAGGCCCTGACGTCTACATCTTTGCGCAGGATCGCCTGGGCGGCTGGGTCGAGGCGGGGCAAACGGTCGAGTCGGTCGATTTCTTTGTGGACGACGAACTGCTCGATTCCCTGCTGCCCGGCATGATCGACGCAATGACCTACCGCGATACGATTTACGGTATTCCGCTCAACTACAAAAGCATCACCATGATCTACAACCCGGAGGTTGTGGAAGATCCGCCTGCCACCGTGCGTGACTTAATCACTGTGGCGAAACAGAACACCAACGTTGCCAGCGGTAACTTTGGCCTGGCCTACGAGTATTCCAATTACTTTTTTCACGCGGCCTTGATGAACGCCTTTGGCGGCCAGGTGTTCGCACCCGGGCCGGAACCGGTGATCGACTCTGACGAAAATATTTCGTCCATCAAGGAGATGCTGCGCTGGTACAAGACCGAAGGCGTGCTGCCCGACGATCCCTCCGCGGCTCTGATCGCGTCGTTGTTCAATTCCGGCAAGGCCCCGATCGTGTTCTCGGGACCCTGGTTCCTCGGCGAGATCGAGGAGGACGTGCCTTACAGCCTTGCTCCGCTGCCCACAGTAGAAGCTGCCGGCGGCGCGCCAATGCGGCCGTGGCTGACCATCGAGGGCGTCTACATTTCACCGCAGTCCCAGGACATCGATCAGGCCTACGAATTTGCCCGTTTCCTGGTGAGTGAGGAAGCCGCCAGCGTACTCGCGCTCGAAGGCGGTCAATTACCGACGAACCAGGCCGTTTACGCACAATCCGAGGTCGCCAATAACGAGACGCTCGCAGCGTTTCGCGCGCAACTCGAAAATGCCGTGCCCATGCCCAACTACGCCGAGATGACGCTGATGTGGTCGCCGGTAACGACCGCAATGAACAAAATCGTGAAGGGCTCCGCGAGCCCGGAGGCTGCGTTGGCAGAAGCGCAAAAGAAGGTAGAAAAGGATATCGACGTGCTGCGAACCAGCCGCTGAGAATATGGCAGAAACAACGCCAATCGCGACAACCGACTCGCTGGCACCAGACGCGGCGGAGACCGCTGTGCAGCGCCGTCGCATGCACCCGGCACTACTGGGCGCATTGGTTGGCGCGCTGGTCGCAGTGTCCCTGACGGCATTGTTCCGCGGCCAGTATCTCGACGCGACCGTTACAGAAGCGCAGCACCGCGATTTGATCGTGCACAGCATGGCCCTGGCCGACATGGTGGGCCGGGTCGAGGCCGCGGACCGCAGCGTGTCCGCCACCACGCTGGATGCGCTGATCCGCGACTGGCAGGGGGAGTTTCCCGAGCTCAGCAATATTCGCGTGCTGCGTTTGAGTGGCGCCCAGTTGCTCGCGTCGACAAACCCTGACGATGCGGCCGACAAAGCCTTGCCACGGCGACTGACGCGCGATGAGAAGCAGATTTTCGATCTCGCCAAATCGCTGAGCGCTGCCGTGGACACCAACCGCGACGAGGGCGTCAGCCGCAAACGCCAGATCCTGCTGGATTCGATCAGTGACGACACGCTGGCGATATCACTGCCCTACTTCCTGACCGACGGCGGCAAGGTCGCCGGCATGGTGCAGCTGCAGAAACGCCTCGAACCGGCTGCAATGCCGGCCGGGCTGATAAGCGGCATGGCTACCCTGGTGGCTATCGGCCTGCTGGCTTTCGCCGCCTGCGCCGTGCTGGGTCCGCGCAACCGTGCGGATGGCCGTCCGTGGCTCCTGACCGGAGTTGTTGCCCTGCTGTTCTCGCTGGTCTTCCTGTTCTATGCGCGCGCGCTGATTGGCACTGGTGCTGAGTTGAGCTCCTCGCTGACTGAGGAACTCGCTGGCGCCTACCAGGCGGTGCGGGAATCGGCTGCGTCCATTGGCGGGCGCTACGAGCTCAGCGTCGGCAGCGAGCGCGTGAACCGGTGGGATGTGGATGCCTATCAGCGTCCGTATAACGTGATCGACGCTGATGGCCGGATCTTGCCGGCCAGTGCGGAACTCGCGGCTGCGCGGGCGCAACCATTCGTGCGGGCGCTGTGGGGCAACTGGGTTGTCGGACTCGGCCTGCTCGCATTTGTCGGCCTCGGCTTTGGCCGGCAGCTGCTGGAAACCATCAAGGAGCATCGCCACGCCTACCTGTACGTGTCCCCCGCCATCATCGGCATGCTGATCCTGGTGTTTTTCCCGTTCTTCTATGGCATTGCGCTGTCCTTCACGGAACAGACGATTTTCACGATCAATGAGCCCATCACCGAGGTCTGGGCGGGGCTTTCGAACTACATCTCCATCCTCGGTGACTTCAAGGTGGCCAGCCAGACCGCTCAGGGCTGGGTGTTCAACTACAGCAACTTCTATTGGACACTGTTCATCACGGTCTGCTGGACCGTGTTCAATGTCAGCATCGGGCTGAGTGTCGGCATGGCGCTGGCCCTGACGCTGAACACGAAGGGGCTGAGATTCCGATCGGTCTATCGCGTGCTGCTGATTCTGCCCTGGGCGATCCCGAACTACATCACCGCGCTGACCTGGAAGGGCATGTTCCATCCGCAGTTCGGCGTAATCAATCAGGGCATCCAGATGTTCGGCGGCAGTCCCGTGGCATGGTTCGACGGCGTGTTCAGCTCTTTCATCACCGGCCTCGCCACGAACGGCTGGCTGAGTTTCCCCTTCATGATGGTAGTGGTACTGGGCGCGCTGCAGTCCATTCCCGATGACATGTACGAGGCTGCGACCGTCGAGGGCGCCAGCCGCTGGCAGCAGTTCCGCTACATCACCCTGCCCTCGCTGAAGCCGACGGTGATCCCGGCCGTGATTATCTCGGTGGTATGGACATTCAACATGTTCAATGTCATCTACCTGGTGTCAGGCGGCGCGCCCGCCGGCGCCAACGAAATCCTGATCACCGAGGCCTACAAGATCGCGTTCGAGAAATACCAGATCGGTTACTCCGCGTCGTATTCGGTGGTCATTTTCATGATCCTGCTGATCTACGGCGTGTTCCAGACGAAAGTGACCAAAGCGACGGAGGCCAACATATGAGCAAGGCGCGCAAGCTGAATGGCGGAACGTCGCATGCACTGCTGCATGCAGGCTTGATCACTTTCACGCTGCTGGCGACCTACCCGGTGCTGTGGGTGTTCAACCAGGCATTCTCGGGGAAACAGACGCTCGACAATGTCGACCTGCCGGCGGAGCCTGGCGTGTTGGATCGGCTGCGTTACATCATCCCTTGGCCGGACACGGTTTCACTGTCGAACTTCGTCGACGTGTTGACCGACCAGCCATTCCTGACCTGGATGTGGAACAGCTTTATCGTGGCGTCCTGCACGACGATACTCGGTGTGTTCCTGGCCTGCACTGCCGCGTACGCATTTTCGCGCTTCCGTTTCCCCGGTCGCGAGACCGGCATGTTGTCGTTCCTGATTTCGCAGATGTTCCCGGGCACGTTAATGCTGGTACCGCTGTTCGTGATCCTGGTGAGCTGGCTCAACCTGGGTAACACCTTTACCGCGCTGATCCTGGTGAACGCGACCGTCGCCATTCCGTTCTGCGTGTGGATGCTGAAAGGCTATTTCGACACCATACCGATCGAAATCGAGGAATCCGCCGTGATGGATGGCGCGTCCCGACAGGTCATTTTCTTCCAGATCATCCTGCCGCTGGCGAAACCCGCAGTGGCGGTGACGGCGCTGTTTACCTTCATGGCTGGCTGGAATGAATTCATTCTCGCCGCGACGTTTCTCGAGGAGGAACTCAAATACACCGCCCCGGTCGGGCTGCGGTTTTTCGTTGGCGGCTTCACGTCACAGTGGGGCTATTTCGCAGCCGGCTCGATCATCGTGTCGATTCCGGTCGTCATTCTCTTCATATTCATGCAGAAGTACCTGGTATCAGGACTCACTGCTGGCGGCGTGAAGGGATGAGTTTTCTTGCACAACAGGTAGAGGACAATCATGTTTATTCGCACACTGTTCATCGCAAGCGCGGCACTGGCCGCTGGCATTACCGCCGCGCAGGCGCAGGTCGTGACGCTGACCGACCCGACCGGCGACGACAATGGTCCGGGCACGTACATCTATCCGACCGACGCGGCCTATCCGCCCGGTTCATTCGACCTGACTGAACTCAAGGTCGAAGTCAAAGGCAAGAACGTCAACTTCAAGTCATCGGTCAATCAGCGGCTCGACGATCCCTGGGGCATGGACGTTGGCTTCGCGGTACAGATGATTTTTATTTTCATCGATACCGACCGGACCGAAGGCAGCGGTCACACCGACGGTTTGCCGGGGCTGAATATCGAGTTCGCGCCCGAGGACGCCTGGGACAAGGTGATCGTGCTGTCGCCGCAACCGGCATCACGCGTGCAGGCCGAGGTGGCATCAAAAGCCGCCGACAAGGCCGATGACATCCTGATCCCGCGCCGCACCACCGGTCGCGGCAAGTCCATCAGCGCGAAAGTCAAAGTTGACGATATCGGCAGTAGTGATCCGGCCACGTGGGGCTACCAGGTTGTGATGCAGTCCAACGAAGGCTTTCCGGCCAAGGGTGATCTGCTCACCCGCCGTGTTAACGAATTCGAGGGCCAGCACCGCTTTGGCGGCGGTCATGACCTGATGTGCGATCCACATCTAATGGACGTCATTGCCGGTGATGCCAGCGGCGCGCCCGAGGAGGTCGCTTTGCAGCATGAGATGTTAAGCTATAGCTGCAGCGACGACGGTTCGGCGGATGAGCTGGCGAAGCTGACGATGGTCCGACGCTGAATCGGGCCTCGGGGAGGAGAAGAAAAATGATAACAAGCACCAGCAGAACGTTCGCGCTGGTCGGGGCCGCAGCAGCGACGTTTCTAGTTGCCGCGCCCCTGCACGCAGCGGAAATCGGCAAGCTGAACTTCTTCGGCAGCGTCTACGCGAAATTCCTGGACGGTGATCGCCGTTTCGAATCGGCGCTGTACAACAATGCCGAGACGACGCCGGGTGAATCCGGCGGTGACCAGGGCCAGGGTATCGAGTTCGAACTGTTATTCAGCTCGCAGGTATCCAGCCAGGTAGAAATCGGCGGCCGGATCAAGGCGCGTTTCAACCGCAACTTCTGGACAAACTTCGGGGGTTTCGGCCCCGAAGAAGAAGACGAACGTTCAGCGCAGTACATGAAACTGCGGGGCGTCTGGGCCCGCATCACGCCGGGCTACGACTGGATCGACTCGGCGACGATCGGCTCGAATGACTGGGGCATGTTCGATCCCTGGACAGTGGGCAAGTTTCGCTACATCGATCGCGACAACTCCTCGGGTCTGCTCTTCCAGGGCACGGCCTTCGACAACATCCTGCGCTGGGATTTGGCGCGCGTGTCGCTGGCACGCCTGTTCCAGGGGCCACGCTTCCTGACCACCACCGACCCGAACGACCCGGAGACCCGGCTCGAAACCAACGACGCGGCGTGGATTCTGCAGTTGCGTTGGGCCGCAACGGATACCCTGAACCTGACCGGTATCTTCGAGTACATTCTCGATGAGGACATTGACGTCATTGATGAGGACCAGCGGGACGGCCAGGATGTCCAGACCCGATACAGCAACACCATTATCGGCCTGAAGGGACAGTACTCCGGCTTCGATACCGTGGACATCAAGGCGGCCGGCTACTACACCGACTTCAACATCGACGAGAGCGAGTGTGTCGTCGGCGACTTGAACGGCGATTGCCGCTTCAGTCCGACGCCGGGCGGCGATGTGGACGACTTCTCCTTCACGATCGACATCGGCATCGAAGAACTGTTTTCTGAGAATTTCGGCGTCGACTTCCAGATCTTCCGGGTTGGCTCGGATTTCGTGTCCGTCACGTCGGCCCGGCGTGAGCAGGATGTACTGCTGACCACCGGTAGCGAAGGCACCTGGGGCTGGGGTCGACCGGATTACAACTTCGGCAATCGCAGCAACGGGAATTCGCGCGCCGGGCTCGGTTACGGTGGTTGGAATCCGGAGACCCAGCAGGTCGTCTCTCTGATGGCTGATAACGATTTCACGGATTTCGATGAACCCATGGCAGAGACGGTAATCGGCTGGCAGGGCATCACCATCGTGCCGCGCCTGGTGCTGGACGAGTGGGAATTCACCGCGGAGTACAGTTACATCGACTTCGACACCAACTGGCAGGCCTGCGGCGGCCAGAGCAAGGACGATTGCATCTACAACCGGCAGGAAGGCACGAACTCCTGGGGCCTGGGCGGCGCGTGGCGGTCGCCGTACTCGCCGTACCAGGAACGCGAACGCCATATCTTCGCACTGACGGGCAACTACACGCTGGACGTGGGTAAGGGCGTGGATCTGGCGGCTCGCTTCAAGTACATCAGTGATGAAGACGAGCGCGTCACCAACGCCGCGTTCCTGACTGACGCGTACGATGGCTTCCCGGACGCCGCCGCCAGTCTCGCACTGAATCCGGACTGGGTGCCGAACGTCGGTCTTGACGGCTGCGTGCAGTGCGACGATCGCAGCGCTGATTACTACACCTTCCTGGTCTCCGCCGGCTACCAGCTCACCCGCGATCTGTACGTGCGTCTGCTGTATCAGCGTGATGACGTCGATTTAATCGACGGCACCATCGACGTGGCGCCGGTCGGCCTGGGCTTCGAGGGCAGCAATGATTTCGGTTATGCGGAATACCTCACCGGCGAGCATGAGAAAAACCGGATCGGCGCGGAGCTCAGCTACTTCCTGTCGGGCGTCGAGTTCGGCGGTTCGCTGGACTGGATCTGGGGCAGCTACACGCCCGAGTTCCTGGACTTCCAGAATGGTCAGATCGTGCGGCTCGACACCTCTGCGGTCAGCTCTGTCGCGACTCCATTGGGCAATATCGACGTCAAGAAAGTCGACCTGGAGCAGTACCGCATGAAGGCCTTCATGAAGGTGAGCTTCTAGCGGTCGGGAAACCGGCTCCGGCAGAGCACCGGGGCGGCGGGCTGAAGTCCGTCGCCCCGTTTATTATTCGGGACATGCGCAAGCTTCTAATCGGACTGCTGATCATCGGCCACGCGCCGCTCTCCGCCGGGGGCGTCGACCTGGTGGATTTCGAGGAAGACGACTACGGCGCCGGCGAGATTCTGTACCCGAATCGCAACGACATGCAGCCGGGAGACCTGGATCTGCTGGCTTTTGGCGCCGAAAACGTCGCAGACGGCACCTGGTTCACGGCCAGCTTTCGTAAGCCGATCCGCTCCCCTGAAGGCCTGATGACCGAAGTGGGGCAGGTATCGCTCGCGAGTCTGGCCCGGAATGACTTCTATACTTTCAATATCGATGTCTATATCGATACAGACATGAAGCCCGGCAGCGGTCGCACGGACGGCCTGCCCGGACGCAGGATTGCCGTCGACCGGGCCACGGCCTGGGAGAAGACCGTGTTGCTGACACCCCGACCGTCGGTCGCGCGCAATCTGCTGAAACAACACGTCCAGCGCCTGGAGGAACGCGCTGTCCGTGCGGAACAGGGCCGCATCAGCAGTGATGACAGCAAAGCCATATCGGCCGGCGTCGATGCCCGACTGGACGAGCACTATTTCATGCCGGAGAAAGTGAAGGTCCGGGGTCGCGACATTCGGTTTTTCGTGCCGAAGGATTTTCTGGGCGGGCCGGCCAGCGACGATTGGGCCTACACGGTGGTTGTCACGGGGGCCGCTTTGGAACAAACCGCCCTGCTGGGGGTTTCGCCCGAAAAATTCAACCTGATGAACATGCCGGTAAAGCCGGGCATCAACTTCGATGCGTTTGGCATCAGAGGGCGCGGCGATCCGGAACAACCGCCGGTGGTCGATTATCTGAGCCACAAGGGCGGCTGGCAGGAAGCACGGCTGGCCGACTACAACCTCGCCAGGAACCGTTATGCGAGCCTCGTCGGCATCGTGCCCAGCGGACGCAAACTCGACGTCAAAATGACGACGGCACCGGATCCACCGGCAGCAGCGGATCGGAAACCCGCAACGGCGGGACGTCAGCCGGGCGTCACGACCGGCCCGGCGACACCGCCGATTCCTACTGGAAACAGCCTGGCGGATCGACTGCGTGCAATCCGCGAACTCAGGGACCAGGGTGTACTGACTGAAGAGGAGTATCAGCAAATCCGGCGGCGCATCGTGTCCGAGTACTGATAGGAGTCAGCCATGTTTTTCAGATTCACTGCCGCAGTGATTGCGGTGCTGGGCTTTAGCGTTTCGTCGGCGCCCGCGATCGCCGAGGAAACTGCCGGCGACTGGAAAGATGGCTGCGCCGCCTACATCGGTATGCTCCGCGAAGGCAGCAACGCCGATGACGTGCAGATCACCTGGTGCGTTGCAACCAGTCTCGGTGTCAGCCAGGGCCTTGCAACCGGTAGCCAGATCGGCGCGGTCAGCATGGCGTCGGCGCTGGTGGTCAATTACGACCTCGATCAGCAGGAGGTCTTTGCGATGTTCAGCGAGCGCAACCCGGCCAGTCTGCTCCAGATCTGCATGCCACGGGACACCGGCGCGCGCGCGAAGATCGAGGCCGTCTATGACTACCTCGAGGCGAACCCGGCACAGTTGGAGCAGCCTATTGCAGCAGCCTTCTTCGAGGGCCTGCAGGCGCGCTGGCCCTGCACACCGCCCCCGTAGAACGCTTATCGGCCGGCATCATGGACCAGCACTGACGAGAACGCGGACGGTCCGTGGCGCAACGTTGCCCATGAGCAGGCCTCCGTTGACCTGAAACTCGCCACCAGCGCCGGTCAGTGCATCCAGCGCCAAGCCATCGCTCAACACGCCGTCAACGGGCAGGCCACCGCCCGGCAGCATTACCAGATCGATTGCAGTATCGCTATTGTTGAGCAGCGCGAGCAAGCTCGTCTCCCCAGTTAGCTCGCGCGCAAAGGCCAACACATTCGAGGCATCGCCGACACGGCTGACCGTGAGCAATGGCGCTGCCGCATTGGCGGAATCTATTTCCCAGCGATAGCAACCAGTCTCGGCAATGCTGATGTCGGCATTACCCTCCGCGCCACCCGCCACCGGGCCGATGAGCTGTGGAAAATCGAGCAGGGTCGGGGCGCCGCTGACGCCAAGTTCGACCGACCAGCCGGCGTCAGCAATCTTGTATTCGTGCGCCGCGGCTGACATTTCCACCTCGGCGGCATAGAACCGGTCATCGAGGTTTACGAGATTATTGCCGCCGGGATTGGCGGCCCAGCCATTGAACGAACCGCGCACGAACAATTCCACGCCGAAGGCTGCGGTTGAATCCCGGCCGGCGTCGGCAACAGCGCAGTCGCTTGTACCATTCGGCCACAGTGTGCGCTGCGTACCACGGCGCAACGCCGGATAGGCACTGCGCATCGCGGCGAGCTCGCCGAGCAGCTCGTCAATATCGGAGTTCGCCAGCGCGGTGAAATCCATGTCCTCCCGGTTCGATTGACCCAGCGGCAGTGCGTACGGGTCGCCCTCCCCGGTCATGCCGATCTCGGTGCCGTAATACACGACCGGGATACCTCGGGCCGCGAACATGAAAGTCAGCGCCGCGCGCAGCCTTACCAGCGCACCGTCACGATCCGTCCCGGAGCCAACAGCCTCGCTGACGAACCGCCGAATGTCATGATTGTCGACGAACAGGCTCAGGCGCGTCGGATCGTCGTAGTTGACGTCCTGCGCAAAAACGCTGGTCAGGGTCGCGACACTGCCGCCGCGCGCGATCGCGTCGCGCATCGCGAACTGCAGGGGAAAGTCCAGAACGGATGGGGAACCGAGATCATCGAGATAGCGCGCCAGTTTCATCACGCTCCCGTCGAATACTTCGCCGACGGTCCACACTCTGGACGGGTCACCCGCGCCGCCGCGCGCGAAGAACTCCTGCCAGAAATCGTCCGGGACGTGTTTCATCGTGTCCATGCGGAAACCGGTCATGCCAACCTGTTCGCGCAGGAAACGAATCGTGCTGAACAGGAATGCACGGGCATCCGGCTCGCTCTGGATGAAATCCGGCAGCCCGAACAGGCACTGCGTGACTTCATCATTCCCGCATTCCGCCCCGGTACGGAACCAGTCCGGCTCGCTGTTGACAAGTTCAGCGCCCGGCCCGGCATGATTCAGCACGACGTCAATCAGAATCTCGATGTCGTTCTGCCGCGCCGTATCCACCAGTGCCCGCAACTCGTCGAGCGCGCCGAAATGCGGCTCGATCCGAAAGAAATCCTCGGCGACGTAGCCGTGGTAACTCGCGAAGATCTGATTGGCGTTGGGTCCGCCGCCATTGCCGCTCGGTGGGACCTGAAGTACCACCGGGGAGACCCAGATCGCGGTGAAGCCCATCCGCTGGAAGTAACCTTCCTCGATCTTCTGTCTGATACCCGCAAAGTCGCCGCCATGCCAGCCGACCGGATTCGTTCTGTCGGCAGCATCGCCAATGCGGCTCAGGTCGCCATTGTCATTGCTCGGGTCGCCGTTGGCGAAGCGGTCGGTCATTGCCCAGTAGATGACTTCGTCGCGAAAATCAATCGCGGGCATAGCCGGCGCGACGACCACGACGACAGTTTCACGTACGCTCAGCGGCGGCGAACCGGCGTCTTCGATTTCAATGACAACGGTGTGATCGCCGACGTCCGGCCCGGCCGGTGTGCCTCTTAGAGTTGCGTCGCCGTTTGGATCGAATTGCAGCGATAACCAGGCTGGCGACTCGGCCAGGCGGATAGTTAACGCATCGCCATCCGGGTCGGTTACATCGATCGTCGCGGCATACGGCTGACCGGCCTCGGCCTGCGACGCGATTGCGGACTGAATCACCGGGGCCTGATTGCCGACCGGCGGTGCGGTCCCCGGAGCCGAACCACCACCGCCGCCACAGCCTGTCAACGATAACGCGGCGACCAATGCTACTGTTATTTGATAGTGTCGACGGAATGCCATCGTTAGCAAGGTTCCCGGATGAGCCGCAGCGGGTCAAATGCCAAGCCGTGCAGATTTTGGTGAAAACGCGCGGCGCCGGCGAGGATCCGCGCAGGTTGTACCGCCTGATGTAGTGATACGAACGGCGCAGTAGATGACAGCGCTGTCAGCGTTGCATATAATACGCTGGTGAAGAATTCTCGCAATAACAGCCTCGCGACACAGACCACAAATATGAACTCCGACGTTTCCCAGGCAGGTGACGTGTCGGGTGCCTTCGTGGATCTGGATGGCGAACGCTACTACATGATCCGCAACGTGGATCGAATGGCACCGTTCTTTATCAGCGTCATTTCCGACGTCGATCACTGGTTGTTTGCATCCTCCAACGGCGGCTTGACTGCTGGTCGCGTTTCTCCCGACACGGCGCTGTTCCCGTATGTCACCGTCGACAAGATTCATGACAGCATCACGCACACCGGGTGCACAACAATCGTGCGGGTCGCTACCCAGCGTCTGCCGAGAGTCTGGGAGCCCATGAGCAGCGAACGTGAGAGCCGCTTCCTTGTCAGTCGCAACCTGTACAAAAACGCCCTGGGCAACAAACTCTGCTTCGAGGAGATCAATCGCGATTTACGGCTAGCGTTTCGCTACACCTGGGCGACCAGCGATTCTTATGGTTTCGTGCGGCGTTGCGAGCTGCGAAACCTGGCCGACAGGACGGTGCGCCTGGACCTGGTGGACGGCTTCCGGAACATCCTGCCGGCCGGCACTCCCCGGATCGCCCAGACCAACACCAGCAACCTCGTCAATGCCTACAAGTGGGCGGAGCTCGACGCGGATACCGGCCTCGGTGTGCACACGCTCTACGCCGGGATTACCGATCGCGCCGAGCCCGCTGAGTCGTTGCGCGCAACGACTGTATTCAGCCTGGGCCTGCGGGCGCCCAGGTTCCTGTTATCGACAGAGCAGCTGGCAGACTTCCGCGCGGGTCTGGACGTGGAGCAAGAACTCCATCGCCGCGGTATCCGCGGGGCGTACCTGGTAAACCAGGCGCTGGAGTTACCGCCCGGAGCCGTACAGCGCTGGCAACTCGTCGCAAACACTGAGCAGAGCCAGGCCGACGTCGTCGCCTTGCGCAGGCAATTGCACGACCCGACCACGGTCACCGAAGCCATCGACAGCTCGATCGCAACGGGTTCTGACGCGTTGGCGCGAATCATGGGCCGCGGCGATGCGTATCAGGCTGCCGCAGACGAGAGTGTCAGCGCACATCACTATGCCAATGTGATGTTCAACGTTCTGCGCGGCGGCATATTCGACGAGCAATACACAGTTTCCAAGCGCGATTTCCACAGCACGATTGAGCATTTCAACCGGGATGTGTACCAGCGCAACCAGGGCCTGCTGCAAGGCCTTAATGACACTGTCAGCATTGCGGACCTCCGGTCGCTAATCAGTGACCACGACGATTCGCAACTGTTGCGTCTGGCTTACGAGTATTTGCCTATCACCTTTGGCCGGCGTCACGGGGACCCGAGTCGCCCGTGGAATGAATTTGCCATCAAGCTCAAAGACGAACGCGGCAACAGGCTGCTGTCCTACCAGGGCAACTGGCGTGACATTTTCCAGAATTGGGAGGCCTTGCTGGTCAGCTACCCGGAATTCGCCGAGAGCGTCATTGCCAAATTCTTGAATGCATCCACGATGGATGGCTACAACCCCTATCGCATTACCAAGGAAGGCATCGACTGGGAGGTCGAGGAACCGGACAACCCGTGGAGTTACATCGGCTACTGGGGCGATCATCAGATCATCTATCTGCTGAAGCTGCTGGAACTGTCCCGGGACTTCCAGCCGCAACGGTTGCACCGCCTGTTGCGACAGCCCGTTTTCTGTTATGCGAATGTGCCCTATCGAATCACCTCGTTCGAAGCGCAACTGGAAAACCCCAAGAGCACCGTCACGTTCGACGAGGCGCTGGAAAAAAAGATCGAAAAGCGGGTCGAGGCGATGGGCGCCGACGGCAAACTCGTGTTACGCGCGGACAGCGATGAGGTCTACCAGGTCAATTTGCTGGAAAAATTGCTGGTCCCCCTGCTGTGCAAACTGGGCAATCTTGTTATCGACGGCGGCATCTGGCTGATTACGCAACGCCCGGAGTGGAACGATGCCAACAACGCCATCGTCGGTCACGGCCTGTCGATGGTGACGGCGTGCTACATGCGCCGCTATGTCCGCTTCCTGCAGGTGCTGCTGGCCGAGGAAGCCGCGCCGTTCCCAGTTTCCGGCGAAGTGGCGCAGTGGTTTACGGATACCGCCGCTGCACTGCGCAAGGTTCGACCCCTCCTCGGCGATCAACCGATCAGGGAGCAGCAGCGTTTCGAAGCCCTTGTGGAAGTCGGTCAGGCGGCCGGCCGCTACCGGCAAGCTGTGTATGCGCAGGATGGGTTTTCCGGTGACGCGGTCGAACTACCGGCTGAGGAAATCAAGGCGATGCTAAGCGATGCCCTGGCCGCGATCGACCAGACCATCGCCACCAACCAGCGCAGCGATGGTTTGTACCACGCCTACAACTTGCTGGATCGCCGTGACGGGGCCGTAGCAATCGAGCGGCTTTATCCGATGCTGGAGGGCCAGGTCGCGGCTCTGAGTGCCGGTGCTATGGACCCGGATTCCGCCGTCCGCGTAATCGAGGCCCTGTTCGACAGTGACCTGTACCGGCGTGACCAGCACAGTTTCATGCTCTACCCGGACCGCGAGTTGCCCGGGTTTCTCGCCAAAAATCGCATCCCGGAGCAAAGCCTGGACACGTTGCCGTTGCTACAGCGCATGCTGACCAGCGGCGACGAACGCATCGTGCTCCGCGATGCGGATGGCTGTTGCCGTTTCAATGCCGATTTCAAGAATGCCGGAGATCTCGGCATGCGGATACGCGAGCTCATCCCGGAGTACGGGGATGAACTCGAAAAGATCACTGACCCCTTACGTGAACTGTATGAGACGGTGTTTCGACACAAACAGTTCACCGGGCGCTCCGGGACGATGTTCGGCTTCGAGGGCCTCGGGTGCATCTATTGGCACATGGTGTCCAAGCTGATGCTGGCCGTGCAAGAGAACTTCTTTGCGGCATCCGGGCAAGATGTCGACGAAAGCGGCAGGCGACGACTTGGTCAGCTCTACTATCAGATTCGCCGCGGCATCGGCTTCAACAAGACACCGGCTGAATATGGCGCGTTCCCGACCGACCCGTATTCCCATACGCCGCGACATGCGGGTGCCAGGCAGCCGGGCATGACCGGCCAGGTCAAGGAGGAAATCCTCTGTCGCTTCGGTGAATTGGGCGTCCGGGTGAGTTACGGTGCAGTTCGTTTTCAGCCCGATCTTTTGCGTGCAGCAGAGTTTGCTGCAGAATCCCGGCAGTTCAGATATCTGGACATCGATGACCAATGGCAGACAATCTCGGTGCCGGCTGATGCCCTGGCATTCACCTGGTGCCAGGTGCCGATCGTTTATCAGTTGGATGACAAAGCGGAGCCAGGCATCGAGATCGAGCTGCGTGACGACGACGCCTTGACTGTGCCGGAACTCGCGCTGCCAAACGAGGAAAGCCAGGCGGTGTTCGAACGCACCGGCCGCGTCCGCCGCTTGACCGTGTCCTTCGGCCGGAACAGGCTGTTTGTTGAGTGAATAGGCCGAGGAAAATTACATAAATGTCAAGCGTTTACAGAAGATATCTCTCATTGGCTGGAATTGACGCCTCGGCCCTGTCGGACGATGAATTGCGGGCGCTCGTGAGACAAATTCTCGACGCGAAGATTCACGGCATCTCCTTCAGCCCGTACCTGGAGGGCCAGGGACCCGGCACGCAGTTGAGTGACCCGCAGATTCGCGAGAGACTCACGATCATCCAGCCCTACGTGAACTGGATACGCAGCTTCTCCTGCACTGATGGTAATGAACTGATTCCGGCAATCGCCACCCAACTTGGACTCAAGACGGTAGTCGGCGTCTGGCTCGACGAGGACCTGGAACACAATGAAAAGGAATTGGCCAATGCGATCGAGGTCGCCCGTGCCGGTCATGCGAATATCCTGGCCGTCGGCAACGAAGTCCTGCTCCGCGGTGAGCTCCCGGAAGACCAGCTGATCGACTACCTCAACCGTGCCAGGCAGGCGGTGCCCGGTATCGACGTCGGCTACGTCGATGCCTATTTCCTGTTCGTCGACCACCCACGCGTCGCGGCGGCCTGCGATGTCCTGCTCGCCAACTGCTATCCATTCTGGGAAGGCTGCCCGGCCGAGTATGCCCTGCCGTACATGAAGGAAATGTACCGGCGCGCAGTGGGCGCCGCCAAGGGCAAGAAAGTGATTGTCAGCGAGACGGGTTGGCCCAATATCGGGTCGCCTACCGAGGGTGCGATCCCGTCGTTCAGAAACGCCATCAAGTATTTTGTCGATACGTACCAGTGGGCAGAAACCGATGGTGTGGAGGTCTTCTATTTCTCGTCGTTTGATGAGACGTGGAAGGTCGACGCGGAAGGCGACGTTGGGGCCTACTGGGGACTCTGGGACCAGGACGGAAGACCGAAATATGTTTGATGGTCATGCCAGTCGGGACGGCGCCCACACATTGCCGGTCGAACACGGCAATGCAATCTGCTATTCCGGCTACCGCGACGGACAGAGCCCGATCGAGGGCATTTATCCTTCCTATAACGAGGTGCGGGAGGATCTGGCCATCCTGTCCAGGAACTGGCGAGTCCTCAGGGTTTACGATTCCGGCCCGCACGCGGAGCTGGTCCTGGACGTTATTAGCAAGGAGGGCCTCGACTTCAAACTCATGCTCGGCCTGGACCTGGCAGCCGAAATGAGTAATCCACACTGCCCCTGGGGCGCCGAGTTCAGCGAAGAGACCCTCGCCGAAAACCGCGAACACAACCACGACCAGGTTGACAGGGCTATCGCTCTGGCGAACAAATATCGCAGCATTGTATTCGCCGTGTCCGTAGGCAACGAAGCCAGCGTGGAATGGACCGATCACATGGTATCCGTGGATCGGCTGATCGAACACGTCCAGACACTGCGCAGCGCGATCCAACAACCGATCACGTTCTGCGAAAATTACGTACCTTGGACGTACAAACTCGAACCGCTGGCGGCCGAGCTCGACTTCTTGTCCGTGCACACCTATCCGGCCTGGGAGTACCGCTCCATGCACGATGCGCTGGAGTACACGAAGGAGAACTACCACTCGGTCGTCGATCACTATCCGGACAAGCCGGTGATCATCACGGAGGCCGGCTGGACGACGGCATCGAACGGGCGCGGCATCGAGCCCTGGAACGCGTCCGAGGAGCTGCAGGCCCAGTACTACAGTGAATTAATGGAATGGACCACCCGTGAACACGTTCTGACATTCGTATTCGAAGCGTTCGACGAGCCCTGGAAAGGCTCTCCTGATCCGCTCGAACCGGAAAAACACTGGGGGCTGTTCAAGCTGGACCGCACGCCTAAACTAGCCATGCAAAGTCTATATGCTGATCGGCTGTCGGAAAGCACCGCACCTGTTGAATGAACGCGAAACGCAGAGCCACGATTGACGATGTCGCGCAGTTGGCCGGCGTGTCAATCAAGACCGTGTCCCGGGTCACGAACCGCGAGCCCAACGTGCGCGAGTCGACCCGGGAAAAAGTCCAGGCAGCTATCACGAAACTCAACTATCGACCGAATATTTCCGCGCGCAGTCTCGCCAGTCTCCGCTCGCACTTTATTGTGCTCGTCTACGACGATCCTAGTCCGTACGACAATCCCAGCGGGGGCTATATCCTGCGATTGCAGCAGGGCGCGCTCCGGGCTTGCAGCGCCAACAACTACGAACTGTTGATTCATCCCGGCCGCGCGCGAAAACGCGATCTCGCGCTGGAGTTGAAGTCGTTGATCGAACGGGCACGGCCCGAGGGAATCATCCTCGCCGCTCCCTTGTCCAACATTCCAAAGGTCGTGGATGCCATTTCATCGACCGGAACCCCGTTGGTCCAATTGTCTCCCGGCAAAGACAGCGCAAATCGGTATTCGATCTCAACGAATGACCGGGAAATCAGCGCCGAGATGACTCGATACCTCGCGTCGTTGGGACACCAGCGGATTGCTTTCATCACCGGGCACCGCAGCCACAAGGCAGTTGGCAACCGTTTTCTCGGTTACAAGGACGGCCTGCGGCAAAGCGGTCTCAAGTTCTTTGAGCGACTCGTTCGCGACGGTGATAATTCAATCGCATCCGGCGAAGCGGCGGCCGCCGAGCTACTGGACAGGAAGTCGCGTCCGACGGCGATTTTCGCCGCCAATGATGATATGGCTGCTGGGGTCATTCGAATCGCGGCCAGCAAAGATATTGACGTACCCGGACAACTTTCGGTCGCTGGCTGTGACGATATCTCGATTGCCCGGCATATCTTTCCGGCGCTGACGACCATCCGGCAGCCGCTTGCGACCATGACCGAGCGGGCGGCCTGTGTATTGATCGAAGATGCCGGCAACGGATCTGCGCTACACGGCTCGGAGGTTTTTCCGGCGTCCCTGCAAATTCGTGAGTCGACCGGGCCGGCCCCGGATTAATTGCCGCCGCTTCAGCGCACGAAGCGGATGCTGTCCAGATAGAGCGTCACCGGTGTGCTGCGGCCCGTGACCGACACCACAAAGCCAGTCTTGATGCTGGACCGATCGATCTTCTTCACGGGAACACGGTAACGCTTCCAGTCGCGCGTGAGAACAATGCCATCGACACTGGTCTTGCCGGAATCCGGGTATTGCACATCATTTTCGAGCAGGCCCACGCCCGCCTTTATCTGTTCCCCGCCGTATTCGCCACGGGCCCAGAATTCCAGCTTGCCTGCATCCCGAAGGTCAAAGCCCCCGTCCTGGTCACCCCAATTGTTGGCCGGATGCTGCCAGGCGACCCCGGCCCAGCCGAATTCGCCCTCGTAGCGCATCTTGATGCAGGCCTTCCCTTCATGGGGATTCTCTGCATGTTGGCCGTCGAGCGACAGCGAATCGATCATCCCCATCCAGCCGGACGGCACCCAGCGCATGCCCTCGAAACCATCCTCGTAGACAGACAGCGGGAGCCGGATTTTGCCGACTTCGCCTTTGACTAGAAGTGGCACATTGGCGGTTGCCGCATTGCCAGCTTCGTCGTAGGCGTACAAAAACAGCCGATAGGGTCCGGGATCAGCGGGCATGCGCACGCGAGCGCCCTCGGTATCACCATCGAGTATTGCGCTCTCTATGTCGCGCATGTTCGGCCGGAAGTCGCCGCCGGTGGCGAACTCGTCGGAATCCGGGCGCAGCGCCCAGCGCGCTGTCACGGGACCTTCTTCCGGATCGGCGATAACGGCCCGCACGCGCAGCTCGTCGCCCGGATCCAGGCGTGCATCACCCTCCAAAACCAGCGGTTCAACGACCGGCGCGAGGTCGGCAGGTCGCTCACCGCTCCACAGCTCCATCATGGTGTCGACCGCAGCGAGTCGCGCGCCGTCCTCCAGGAACATGCCAAACCAGGTTGCGGTGGCCTCCATTTTGTGGCCCCACAGGAAGACATATGATCCCAACGCCAGGCCCGGTGCACCTGTAACGGCCAGCTCGTAAGTGCGCCGGTAGAACGCCGCTTTCTCCGTACTAGTCAATTCCAGCGGCGCGCCCCACTCGGTCGTGGGTGATTCCCACGCGCCGGTCGGGCCGAACTCCGTGATCAGGTAAGGCTTGCTGCCACCGCCATCGACATAGCGTTGCGGCAATGAGGCGGCCCCACCGTAGGCATTGATGCCGTGAATGTCGATGTCGGGAGCAAATTGGTTAATGCTCTCTATGCGGCCACCGCCAATTTCAGCCGTGACGGTCATGGTCGGGTGGTTCGGATCGATCTCCTTGATCATCGCGGCAATGTCATTGACCGCGGACCAGATCGCCGGATCATCACCGGACTCGAAACCCTCCATTTCATTGCCGACGCCCCACAGGAGCACCGCCGGGTGGTCTCTGTAACGCAACACGGTTTGCCGCGCCCGTTCGAACTGCTCCCGCACCTGTTTATCGTCATCGTAGTCGAAGCCATGGCGCTCATGACCAAGCCAGATGCCGACCGTGACGCTCAGACCCAACGCGTGCGCCTCGTCGAGTAATTCGTCGATGTCATCGGCGCCCCAGGTGCGAATGGAATTGGCCCCCGTGGCCGCCAGCTGTTGCAGGGAATCTTTGCCGCCCGCGCCTTGAATAAAGTAGGGCTCACCAGCCCGCAGTAGCAGCCAGCCCTGCTCGGTTTGTCGCAGCTCGACCGGGATCGCGTCGGCTGGTGCCAGGGCAGGCATCAGCATTCCAAGGGCAGACACCAGCAGCAGGAATCGCACAATGCTCATCATGCGTTGCAATAACCGGGCAACACCGCCTGTGTGATTAAGGGAATACGCTTACTTCGACGAAACACGTCCGGGCTGCACCGAGCCCGGTACAACGGTAGTTGAAGCCCCAACTGGTGATGACTTCCTGCGTCTCCAGCTCGATCAGGCCGGCATCCAGACCGCTGGGGTCATCCGGGATGAGCGGTTCGAAACCATTTGGATAAGACATACTTGTAAATTCCGCCGCGCGCACGAGCCGTTCGAGCACCAACTCGTTAAGCGGTACAGCAAACGCCGTATCGTCTCGGGGTTCGGGAAAAAACTCGCCGCAGCATTCGAACACAGTGACCGACCCGAAGAAATTCTCCCAGACGGACCGGTAGGCTCTCTTCGCCTGCTCCCGGATGAGCGGATCGCCGCTTGTCGTGAACAACTCGTGCAAGGCCAGCGCAGTGTTGTACTGGTTCTCGCCCGACGGGAACCGCGCCAGCGCTGTCGCCCAGAGATAAAATCGCGCTTTCGCGCCCGTCGGCCCTTCCGGAAGACTGTTGTTCAGAGCGAATTTCGTGTCCGCATCGGGATCGTTCGGATCGAATTCCTTGGTGACGGTGGCCCTGAAGGGATTCTCGAAGTCGTCAAGCACGCACTGCTCGATGTTGATACCCACGTCCGCGCAGGCGAGGTTCAACAGCGTATCCGTTGGCAACGGAATTTCATTGGCCACAACGCCATCGCTGCTGCTGGGCCCGCCGCAGCCAACGAGGCCGGCCCCGACCACCAACAAGAACCCTGCCTTCAGCACGATTCGTCCGACAAGCTTTTCATTAAGTTTTCTCATGCTCAGCATCCTTCCGAGTCCCGCAAGCCACTAGAACATGAACGTGAAATAGAGCGAGCTCAGGAATAGATAGTCATTCTCACCGTCGAGGTAAAAGTCATCGGGCGAATTCTCATCCACCGTCCAGAACAGCGTTCTGATACCGATCCTCGTGGACCAGTCTTCATGGAACAGTTCGTCCAGCAGGATTTCATAATCGAACCGGAATTGCTCCGGGAAGGTGATATTGAACTGCCGATAGAAGTCGTATGGCCCCCAGGCATCTTTCTTGAAATAACCGGAAAACACGTGTCGACCACGGATGAACTTGGCATCCATCTTGTAATAATCGCGGGAACCGCCGGTCGGATCACCGGTTGACTGGCCGCGGCCGGCCACCAGGTTCAGGATCAACCGCGAATCGAAGCCGGGAACGAACACCATGCGACTCGACACTTCCCACACATCCTCCGGCGGCAGCCCCCGGCCGAATGCCGCGTTGACTCCTTCTCGATCAAAGAAGAACTGGTAGGAATCGGTAAAGGTCGGGTATTCCGTGTAGTTCAGACCAATGTTCATCGCGAAGGGCGCATTCTCGCGCACGTCGTTGTCCCACTGGTAGAACGGCGTGGCGCCGGTCGGATCGTAGGTCAGGAACAGCTCGTAGGCGGTCGCTTCACGATTATCCAGCACGGCAAACGCATCGTCGTCGCGGTTGCGCGCATTCAGGCCTGGAAACAGGGTCCCGGTGTTCGGATCGATGAACGGGTCGATGTTGGGGTTGGCATCGACAAGATTCTCGCGGTACATGAAGCGCGGGAACAGCATGAAATTGCCCCGATTTATCATGGCCCCGGCTTCGAACACCCCTTTATTGCCGAGCGCCGAAAGCGGCAGGCGGGTACCGAACTCCTTCAGCGGGTCGCCGCCATCAGCAACCAGGCCCGCGTAATGGCCGGCCACATAAGACCGGGCAGCATCCCCCACGTCGAAACTCAGTTTCGCCTTGATGCCCAGTGTGTCTTCCCAGTCGATCTCGTCGAAAACCACGCCGCTGCCTTCGAGTCGACTGTAGGGGTCACCCACTTTCTCGGTGCTGGCCATGATGCCGCCGACCTCGAGCCTGGTGTTGTTCCGGAAGTTGATGTCCGCATACAAGGTCGTCTGCCGGGTCTGAATCTCGGTTGCCGCGGTCGCCGCCACGCCCTCGTCGCGCCGGGCCAGGTCCTCGGCGTGCATGAACGTGTAATCGACGCCGGCGAAACTGAAGTCGCCCTTCACGACCGCTTTCGGGTTGGCGCCCCAGTACAGCTCCGGGCCTACCATGACTGTGAGGCCGTTCAACATCTCGTCACCGATGAACTCGATCCCGCTCGGCGCTTTCGCATTCCAGATATCCTGGCCGGTGTCCGGGCTGGTCAAATCCGTCGTCTCGCGGATCAAGCCGAAGAAATCACCCTCGTACTTCAAGTGATAACGCGGCACGTGGTAGAAGGCATTCACGTCGAAGGCGTCGCCATCGTAGGAGGCCTCGAAGTCGTAAATCTCCACCCGCTCCCGGTCGTTTAAAACCGTGGTTCTTTGGATGCGCGGGCACGTGCTCTCAGGGTCGCAGATAAGAGGATCATCTTCGATGACGACTTCGACGGGCAGCCCGCGGCGTCCATACTGAATGATCAGCGGCTCGGTATCGGCCACATTGCCAAGGATATTGACGGTACTCCGACCTTCGATTCTCTCGGTCGGCGCGAACCCGAAGTCCAGGAACAGCATCTGGCCGTCCGAGAATTCGAGGCCTTCCTCGCCGAATTCATCGATGTCTTTCTGGGTACCCTTGACCACGAACTCCCCCTTCAGGCTGCCGCCGTTGAAGCTCACCGTCTGTCGTCTTTCCTTGCTCTCGGCCTTCAGGACGCGCACATCGCTCTTCAACGCGATGAGCTCCATATCCATGTCGTTGAAGCCCTGGTTGATGGCAACCTTCTTGTACATGTACGGATCCATAGACCAGGTCTCGGCCAGCACGTCGTAAGCCATCCGTGGCCGGGCCTCGTAAACACCGTCCGCGTTGACCTTGCCGAGGGCGGCAATACCAAACCACTCCTCGTTCATGTTGTTCTTGCCTTCCCGCCAATCGAACAGGTAAGCCTGGTTGGACCAGGACGCATTGTTGTCGTGGATGTCGAGGTTTTCGTCCTGCAGGTATTTCCACCATTCGTCACGCCACTCGAACACGAAGCCGCCGATTGAATTGCCCTCCTCGCCGTTGCCCCAGGCTTTGTTGTACATCTCCTGCCATTGCGCTTTCAGAATCATGGCCTGAGAGACCTCGTCCTCCTGCTTCGTGCGGGCGTTGTAGGCATCACTGCCAAACTCGAAAAACAGCACCGGCAGATCGAGCTTTTCGTCCACTCTGGCCCACAGATCGGTGAAACTCGGACCGCGATAGACGTTGCTGCCGAGTATGTCGAGATCGGGGACCAGCTCCGCGATCAGATCGATATACTGGATGTCACCGTTCACAAGCGTGAACGGATGATTCGGGGCGATTTCTTTACCGGCCTTGATAACTTCGTTGAACAGGCTGTACAGGAATCTTGCCTTCGCGGTGTTTTGTTCACCGACGGGCAGGTTCTCAATCTCAAAGCTCGACCAGGACAGGCCGTAGTTACTCTCGTTGCCAAAGGCGAACATCAGCGCGCCTGGCGTATTCTTGTAGAGCTCGATGATCTCCAGCATGTCCCGTTTCAGAGTCTCGCGGGTCAGCGGGTCGGAGTAGTCCGTAAACTCGACCCATCTGCCGCCGACCATGTACCCGTACCGGCCCATCAGCGGGTTCACGGCCGTCATGATTCCATGTTCCCTGTAGATGTAGGTGATCCACTCCGGCGGAATCATGCTGAAACTGCGAATTGCATTGACGTTGGCTTTTTTCAGAAACTCCATCTCGTAGTCGAGGACTTTTCTGATCCGGTCGGGGGACTCGCTCCACAGGTTGTAGTTGAAGTTCTCGTTCCGCGGCGTATAGCCCCAGTTGACTCCCTTGA
>JAAUXY010061868.1_pt1 | contig 34473 bp, 43 predicted proteins | sample 7278121 | NCBI WGS metagenome assembly JAAUXY01 (sample SAMN14350117, study PRJNA611818) | marine sediment metagenome | isolation source: surface marine sediment (1.8m) | place: French Polynesia: Moorea | collected 2018-08
CGTCATGCCGATATAGTCGGCGCCGTCGCGCTCGAGCCGATCAACCTCGGCCGCGGTCTCGAGCCTCGGCCCCTGCGTCGCCGCATAGACGCCGCCGTCGAGGCAATCGACTGCGTCGCCGCATAGACGCCGCCGTCGAGGCAATCGACGCCGGCCGCCGCGGCGGCGGCGAGAACGCGGCGGCGAATTGCCGTCGCGAACGGCTCCGTGAATTCGAGGTGCTCGACCCCGGCGCCATTGCCGGTGAAGAAAGTGTGCTCCCGGCCCCACGTGTAATCGAGAAGCTGGTCAGGCACCGCGATCTGGCCGGGCGCCCGAATTCTGCCGATCACGCCTACGGTATTGAGCGCGATGATGGCGGTGGCGCCGGCGTCGCGCAGGGCCGCGATGTTGGCGCGGTAGTTGATACGATGCGGCGGCAGCGAGTGCGCGTCGCCGTGGCGTGCCAGCGCGAGCACCGCTTGCCCGGACAGGCTCACGCGGTGAACGGCCGATGAAGGTACCCCGTAGTCGGTCTCCGCCACGAGCGCGTCACTGGCCGCGACGAGATCCGTGAATCCGGACCCGAGAATCAGCGCCGTTCGCTCAGGCATCGAGCCTGAGCTCCGGGCGGTCGCCAAGCTGTACGATCGCCGCGTTGGCAGCCTGCCATTCGTCGCTCGCCAGCAGCGTCTCTCGCAGCAAGTGGCCCGTGCCGTGCAGGCGCGCGAGTCGCACCAGCGACAGCGGATTGGAATAGTCGGCAAGCGCGGCGACAGCTCGCTGCGCACGAGATCGGTCGTTGCAGATCGGTACCATGTCACAGCCCGCCGCGAGCGCCAGCTTCGCACGCTCCGGCATACGACCGTATTCGCCGGTCGCCTTCATGCTGAGGTCGTCCGCGAAGATGGCGCCGTCAAAACCGAGCCGCCCGCGCAGTTCCCGCTGGATCCAGTACTCGGAAAAGCTCGCGGGCAGCGCATCGATCTCGGGATAGACGATGTGCGCGGTCATGACGCCGGCGATGGCGCCGCCCGATACGAGCCGCTCGTAGGGCCGCATGTCGTCGAGAATATCGCCGTACTCGCGACGGTCGACGGGCAGCTTCAGGTGTGAATCAGCGACCACGGCACCGTGGCCCGGGAAGTGCTTGGCAACCGCGGCCATGCCGGCACTGCGCATGCCGCGGGCGAATTCGAGCGACAGGTCCGCGACGACGTCCGGCTTACCATGAAACGAACGGTCGCCGATGATCTCGCTGACGCCCCAGTCGAGATCCACGCAGGGCGCGAACGCGAGATCGATGCCCGCCGCGCGCAGTTCCGCGCCGATCAGCCAACCGGCCTGGCGTGCGAGCTTCTCGGTCGCTTGCGGGTCGCTGCGATAGAGCTGTCCGATTGCCCGCATCGGCGGTATGCGCGAGAAGCCCTCCCGGAATCGCTGCACGCGGCCACCCTCGTGGTCGACGGCGATGAGCAATGGGGGGCGCCTTAGCGCGCGGATCTCGGCAACGAGATCGGTGATTTGCTCGACGGACTCGTAGTTGCGCGTGAACAGGATTACCCCGCCCACAGCCGGCTCGCGCAACAGGTCACGGTCGGCCGGGGTAAGGCCAGTACCGTCGATATCGAGCATCACGGGGCCGAGAGACATCGAGACTATACTTTAATAAAACTTGATAACTATATGTTTTATTTATCAAATATTGCAATAGATTCGACATGTGCCGTGTGCGGGAACATATCGATGATGCCTGCCGCCTCAAGCCTGTAGCCATGCTCGTTGACGAGCGCGCCGGCATCGCGCGCCAGCGTTCCGGGGTGGCAGGACACGTACACGATACGCCGCGGAGCGATTTTGCGCACGTGGGCAACAACTTCTGCTGCGCCGGAGCGCGCCGGGTCCAGCAGCAGCCGGTCCCAGGACTCCCGGAGCCATGCCTCGTTGCCCTCGATAGCGGCAAGGTCCGCGCGCCGAAACTCGACGTTGCCGAGCCCGTTCGCAGCCGCGTTGGCGGCAGCGCGCTCGACGAGACCGGCCTCCCCCTCGATGCCGAGTACGTGGCCGGCCGAGCGCGCCAGCGGCAGCGAAAAGTTGCCAATGCCGCAGAACAGGTCCAACACGCGATCGTCCCGGTTCACGTCGAGCTGGTCGACAGCAAATTGCACCATGCGTCGGTTGATATCAGCGTTGACCTGCACGAAGTCGGTCGGTCGGAACTCGATGTCGATTCCGAAGTCGGCCAGCGAATAGCGGAGCGGCTCCGGGTCGGACTCCGGCCAGGCAATCTCGACGGAGTCGAGCCCCCCTGGCTGCAACCAGACCTGGACGTCGTGGCGAGCCCCGAACGCGCGGAATGCGTCGAGGTCCGTCGGTGACGGTGGGTCGAGGACGCGGAACACGAGAGCGACGGCATTGTCGGCCACGGCGACCTCGACCTGCGGCAACCGGCTCCTTATCGACAGGGCGCCGACGAGTTCGGAGAGCGGCACGATGAGGTCGTCGACGGGTTTGGCGACGACCTCGCAGCGCTGCATGTCGGTAATGAACGGCGCGTGACGCTCGCGGAAACCCACGAGGACCCGCCCCTTCCCGGGCACATCCTTGACGGCGAGTCTCGCCCGGCGCCGATAGTGCCAGGGCTCACCCGTCATCGGCTCGAGCCAGGCGGCGGGCGTCACCTGGCCGATGCGCTCGAAATTGTCCCTGAGCGTCTGCGCCTTGATGTCGCGCTGCTGTTCGACGCTCACATGCTGCAGGGCACAGCCGCCGCAGCGGCCGAACGCAGCGCAGCGCGCCTCGACCCGCTCTGGCGAGGGCTCGATGATTTCCAGGAGTTCGGCCTCATCGAAGTTGCGGCGCCGCTTGCGGCGCACGAAGCGCACCGTCTCGCCGGCCAGCGCGCCGGCCACGAAGACCTTCTTGCCGTCGCCCGCAACGATGCCGCGACCGTCGTGCGTCACAGCGTCGATCGAGCCCGTCTCAGGCTCCCGGCGTTTTGACCGCGCCATACTCAGCCGGCCGGCCAGGCCGCCAGGAATTCGTTCAGATGCGGCTCGTCCATCGCCTCGAGCGACGAGCGCACGACGCCGATCTCGCGCTCGAGGTCGCGGATATCGAGATTGCCGCGCATGAACTCGAAGCGCAGGTAGACCAGCCAGGTGTTGAGGACGTCCGTCTCGCAGTAGTTGCGGATGTCCTTCAGGCCGCCGGCGAGGTACGTGTCCCAGACTTTCGCACCGCTCATGCCGAGCTTGCCCGGGAAACCCAGCATCGTCGCTATCTCATCGAGCTTGGCCGCCGCGCGCAGGTTGTGGTTCGCCAGCACATCCATGAGGTCGATGTGTCGCCAGTGGTAGCGGCTCAAGTAGTTGTTGAAGCGGAATTCCCGGTCGTGCTCGCCGGTCTCCCAGTAGCGAGGTGCCTGGATGCCGTGCTTGAGCGCGCGGTAGTGCAGTACCGGCAGATCGAATCCGCCACCGTTCCACGACACGAGATCGGGCGTATAGCGATCGATGCCGTCAAAGAACCGCCTTACCAGTTCGGCCTCCCCGGCATCCTCGTCGCCGAGGCTCCAGACGCGGAACGTATCGCCCTGTCGGAGCGCGACGGAGATCGCAACGATCCGGTGCTGGTGCAGCGGCAGGAAATCGTTGCCGGTGGCCTGCTGCCTGAGGAATGTCATGGCGGTCGCGACTTTCTCGTCGTCGATGCCATCCATACCGAGGTTGAGCCGGCCAAATTCCACATCGGGCACGGTCTCGATATCGAACGAAAAGCAGTTCATGTAGCGACCCTACTCCTTCGGGGCGTGTTCGACGACGGCGAACGCGATGACGAGCCCGGCGTCGTCGGTGAGGCTGACGTGGCCGTGGCCGATGCCCAGGCGGTCACAGACGCGCTGGCCGCGCTCCGACCAGATGACGAGGGGGCGCCCCCACGGATTGCTGGTGATGCCGACGTCGCGTATCCAGACACCGTGGGCGAAGCCTGTACCCATCGCCTTGACCGTCGCCTCCTTGCCTGCAAAACGCATCGCCAGGAACCGGGTTGGCTGCCTGGAGCGCCGGAACAGATCGAGCTCCTCCGGCATCAGCAGGCGGTTGACGAAGTGATCGCCGAAGCGGTCGTAGGTCGCCTGGATGCGCGCGAGCTCGACAACGTCGGTACCGACACCGAAGATCACGCCGCTGCCGCCTCTCGGGCCTCGACCATCAGGCGCTTCATCTCGCTTACAGCGACCGTGAGGCCGTCGAATACGGCACGCGCCACGATCGCATGGCCGATGTTCAGCTCGACGATCTCCGGCAGCCGGGCGATCGCGGCAACGTTCTGGTAGTGCAGTCCGTGACCGGCGTTAATGACCAGGCCGAGACCGGCGCCGCGGCGAGCGGCATCGGCGATCCGCGTGAGTTCGGCGCTTGCGGCGTCGCCGTCGACCTCGGCGTAGGCGCCCGTATGCAGCTCGACAACCGGTGCGCCGACCGCAACGGCCGCTTCCAACTGGCGCTCGTCCGGATCGATGAACAGCGATACGCGAATGCCCGCCTCGGTGAGCTGGGCAACGGCATCCCTGACGCGATCGACCTGTCCTGCGACGTCGAGGCCACCCTCGGTCGTCAACTCTTCGCGCTTCTCCGGCACGAGGCACACGTCGCGTGGCGCGGTCGCGGCGGCGATGCCGAGCATCTCCTCGGTGACGGCGCACTCGAGGTTCATGTGGGTACGCAGGGTCTCGCCGATCTCGACGAGATCGTGATCCTGGATATGCCGGCGGTCCTCGCGCAGATGCACCGTGATGCTGTCCGCGCCAGCCTGCTCGACCATGATCACGGCGTCTACGGGCCGCGGGTAACTGGTACCGCGGACCTGGCGCAAGGTGGCGACGTGATCGATGTTCACGCCGAGGTGTATCGGACTGTCCTGCACGCGCTGGCTCTCTTCAGATAACGGCCCGGTTACGGGCGGCCGGCTATTTTAGCGCGACCGCGATGCAGGTCGACGAGAACTTTGCGGCTTTTGAGTTCCCTGCCGCCGAGATGATGGCTGACGACTGCGCGCAGCAGTCGGCCCGCGCTGCGAAGGGCGGCCGGCTCGTCGAAGCGCAGCTCGCGAATCGCGATGAGCTCATCGCCGGAAAACACCATAGAGCCTTCCGACCGACTGACCTCGACGGGTCCCTGCTCGGGCCTGAACTCGTAGCGCACATCTCCGGTCAGCGCAGCGCCGGTGGTTGCGTCGTGGTCAAGATTGAGTGCATAGCCCATCAGCCTGAGGAGCTCGATCTCGAAGACCCTCAGGACGGGCGCCGGATCGTCCGCGGCCGCGAGCCGCCCGATGGTCTCGGCGTAGGCCGCGAAAACCTCGGGCTGGGGATCGTGGCGATGCAGGAAGTTCAGTAGCAACTCGTTCAGGTAGTACCCGGACAAGAGCGAGTCGCCGGTCAGCGTCAGCGGTGGCCCGTCGAGTTCGGCACCCGTGAGCGTGCCGAGGTCGGACCGCAGCAGCCACGACAGCCTGAGCGGCAGGAACGGTCGCAGCACTCCCTTGAGGCGCGACTTCGCCTGTCGCGCGCCACGCGCGACGAGCGCCAACTTGCCGTGATCGCGGCTCAGCACGTCGAGCAGCAGGCTGGAGTCGCGAAACGGCCGATAATGCAGCAGGAATGCCGGCTCGAGTTCTGAGCGCTGCGAGGCCATCAGACCGGATCAAACCCCAGCGACTGCAGGTCCTTCTCGCTGTCCGCCCAGTTCTGCTTGACCTTGACCCAGAGTTCGAGGTGCACGGGCTTTGCCAGGCGCTCCTTGAGCTCGAGACGCGCCTGGCGGCCCACCTGCTTGAGCCGGCTGCCACCTTTGCCGACGACGATGCCTTTCTGACTGTCGCGCTCGACCCAGATGATCGCGTTGATGGCGAGCCCGCCCTCCTCCTCGGCGTAACGCTCTATCTGCACCGTCAGCCCGTAGGGCAGCTCCTGGTGCAGCATCAGCGTGAGCTTTTCACGGATCACTTCCGCGGCCTGGAACTCGCGGCTCTTGTCCGTTCGCATTTCCTCCGGGAACAGCGGCGGCGACTCAGGCAGGTGCGGGGGGATCGCCGCCTTGAGCGTCTCGAGGTTGTCACCCTTCATCGCGGAAATCGGGATGATCTCGACGAAGTCGTGGCGCTCCGAGAGCTCCGCGATCGACGCGAGCAGCTTTTCTTTCGGATGTACGGTATCGGTCTTGTTGAAGAGCGCGATCGCGGGCACGCCGCTCGAACGGACGCGCTTCAACACATCCTCGTCTTCCGGCGTGAAGCGCCCGGCCTCGACGACGAAAAGCACAAGATCGGCATCGGCCAGCGCGCTGGCCGCGGTGCGGTTCATCAGCCGGTTCATGGCCTTGCCGGCACTGCGATGAATGCCCGGCGTGTCGACGAAAACGATCTGGCTGGTCTCACTCGTATGCACGGCGAGGATACGGTGCCGGGTGGTCTGAGGCTTGGCCGTGACGATGCTGATCTTCTGCCCCATCAGCGCGTTGATCAGTGTCGACTTGCCGACGTTCGGCCGGCCGACGACGGCGACGAATCCGCAGCGGAACTCGCTCATGATTCGCCCTTCGCCAGCAGCACGAGCATGCGCTCGGCCGCCTGCTGTTCGGCATTACGCCGCGACGAGCCATCGCCGTCGGTCGCCAGCTCGGAGTCCGTCACAGTGCAGCGCACTTCGAAGGTCTGCCGGTGCGCCTTGCCGGACACGTTGACGAGTTCGTAGTCGGGCAATCCGCGGCCGCGGGCCTGCAGCCATTCCTGCAAACGGGTCTTCGGATCCCGCAGTTCGCGCGGATCCGGGAGTTCGTCGAATCGGGTGCCGAAGGCGAGTTCGACGACCGCTCGCGCCGCGTCGTAACCGGCGTCGAGGTATACGGCTCCGAACACCGCTTCGAGCGCATCGGCGAGAATCGACTCACGGCGATGGCCGCCGGTCTTTTGCTCGCCCGAACCGAGGATGAGGTGCTCCCCGAGGCCGAGGTCGCGCGCAAGTTCGGCGAGTGAGGTGTCCTTGACCAGCGATGCCCGCAGGCGGCTCAGGTCGCCCTCGTCGGCATCCGGCATCGCGCGGTAGACATGATCGGAAACGACGAAATCGAGCACGGCGTCGCCCAGGAACTCCAGGCGCTCATTGCTCGCCCCGGAAGAACTCCGGTGCGTCAGGGCCAGTTCGAACAGCCGCGAATCGCGGAATCGATAGTCAAGCGTCTCGCTGAGCCAACGCTCTCTCTTGTTCAAGGAATCGCTCGAAGGTCACGCTCTCCAGTCGGAGCACGTGCAGTGTATCAGCGACGGATCAGTGCCCGCTTGTCGAAGTGCACCGTGAAGGAGATATTGGCGATGAACGGCGCCGAATGGTCGTAGGTGGCGCTAACTTCGAAGCCGCCGTCGACGGCGGAAACCTTGACGTCGCGAGCATCGATCATGCCGACGCTTTCGACATCGAAGCGGCGCGCGACCGCGCTCCTGATCTCCGTGCGTCCCGCTCCCTTGCCATCCAGCTCTTCCTGCACGCTGTCGACCACGCCGGCCACCTTCATGTAGTTCAGGTACACCGGGGTCAGGCGGATGAACGCGAAAGCGAACAGGCCGACGAACGACACGAGGATCAGTATTCCTAGCGTCGTCATGCCCTGCTGTTGTCTGCGCACTGCCATTGCCATCTTGCCGTTCGTTGGTGTCTTCGAATCCCAGATTATGGCAATTTTCGGAGACGAATCAGTGACTCACAGCACATTATTCGATCTTTAGACCAATTCGGTCCCAGTCCGGCCAGCTTAGGCCGTCCATGTGCAGCCAGACGCGCACGGCCTCGCCCACGAGGTGGCTCTCGGGCACCACCCCGACTTCGGCCGGAAAGCGGCTGTCCGTCGAGTTGTCACGATTGTCGCCCATCATGAAGTAGTGTCCCTCGGGGACCCTGTACTCGCCGTTGCGGCGCGATTCCGGGAACAGGACCTTGATCTTGTGGCGGCGGCTGAACAGCTGCTCCTCGTGGATCGAACCCCGCCGGCTCAGCGGATCGATCGGCGGCTCGACCTGCATGACCTGGCCGTTGACCGTCAGGCGGTGGCGATCGTAGACCACGACATCGCCCGGCAGTCCAACCACGCGCTTGATGTAGTTCTTGTTGGGATCGTTTGGCAGCCGGAAGACGACGACGTCGCCGCGCTCGGGTTCGCCCGTCTCGATGACTTTGGTCTCGGTCACGGGCAGCCGCAGGCCGTACGAGTATTTCTTGACGAAGATGAAGTCGCCTGTAAGCAACGTCGGTTCCATCGACCCGGACGGGATACGGAACGGTTCGAAGACGAACGACCGGACAACGAGTACGAACAGCAGTACCGGAAAAAACGACTGGCTGTACTCGACCAGTGTCTGGCGCGCGGGCGACACCTTTTTCCAACGGTCCGCCCGTTCCCAGACGAACTTGTTGATCAGGAGCACGACACCCGTGAATCCGGTCAACACGGTCAGAATCAAAGCAAGATTGAAACTCAAGACGACCTCTTCCTACTTGTCCACGCGCAGGACGGCGAGAAACGCCTCCTGCGGAATCTCCACGGAGCCGACCTGCTTCATGCGGCGCTTGCCGGCCTTCTGCTTCTCCAACAGCTTGCGCTTGCGCGACACGTCGCCACCGTAACACTTCGCCGTGACGTTCTTTCGCAATGCCTTGACCGTGCTTCGCGCAATGATCTGCCCACCGATGGCTGCCTGGATAGCGACGTCGAACATCTGTCGCGGGATCAGTTCGCGCATCCGGTCGACGAGGTCGCGGCCGCGAGACTGAGCGTTCGAACGATGCACGATGATCGAGAGTGCGTCGACGCGCTCCTTGTTGATCAACACGTCAAGGCGAACGAGATTGGCCGGCTCGAAACGTTCGAAATGGTAATCGAAGGATGCGAAACCGCGGCTGACCGACTTCAGGCGATCGAAGAAATCGAGCACGACCTCGGCCAGCGGCATCTCGTACTCGAGGGATACCTGGCTGCCCAGGTAGCGCATGTGCTTCTGTACGCCGCGTTTCTCTATGCAGAGCTTGATGACGCTGCCGACGTGGTCCTCGGGCACGAGTATGTTTGCCGTGATGATCGGCTCGCGCAGCTCCGCGATCTCGTTGCTCGGCGGCAGCTTGGACGGGTTGTCGACCATCAGCACGTCGCCGGAATTGTCGACGATCTCGAACACGACGGTCGGCGCCGTCGTAATCAGTTCGAGGTTGTATTCACGCTCCAGCCGCTCCTGCACGATCTCCATGTGCAGCATCCCGAGGAAGCCACAGCGGAAACCGAAGCCGAGCGCGGCCGACGACTCGGGTTCGAAGTGCAGCGCCGCATCATTCAGGCGAAGCTTCTGCAGCGCCTCGCGGAAGTTCTCATAGTCGTCCGAACTGATCGGGAACAGGCCGGCGAACACGCGCGGCTGCACCTGCTTGAACCCGGGTAGCGGTTCGGCACAGGGGTTTTTGGTAAGCGTCAGCGTGTCGCCGACCGGCGCGCCGTAGATGTCCTTGATGCCGGCAATGACGAATCCGACCTCGCCGGTCGCAAGCGTGTCCCGGTCCTCCATCTTCGGCGTAAAGCTGCCGACACGATCGGCGTTGTAAGTATCGCCGGTCGACATCACCGTGAACTTGGCGCGCTTCGGCAGTGTGCCGTTCACCACCCGGACCAGCGAGACGACGCCCACGTAGTTGTCGAACCACGAATCGATGATCAGCGCCTGCAGCGGCCCGTCCGGGTCTCCCTCCGGCGGCGGGATCTTTTCGACCAGCGCCTCGAGCAGTTCGGGCACGCCCTTGCCTGTCTTGGCGCTCACCATGACCGATTCCGACGCGTCGATGCCGATGACGTCCTCGATCTCCGCTATGACGCGTTCCGGCTCGGCCGCGGGCAGATCGATCTTGTTCAGGACGGGCAGTACCTCGAGGCCCTGGTCGATTGCGGTGACGCAGTTTGCGACGCTCTGCGCCTCGACGCCCTGCGCCGCGTCGACGACCAGAAGCGCGCCTTCGCATGCCGCCAGCGAGCGTGAGACCTCGTAGGAGAAGTCCACATGCCCCGGCGTATCGATGAAGTTCAGCTGATACACCTCACCGGACTGCGCCGTGTAGTTGAGCGACACGCTCTGCGCTTTGATCGTTATGCCGCGCTCGCGCTCGAGGTCCATGGAATCGAGGACCTGCTCCGCCATCTCACGGTCCGACAGGCCGCCGCAATGCTGGATGAAGCGGTCGGCGAGCGTCGACTTGCCGTGGTCGATATGCGCGATGATCGAGAAATTGCGTATGTTCTGCATAGGCGGGGCGGGGGCGTAGAACCGGCGCAGTATACCGGTTTATGCCGGGTCCGCGACGTCTGAAAGTGCACGATTCACGGCCTCGGCATCGAGATGGTACTGGCACAGGAGCTGGCCATTGAACTCGACGACGGGCACGCGAACGTCGTAGGCCTCGCGCCAGTCCTCGCGGCTGTCGATATCGTGCACCCGGACCTCGGCGCGGCCCCTGACCAGCGGCAGCAGCTCTTCGATCAGCACCTCGCACAGGTGGCAGCCCTGCCGGCTGAATACGTCCAGGACGACCACTCAGCCCGGCTCGGGTACACCCGTTTCGCGCGCGACCACGACGGGCGTGAAACGTTCGAGGCAGCGCCGGGTCTTGAGCCGCGCGCGCGCCAGGAAGCCGCCGGCGGCGAGGCCGCCGAGGGCCGACAACGCAGCCGCCGTATCCCCGGCGCCGACGACGAACGCAACAAGTGCGCCAGCCGCCGCGCCGGCAAGCGGCCAGCCGTAGACAATAACGGCAGCGGCGAGCACGTTGTCCGGGTCGAGACGGAGGCTCACGGTATCGCCGGCCCGAACGTCGAGCCCCGCGGGTATTCCGGCCTCGACGCGGCGGGTCCGCTCGCTGGCGCCGAACAGCCCGGCGCCACAGCCCCTGCCCTCGGCGCAGCGCGGGCAAACGCTCTCGACGGAGACTTTGACGAGCGCGCTCTGACCGTGGCTGCCGGACTGTATCGAGAGTACCTGTCCGCGCGGCGTGTCCTGTGCCACGTTCAGCGGAGCACCATGGACGAGGCAATCTGCTCGACGGTCTGCGCCGGTACGTTGCCGACGGCCGTGACGCGGAAGGCGCCGATCACGGTGCTGTAGGAGTTGGACGGCCCGATACTGGAACGCTCGGTGTAGGATTTGCCGTCGTGCTCGGCGATGAAAACGGACACGCTGGCAAGACCGTCGCTGTACAACAGGTGCACGACGGCCTGCTTGCTGTCAGGCAGCACCTCCTGCTGTGCGGAAAGCATGCGAAAGCCGGTCGGCAGGCGGTCGTTTTGCCAGTCGCTGTCAACGATGGGCGTCACCTTGCGCCCCGGCTGTGTAAACCAGGTGAAATTCTCGGTGCTGTAGGAAGGTTTGAGCGCACTGGCGAGGATTTCGCGGCCGAGACTGATGTCGGCGAACTTGACCTCCTGCAGCGCGGCGCCGGCCTCGTCGATCAGGCGCGTCTGCAGCGGGAATCCCGTCGCCGTGTCCAGCCAGATCCGGTGTCCGAATCGATACTCGTCGTGTGGCCTGATCGCAATCAGCACGGTCTTGCGGCCGGCGACCCGATCCTCGCGAACGATGGATACGTCATATTCGGAGCCGAAACGGACGCTGTTCGACGGCAACGTCGAGAACAGCGTGCTCTGGTCGTTCCACTCCTCGACCAGCACCGACTGCTGCTCTGGCAGGATGCAGTGCACCTCGTTACCGTTGCGAATGATCTCGAGGCCGCTGCCTTCCTGGGCGATCAGGCGCTCGCGAACGACGCCGTCGGACACCGCGTGTACGACCTTGAGCGCCTCGACCCTGCCGTTCGACAGGCGAATGACGGTGCCTTCATAGTCCGTGGTCTGCACAGCATTCGACATCCGCTGCAGCCATTCGCCGGGCGATTCGGCAGCGGCGCTTAGTGCGGGCACGACGAGGGCCAGGCCACACAGTGCGAGTCGCAGCGATGCGGCCGGGTTGCTTGCCACTCGGATCACTCCGCCGGGGTGTCGATCGCCGGGTCTTCGGCGTCGTCGACGTCGTCCTCTTCGTCTTCCGGCTCGGTACTCGCCGCCGCCTCGGGCACGTCGAATCCCGTCAGCCGGGTATCGATGGCTTCGGGCGAAGCCGTCAGTTCGTGTGTGCGACGCATCTCTTCCAGGACGTCGTCGACGTTTGGCTCCGTCACGGCAACGCCGGTGGGTTCCACGGTCGTCTCGTCAATGCCGACCTGGCCCAGGCCGAACACGGCGATCAACGCGACGCTCGCGGCGACCGCGATACCGGTGAGCGGCCGGATCATGCGATTCCGCGGCGGGCTCACGTCGTCGCCCATCTCCAGCGGGTAATCCGGGTCCTCCAGTGCGACCGCGATCCGGTCCCTGAGCGTATCGATGCCGGACACCTGTGGCTCACCGCGCATGACGCGACCGATCGCAAGGTACTCGGAAATCTGCTGGCGGAGTTCCGCATCCTGGCTCAGTCGACGCAGGAGCAGCTCGGCCTCGTTCTCCGGCAGTTCCCCGTCGACGAATGCGGACAGCTGCATTTTTATTGCTTCATTCATTTCGCACCACACCCGGGCTAAAGGCCCGATTGAATCCCTAGTCTTTTTTCATCAGCGGATCAGCCCGCCGACCTTTTTTGAAATAGCGTCTCGCGCCCTGAAAATCCTCGATCGCACCGTGCCGACCGGGCATTCCATCGTTTGCGCGATTTCCTCGTAACTCATGCCGTCGAGCTCGCGAAGGATGATCGCCGTACGCAGATCCTCCGGGAGCGCCTGTATTGCCTTTTCGACGGTCTCCTTCAATTCCCTGCTCATTGACACGCCTTCGGGCGTGTCGGTTTCCTTGAGCTTTGCGTGCAGGTCGTACTGCTCCGGATCCTGCAGGTCGAGCTCGATATCCATGGGTCGTCGTCGCTGCGCCGCCAGGTGGTTCTTGGCGGTGTTCACTGCAATCCGGTACAGCCACGTGTAGAACGCGCTGTCACCTCGGAAGCGTGGTAACGCCCGGTAGGCCTTGATGAAAGCCTCCTGGGTGATATCCAGCGCCAGCTCCGGATCGCGTACGTATCGCATGACGAGGTTGACGATCTTGTGCTGATACTTGAGCACCAGCATGTCGAACGCACCTTTGTCCCCCTTCTGAACCCGTCTGACGAGTGTTGTATCCGTCGATTCATTCGACATCCGGACGCGCCCGACGAGCCCTGCGGCATAGCCGCTCAATGCCGCAATAGACCGACCGGACCGTTGAAAGTTCTGAGTTTTTTGCCAAATTCATTGTTTTTTGTGACGCCGTCACGGCTGGCCCCGGCCGGGCCGCCCAAAGCACCCCGCTGACGACTCCCCAAGGCCGGATGTTAGCATGCGGACACATACCGGCAAATGACCTGAAACCGGCGCCACGCCTCGATTTCGGCGCGCCCGGGCTGCTCTCCCGGCCTGCCCCCAAAGGCGTCGGGCGCCGCCAGCAGCTCGCCCCAGGGGCGGCCGGAGAGCGGCCGGACCCTGAGCCACACGAGCCTGCGGGTAATCGTGCTGCCCGCTGCGAAGCGGGCCGTAGCGACATAACCGCCCTCGTCCTCGACGAGGACCCGACCGTCGGGCAACAGCGTGTACGAGCGCACCCGCCGGTAGATCCGGGCGAGGCGCCAGAGGCAGGTGCCCTCCGCCACGAACCACAGCACGCCGAGGAGCAGGCGAATCGGGGCATCGAGCGGCAACAAGGCGATGATCGGGACGGCAATAGCCAGGCTCGCGGCACCGATACCAAGCACCGTCGCGCGCAGCTCAGCCCGTGGCGATATCCTGCTCGAGTATGCGCTCGATGACCCCTGCAATCGACGACTCCGCCGGACGCTGACGCTTCAACAGATAGTCGACGAGCTCGGGATCGGAAAGCGCCAAAACGGCCTCGAATGCGGCCTTTTCGCCGTCCGGTGCCGCAGCGTAGCAGCGGTCCAGGTAGGTCTCGAGCAGCCGGTCGAGCTCGCGCATGCCGCGCCTACACTGCCACCGCAGGCGACCCTCAGACATCGCAGGAAACCTAGTGTCGCCGTTCGGCGAGCATTTTCTTGGTTTCGGCGATCGCCTTGGCCGGGTTCAGGCCTTTCGGACAGGTCTGAGTGCAGTTCATGATCGTGTGGCAGCGATAAAGGCGGAACGGGTCCTCGAGGTGGTCGAGTCGTTCACCCGTCGCCTCGTCGCGGCTGTCCACGAGCCAGCGGTAGGCCGCGAGCAGCGCGGCCGGGCCGAGATAGCGGTCGCTGTTCCACCAGTAGCTCGGGCAGCTCGTCGAGCAACACGCGCACAGGATGCAAGCCGACGGCTCGTCGATCAGCTCCTGGTCCTCTTTTGACTGCAGGCGTTCGCGATCCGGCGGCGGCGGCGTACGCGTCTGCAGCCACGGCTTGATCGACGCGTACTGTGCGTAGAAGTTGGTCAGGTCCGGCACCAGATCCTTGACGACCGGCATGTGCGGCAGCGGGTAAATCTTGACGTCGCCGCTGACATCCTCGATCGCACTGATGCAGGCGAGCGTATTGCCGCCGTCGATATTCATCGCGCAGCTGCCGCAGATGCCTTCGCGGCAGGACCGGCGGAAGGTCAGCGTCGGATCGATTTCGTTCTTGATCTTGATGAGTGCGTCGAGAACCATCGGCCCGCAGGTCGACATGTCGACGTCGTAGGTGTCGACGCGCGGGTTCTCGCCGCTGTCCGGATCGTAGCGGTAGACGGCAAAGCGACGAACGTTGTCGGATCCGTTTGCAGCCGCGAAGTGCTGGCCTTTGCGGATGCGCGAGTTTGCCGGAAGTCTGAACTCAGCCAATTCCTAACACTCCTAGTAAACGCGTGCCTTGGGCGGCACAGCCTCGACTTCGTCGGTCAGTGTTTCCTGGTGCACGGGACGGTAGTCGAAAGAGACCTCGCCGTCGTCTCCCACCCAGGCCAGCGTGTGCTTCATCCAGGTTTCGTCGTTGCGGTCCGGGTAATCTTCGCGCGCATGCGCACCGCGGCTTTCGAGGCGGTTCTTTGCCGACTCGATGGTCGCCATCGCGTTGACCAGCAGGTTCTCGAGCTCCATCGTCTCGACCAGGTCTGTGTTCCAGACCAGCGAGCGATCCGCAAGCTTCACATCGGCGAACGACGCGAAGGTTGCGTGCATCTTCTCCGTACCCTCTGCCAGCGACTCACCGGTGCGGAATACTGCGGCGTAGTTCTGCATGGTGCGCTGCATCTCGAGACGGATCTCGGAGGTCAGGCGGCTGCCGTCCGCGTGACGGAGCTTGTCGAGGCGAGAAACGCTGTCCTGGCCGGCGTCTGCCGCAAACGGCTTGTGGCGCTCGCCCGGGGTCATCGTGTCCTTCAGGTGCTGGGCCGCGGCGCGGCCGAACACGACCAGGTCGAGCAGCGAGTTGGAGCCGAGGCGGTTGGCGCCGTGCACCGATACGCAGGCGGCTTCGCCGACCGCGATCAGGCCCGGAACGACCGACTCCGGATCGCCGTCCCTGAGCGTCACGACCTCGCCCTTGTAGTTGGCCGGAATGCCGCCCATGTTGTAGTGCACGGTGGGCAGTACCGGGATCGGCTGCTTCGTAACGTCGACACCCGAGAAGATCCGCGCCGTCTCGGCGATGCCCGGCAGGCGCTCCTCGATGACTTCCGGCCCCAGGTGCTCGAGGTGCAGATGTATGTGATCGCTGTGATCGCCGACACCCCGGCCGTCGCGGATCTCGATGGTCATGGACCGGCTGACGACGTCGCGCGACGCCAGGTCCTTGGCGTTCGGCGCGTAGCGCTCCATGAAGCGATCGCCGTCGGAATTCGTCAGGTAGCCGCCCTCGCCGCGGGCGCCCTCGGTGATCAGGCAGCCGCTACCGTAGATTCCGGTCGGGTGAAACTGCACGAACTCCATGTCCTGCATCGGCAGGCCGGCGCGAATAACCATGGCATTGCCGTCGCCCGTGCAGGTGTGCGCGGACGTGCACGAGAAGTAGGCACGACCGTAACCGCCGGTTGCGAGTATTACCTGGTGCGCGCGAAACCGGTGCAGTTTGCCGGTCGCGAGTTCGAGCGCCACGACACCGCGGCAGGCGCCGTCTTCCATGATCAGGTCGATGGCGAAAAACTCGATGAAGAACTTGGCGTCGTGCGCGAGCGACTGCTGGTAGAGCGTGTGCAGCATGGCGTGCCCTGTGCGGTCGGCCGCCGCGCAGGTACGCTGCGCCGTACCCTCACCGTAGTGAGTCGTCATGCCGCCGAACGGCCGCTGGTAGATGCGGCCGTCCTCGGTACGCGAGAACGGCACGCCGTAGTGCTCGAGCTCGATGACCGCATCCGGCGCTTCCTTGCACATGTATTCGATCGCGTCCTGGTCGCCGAGCCAGTCAGAGCCCTTGATCGTGTCGTACATGTGCCAGCGCCAGTCGTCCTCGCCCATATTGCCGAGCGCGGCACTGATGCCGCCCTGGGCGGCCACAGTGTGGCTGCGGGTCGGGAACACCTTGGTGATGCAGGCGGTCTGGAAGCCGGCCTCGGCGAGACCGAAGGTCGCGCGAAGGCCCGAGCCGCCGGCACCAACAACGACGACGTCGTAGCTGTGATCCGTGAATTCGTAGTCGCTCATGTGCCGAATCCGATTCTCAAAACGGCATAGACGCAGGCGATCGCGACGAACGCGTGCGCGAATCGCGAGCCGATCAATGACAGTATTTTGAGTCCCTGCGCATGCACGTAGTCTTCGATGACGACCTGCACGCCGAGGTAAGAGTGATAGGCGACCGTCAGGCACATCAGTGCCATCAGCACCGTGTTTAGCGGCTGCGCCAGGAATCGATACAGGTCGAGGTAGGTCAGCGACTCGATCGTCAGCATCGAATACAGGAACCAGAGGCCGAGTATGGCCATCGCAATCGCCGACACGCGCTGGCTAACGAAGTGTTCGGTACCGTCCTTCGCGCTGCCGAGGCCGAGTACCCGGCCGAGGGGTGTCCGCAGGCTCACAGCAGCACCACCCAGAACGCGGTTGTAAGGATCACGGCGGCGACCAGCACGACATAGGCACTCGCGTTCGCCTGACTCTTTTCAAAGCCGCGCCCACTGTCCCAGACGAGATGACGTATGCCGTTGCCCAGGTGGATGAAAAACGCCAGCGTCCAGGCGATCAGCAACGCCGTTGCGACCGGGTGACTCATCAGGTTCCTGAAATACTGGTACTGCTCGGGTCCGGCCGCCGCGTTCATCAGCCAGGCCGTCAACACGATGAGGCCGATCGCCATCGACACACCGGTCATGCGGTGCAGTATCGACAGCAACATCGTGATGGGCCAGCGATAGATCGACAGGTGCGGCGACAGGGGTCTGCCGTGATTGCTCATTGCGCTTCTTCTTCGTATCGCGTCAAAAGTCGATGCAGCGACCGTTTTTTTCCCAGTCGCCATATCGTGTCGGGTCCGGACCCTTGCGGCCGCCTATCTCCTTCGGACGATCGTCCGCCGGCTCGGCCGGGTTATGCTGACGCACGCCGGTGTCGGGCTTGGAATCCTCCGAATCGGGCGTATCTTTGAGGTCCTTGGAAGTCATGCGCGAAGTATGCCAGAGGCAATCGAATGGCTGAACTGTCTTACGCAACAATTGTGGTCTCGGGCGACGACGCCCGCGAGTTTTTGCAGGGCCAGCTGACGCAGGATGTCGCGAGACTCGACGAGAATGCGACAAACCCGCCGCTATTGTCCGCCTGGTGCAACCCCAAGGGCCGCGTGATCGCGCTCCTCAGGCTGTCAAAGACAGGCTCGGGCTACGCCCTCGCCCTGCCCGCCGAATTAGCGGACGCGGTGGTGAAGCGGCTGACGATGTTCCGGTTCCGCTCGAAGGTGGACTTCGAAACGCGCCTCGCGACTCCGGCGGAGCTCGGTTTCGACGGCGCCAGCGAGGATTTCCTGCTTACCAGTCTTCGCGACGGTATCGCCGACATCCGCGGACCCCAGTCCGAGGAGTTCACTCCGCATATGCTGAACCTCGACTTGCTCGACGCAGTCAGCCTCGACAAGGGCTGCTATACGGGCCAGGAAATCGTTGCACGTACGCACTATCGCGGTGCCACTAAACGCCGCATGCTGCGCTTTACGAGTTCCGCGCCCGTCTCCGCGGGTGACAAGGTCGAGGACGGCGATCGCAGCGTCGGTGAAGTCGTCAATGCCATCGGCAACGAGTTGCTCGCCGTGGTGCCCGTTGATTCGACCGACGGGCTCAAGGTCGGCGACGCCGCGCTCGAAGCGAGCTCGCTGCCCTACCTGTAGTCGCGCAGTTCGACTAAGCCGAGACTTCCACGCCTCGCCAAAAGGCCACACGCCCCTTGATCTCGGCGGCCGCGCTCTTCGGCTCCGCGTAGTACCAGGCCGCGTCGGTGTTGGTATCACCGTCGACCGACAGCGAGTAGTAGTTCGCCGTGCCCTTCCACGGGCAGACCGAGGTCTTTGACGACTCGACGAGGTATTCGTCGTTGACAGCGTCGCGCGGGAAGTAGTGGTTGCCTTCGACGACGACGGTGTCGTCCGATTCGGCGATGAGCTTGCCGTTCCAGGTCGCTTTCATGGGCGTTCTCCGGGGATTGGATTCAACTTCCGTTGTCGGGATGCTTTCCGGGTCTTCAAGACCAACGTGAGCGAACGTTAGTCGAAGACCTCCGGGCGCATGTGCGGGAACAGCAGTACGTCGCGGATCGACGGCGAGTCGGTCAGCAGCATGACCAGCCGGTCGATGCCGATACCGATACCAGCGGTCGGCGGCATCCCGTATTCGAGTGCACGAATGTAGTCGTGATCGAAGGCCATGGCCTCGTCGTCACCGGCATCGCGATTCGCGGCCTGGGCCCGGAATCGCGCCGCCTGCTCCTCCGGGTCGTTGAGCTCCGAGAAACCGTTGGCGATCTCGCGGCCCGCGATGAACAGCTCGAAACGATCCGTGACGAACGGGTCGTCGTCATTCTCGCGAGACAGCGGCGACACCTCGGTCGGGTACTGCGTCACGAAGGTCGGTTCGCGCAGGTTGTCCTCACCGGTCTTCTCGAAGATCTCGATCTGCAGCTTGCCCTCGCCGTAGCCGTCCTTGACGGGAATCCCGAGCTGTTCGCAAACACCGACGAGATAGCCGCGATCGCGCAGTTTGGCGGCGTCCAGGTCCGGGTTGAAGTGCAGGATCACCTCCTCGACCGTCATCCGCTTGAACGGTTTGCCGAAGTCGTACTCCTCGCCCTGGTAATTGACGAGCGTGTCGCCGTTCACGGCGCTGGCCATGCCGCGCAGCATTGCCTCGGTCGAGTTCATCCAGTCTTCGTAGTCGGCGTAGGCGCGGTACGCCTCCATCATCGTGAACTCGGGATTGTGCTGGGTCGACACGCCTTCGTTGCGGAAGTTGCGGTTGATCTCGTATACGCGTTCGAAGCCGCCGACCACCAGTCGTTTGAGGTTCAGCTCCGGTGCGATGCGCAGGTAGAGCTGCATGTCGAGCGCGTTGTGGTGAGTCGAAAACGGCCGCGCGATCGCGCCACCCGGCGTAACCTGCATCATGGGCGTCTCGACCTCGAGGAAGTCCTGCGAGTCGAGGAACGCGCGCATGTACTGCACGATCGCCGAGCGCTTCAGGAAAATCTCGCGGCTCGACTCGTTCATGATCAGGTCGACATAGCGCTGCCGGTAGCGAATCTCCTGGTCCGACAGACCGTGCCATTTCTCGGGCAGTGGCCGCAGCGATTTCGTCACGAGCCGGATCTCGTCGGCCATGACCGTCAGCTCGCCCGTCTGCGTCTTGAACAGCGAGCCGCCCGCCATCAGGATGTCGCCGACGTCCCATCTCTTGAAGCCGGCGTAGGTGCCTTCCGGCAAACGATCGCGCTCGACGCGGACCTGGATCTGCCCGGATCGGTCTTGCAGCTTGATGAAGCTCGCCTTGCCCATGACACGTTTTACGAGCATGCGGCCGGCGACGGCGACCTCGACATCCTCCTCGACGAGGTGCTCGGCCTCGTGGCCACCGTAGGTGGCGTGCAGTTCGTCGGCGAGCGCATTGCGGTGGACGTCGTTCGGAAATGCGTTGCCCTGCTCGCGCAGCGCGTCGAGCTTCTTGCGCCGCTCGGCGATGAGCTTGTTGTCGTCTCGGTCGTCAGTCACGCGTCTACAGTCCCTGCTTGAGGCTCGCTTCGATGAAGGCGTCCAGTCCTCCGTCGAGGACGGCCTGAGTGTTACCGGTTTCCACGCCGGTGCGCAAATCCTTGATTCGACTCTGGTCGAGCACGTAGGAACGAATCTGGCTGCCCCAGCCGACGTCGGCCTTCGATTCTTCAACCGCCGACGCCTCCGAGCGCCGTTTCTGCAGTTCGAGCTCGTACAGCTTTGCCTTGAGCTGGTTCATCGCCTGCGCCTTGTTCTTGTGCTGCGAACGATCGTTCTGGCACTGCACGACCGTGTTGGTCGGCAGGTGCGTGATGCGCACGGCCGACTCGGTCCGGTTGACGTGCTGGCCGCCCGCGCCGCTGGCGCGGTAGACATCGATACGCAGCTCTGATGGATCGACCTCGATATCGATGTTGTCGTCGACCTCCGGCGCAACGAACACCGACGCGAAGGACGTATGCCTGCGATTGCCGGAGTCGAACGGTGACTTGCGAACGAGCCGGTGGACGCCCGTTTCGGTGCGCAGCCAGCCGTAGGCGTAGTCGCCCTGGATATGGACCGTGGCGCTCTTGATGCCGGCTACCTCGCCGGCCGACGCCTCGATAAGCTCGGCCTTGAAGCCGTGCTGCTCGGCCCAGCGCAGATACATGCGCAACAGCATCTCGGCCCAGTCCTGCGCCTCGGTGCCACCCGCACCCGACTGGATGTCGACGTACGCGTGGTTCACGTCCATCTCGCCGGAGAACATGCGCCGGAACTCGAGGCCGGCAAGCCGCTGCTCGAAGCCGTCGAGGTCGCTCACAACCTCGCCGACGGTGTCCGCGTCGTCTTCTTCCTCCGCCATCACGAGGAGTTCTTCCGCGTCATTGAGCCCCGTGGTCAGCTCATCGAGCGTGACGACGACCTGTTCGAGCGCGGCGCGCTCCTGGCCAAGCGCCTGCGCGCGCTCGGGCTCGTTCCAGACGTCAGGCTGTTCGAGCTCGCGCTGAACCTCGGTCAGCCGCTCCGACTTGCTGTCGTAGTCAAAGATACCCCCTCAACGCAGCGGTGCGTTCAGCGAGATCGGCAATCGTCTGTTTGATCTGGCTCGTTTCCATGGTCGGTCGGTGTTCCGGGGGCGGACAAGGCGCGCGATGTTATCACGCGTTGCCGGCTTCGAGTGCCGTTATTTGCTCGACGATCAGCTGCGGGGTCTCGATGCCGCGATACTCGTTCACGTCGAGCCGGTACACGAGCCGGATGGTGCCGCGATACGCCGGGCCCGCCTGGTTGAAAGCGATCGCATCGAGCGTGCGCCCGCCGCGCGACGGCCGTACCCGGAGCTTCAGGTGCTGCTCACCGACCGTGCGCTGCTCGACGAGCTCGAAATCGCCGCTCCACAGAGGCTCGGGGAACCCGGAGCCCCAGGGGCCGGCCGCACGCAGTTCACGCGCAAACTCGAGCGACAGCGATTCGCCGGGCAGCGGCCCGTCCGACACCAGCGCTCCCGAAAAATCGGCGTACGGATACAGCACGTGCAACTGCTCGGCCGCGAGACGTGCGAACTCATCGTAGTGCTCCTCGGCGAGCGTCAGCCCGGCCGCCATCGCGTGGCCGCCGAACTTCTCGATCAGGCCGGGCTTGACGCAGGCGATGTGCTCCAGCAGGTCGCGCGCATGCACGCCCAGTACAGAGCGGGCGCTGCCCTTGAGCAGGCCCTCGCGTTCGCGGGCAAACGCAATGACCGGTCGATGGCAGCGCTCCTTGACGCGCGATGCGATCAGGCCGACGACGCCCTGGTGCCAGGACTCGTCATAGACGCAAACGCAGGCGGGCAGCTTGCTAGCATCCATCGCGTCGACGAACTGGAAGGCCTGCTCGCGCATCGTCGTCTCGATATCGCGGCGCTCGCGATTGATGGCGTCGAGTTCGGCCGCGTATCGTGCGGCCGTATCGTAGTCGTCGCTGAGCAGGCATTCGATGCCGATAGACATGTCCTCCAGCCGACCGGCCGCGTTGAGCCGCGGCCCGACCGCGAACCCCAGGTCTGCGCTGATCGTGCGCCGCGACTGCCTGCCGGACTGCACGAGCAGCGCCTCGATTCCCGCGACCGTTTTGCCGGCGCGCATGCGGCGGATGCCCTGTTCGACGAGGATGCGATTGTTGTGATCGAGCGGCACGACGTCGGCAACCGTGCCGAGAGCGACGAGGTCAAGGTACTGCGCAGGGACCCGTGCGGCGCCGGCGAGCCCGTCCTGCTCGAGGGCCCTGCCGAGTGCAGCGAGTACATAGAATGCGACGCCGACACCGGCGAGATTGCGGCTCGCGAATTCGCTGTCCGGCAGGTTCGGATTCACGATGACCTCGGCTGCCGGCAGCTCCTCGCCGGGGAGGTGATGGTCCGTGACCAGCACGGGAATTCCCAGCGCGTTCGCTTCGTCGACACCCTGGATACTCGAGATGCCGTTGTCGACGGTCACGAGCAGTCGCGGCTGCTGCTCGGCGGCGATGCGCACGAGCTCGGGAGTCAGTCCATAGCCATACTCGAAGCGGTTCGGTACGAGGTAGCCGACATCGGCGAAGCCGAAAGCCTTCAGGCAACGCAGCATCAGTGCCGTGCTCGTGGCGCCGTCCACGTCGAAGTCGCCGACTATGATGATGCGCTGGTCGCGCTTCGAGCGCAGCAGTTCGACAGCCGCGTCGACGTTTTCGAGCGAGCTGATGGGCGCGAGCTGGGCGAGACCGTAGTCGAGCTCGTCGGCGCTCGTGATGCCACGCGTCGCGAACAGTCGAGCGAGCACGGGCGCCAGGTCGCCGAGTGATTCGACCGACGTGGGTGACGGCGACGGACGAAGGACGATCGGTCGGGCCTGGGTCATTGCTTCGTGGCTTCCTCGAGCAGCGGATTTCTGCGGCGCCAGAATCGCCGGCGGTGACTGCGAAGGATATCCGCCCGGAGGCCGTCACGGAACAGCAGTGTCAGTGACGACAGCCGTTTCGATTCGAGTGCGCTTTTCAGTTCGTGCAGACAGTCCTCGAGGCGAGTGCCATCGTCGAACCCCGGGACCGTCGCGACAAAGCCCGCGACGGCTTCGTCCAGGCAGCCGGTGATATTGCCCGGCCACGGTTCCGCCAGCCCCGTCCTCGACAGCCAGTAGCCGCGCAGCAGCGCGTCGTCGGAGAACAGCGGCGGATGCGGTTCCGTCGTTTGCGCGGGCGCGTGGCCGCCGCCCCAGATCCACAGCGAGTTGATGGGCGGCAATGCATGTGTCTGTCGTTCGAGATTGACCGGGTGATCATGCAACGCCATTTCAATCTCGGAAACCAGGCCGCGGTGGCGATCCGCACCGGGCCCGGTCGGCAGGAAGTCGTTGGGGACCAGGCCGTCGACGCTGTACGCCGGCATCGTCGCCGAGGCAATCGGTTCGGCGGCGCTGCTGAGGTAGCCGTGCGAGCCCACGCGCGCGAAGCCGAAGGCGCTGTCGTCGCCGAGTTCCTGCTGCAGGTGGTCGAACAGCGGTCGCAGTTCGGACAACGGCACGCCCGTTCTCGCAAACGCATGCAGGCACAGGTGATCGAGCCGCGGTTCCAGATACACCGGGTCGGCCCCGGCCATCCACACCGTCGGCCGGTCGCCTGTCTGGCCCCACATCCTGAGCGCCGCGAGTCCGTCCGCCGGGTACGGCTTGCCGAGCTCATTGAGAATGGCTCGCAGTGTTTCGATACGCTGCTCGACGGTAGACAGCTCGGAACGTGCCAGCCAGGTCTTCAGTTCGGGGTCGCGCAGACGCCCGCCGCCGACCGCCGGCAGGATCACGACGGCCGCACCTTTGTCGTATGATTGCGGCATCTATCTAGGTTACCGGATTCACGCCTTGAAATTCACACGCGAAATTCCGACGGCGCTGATGATTCGCAGCGTCTCTGCCGAATGCATACTGATCGGCGACGAGTCGCATGCTAGGTCACTCGCACTGACGCATGAAGAGGTCGTCGCGGAATGGCCCGACAAGACCGTTGCCGAGCTCGAGGAAAGTGACTTCGACGAGCTGCTCGCGGCCGAGCCCGAACTGGTCATCATCGGCACGGGTGCCCGGGTCGAATTCGCGCCGCGCGAACTGACCTTCGCTTTTGCCCGCCGCCAGGTCGGGCTCGAGGTGATGGACACCGCCGCCGCGGCGCGCACGTTCAACGTGCTCGCCGGCGAAGGCCGCAGGCTTGCGGCAGTGCTATACGTCTGAGCGACCGACGGCCCAGCCGAATACCTTCCAGAAGTCGTCGTAACCGTTGGTGCGCGGGAACGCCTCGTCGGGTACCGGCACGTCGAGGAACCGGCACAGCGGCTCCCAGCCATCGACAACATCGAAGACGAGCAGGCGCTCGGCGGCGACGTGACGCCGGACGGCGTCGCTATGAGCCTCGAATGCTGCCAGCACGTGCTCGTCGTCGTGCATGCGATCGCCGAACGTACCCGATTCAATGATCTCGCTCGCGAATTCGAGCACGCTGGCGATGTACGGATCCGACACCCGGTCGCGCGCGCCGATCAGCTCGCGAACCGTCCGCGAAAAACTGGCGAGCCAGAGTTCCGGTGGCCGCACGTTGAGCAGCACCTTCGCATCCGCGAAATGATCCACGACGTCCTGCCAGAAACTGACCGCCGGCCAGTCGACGCAAGCCCGAAAGCCGTCAAACAGCGCGTCCCAGTCGACGTCCTCGCCGGCCACCGCCGGCTGCCATGCCTCGAGCTGGGCCGGGTTTTCGAAGACTTCCTGCATGTGATAGCACGGCGCGAAACCCAGCCGCTCGAGCGCGAGCTTGATCGAGACCGTGCCGGTCCTGCCGAAGCCGACGCCGATAACCTCGAGACTCATTGCTCAGTCGAACGTGCCGAGCCAGGCACGCGCCTCGTCAACGCTGACGAAGGCCCGCGTCGACGAACCCCGGTTATAGGCCACGGTCTCGATAAACGGCAGGACTTCGTCGCCGGGACTGTGAACGACCGCGATTCGCAGTCCGCCCATCGAATTCGGAACCGACTTGGCAAATTCGAAAGAGTCGACGATGTCTGTCATCGACTCTTGCTGGCGGCCATCGATGATGATCTTGGAGACGCCATGTTGATCGCAAAACGTCGCCATGCGTTCTGCGTTGGCATTGCGATCTGCCAGCGTGATCGGCCCCGCCCACACGAGCAACGCGACATCACTGTTCGGCAGCACGCTCAGCTCGAAGCAGCCGCCTTTCTCCCCCTCGCCTTTGGTCATTGACGTAGTTGGTCCCCATAACCCATAAACAGGCTACGTCGATGCATACGGACGATCAACCCGTATTTGCCGAAGGCGCTATTGGTGGGAAAGACGGCTCGGCCGGGAACGGTGTATTGCTTAGTCGAGGATTACGTCGCCGGAGATGCCCTGCGCTTCCATCATCGTGCGCAGGTTTTTGAGCGCGTCCAGCTGGATCTGGCGAACGCGCTCACGCGTGACCCCGATGTCGGCGCCGATTTGCTCGAGCGTTGCCCGCGGGTAGCCGTGCAGGCCGAAGCGGCGTTCCACGACGGCGCGTTGCTTGTCGTTGAGCTGGCAGACCCAACGGTCGACGATCGCGTTGACGATGTCGCGCTGCGCGCGTTGCGCGGGTTCGGCGTCGCGGCGTGCAGCCAGCCGGTCGACCGGCCCCATGTCATCATCGCTGCTGCCGGAACGCAGGGTGACACGATCGTGCAGCGCCAGCAGTCGCTCGACGTCCGCGACGTCACGCTCCATGTGTGCTGCGATATCGGCTGCAGTGGGCGCCCGGTCCTGCTCCTGGCGAAGCCGGCGCGACGCTCGCAGGCAGGAATTGATGTCCTTGATGACGTGAATCGGCAGGCGAACCGTACCGGACTGGTTCATGATCGCCCGCTCGATGGTCTGGCGAATCCACCAGGTGGCATACGTGGAAAAACGGAAGCCGCGCTCCGGGTCAAACTTCTTGACGGCATGAATGAGGCCGAGGTTGCCTTCCTCGATGAGATCCAGCAGCGGAAGGCCGCGATTGATGTAACGCCTTGCGATCTTGACGACGAGGCGCAGGTTGCTCTCGATCATGCGCTGCCGCGCCGACTCGTTGCCGCGCTGCGCACGACGTGCCAGCGTTTTTTCCTCGTCGGCGGTCAGGAGTGGCGAAACACCGATTTCGCTCAGGTAGAGACGGGTGGCATCGTGTGACGCGGCCGCAGACGGCCTGCCGGGCCGGCGGGTCCCGGTGTCGCGGCCGTTCCGGTGTCGCACAGATCCCACAGTTCACCTCGCATGTGTTGCGGACGTGATCGGCGATGATCCCGAGCGGGCGGTGATACGGTCAGTCGCTATCTCGCGGGCAAATACTGTCGCGGGTTAACCGGCTTGCCGTTACGCCTGATCTCGAAATGCAGTCGCGGCTTGCGCTCCGGCCCCTCACCCATCGTCGCGATTCGCTGGCCTTTGTTTATTGCTTGGCCTTCTTTCACCAGCAGCGACGCGTTGTACCCGTAGGCACTAAGGTAGGTGTCGTTATGTTTAAGAATAATAAGCTGCCCGTATCCGATGAGTCCACCGCCGGCATAAACGACTCGCCCGGAAGCCGCGGCATACACGGGTTGACCGGACTTGCCGTTGATCAGGATGCCCGTGCCGGGGCCCGGTTTTCCGCCAAATTCCACGTTGATACGGCCGTTCGTCGGCCATGCCCAGTCGGGCGCCGGCTGTGTCGGAATTTTTGGCAATGACCGTGCCGGCGCACGCGCGGTCTGCGAACTGCGCGAACTACCGCTCGGCGGCGTTAGCCTCAGAACCTGCCCGGGGTAAATGAGCGAGCCGTCGCCGAGCCGGTTCCAGCGCGCGAGATTGGCCGGACTTTGATCGTAGCGCCAGGCAATCGAGTACAGAGTCTCACCCTTGCGAACGATGTGCGTATCCGGCGCGTAGTCCCAGCCCGTACCCGAACAGCCAGCCAGCACCAGGAGGGCGGCGACGGCGATGACGATACGTGCGCGAGTCATCAACGCAGCATCAGATAGCCGATGACGATCGCGGACAGGACGACCACGCCCCAGCCGATACGCTCAATGTGGCGGACGATCTGAGTCTCGAACTTCTCGCCGGCAACGCGCACGATTCCCGCAACGAGAAAAAAACGCGCGCCGCGACCGATCAGGGACGCGGCAATGAACCCCGGCAGGCTGAGCGTCGCCACGCCGGCGGCAATCGTGAATACCTTGAAAGGGATCGGCGAGAAGCCGGCAACGAACACGGTCCAGATTCCGTAACGATCAAACCAGTCGCGCGCCGTCAGGTAGGCGCTCCAGTAATTTGACTCGCGAAGCCAGGGCTCGATCGCCTCGAACAGAAGGTAGCCGATGGCATAGCCGGCCACGCCGCCGAGTACCGACATGATCGTGGCGTTCGTCGCGTATCGCCACCAGCGGCTGCGGTCGGCCATACACATCGGCGCGAGCATGACGTCGACCGGAATCGGGAAGAACGAGGACTCGGCAAAACTCATCGCACCGAGGTAGTACTCGGCGTGGCGGTGGCGCGACCAGCGCATGACGCGCTCGTACAGTGGACCGAAAATCGCCATGTCAGGCTCCCGGTACGAGCGGCACGAAGCTCACGGCACCGAGCGACAGCTGCTCGAAGTGATCGTCACGACGGGTCACGAAGGTGAGTTCCTGGCGGCCCGGCGGTCCGACGGGCATCACGAGACGCCCGGCCGGCGCGAGCTGCTCGAGCAGCTTGGCCGGGATTTCCGGCGCGGCCGCGGCGACGATGATGCCGTCATACGGTCCGTACTTCGGCCAACCCTGCCAGCCGTCGCCCGGCCGGAACTGCACGTTGTAGATATCGAGTTCGCGCAGCCTTTGGCGGGTCTTGCGCAGCAGCTCGGGGATCCGCTCGACTGAGTAGATCTTCTTCACCAGCGGCGCGAGAACGGCCGTCTGGTAGCCGCATCCCGTGCCGATCTCGAGCACCGTCTCGCCCTCGAACCTGGCGAGGAGCGCCTCGGTCATGCGCGCGACGACGAACGGCTGCGAGATCGTCTGGCCATGGCCAATCGGCAGCGCCGTGTCCTCGTAGGCGCGACTCGCGAGGGCCTCGTCGACGAACAGGTGCCGCGGCACGTTCCTTATCTGCTCCAGCACGTCACGTGAGCGGATACCCTGGTCGCGCAGGCGTTGAACCAGGCGGTCGCGCGTGCGGGCCGAGGTCATGCCGATGCCCTGCCTCAGGCTGTTGCTGGTCACGAGGCGAGCCAGTCCTTCAACTGCGGCAGGGAGTCGTGGCGCGTCAGGTCGACCTTGAGCGGCGTAACGGCGACCGCGCCCTGTTCGATGGCGTGGAAATCGGTCCCCTCGCCCGCGTCCTGTCCTTTGCCCGCAGGGCCCACCCAGAAGATGATGCGGCCGTGGGCGTCCTTCGCCTTGACGACGGGTTCCGACTTGTGACGAAAGCCGAGCCGCGTGGACCACACACCGGCGAGACGGGCGTACGGGAGGTCGGGCACGTTGACATTGAGGATGACGTCAGAGGAAAGCATGGCGCTTTCCAGCTTCTGTACCAGCTCCGCGGCGACCTGGCCGGCCGTATCGAAGTGTTCGAGCCGCTCGCCGACCAGCGACACGGCAATCGTCGGCAGGCCAAGGAAGCGGCCTTCCATCGCCGCCGCCACGGTGCCGGAATAGATCACGTCGTCGCCCAAGTTGGCGCCGTGATTGATGCCCGAGACGACCAGGTCGGGCTCGTTGTCGAGCAGGCCCGTCAACGCCAGGTGCACACAGTCGGACGGCGTGCCATTGACGGCATAGCGGTTCGTCCCCACCTCCCTGACACGTAGCGGCGATTCGAGCGTCAGCGAGTTGCTCGCGGCCGAACGATTCCGATCGGGCGCGACGACGACGACGTCGGCGACTTTTTCGAGCGCGTCGGTCAGAGCGTTGATGCCGGTCGATAGGTACCCGTCGTCGTTGCTTACGAGGATTTTCATGGATGGCGGGCGCGGTGATCGATTGGCGAGAAGTGAGGCGCTCACTATACTCAACCGGCGACGCTTTCCATAGCGATCAAGGGTGTTGCAGTGAAGGACGAAGACCTGGAAGCATTTCGGCGCGCGGTCGCCGACACCAAGCCGCTCGATGTCGAGCAGCGTGTCGACACGGCGCGGCCGAAGCCGAAACCGAAAGCCAGGTTTTCGCGCGCCGACGAAACCGAGGCCCTGCGCGAGAGTCTCGAGGCCGACGTCGACGAGATCGAAGCACTGAATGGCGAGGCGCTCAGGTTTCATCGCCCGCATATCGGCCGGCGCACGATGCGCAAACTCGCGCGGGGCAGCTACGCAGTCCAGGCCGAAATCGACCTGCACGGCATGACCGTCGCCGAGGCAAAACCGCGGCTGCGCCAGTTCATCGTGGATTCCGCGCGTAGCGGCCGCCGCTGCGTCCGCGTCGTGCACGGCAAGGGACTCGGATCCGGCCAGCGCGGTCCCGTTCTCAAGCCGAGCGTCAACGCCTGGCTACGCCGCTGGGACGAGGTGCTCGCCTTCGTGTCGACCCGCCAGGTGCACGGTGGCACGGGCGCGATTCACGTGCTGCTCAGCGATAGCTGACGAGTTCCCTGAGCACAGAAGTCGCGAAGGCGCCGCGCGGCAGCCAGAAACCGATACTCAGGCAATCCTCGGCCAGCTCCGTGCCGATTTCGCGCACCGGCAGTCGCAGTGGCCGGCTGGCCGCCTCAAACCGCGCGGCCACGAGTCCTGCGGCGAAGTTCGCCGTATAGCCGTCGTCCTTACCGACAACATCGACTTCCAGTGCCGCGGCGTCGAACGTCGACAGCGGTGCGCCCTCCCCCCACAGCGTTGCCGTCGGGTGCAGGTCGCCCGCGGCCGCGCGAAGTTCGAGTTCGCTGGACAGCTCATCGACCGCGAACACGCTGGCCGAGCCATCGAGATTTGCCCGATCGCCCTTGACGAGGCGATCCCAGCTCCCTTCCCGGACACGTGCGTCGAGTATGCTATTGAAGAGATACGAGCGCGCCGTCGACAAGGCCAGGCTGCGTTCGTGCCGGCGGACGCGTTTGCCGCCGAGGACATCGAGTGCGAGCGACAGGTTGCCCGCATCGCGGCCGAAGCGTTGTTCGCCGAAATAGTTTGGGACGCCGCGCGTGGCGATCGCCGCCACGCGCGCATCGATAGCAGCCCCCTCCGCACCCACGTTGCCGCGTATCGCAATGCGGAAGCGGTTGCCGGAGTGGGCGCCGCGGCGGAGCTTGCGCGCGTTCCGGCGGATATCGAGTATGCGCACACCATCGAGTGCGAACGTCTGCCAGTCGGTACCGCCTGACGGCCGTCGGACGCTGAACCACTGGGTCGTAACCGCGCGCCGGTCCTTCAGGCCGGCGAAGCCCACGTCCCGCGCCGGGATGCCTGCGTGTCGCGCCAGCTGGCGCGCGAGCCAGTCGGTGTTGGTGTCGGTCTTTTCGAGCTTCAGGAAATCGTGCTCACCGTCGTCCGACGGCTCGAAGCCGAGCGTCTCTTCAACGATGAAGTCGGCCGCGCTTGATCGAATCGCGCCAGAACAGGCGGGCGTGCCGTGCGCCCGCGCCCAGTCCGGCAATGCTGGCATCTAGCGGTCAGTGTCGGTGTGCGAGACGACCGGCCCGGAGAACATGACTAGCGACCAGCCTCGGTCTGTACGACTTGATAGAAGGTCTCTCGTTCGCCGATCAGGCCGAGATCCGTGCGAGCGCGTTCTTCGGCGGCTTCGAGGCCCTGCTTGAGGTTGATAACCTCCGCATCGAGCGCAGCGTTGCGCTCGCGCAGGCTCTCGTTGAGACCCTGCTGCTCGACAACCGCGGCGCGCAGCTTGCGGGTCTTCCTATAGCCGTCGTCGGCCAACCAGAGCTGCGTTTGCAGCACGAAGGTCAGGATGCCGAGACTGACGAGCAACCAGCGCATGACGACGAACGTTTCCCCCAGTGTTGCGTCAGGACACCTCGACCGAGAATGCCCCGCGCCCGGCGTAGCCGGCTTTGTCCCCCAGTGCCTCTTCGATGCGCAGCAGCTGGTTGTATTTCGCGATGCGGTCCGAGCGTGACAGCGACCCGGTCTTGATCTGGGTTGCGCGCGTGCCGACGGAGATGTCGGCGATCGTCGCATCCGAGGTCTCGCCCGAGCGGTGCGATATCACGGCCGCGAATCCCGCATCGACTGCCATAGTAATCGCATCAAGAGTTTCCGATAAGGTACCGATTTGGTTGGGTTTTATCAATATGGCATTGGCGATTTTTTCGTCGATGCCACGGGCCAGGATCTTGGTATTGGTCACGAACAGGTCGTCACCGACGAGCTGTACGCGATCGCCGATGGCATCGGTCAGCAGTCGCCAGCCCTCCCAGTCGCTCTCATCCATGCCATCCTCGATCGTCACAATCGGGTAGGCGTCGACGAGCCCGGCCAGATAGGTCGAGAACCCGGCCGCGTCGAACTGGCGACCTTCGGACTCGAGGTCGTAAACGCCATCCTTGAAGAACTCCGAGCTGGCGACGTCGAGACCCAGCAGGATATCGCTGCCGGCCGCGAAGCCGGCCTTGTCGATGGCCGTCATGATCGTGTCGAGCGCGGCCTGGTTCGACGGCAGGTTCGGCGCGAAGCCGCCTTCGTCGCCAACCGCCGTGTTCATGCCCTGTCCTTTCAACACCGCCTTGAGCGCGTGGAAGATCTCGGCGCCCTGGCGCAGCGCCTCGGCGAAGTTCGGCGCACCGACCGGCAGGATCATGAATTCCTGGATGTCGACGCTGTTGTCGGCGTGCGCGCCGCCGTTGATGATGTTCATCATCGGCACAGGCATCGTCGTCGAGTCGCCCAGGTGAGCATACAGCGGCGACCCGTTCGAGATGGCGTCGGCCTTCGCCGTCGCCAGCGAGATCGCCAGCAGTGCGTTGGCGCCCAGGCGCGACTTGTTGTCGGTCCCGTCGAGTCCGAGCATCGCATCGTCCAAGGCACGCTGGTCCGCGAAGTCTTTACCAACGAGTGCGTCGCGAAGTTCGCCGTTGACGTTGGCGACGGCCTTGGTGACGCCTTTGCCGAGATAGCGGCCCTTGTCACCGTCCCGCAGTTCGACGGCTTCGCGCGTTCCCGTCGAGGCGCCGGACGGTACGCCGGCGCGCGCAAAGCTGCCGTCCGCAAACGTAACGTCGGCTTCCACGGTCGGGTTGCCGCGCGAGTCGAGGATTTCCCGACCGCGAATATCGCTGATCCTGATCATTGTCACTCCCAGTGGGTTTGTTATTCGCCGAGGCCGAGCTCCGCTTCGAGGTAGCCGGACGCCTTGACGGCCCGGTCAATGGATACGAGCGTTTCGAGGAGGTCACCGAGCCGGTCCAGCGGCATTGCATTCGGGCCATCGCTCAGCGCCGTCTCCGGATCCGGGTGCGTCTCCATGAACAGCCCGGCGACACCAACGGCCGTCGCCGCGCGCGCCAGTACCGGAATGAACTCGCGCTGACCGCCGGAGGCCGAGCCCTGCCCGCCGGGCAGCTGCACCGAGTGGGTTGCGTCAAACACGACCGGCCGGCCCGTACCGCGCATGATCGCGAGACTGCGCATGTCGGAGACGAGGTTGTTGTAGCCGAACGAAAAGCCGCGCTCGCAGACCATGATGTGTTCGTTGCCCGTCGACTCAGCCTTGTCGACGACGTTTTGCATTTCCCACGGCGACAGGAACTGGCCTTTCTTGATGTTGACGGGTTTCATCGTTGCGGCAACGCGGAGGATGAAGTTGGTCTGCCGGCAAAGGAATGCCGGAGTCTGCAGAACATCGACGACGCTCGCGACTTCATCCATCGGCGTGTCCTCGTGAACGTCGGTGAGTACGGGAACGCCGACCTGCTCGCGGACCGCTTCGAGGATGCGCAGGCCCTCTTCCATGCCCGGTCCGCGGTGACCGGAGCGCGAGCTGCGATTGGCCTTGTCGAAGGACGACTTGTAAATATACGGCACGCCCAGTGCCGCACAGGTTTCCTTGAGCTGAGCTGCCACGTCGACGGACATCGCCTCGCTCTCGACCACGCAGGTGCCCGCTATCAGGAAGATCGGCTGGTCGTTGCCGGCCTCGAATCCGCAGAGGTTCATCCTTGAGCGACCTTCGGCAGTTCGCCGGCCCGATGCTGCCGGGCGGCGGTGATGAAGCCCTTGAACAGCGGGTGACCGTCACGCGGATTGGACGTGAACTCGGGGTGAAACTGGCTGGCGAGGAACCATGGATGTCCGGGCAACTCGACCATTTCGACAAGGTCGTCGATCGACAGCCCCGAGAACCTCAGCCCCGCGGCACCCAGCTTGTCGCGGTAGTTATTGTTGACCTCGTAGCGATGCCGGTGACGTTCCTCGATCGTCTCACTGCCATACGTCGACGCGGCCAGCGAACCCTTTTCGAGAATGATCTGCTGGGCGCCGAGCCGCATCGTGCCGCCCAGGTCGGACCGCTCGTCACGCTCCTCGACGTCACCGCTCGCGTCCTGCCACTCGGTGATCAGCCCGACGACCGGATGCGGCGTCTCACGGTTGAACTCGGTGCTCATCGCACCATCGAATCCGGCGAGGCTGCGTGCCGCCTCGATGACGGCAACCTGCATGCCGAGGCAGATGCCGAGATACGGAATGCGATTCTCGCGAGCGAACCGAACGGTCTCGATCTTGCCCTCGATCCCGCGGTCACCGAAACCGCCGGGTACGACAATACCGTCCATTTCGCGCAGCCGGTCGACGCCGTCCGCTTCGATATCGGCCGACTCGATGAAATGAATGTTGACCCGCGTACGGGTATGGATTCCGCCGTGCTGCAGCGCCTCGACGAGCGAGATGTAGGAGTCCTTGAGGTCCATGTACTTGCCGACCATCGCAATGTCGACCTCGGCCTCGGGGTTTTGCTTGGCCTCGACGATGGCGTCCCATTCGCGCAGGTCCGCCGGCGGCAGGTCGAGACCGAACTGGCGCACGACGATATCGTCGAGACCCTGTTCGTGCATCATCGCCGGGATCTTGTACAGGTCGTCGGCATCGTAGGCCGATATGACGGCGTCTTTCTTGACGTTCGTGAACAGCGCGATCTTCTTGCGCTGCTCTTCCGGCAGCGGATCTTCGGAGCGACAGACGAGGATGTCGGGCTGAATACCGATCGAGCGCAGCTCCTTGACCGAGTGCTGCGTGGGCTTGGTCTTGATCTCCGACGAGGTCGCGATGTACGGC
>JAAUXY010044446.1_pt1 | contig 34472 bp, 34 predicted proteins | sample 7278121 | NCBI WGS metagenome assembly JAAUXY01 (sample SAMN14350117, study PRJNA611818) | marine sediment metagenome | isolation source: surface marine sediment (1.8m) | place: French Polynesia: Moorea | collected 2018-08
GAGCGTTTCGTCACTGTCACCCAGCATGCACGGCAGAATGCCCAGCCCCATGTGCGCGCGCAGCGCCGCATGCTGCATCATCACCTGATCGCAGCACAACTGCACCCGCACGCCGGGAAAGTAACGTTCCCGCATGTCGGCATAAAGCTGCATGATTTCACCGCCCTGTGCCCAGTCAATCCACGCTGCGCCCGTCAGCTCCATCAGCACCTGATGCTCAGCCACGTAGCGTTTGCTGCCATAGGCTGCAAGCGCCACCCGGCCGAGCGGTCTACCGACCATGTCCTCGGGAGGATGCTCGGTCGCGCGGATGGCAATGTCGGCGTCGGCACGGGAAAGATCCAGATTCTGATAGCCCGGAATGAGCTCCAGATCGATGCCCGGATATTCCTCGAGAAAGGGCGCCAGCTCCTCGAGCAGAAAGTGCACCGCCAGCACGTCCGGCACCGCCAGGCGAATGCGCCCTTCGAGCCGCTGGTCGCGGCCTTTGAGCTCCGCCTCGATGTCGTCGAGGGCATCCCCCACCGCATCGATGCGGGTGATCACATGCGCGCCTTCCGGCGTGATCTGCAGCCCGCGCTGGGAGCGGGTGAAAAGCATGACGCCCAGGCGGGCTTCGAGCGCATCGAGCCTGCGCGTGACGGTGGACGCATTGACGCCGAGACGCGCCGCCGCGCCGCGCACGCTGCCGTTGCGCGCCACCGCGGCGAAGTAGCGGTAATCGTCCCAGTCAGCCATCAGCGCAGTTTTTCACAACTCAAACCTCGTTGCAAAATTGCAACACTATGTTGCGTTACCTAAGGTTGCAATTAATGTTACCCAAAGTAACATACACCCATCGACTGACAACACAGTTTCCCTGAGGGATATCCGGACCCCCCTCCCCTCCCCTTCCCACGGATATCCCTCCTATATTCCAAAAGTGGCGGGCTGGAGATCCTTAGAAAGATCTCAGCCCGTTCGCTTGTCTGCTGATAGCCCCCGAGCCGCTCGTTCCGCTACCATCCGCGCATGACCTACGAGCACTTGAAGCTGACGCACGACGGGCATATCGCCACTGTCGAGCTCAACCGACCCGACAAAGCCAACGCCCTGCACTACGATCACCTGGCGGAGATAGAGCACGCGGCTCAGAGCTTCCGCGAGGACGCCGAGACCCGCGCGGTCATCTTCGCCGGCGCTGGCAGTCACTTCTGCTCAGGCGCCGACCTCACGGATGCCGGCGATGCCTACAAGGTACCGCTGGTGCAGCGTCGCCGGCGCATGCGTATCGGCGAGCGCGCCATCGAAGCCATTCTCGACATCGATCAAATCACCATCGCCGCGTGGCAGGGCGGCGCCATGGGCGGCGGCGCCTGCATTGCCACCGCCTGCGACTTCCGCGTCGGCGCGGAAGACTGTTTCATGCAGTATCCGGAGATCGACATCGGCGTGAACCTCATGTGGAAGAGCCTGCCGCTCATCGTCAATCTGGTGGGGCCCGCGCGGGCCAAGCGCCTGGTGGCGGGCGGCGAGCGCATTCACAGCGAGGCGCTCTCGGCATGGGGTGTGCTCGACGAGCGTGTACCGCTCGAGGAGCTGCGTGCTGCGGCCATGCGCATGGCGGAACACTACGCCGCCAAGCCGCCTATCGCTGCGCAGATGATCAAACGCTCGACCAACCAGCTCGCCAACGCGCTCAATCACGCCATCATGCACATGGACGCGGACCAGAACATGTTCACCGCCGGCACCGAGGATCGCGCGGCGGCCATCAAAGCTTATCTCGAGAAAACGGAGCCCCGATTCACGGGCGACTGATCTGCGGGCGCGATCGTCTCCCGCAGCACATCACCAGGCGATGAATTCAGAGGAACACCTGGTAAATGAATCCAACCAGCGAGCCCAGCACGAAGATGTAGATGGGCGGCATGCTGATATAGAGACCCAGACGGCGTTTATCGGCATCCTGGTAATAACCCAGCGCATACATGAGCCGTCCGATTGGCCAGATGAGTCCGATGCCCGCGGCCCACAAGGGATCGACCGCCAGCGCAAACAACCACAAACCCGGCAGGAAGAGCACGAGGTGTTCCAGCGTATTGAGGTGCGTGCGCACGTAGCGCTGATACTCCTCCGGCCCGTCGTGTGAGGGTGCTGCGACGTCAAAGCGCAGGCGCGCCATGCCAGCCTTGAAGAGCGTAAAGTAGTAGACGAGCAGGGCGAGACTGCTGACGATCCCCGGGTACGCGAAGCCCTCCATTGACGCCATTACCCTCAGCTACCGGGATTGAGCGCAGGCGCAACCACGAGGGTGGTCGAGTTTGCGAGCTCTTCCTGGCGCGCTTTGCGAAACGGCGCGTACTTCTCCGAATGATAGAGAGCGTGCGCCACCTCAGCACTGGGCACCTTCACGATCACGGTCCAGTTGCCAGGCCAGTCACCTTCCAGAACGTCCACGCGGTCGCTGGCAACGATGATTTCCGCGCCAACCTCGGCAAACATGGCGCCCACCGGCATGCCATAGCGCTCGGCATACGTCTCGAAGTCTTTGACGTCGATCATGCCAATCATGTAAACGGGATCTCCCACCGCACTCTTCTCCACGTTGCAACCAATCCTGTCAGCGGCCGCCAAACCAGCCGCTTTCCGCATCCTGGCAGCGCGGCGCGGGCTCGCCCGGTGCCCACGGTCTTATCGGCACGGTGGAAAGGGCATTCTTCGGTGATCCGTCCACCAACTTGTCGCTGTAAACCAGATAAACCAGCGTGTTGCGGGTCTCATCGCAGAACCGCACGACCTGCAGACGCTTGAAAAGCACCGAGCGTCGTTCGCTGAACACCGACTCTCCCGCCTCGAGCTTCTCGTTGAATTGAATCGGGCCCACCTGCCGGCAGGCAATCGACGCATCCGACGTGTCTTCCGCAAGACCAACCGCACCTTTTACACCACCGGTGACGGCGCGGCTGACATGGCAGGCCACGCCGCTTACCTTCTCGTCGTCAAACGCCTCGATTTTGATTTTGTGATCGGGCCCGATGAGCTTGAATGCCGTGTCGACGCTGCCGATTTCCTCAGCCCAGACGCTGACGACAAAACAGGTTGCACAGAGCGCCAGCGCAACGCGCTTGATGAGATTCATGAGAACACCTCGAATTCAGGGTTTCCTGAAGAGCAGCGTGAAGCGATCCGTGTTGCCCGTCACCGAGCGCCGTCCCACTTCGTAGACGAGCTCATCGTCGTAGCGATAGTGGAGACTGCTGAAGTCCACGAACTCGAACCCGACAGCCTCGATCTCCTTGATCATCAGCACCGGGTCCATACGCCGCCAGTTTTCGTCATTGTCTCCCTGCATGTGCCGGCGGGTGTGATCCACCACGCCATACAAACCGCCGCTTTTCAGCGCTTTGAAGACCTCCCGGTTCATCACCTCACGTCCGCTGGTCGTCAGGTTGTGCAGGTTTCTGAAGGTCAGCGCCAGATCCACGTCCTGCACGTCGATCGCCAGGCCCGGGACGTCAAAGCGACGCGCGCCTTCCGCCCGCGTGAAGCTCGACATATCGACATCAACGACGTTCACATTCGTGAGCACCCCCTGCTCGACCATCGCCGCAACCCCCTGCGTGCCAACGGCCACGGACAGCTTGCCCGCGTCGGCCAGCACCGGCGCCAGCAGCTTGGTATACCAGCCGCCACCCGGCAGGAGCTCCAGGACATGCATGTCTTCCTTCAGGCCAAAAAACGTGAGCGTCTCGATCGGTAATCGATTGGCATCCCGGGCCACTTCCGCCTCGCTGCGGTTCTCGCTGGCCATGGCGGCTTCCAGCTTTGCCTCGAGGTCGGCATAGGCGCCGGCAGTCAGGAATATGGTGATGAGAAAAACGAGCAAACGTGCGGGCATGAGCGAGTCCTTGCTTAAATTGGAGCGCTCGATTCTCTGCAAGGCGAATGCCCAGCGCAACCCCGGTTCGGGCTTACACCTTGAATCAGAGCGTTATACTGCGCGGCGAATCTATGGAAGGCACCCAGATGAAAAAAAGCTTAATCGCGCTCTTCGTCCTGTTGACGCCACTCTCTGCAGCAGCGGAGCTGGCCGGCAACTGGACGTTGACCATCAACACGCCACGCGGTGAACAGAATCCCACGCTGGAGGTGTCGCTGAACGACGGCGTCTACTCAGGCACCTACTACAGCATGCGCGGTCCAGTACCGCTCAACAATGTCACGAGCAACGGCTCTGGATTTTCGTTCGACATCACGGTTACCGTGCCGATCGGTGACATCGACGTCTCTTACACCGGCACCATCGACGGCGACAAAATGAGCGGCAAGGTCGTCAATCCCAGGGGGGAGGTGCCGTTTACCGGCGTTCGCACGCAGTAAACCGACACCAACCCTGCGCTCACACCGGCAGACCGGCAAGCGCTGCCTCATAGGCAGAGAGTTTCTCCCCAACCGCACGGGCTCGCTCGCGCGCGGCGTCGCGGTGAAAGGCGCAGTCACCTGCGTGCGCCGGGTAGTCGGCCAGGAGCCGGGTGACCCGCTCGTCCCAGAGCTGCTCGAGCCACTCGAGCTGAGCCAGGCGCTCGGTCAGTTTTTGCTGCTCTTCGAGGATGCGGGCTTTCAGGGTATTGATCAGTTTCATGGCTTCGCCTCATTGCGTGTGTTGCTTGGCGTCCATGATCGCGGAATCGTCAAAATACACCACCTATGCGCAATAAGTGGCGTGATTTCTACTTCAAGGTATCAATATACAGGACTTCAGGCGGTTTCAGCGGCCCAATACAGCCTGAGCGCACCGGCGTCTTCGGCAATCCGCGGGATGCGGCCGAACCGGCAATTCGAGCCGCTCACACACTCACCGCTCCCGACATCGAAGCGATAGCCATGCCAGGGACACTCAATCTGACCCGAGCTGTCGATGGCGCCGTCCATGGGACCCAGCTGGTGCGGACAGGCGGCCGGGTAGACCACCCAGGCATCCGCATGGCGATTGAGGTAAAACTCCCGCCCTGACAGGGTCACGGCTAGCGGCAGAGCAGCCGCGTCGGGCAGCGGCACGCTCACGCTTTCCGTATCGCGGACGCTGTCGAGGCGCCGGTCGAGCTGACGCTGCCGCTCGGTCATCATCAGCACATCTTCGTCATAGAGCGTTTCATAGGCCCGCGCATAGGCCAGCCCCACTTTCTGCCGCGCATCCTCCGGCACACCCGGCACAAAAAAGTCGATGACCAGGTCCATCGTTGCCGCACCCGTGACGAACACATGGGTCCAGATCTCCGCGCCGAGGCTTGGCCCTTCGAGATTGCGGGTAATCCAGCGCCGGCAGTCCCGGTCGAGCTTCAGCTCCAGCACGCTATCCCGGCCCTTCTTGTCAGTGACTCGCGCACGCCATCCCCAGCCGCCCGCGTCGAGACACTCGATCGCGGAGAAGCTCGACCCATGCAGATGCGGGAGATGCTCCCAGTCGAGCGCATTTTCGTACATGCGCTCGAGCGACACCGGCAGAGCCCGCTTGTAGGTGCCCATGTGCTCGACGCGCGAGGTGTCGTACGGCGGCACGTATTCGTAGCGGAGCTGATCGCGCGACTCAGCCATCAGCGCGCCTTCACGAGGCGATATTCGAGCGCCATGTCGTCGATGTCCGCAACGGCGGCTTTCGCGCCGGGCTTACCCGCTTCGAATTTCACCGCCAGGGTTTCGCTCATGATGTAGTCACTGTGCTCATCCGCCGCGACGCCGAGTTCCCCTTCGGCGGCATAGACGATCTCAATGCGGTCCGAAACCTCAAAACCCTGCTCCTTGCGCGCACGCTGCACGCGGTTGACGATCTCCCGCGCGTAACCACCGCGCACCAGCTCGGGCGTCAGCGTGCAGTCCATGTCCACGGCAATGCGCGAGTTCGACACGGTGTTGGTGCCTTCCCGGGCCTGCTGCAGCACCTGGATTTCCTCAGTATCGAACACTTCACCGTCGATCTCGATTTCACCGTTCGTCTGCAGCGCGGCAATGGCATCTGCGTCGAGCGCATTGATGGCCTGCTGGAACGATTTCATGCGTTTGCCGAGACGTTTGCCGAGAAGCGGGAAATTCGGTTTGGCGACCAGCTCAATGTAGGCCGCCTCGTCCGTAGCGTACGCCACCGCCTTCACGTTGAGCTCTTCACGAATGTAACCATCGAGCGCCTGCATCTCGTTCAGGAGCGCCGCATCCCGATGGATGACCGTCAACTCGGATAGCGGCGTGCGAATTCCGATCTTTACGTCTTCACGTTTCTGCCGGCCGAGCAGCACCACCTGCTGCATGCGGTCCACCGCCGCCTCTAGCTCCGGCTTGATGAAGCTCTCCTCCGGCCCCGGATAGTCGCACAAATGCACGGACGCGGGCGAAGGCGCCGCGCCTGACAAAGCGGCCAACTCACGGTACAGATACTCGGAAAGAAACGGTGTAAATGGCGCCATGACCTGACAAAGCTCGAGCAGCGCCGTATACAGCGTGCTGTAGGCGGAGATCTTGTCAGCGGTGACGTCTTCTCCCCAGAAGCGGGAGCGGTTCAGCCGGATGTACCAGTTGGTCAGATCTTCGATGAAAGCAAAGAGCTGCGGCACCACGGTGTAAAGCCGATACGCCTCCATTTCTTCCGCAATGCTGGCTTTGAGCGTCTGCAGGCGCGACATCAGCCACTGATCGAGAATGTTGTCGCCGAAATGCAGACCCTTTTCGGGCGACCACTGATCAATTTCCGCGTAGGTTTTCAGAAACGAAAACGCGTTGTACCAGGGCAGGAGCGCACGCCGGGTCATATCGCGCACGCCGCTGTCGGCAAAGCGCTGCTCCTCGCCGCGAACGAGGCCCGAGTTGATCAGATACAGGCGCAGCGCATCCGCGCCGTAGCGTTCCATGAGCTCATCCGGCGGCGTGTAGTTACGCAGCCGCTTCGACATCTTCTTGCCGTCCTCGGCCATCACCATGCCGTTGACGATGACATTGCGGAACGCCGGTTTGTCGTAGATGGCCGTTGCCAGCACCATCAGCGTGTAAAACCAGCCGCGGGTCTGATCCAGACCCTCGGCAATGAACTCCGCGGGGAAACCGGCGGCGAATACGTTGGCGTTCTCGAAGGGATAGTGCAGCTGGGCGTAAGGCATGGAACCGGATTCGAACCAGCAGTCGAGCACCTCCTCGATGCGCCGGTAGGTGCCTTCCTCGCCGTCGACCGAGAACTCCAGCGGATCGACGAATTCACGGTGCAGATCGTCCACCGTCACACCGGTGTAGCTCGCGAGCTCCTCGATTGAACCCATGCACACGGCATTACCGGTCGTGTCGTTGATCCACACGGGCAGCGGCGTGCCCCACACGCGGTTGCGGGAGATCGACCAGTCTATGGCGCCTTCGAGCCAGTTGCCGAAACGCCCGTCTTTGATATGGCCGGGCACCCAGTGTACTTCCTGGTTATTGGCAAGCAGCTTCTCGCGCAGAGGCGCCACGCTCACGTACCAGGAAGGAATGGCCCGATAGATGAGCGGCGTGTCCGAGCGATAGCAAAACGGGTAGCTGTGCTGGATGACGTCCTGGCGGTAGAGCGCGCCCGCGTCCTTCAGATGCCGGATGATGTCCTTGTCCGCGTCTTTGACGTAGCTGCCGGCAAAGTCGGTCACCTCGTCGGTAAAGATGCCTTCCAGCGTCACCGGGCAGGCAAACGCCTCGATACCATGGGCACGCAGCACGCGGTAGTCGTCTTCACCAAACGCCGGCGCCTGATGCACGATGCCGGTGCCGCTTTCCGTGGTGACGTATTCGTCGCTGACGACGACAAATGCGCCTTCGGCCTTCTGCTCCGCGAAATACGGGAACATCGGCTCGTACGACTTGCCGACCAGATCGCTGCCTTTCAGCCGCGCCTTGACGGACAGCTCGCCATAGTCCGCCAGACGTTCCTCGGCGAAGTAGATGTCCGCGCCCAGCGCCTCGTCGTGCGCTAACACGTAGTCGATGTCGTCGCCGACGCAGAGCGCGAGATTCGAAGGCAGCGTCCAGGGCGTGGTTGTCCAGGCGGCGATATAGGCATCTTCGTCGGTCAGCTTGAAGAGCACCGTAACGGCGGGGTCCTGCACGTCGACGTAATTCGACGTCGCCTCGAAGTTCGCAAGCGGTGTGGCAAGCGCCGTAGAGATGGGCATGACTTTCACGCCCTGATAGATGAGCCCTGCATCCCACAGCTGCTTGAAGACCCACCAGACCGACTCCATGTAGTCGGTGTCCATGGTCTTGTAGTCGTTATCGAAGTCAATCCAGCGCCCAAGCCGGGTAATGGTATGGCGCCATTCTTTGACGTAGCGCTGCACGATCGCGCGGCACTCATTGTTGTATCCGGCAACGCCCAGCTCTTCGACCGCCTGCTGCGCGGACATGTTGAGCTGCTTGTCGATCTCGTGCTCGATGGGCAGACCATGACAGTCCCAGCCGAAACGACGCAGCACATACCGGCCGTTCATCGTCCAGTAACGCGGCACGATGTCCTTGATGGTGCTGGCGACGAGATGACCGTGGTGTGGCAGACCGGTCGCAAACGGCGGTCCGTCGTAGAAGATGTAGGGCTTCTTCTCCTTGGTGTTGTCCAGCGTCTGCTGGAACGCGCCGATCTCGTCCCACACTTCGAGAATGGCGTGCTCCATCTCGACAAAGGAGAATTGCGCGCTGTCCGCGGCTTCTGACATGGGCCTCGCACCGGAAAAAATGAGGCGCGTATCTTACCGATGGCGCCTGCAAGTTGCATCCGCTGCCGTTCGCCCGCCTGGCGCCGCGTGCCGTAGACTAGCGCCTTTGCAATGATTTATGGGGAGACGAGCATGGAACTGGGCGCTGTCCTGCCACACAACGAAATTGGCACCGATCCGGGCGCGATGAAAGCCTATGCACAAGGCGTCGAGGCGCAGGGATTCACCCATGTGCTGCTATACGATCACGTGCTCGGCGCCGACCGGAACCGTCCCGGCGGCTTCGAAGGCCCCTACGACAAAGACGTCGCGTTTCACGAGCCCCTGACCACCTTTGCGTTCATCGCCGCGGTCACCGAAACGCTGGAGATGGTCACTAACGTGCTGGTGCTGCCGCAGCGCCAGACGGCGCTGGTTGCCAAGCAGGCGGCACAGGTTGCCATCCTTTCCAACAACCGCCTGCGCCTGGGCGTCGGCACCGGCTGGAATCAGGTGGAGTATGAGGCCCTGGGCGTGCCGTTTGCCGAACGCGGCAGGCGCCAGGCGGAGCAGGTCGAAGTGCTCCGCCAGCTTTGGAGCGAAGACGTGCTCGACTTCAGCGGCGACTTTCACCGCGTCACGCTTGCCAGCATCAATCCACGTCCGTCCCGGCCAATACCCATCTGGTTCGGCGGCGCAGCCCCCGCCCTGATTCGACGCGCGGCCACCCTCGGTGATGGCTGGATGCCGCTCGGCGGGCCGGGCGCGGCTTCGGCTGAGATCATCGAGGCGCTGCGCGAGGCGCGCACGGCTGCCGGACTCGAGTGGGAAGGCTTCGGCATTCAAGCCCAGGCGATGTTCGCCGGCGGCGACGAGGAACGCTGGCAAAAGCACGCTGAACGCTGGCGCGGACTCGGCGCCACCCACCTGGCAATCCGCACCGACAGCGCAGGATTAGGCGGCGTAGATGAGCATCTACGCGCAATGGAGAGATACAAAAACGCCGTGAGCTGAACGCTCACGGCTTTCAACCGGCGGCTTGCAGCGCCTGAGTTTCCTCGCGAAAGCGCGGGCTGAGAGGCCGGCCCATGGCGTACGAGTCGAGCACGAATTCACGGATGGCAGCCTGGATGGCGAGTCTGCCCTGCGCTTCGGCGAGCAGCTCTTTCAATAAGCCAGCTTCGATTTCCGCCTCGAACTGGGACTCGTAGGGTCCCACGTCTACACCTTCACGGGTGTGAAACCACCACTCTCCGGAAGACAGAAATACGCGCTCCGAGCGGAACCACACACGCTCCGGCTCGTTATGACGGGCTACTTTCATTCCAACGACACACCATGCATTCAAGCGCCGGGAAGTGTCACCGAAGCGCGCTCTGCAGTCTGTGTGGATTATGTGGCCAAATTGTAAGACAAAGCGCCCTGTGTCCTAGCCCGCCTCCGCAAGGAGCGCATCTGCGCGTACGGCGAGCTTGTCTACCGACGAGGCAAACAGCGGCACCACCAGCTGATCGACGCCAAGCTCCGCATACTGCCCGATCGTCCCGGCATTCACCGGGTGGCGGTTGGGACCGACAATCAACGTAATGTCCTCGCGACTGCGCCCTTCCGCAGCCAGGGCGGCATCCAGCGCGGGCAGGCGCTCGGCCAGCTGCTCCGGCGTCATATCGTAGCCGTACCAGCCGTCTCCCTGACGGGCAACCCGCCGCAAAGCAGCGTCGCTCTCACCGCCGAAGTAGATCGGCGGATGCGGCTTCTGCACGGGCTTGGGATTGAAGTGGCACGGCGTCAAGTGCACCGTCTCCCCTTCGAACGAGGTCACCCCTTCGGACCACAAGGCTTTCATGGCATCGATGTATTCGTCGCTCAGGCGCGCGCGTCTCGAGAAGTCTGCGCCCAGGTTGTCGAACTCTTCCTTCAGCCAGCCGATGCCAACGCCGAAATCCACGCGTCCGCCGGACAGAAAGTCGACGTCGGCCACCATCTTGGCGGTGTAAACCGGCTGCCGCTGAGGGACGAGACAGATCCCGGTGGCAAGACGCACGCGGCTGGTGTGACTGGCGATGAAGGTCAGCGCCGTGAACGGATCCAGGAGCCCCACGGGGTCGCCGGGAATCCGGCCGTTGTCGCTATAAGGATACGTTGAGGCGTAGTCCGGAAAGAACAGCACGTGCTCCGGCACCCAGATGGCATGAATGCCCTTCTCTTCCACCACCTGCACCGCATCGCGGATGAACTCAGCCGGCGTATGCTGGCTGAACGCCATGGCGACACCAATTTTCATGTGAGACCCCTTCCTGTATCTGAGCGTCACATGGTAGCGCGGATACCGTCAGGGGTCGCGGTCACAGCGTCAGCCGGAGGACTTCATCTTGCGATAGATGAAGAGCAGGATCACCGCCCCCAGCGTCGCGAGACCAATGCTCACGAAATTGAATCCCGTGACGTCGCCAAGGCCTAAGAGCGAGCCGATGAAACCACCGAGAAACGCACCCGCAATGCCGATCAGGATGGTCACGATGAAACCGCCCGGATCCTCACCCGGCATGATCCACTTCGCCAGCACGCCGACAATCAAACCCAATACCAGCCAGGAAATGATACCCACAGCCAACTCCTCTCTAATCCAGTTGCCGGGAGTGTGTCCACCAGCTGCCTTGCGCACAAGCAGGTGATCTGTCCTTTGACCGGGCTTTTACATTCAGCGCCGTTGTCAAAACGCGTTACAATCGCGTTCCAGCCAGACCCCGGACGCCATTCTGGACAACGTAACGAGCCATATCGTCTCCGACGAAGGTGAAAGCCTGATCCTGGTCGACAGCAACGACAATGAGATCGGCCATCTGTCTAAATCCGCCTGTCACGATGGGGCAGGTGTGCTCCATCGTGCCTTTTCGTTGTTCATCTTCAATCCCGCCGGGGAGCTGCTGCTGCAGCAGCGGGCGGCCGAAAAGCGGCTGTGGCCGGACTTCTGGTCCAACTCCTGCTGCTCGCATCCGCGCCAGGGTGAAACGCTGGACGTTGCCGTGCAGCGTCGCTGTGAGCAGGAGCTCGGTTTCCGCACCCCGCTGCGATTTGTCTACAAATTCGAGTACACCGCGCGCTTTGGCGACCTTGGCAGTGAGCACGAGCTGTGCTCGGTGTTCATCGGAACCTACGAAGGTGAACCCGTGGCAAATACCACCGAGGTGCAGGCCCTTCGCTGGATGTCACCCGCGGCCATCGATGCGGCGCTCGCGGCCAACGGCGACGAGTTTACACCGTGGTTCAAGCTGGAATGGCAGCGCCTGCGCAGCGAGTTCGCCGACGCGTTACCCGTGTCCGGCTGAGGCGGCTCAGCTCTGCATTCTGCGCGGCTTCGGTCGCGACCCCACCGGATCCACGCCGGTAAATTGATCGAACCAGCCATCCGCGTCCACGCTGAGCCGCGCGCGCAGCCCGGCCTTGATGCGTCTGAGACCGCCATCGGGATATCCGGCCAGCTTCTGGCACAGAAGCTGCGCGCTCTCGAGCACCTGTGCGTCAGCGACACAGTGCTGGGCAATCCCCATGCCAACAAGGGCTTCCCCCGCAATACGCTCCCCCTGCAGAGCAACCTCCGCCATCAACGCTTCGCTATGCCGCAGGCTCATCCATGCCAGGTTATACGGCGCGGCCATGCCAATCTGCGCTTCGCCAACCTGCAGAAACGACTCTTCACCGACCACCAGCAGATCACAAGCCAGCGCCAGGGCCGCCCCGCCGTTGATTGCGTAGCGCTCGAGCGCGCCGACGACCGGCATCGGCGTGTCAAAAAGCGCGCGGTGCGCTGCCCGCCATATCGCCTGAAATTCACCCAGCCAGGCGGGCGCCGGTTCCGCATTGAACGCCTTCAGGTCGAGTCCGGAGCAGAACGCGCCACCCGCGCCGCGCAGGAGCAGAACGCGGTTGCCGGAGTCCGCGGCGGCATCCAGCAGGGACTGCGCCAGCGCAATCCCGAAAGGTCCGTCAATGGCGTTTTTCACTTCCGGGCGATTGAGCACAACCTCCACCCAGCCATCGTGCTGTACCGTTTCCACTGCCGCCATCACGAACCTCCAATCAACAAGAAGATACCCGCCACCACCAGCACCATGCCGAGCACCTCCCGGGCCCTCAGCCGCTCACGCAACAACCATACCGAGGTCGCAACCGTAAACAACAGCTCCACCTGCCCCACCGCCCGCACTACCGCTGCGCTTTTCAGCGTCATGGCGGTAAACCAGCCCGCCGAGGCCACCATGCCAATGGCGCCAACCCAAACAGCGGTCCGATAACTTGCAAGCACGCGGCGGACTTCCCCGGGCTCACGAACGACCAGGTACACGCCGAGCACCAGGGTCTGCACCGAGACCGCCACCGCCACGGTGAGCCCCGCCCGTTCCAGGTATTCACCGCTCGCCAGCGCCAGGCTGGCGCCACGAAATCCGACTGCGGAAACCGCAAAACCGGCACCGGCGGCGAGCCCCAGCCACATGGCGCGCTGGGGCTTGAGCAGATCGCGCCAGTCGAGCTGATCAGACAGGAGCACAACGCCCACGAGGCTGACGGCAATGCCGCCGATGACCCACGCGTTGACGCTGTCGCCAAGCAGCAGCAGCCCGACCAGTGCCGCCTGCGCCGCTTCGGTTTTGGAAAACGACGTGCCGACCGCGAACTTACCCGTCGTGAACGAAGCCAGCAGGCATGCCGTCGCGACAATCTGCGCCACGGCGCCAATGGATACGTAGGTAAAGAACTCGGGCGTAAATCCCGAGGGCCGGCCCTCCCAGAGCCAGAGCGCATAGACCCAGGCAAACGGCAACGCGTAGAGAAAGCGCACGTAAGTTGCGCCGTTGACGGACAGCACACCGGTCATCCGCTTCTGCAGCAGCGAGCGGGCATTCTGCAGAAACGCCGCCACAATGGTTATGCCAAGCCAGAGCTCCATCTTCGCCTGCTACGCGTCAGCGCTGCGCCAGCAGCGCGACGTGCGCCTGATTGCGGGAGAGGTAGGCAAATCTCCCCACCAGCGCAATCGCCGCCACACCGAGGCCTACGATCAGGCCCACCCAGTAGCCGTATACCCCGAGATCAATTGCCTCGAAATAGCCGAAGCCCAGCGACCAGGAAATTGGAAAGCCAACGAGCCAGTAGGCGCAGACCGCAACAAAAAACGGCGTGCGCGTGTCCTTATAACCGCGCAGGGCGCCAATTGCGGTTGCCTGCACGTCGTCGACCGGCTGATAAACGGCCACCAGCAGAAGCAGCTCCGCCGCCGTGACCAGCACCGCCGATTCCTTGGTGTAGAGCCCGGCGATGGCATCGTTGGCGACAACCAGGATGAAGGCTGCTACCAGCGCAAAACCGAACGATGCACCGATGGCCACCCAGCCGCTGCGCCTGGCGCTCTCCAGGTCTCCCGCACCCACGTTGTAGCCCACCCTGATGGAAGCGGCCATGCCAAGCGCAAGCGGCACCATGAAGGTCAGTCCACCGACGTTCGAGGCAATCTGATGCGCGGCGACCGTCTCGACACCCAGCCGGCCAATCAGCAGGGTCATGATCGAGAAGACGGAAAACTCGAAAAAGGTCGAGAGCCCGATCGGTGCGCCCAGCAGCACCAGCTTTTTGATGGCGGCCCCGTCGGGCAGGGAAAAGCGGGCGAAGAGCCCCGCGCCGTTGATGCGCGAATACCGCACGATCAGCGCCATCGCGCAAACCTGATAACAATGCACGATGACGGTTGCCCACCCACAGCCTTCGCCACCCATGGCCGGTATACCCAGACCACTGTGGCCGTGAATGAACCAGTAGTTCAGCGGAATTTTTAGAGCGAGCGCTGAGCCCGCAATCACCATCGCGGGCAGCGTCCAGCCCAGTCCCTCACAGAGATAGCGCATGGAAAAGTAGAAGAGCACCGGAATGACGCCCCAGCTCACCGCGTTGAGGTAGGCCTCCGTCACCGGCAGTGCCAGCGGGTCGACGCCCACGAAGTGATAGAGGGGGGTGAGGTTGCGATAGACGAGGATGAGAATCAGCCCGCCGACCAGGGCAATCCACTGCGCCTGGCGGACAACCTCGCCAGCCTCGGCGCTGCGGCCGGCGCCATGCAGCTGCGAAACGGACGGGGTAATCGCCATGATGGTTCCAGAGACCAGCAGCATGAGCGGCCAGAACACCACCGTTGCAAGCGCAACTCCGGCCAGATCCACAGCACTCACCCGGCCCGCCATGACGGTATCGGCGACGCTCATGCCCATCTGTGCCAGCTGGGTAAACACCAGCGGCAGCGCAAGGCGGCCCAGACGGCCGAGCTCGTCGACGTATTGCTGCAACTCCCCTCCAGAATCGGTCAGGCAAAAGAGCCGCATTGTACCGTCGCCGACGGGTCAGACCCTAAGCGCAAATGAGAATCATTATCATTGACGTGCTCTAAAGATTTTAAGCGATCAATAGGTATCGCCTATCGCGACGATTCAGACAATCAAATGGTTTCGTTGCGGCCGCTCCGTATACTGAAGCAGTCACGACGAGTGTGACTCGCGAGAAAACAACACACTTCACATATAGGGAGTTCAACATGGACCTGAAGGACAGCAGCACGCTGCAGAATCTGAAGGACGCCTTCGCCGGCGAATCACAAGCCAACCGCCGCTACCTCTACTTCGCAGCGAAAGCTGACGTTGAGGGTGAGAACGACGTTGCCGCCGTTTTCCGTTCCACCGCCGAGGGTGAAACCGGCCACGCACACGGCCACCTCGAGTACATGGAAGTGGTCGGCGATCCGGCCACCGGTCTGCCGATCGGCAGCACCGCAGACAACCTGAAAGCGGCAATTGCCGGTGAAACCCACGAGTACACCGACATGTACCCGGGCATGGCCGCTACCGCTCGCGACGAAGGCTTCGACGAGATTGCCGACTGGTTCGAGACGCTGGCCAAGGCTGAGCGTTCACACGCGAACCGCTTCCAGAAAGCTCTGGACGGCATGGCGTAAGTCTTACGCTACGTCAAACGCGGAAGGGCTCAGCAATGAGCCCTTTTTTTTCCGAACCGATAACCCACGGCAACAAGCGAGCAAAGACATGACCGTCAGAGAAGGCAGCCTGGAAGCACCCGATCGCCAACCCATCGATTGGCAGAGTGAAGCGTTCTACGACAAAGAAGACCTTTACCAGGAGCTCGAACGCGTCTACGACATCTGCCACGGCTGCCGTCGCTGCGTGAGCCTCTGCGATTCTTTCCCGACCCTGTTCGATCTGGTGGATGAGTCGGATACCTTCGAAGTCGACGGCGTCGACAAAGACGACTACATGAAGGTTGTCGACCAGTGTTTCCTCTGCGATCTCTGCGCAGAGACCAAATGCCCGTACCTGCCGCCGCACGAGTGGGCCGTCGACTTTCCGCATCTCATGCTGCGGGCCAAGGCCTACAAATTCAAACAGCAGGACACCAAGTGGCGCGATCGCCTGATCACCTCGACCGATCCGATTTTCGACGCCATCTCAACGCCCGGCGTTGCAGCGCTCGCTAATGCCGCAGCCGGTTCGAAAACGCTGCGCAAGGCCGGTGACAAGCTGCTCGGCCTGCACGCTGACGCGCCGCTGCCGCACTTCGAAAGCACCGCGCTCACGAAGCGCGTGGCGGACACCTACCAGCCGGAAACGGCGGCCACGGCTACCGACCGGACCACCGGCAAGGTCGCCATCTACGTCACCTGTTACGGCGATCACAACGAACCTCAGGTTGTCGAGGACATGATTGCCGTGCTGACCCACAACGGGGTCGAGGTGAAGATCCTGAAGGATGCCAAGTGCTGCGGCATGCCCAAGCTCGAGCTCGGCGACCTGAACAAGGTAGCGGCACTCAAAGACGCCAACCTGCCGACGTTCCTCGCGGCTATCGACGATGGCTACGACATCATGGCGCCCATCCCTTCCTGCGTGCTGATGTACAAGCAGGAGCTGCCGCTGATGTTCCCCGAGGATGCCGACATCGAGCGCGTGAAGCAGCACTTTTTCGACCCGTTCGAGTACCTGAGCCTCAGAGAAAAAGCCGGCGTTGCCAACACCGAGTTCAAGCAAGGGCTCGGCAAGGTGGCTTACCACGTTGCCTGCCACCAGCGCGTGCAGAGCTTTGGCATGAAAACGCGGGAATTCCTCGAGCTCATCCCCGACACCGAGGTCACCGCCATCGAACGCTGCTCGGGACACGACGGCACCTACGCGGTGAAGTCCGAAACTTACGAGAAAGCGATGAAAATTGCCCGGCCGGTGGTGCGCCGGGTCAAGGAAGCCGAAGCGGATACGTTCGGCTCCGACTGCCCGATGGCGGGTCGCCTCATCGCACATGGCCTGGACGGAGAGATCGACGGAGAGGCAGAGCCGCAACATCCGCTATCCATGGTCCGAAAAGCATACGGAATTTGATATGAAACTGAATCGCGCCGATCTCTGGAGCCTCGAAGATTACGCCGAAGCGCGCCCCGCCTTTCGCGCGGAGGTGCTGGCACACAAGAAGCATCGTCAGGTGCGGCTGGGCGAGCACGCCACGCTTTACTTCGAAGATGCCATGACAATGAAGTACCAGATCCAGGAAATGCTGCGCGTGGAGCGTATTTTCACCGCCGCCGAAATCGAAGAGGAGCTTGCCGCCTACAATCCGCTCATTCCAGACGGCAGCAACTGGAAAGCCACGTTCATGATCGAGTATCCCGACGTTGAGGAACGTCGCGTTGCCCTCGCCAGCATGCCGGGCGTCGAGCACAAGGTCTGGGTACGCATCGGAGATGAGCAGATTTTTGCCGTCGCCAACGAGGATCTGGATCGTTCCACCGAGGATAAGGCCTCTGCCGTGCATTTCCTGCGCTTCGAGCTGTCGGCAAGCGCGGTGGATGCGCTGCGTTCCGGCGCCGCGCTGGAGATGGGCATCGATCACGAGGCGCTACCCTATGGCAAGACGGTAGACGACGCCGTGCGCGAGAGCCTCCTGGGCGACCTGACTGCCTGAGCTACCGCAGGCGATGAGCTTCGAGAGCCGGCAGCTCGGTGACCGGCTCTGCCAGCAACGACGCAAACACTGCGTGTGCAATCTCGTTTGGATGCCCTTCCCAGGCGCTCACCCTGAGCGCCTGACCGTCAAAGTGTTCAAAGTAACGCTGGCTCCCCACCACCCGGAATCCCGCTTCCTCGAGCAGGCTCTCGGCAATGTCCGCGGTCTGGCGGCTCGGCCCTTCCGCGGCGGGATTCTGATGCAGCACCATGGCAATCCCGGGGATACCCTGAGCCTCGAGCACACCCACCATGCCGCGCACGTCGGCGCCAAAGCGCTCACGATTGGCCTCGAAGCCGCGACTCAGCAGGTCTTCGATGAAGCCGCGTCGAAGACCTAAGCTGATCAGCAGAACGTCGTAGCGGCTCTCGACGAGCGCGGCAAGGCGCGAGTGCCGCACGAAGTAGCCTTTCAACCAGTCCGGCAGCGGCACGCTGAAAGCGTCGGATTGATACTGATCCACGCCGGATGGGAGGAAGTCGTTCAGACAGACGCCATAGATGACCAGATCCGGTTGCAGCTGTGGCACAAACTCGCGCACGACGTTGAGGATGTCTTCGCTTTGATGCCCGTTCACGCCGAGGTTGATGGTCTCGACCGCATAGGTGTCGGAGAGGTGGGCCTCGAGCAACGCGGCATAGGCATCGTCGGCGGCAACGCCCGCACCGTAGGTCAGGCTGTCACCGACCACCACAATCCGGAAGCGCTCCGCGGTGGGAGAAGGCAGGGCGGATGTACGCCGGAACCGGTTGATGTCCATGACATGCAGCGCATCGTGCCAGCGATACGCGATATACGCCCCGGGCACGTCAACCGCGTGCAGACGCCACTCCGCCGGTAGCGCGGCAAATCCGGCGCGACTGCGAACGCGCTCGAGCGCCGTTTCGCTCAACATCCCCGGCGCCAGCAGCGGCTCTGCCCGCGCCATGATCTCATCGGTCGTGTCCACAGCTTCCGGATTGGCAACCCAGCCGGCAACCACCAGCTCGGCAGCGCAGACGGTCAAGCCGATGGACGCAACCACCAGCGCCAGATTGGTCATGGCCCCTGCCCAGCCCGGGCGGAGCACCGCACACCAGACACGAACGGCAGCGCAGAGCACCGTTGCTCCCATGGTCAGGAGCAGCCAGAAAGGCGCACCGTCCGTGAGCGACGCCACAAACACCAGCGCGCTTCCTGCAACCAGGCCAAGCAACGCAAGCAGAATCTTCGTCGAGCGGGGCACACTCGCATCAGTGGCCGACGGTGCCTGTGCGCACATCACGCCACCTCGAGCTCCTCGTCAGCCGCGGACTTCAGGACTTTTGCCATTTCCTCCAGCAGCGCTTTGCGCGTCGAGGTGTTGCGCCAGCACAGTCCCACGGTGCGGTGCGGCGCCTTGCCGCGGAACGGCCCGCGGAACGGCAGATACTTCACATTGCCGCCGCGCTGCTGCGAGGCCAGCTGCGGCATGAGCGTGATGCCAGCCCCGGCGGCGACCATCTGCCGCACGGTCTCGAGGCTCGTGCCGCGGAAGTTGGCGCTTTCCACCGCTTTGTGGGTATTGCAGACATCAAGCGCCTGATCCCTGAGACAGTGCCCGTCTTCCAGGAGCAGCACCACCTCGTCTTCGAGGTCATCGAGCGTTACCGATTTCTGCTTGGCCTTCGGGTGCGATTTGGCGGCGGCAAAGAGGAACGGCTCATCGAAGAGCGGCTCTTCGCAGACGTTTTCCTCCTGCAGCGGCAGCGCCAGCAGCACCGCATCGAGGTCACCCTGTTTCAACATGCGGGTGATCTGCGCGGTCTGGCCTTCATGCAGCTGCAGGCGGAGATTCGGGAACGCTTTTTTCAAAGGCCCCAGAATTTTCGGCAGTAGATAAGGCGCGACCGTCGGGATGATACCCAGCCGGAACTCGCCGCCCATGGGATCGCGGAACTGCTCCGCCATGGCGGTAAGCGTATTGACCTCGCGCAGCACGCGCTCAGCCTGGGCAACAATCTGCTCTCCCGCAGGCGACAACATCACCTGTCGGTTGGTGCGCTCAATGAGCGTCACCCCCAGCGTCTCCTCGAGTTTCTTGAGCTGGGTCGACAGCGTCGGCTGGCTGACGAAGCAGGCTTCCGCCGCCCGTCCGAAGTGCTTGTGCTCGGCTACCGCGGTGAGATAGCGCAGGTCTCGCAGGTTCATACGTGGTCCTTTCTCGTTGCGGCGCTATGTTAACGTATCCGAGGCTTACAGAAGCAGACGCCATGCGCTCCCTACCCATCACGAAAGCCAACGATGCTTGAGCCAGTCGCCGAAATCGGTCAACTGCGCGTCTATGACAAACCCGCCGGCATCTCCCTGCTGGCGGACCGCAGCGGCGCGGCGAACCTGTGGGACCAGCTCAAGCAAGGACCCGAGAAACCTCATCTGATCCATAGACTCGACAAAGGCACCAGCGGCACGCTGCTGATCGCAACGTCCCAGGATGCACAGAGCGAGCTGACCCGCGCATTCGCAGAGCGACGTGTCGACAAGTTTTACCTCGCCTGGGTGGTCGGCGAGTTTCCCGGCGGGGGCACGTTCATCCTCGATCTACCCCTGTGTCGAGGCCGCAAGAGTCGTTTCCGGCTGGCGGGGCCACGCGATGCCATCAGCCGGGATGGCAACGTCTACCGCCTCGTGCAGGATCGCGACGGCGTGGATGCAGTGACGCGGGTGCGTCGCCTCGCATACGCCGACAACCGGAGCCTTCTCCTTATCAAACCGCTGACCGGCCGCACCCATCAGATTCGGGTGCATCTCAGCTGGTTGGGTTATCCGCTGCTCGGCGAGCACCTGTACGGTCGGCCGCAGGATCCCGCACAACGGGCGCCGCGCCTGATGCTGCATTGCCATTGTCTCAGTGTGCCCGGGTGGGGCACGTTTCGCACGCCGGTGCCGGAGGATTTTCCGTCAGCGCGATAGCCGCGAGCTCAGCTTGCGCCCGAACACATACGCGGCTGCGGCCGCCGCCGGATGACGGGTCACTGCAAAAGCCGCGGCGGCGAGTCCCGTGCCCATCACCCAGGAACGCAGCTGCGGACTTTCCGCGCGACCGTGGGTATGGCGGGAGACGGTGTGTTCGCAGTTGTTGGTGAGGAGGTTGTAGCTCCGCGTGCCGCTGCCGATACGTGCGCTGCGCAGCGTCCGCTGCCGCAGATCGCCGTCATGGTTGTGCACGTACATGCGTTTGCCGGCGCGGAACTCTGCTTCGCTGCAGATGTGTTCACCGCGAAACGGCGTGTTGTGCAAAACGCGGCCATCACCCAGGGCAATGCCGCGGTGCATGACGAGTCCTTTGCGACGTGAGACGACATCACCGGGTCTTGCTCGAGCCATCTATCAATATCCCTGTTTACCTGAATTGTTGTCATGGGGCCTGAAGCACCCTTGCCGAACAGCATGCAGATATCCTGCCAAACTTAACTATTTGTTTTTATTGAACTTTTTCAGCGAAGCGTCAGCGCTGCATCGCCATATCGGCCACAATTTGGCTAAACCGACTTCAGTCCCGGCCAGGCGACCACTTCACCCCGCCCGCGCTCTGCGTCGAGTCTGGCGAGGAGCTCATCGAGCTCGAGCGGCGCGGACAAGAAAAACCCCTGCACGGTGTCACAGCCGAGACGGCTGAGTTTTTCGAGCTGCGCTGCCGTCTCCACCCCTTCAGCAACAACCGTCATGCCCAGGTCGTGAGCGAGCAGGATGACCGAGCGGACGATGGCTTCGTCCGCCTCGTCGTCGACCACGTCGTCGACAAAACATTTGTCGACCTTCAGACAGTTGAGCTGGAACTGCTTGAGATAGGCAAGCGACGAAAATCCGGTCCCAAAATCATCCACCGCAAGCGTTGCGCCCGCCTCGCGCAGCCGGTCGATGACCTGAATGGCAAGCTGCGGGTCGTCCATCAATGCGGATTCGGTGATCTCCAGCTCCAGCGCGCCCGGCTGCAACGACTCCCGCTGCATGAGCTCGGCAAACAAGGAAGCAAAAGTAAAGTCACGGAAATGCCGCGCCGAGATGTTGATGGCGCACGACAGCTCGTGACCGACATCGGTCAGCTCAGCCATGTCGGCAACGGCCCGATTGAGCGTCCACTCCGTGAGCGGGTGAATGAGGTCCGTCTCCTCGGCCAGGGTGACGAACTCGATGGGTGGAATATCGCCGAGCTTCGTATCCCGCCAGCGTACCAGCGCTTCGACGCCGACAATTTCACCGGTGGAAACACAGATCTTCGGCTGATAATTCATGCGCAGCTTGGAGTATTCGATGGCGTTACGCAGCGCGCCGGCAATCTGCAGCTGCCGTACGCTTGGTCCGCTTATCTGCGGGTCGAATACCTCTACGCCGGTGCGGTTGGTTTTTGCCTGGTAGAGCGCAATGTCTGCCTTCTGCAGCAGACCATCCGCATCGTCAGCATGATCCGGCGCCATGGCAATGCCAACGCTGGCGCCAACTTCCAGACCAACGCCTGCCACGGAAATGGGCGCCCGCAGCGAATCGAGCAGCACGTCTGCGGCAAGGGATGCAGCAGTGACGTCCACGTCCTCGACGCAGATACAGAACTCATCACCGCCGAACCTGGCCACGACGCTGCCCGCGGGCATCTGCTCGCTCATACGACGGGCAACAATCCGCAGCACGTCGTCACCAATGACGTGACCGAGGGTATCGTTGATGTGCTTGAAGCGATCGAGGTCGACCATCAGAAGCGCCGCGTTTCCCCGGTCGAGCATGCTCGTCAACGCATCGTTGAGACTGCGCCGGTTGAGAAGCCCGGTCAGGGCGTCATGGCTCGCCTGAAACTCGAGTCGCTCCGCCTGGTGCTGCTGCTCCGTGACGTCCCGGACAATGATCAGATAGCGCCCGGCTTCCTGACGATCGAGCTCGGACACTGCCACATCCAACACGCACTCCGCACCGCCAATGGTTGCCGTCCAACGCGCAAGGCCACCATCGGCACACGCCCGCATGGCCTGTTTCAGCGCGGAAATATCAATCAAACGCGGGATAAAGCGGCTCAGCGATTCGTCCACGAGGCCGCGGCCGCCGAACAGGAGCTCTTTTGCCGCCTGATTGGCGTGGCGGATGGTCAGCAGCTCATCCACGATGAGGATGCCGTCTACCGATCCCGAGAACAGCGAATCGATCAACGAGGCCTGGCGTTCCGCGCTGATCTGCGAGCCGATCAAAAGCACGCGCTGCGCGTCCAGCGTCATGATGAAGCTGAGGAGATAGATGCTGAACAAATAGCTCAACGGGAAGCTGACGCCCATCTGCAGCTGGTACTGAAACTGGATCGTCCAGGCGATACCCACAATGACGGTGGCCTGCAAACTGAACATCATCAGCTGCCGCGACCAGCGCAGCTTCGAGGTCAACAGAAACACGATTGCAATCAAGGCCAGCAGCCCCACGGTCATCAGCGGGTCAGCGGGCGCAAGCGGCGCCTGCATGGTGAGATGGGCCAGCACCTGAAGGTACACCCCGGCTATCGTCTGATGCACGGGCACAACCACCTGATCACCCAGCTCCAGCGCGGTGCTGCCAATGAAAACGACGGCACCGTCGAGCGCCTCGTCAGGCACTGTGTTGTTCAATACGTCGATATAGGACACCCGACTGACCGTCTCGGGGTCGTAGGCAAAGTCCAGCGCGTAGGCCACATCAGGCTGAACGGGTGTCGCCGGATTGAGCGCTGACGCCAGCGACAGATAGTTGCCGCTCAGACTCGACTTGCTGTGCACCAGGCGTCGCACCAGGCCGTCCGCATCGGTGCTGACGTCCACGAGACCGGTGCGAACATACGGCGCGAATGCGGGATGTGGCTGAGTCAGCACCAGCTGCGGCACGTCGCTGCTGAGCGCCTGCCAGAAGGAGGGTAAATAGACGGGCATGTCCGCGCCGCGCAGCGCGCTGGCAAAATACTGGTCTTCCCCGGGATTGAGACTCGGCGCGCTGAAGTCGATATCAAAAACCAGCTGATCGATCCCGCGCCCACTCAAGACCTGCAGCAGCTCCGCATGCACGCTTCGCTGCCACGGCCAGGTGCCCAGCGCCTGCAACGACTTGGCGTCAACCTCGACCACCAGCACCGGCTGGGCCGGGACTTTGCCGAGCACGGCAAAACCGGTATCCAGCACGCCGTTGCGCAGCACCTCCCTGAAGGGAGTCAGCATGACCGCAGCGGCAAACAGCAGGCCAACCACGACGGCAATGACATTACGGCGCAGCGGCCGTTGCACGTCCTCCTTCACGTCCGCTTCCTCAACGACGGCGATCAGTCATCGTCAGCGTCGTCGTCATCATCATCGTCGTCGTCATCGTCGTCATCGTCGTCGTCGTCGAGGTCGTCATCGTCGTCATCCAGGTCGTCGTCGAGATCATCGTCGTCGCCGCCCAGACCATCGTCATCGCTGCCCAGACCATCGTCATCGCTGCCGAGACCATCATCATCGCCGCCGAGACCACCGTCACCGCCGCCGAGACCGTCGTCATCGCCGCCGAGACCGTCGTCATCCAGCTTGCCGTCGTCTCCGGAGAGATCGTCGTCACCGCCAAGACCGTCATCCAGCTTGTCGTCGCCTCCAGACAGGTCGTCATCACCGGCAAGATCGCCATCGTCGCCGGACAAACCATCGTCACCGGACAAACCATCATCGCCGGACAAACCGTCATCGCCGCTCAAATCGTCATCACCTGCCAGACCATCGTCACCGGACAGGTCGTCGCCGCCTGACAGACCGTCATCGATCGAACCATCGTCTCCGTCAGGTAAAGCATCGTCAGCGCCTGAATCGTCTGCAGCACCCGGCAGGTCATCCAGATCGTTGCCCGGGGCGGGAAATACGGAAGCCAGCAGCACGGCGTCATCCCGCTCTACCGTCACCATCGCGGCAATGTCGGCGGAATCAGCGTCTTCAACGACGTCGCTGTCCAGCACCTCTGCGCCGTCCGACGCGTTGATCGGATCCAGCTGCGCCTGCAGCGGCCGCCGCATCACGTCTTCAGTACCCACATCGTCAATGGCGACAATGTCTCCAGGCAGCAGATCCACCTCGTCGCCGTCTGCCAGGGAGCGGACCGTGAGGCGGCCTTCGAACAGCGCAACCGTGGCTTTGTCCTCAGCCACCACAATATTGAACGTGGTGCCCTTCACGACGGATACCAGCGTCGGCGTATGCACCTCGAAACGTTCGTACGTGTTCGGCTGCACATCGAACAAAGCCGAGCCGAAGAGCTGGCGCACGGACTGCAGGATTCCCGTGGGTGTTTCCTGCGACGCGGCGAACTGCAGCGTGGAATTCGGCGCCACATCGACGCGCACGCCGCCGGCAATCACCTGGGCACTGTCGTTCGGTCCTGCCTTGACGTCGGCAGGCAGCACGTACCGGTCGCCATCTCTGGCAACGCTCACCTCGAGGCGGCCTGCTATGCGGGAGTACACGCTCGGGCTACCCTGCACAGAGACGATCTCGAGCCACTCCTGCCGCTCCTCCGCATGCACCGGGAAAATCCAGAACGCGATCACAAATATCCAACCAACTTGGTTAAGTGGAATCCTGTTTTGTCGTGACATGTTGATTCCTAAGGAATTTTTCACACGACTATCCTGACAGGCGAGCTTCCCCAGCATGTGACACGGCTCACACTTTCATGACAAATCTACAATTTCATTAACAATCTGTGCTGACTCTCACCCCGATCCGGCGCTTCTTTGGCGACCATCAAACGCTGCGATGACACGGATTTTGAGAATGCGCAGGACCGCGCTTTGCGCTCTGCTACTTATCTGCTGTCAGGCAAACGGTGCCATCCTCGGCGGCGTGCACTTTGCGGGCGGAACCCCATTCGACCCCGAGACGCTGCTCAGCACCTACGCCGACATGCTCGGCCGCGACTTCGATCGTGGGGCTGCCGCTCGCCTCAAAACCCGCCTCGAAGATCTTTATCAGGAGCATGCCTACGCCCTGCCCCGTATCGAGGTGCGGCCGCTGTCAGCCGAAGAGCACATTGCCCGCGTGCACATCTGGGCGCCGCAAATCGTCGACGTGCGCATCAGCGGGCGCAAGCACCTCAAAACCAGGGACAATCTCAAGCGCGTGCTCGCGCTGAAAGAGCTTTATCCAGTCGGTCATCGGGCATTCGATGAGGCGCTGGCGAACATTGCGGCGACGACCGGGCTGACGTTGAGCGGCGCGCTGCTCGTCGACCAGGAACACGACAACGCGTATGTGGCGCGCGTGCGCGTGCGGCCCCGGGCGTGGGATGCGGAATTCAACGTCGACAACAACGGCCTCGAACGCTTTGGCTACGAGGTTTACGAGGCAAAAGCCGCGGCATATCAGGGACGCTTTGCCGTGCGCGGCACCTGGCGCAGCGCCGCGGACAGCGACGACTACCGCTACGTCGCCGCCAGCGGGGTCGCAGAATTCGGCCGTTCGCAGATTGCGCTGCGCACCGCGCAGTCCCGCTCCGCGATGACAACGCGCAACTACACCTACCAGCGTGACAGCCTTGGCGCGCGCTTGACGCACAAGCTCATCGACCACCGCAAGCGTCTCTTGCGCGCCCTCATTGGCGTCGAGCAGTACGACATCGAGCGTCGCTTCGATCTGAACGGCGAGCTCAACGAAGCGATCAGGGTGCTCGAAGCCGGTTTTCAGCTGGCTTTCGCCACGCCGCATCAGGTGCATCGTTTCGATCTGCGCGCCCGCAGCGGTCTCGATAGCTGGGGCGCCGCCACGGATCTGGACACGACGGAGCTCGATTTCAAGGCGCTGCACCTGCGCTATCGGACCACGCGTGATATAGGCCGCGCGAATGAGCTGAAGGCGGAGCTGAAAGGTCAGATCTCGTCGCAGATACTGCCCGCCCCCGAGCGCTTCACGTATGGCGGAGAAGCCATGGGTGGCGCTTTCGAGCCTGGCAGCCTCTCGGGTGATTCCGGACTGAGCGGGCGCCTTGCGTTCCACCGCAATCTGCCCACCCGTCGGCGCATCGACAGCGAAGTTTACGTATACACGGACTACGGCAAAGTCTGGCGTCAGCCCGAGCGGGTGGGCGTCAGTTCCGCGTCAGCCGGTATCGGAGTGGAATTCAACGTCAGCCGCGCCACCCTGCGCCTGGAATACAGCCATGCGCTGAGCTCACCGGACAACGTGCCGGAGGCGGAAGACTCGCGCCTGCTCTTTACGCTGCAGTCGCGTCTTTGATTTACTGGCTCTTCTGGATCATATAGTCGACCACCTCGGCAAGCTGCTCGTCCGTGCAATCCGAGCACAGACCGCGCGCCGGCATCTGCGGCAAGATGCCCTCAATGGTCGTCTGCAACAGCAGCTCCGGGCCTTTAGCAATGCGCGGCGCCCACGCCTCCACGTCACCAAGCGCCGGCGCACCTGCGATACCGGCACCGTGACAGGAAACGCAGTAGAGGTTGTAGGTGCGCTCACCCGGATGGGCTTCAACCGCGGCGGCTGAGCCCGCGGCATCGGGTGCGCCTGATTCTGAGCAGGCTGCAAGCGCAAAGCTCACGCAGACTACGCCAAAGACTTTTTCTATCTTCACTTCTACTCCATATTCAAATGAAAGCTGTCCGCATCCTCGGCCACGGGAAACGCCGTACGCAGCGCATCCAGTCGTGCCGGGTCCAGAGTCTGCATGACGAGCGCGGCGTCGTCGAAACGCTCGACGAGCACCTCGCCGTCGGGGGCATAAGCCGCCGTGCCGCCACCGTACTCGACGCCGTTACCGTCCGTGCCGAGGATGTTCACTGCGGCAACGTAGGCCTGATTTTCGATGGCACGTGCCCGCAGCAGGATGTTCCAGGCTGACAGACGTGCCGCCGGCCAGTTGGCGACGCACAGGAGGATGTCGTAATCCCCCCGATTGCGGAACCACACAGGGAACCTCAGATCATAACAAACCATCGGACACAGACGCCAGCCGCAAATGTCGAACAAAACTTTCGCACCGCCGGCGCTGTAGTGTTCATGTTCACCCGCCATCCTGAAGAGGTGACGCTTGTCGTAAGTACCCAGGCCACCGTCGGGTTGCGCCCAGATGAAACGGTTGTAGTAGCGGCCATCCTCCTCGATGACCAGGCTGCCGCAGACCACCGCATCGAGCTTCCGGGCCTGATCACCCATCCAGGCTACCGTTGGACCGTCCATCTTCTCGGCAACCTCGGCGCTCGCCATCGTGAATCCGGTGCTGAACATCTCCGGCAGCACAACCAGGTTGGCGTCAGCCGGCACCCGGGCGAGCCAGTCATCGAACATGTCCCGGTTGGCCGCGGGGTCGTGCCAGTGCGTAGCGGTCTGGATCAGGGCAACGGTCAGAGGCTGCACAGCACCTCCGCAGCCCGGCTGAGGGTGGCGTCGTCCTTGGCAAAACAGAAGCGCAGCACGGGCGCCTCGAGCGCGTCCGGATCCTGGTAGAAAACCGATATCGGAATCGAAGCCACCTTGAGCTCCCGCGTCCAGTCCGCCGCGAGGGCAACGTCGGCGGCATTGCTGATCTCGCCGTAGTTCAGGAGCTGAAAGTACGTCCCCGCTGAGGGCGTAAAGCTGAAGCTGGACTCGCGCAGGAGATCGCAGAAGAGATCGCGCTTACTCTGATAGAACGCCGGCAGCTCCAGATGATGCTCGGGATGGTTCTGCAGAAAATCCGCAAGTGCGTGCTGCATGGGCGTGTTGACGGTGAAATTCACGAACTGATGGATCTTGCGGAACTCCAGGCTGAGCTCACGCGGCGCGACGCAGTAGCCCACTTTCCAGCCCGTGACGTGATAGGTTTTGCCGAACGAGGAGATGACGAAGCTGCGCGCCCAGAGGTCGGGATACCGACACAGGCTCACATGCTCAACCTCGTCGAAGACGATGTGCTCGTAGACCTCGTCGGCCACCAGGTAAATGTCCCGCTCGGCGATGATGGCGCGGAGCGCTTCGATGTCGTGCTCGCGCCAGACGCTGCCAGTCGGATTGTGTGGCGTGTTGATGATGATCAGACGCGTCCGCTCGGTGACCGCGTCCGCAACCTCGTCCCAGTCCACCGCAAACTGCGGTCCGCGCAGCGGCACGTGGACCGTATGACCACCCTGCAGCCGCACAACAGGCTCGTAGCTGTCGTAGGCCGGATCGAAGACGATGACTTCATCCCCGGGCCTGACCACCGCCGCTATGGCGCAGAAGAGCGCTTCGGTGGCGCCGGCGGTCACGGTGATCTCCGCATCGGCATCGGCGGCAAGCCCGTAGAGCGAGGCGACTTTCCCGGCGATGGCCTCGCGCAGCTCCGGTACGCCGGCCATCGGCGGGTACTGATTGAAACCGGCTGAGACGTAGTGACGCACGCGCTCTTTCAGGTCCTCGGGACCGTCGAAGTCGGGATAGCCCTGCGAGAGATTAATGGCGTCGTGCTCCGCCGCCATGGCGCTCATGACCGTGAAGATGGTGGTGCCGACGTCGGGCAGCTTGCTGTCGAAAGGGGGCGTCAAGCCAATCTCTCGCTGGTAAAAAAAGAAGGCGCATACTGGCACAACGGCACCCACAACTAAATATCAAAATATTTTTATATAGGTTGTAATCCCGCGCCGCGCTGCTAGCATAACGCTCCTTCGAATCAGTCCAGCCGTCGTGCAAACTGCAAGCTCAACCCAGACACCATCTCTGACCGCACCGGGTGGCGCCGACGTGGTGCAAATCGCCAAAGCCGTTGGCGATCCGCTGCGCGCGAACATTCTCCGCGTGCTGGCGCAGGACTCGTTTGCCGTGCAGGAGCTGGGCGACGTCTTTACGATGTCGCAACCGGCCATCAGCCACCATCTCAAAATTCTTGCCGCCGCCGGCCTCGTCACCAAGCGCCGCGAGGGCACCACCATTTTTTACCAGCGCGCCTTTTTTCAGCACGCGGGGCGAGCGGACGGTTCGTGGGTGGCAGGACTCTTCTCGGCGCTCGATGAGGACCGGCCGGGCGCGGACCTGCAACGTGAGATCATCAAAGTCCACAAGGCGCGCCAGCAGCGCTCACACGACTTCTTCGCCACCCAGGCCGACGCACTGGCACAGCAGACCGCTCTCATTTGCGACCCCAGCGTTTATGCGGCAACGGTGATGAGCTGCCTGACCGGGGAATCGAATCCACACCGCGGCGCGGCGCTGGAGGTAGGTCCGGGCAGCGGTACGCTGCTCGCGGAGCTGGCCAGGCTGTATCACGAGGTTGTGGGCGTCGACATGGCGGGCCAGATGCTGGACCGCGCCCGGCTTGCGATCGAGGCTCACGGCAACGTCCGTCTCGTCGAGCGCGACTTCAACGAGCTGCCGGCGGTGCGCAAGTACGATGCGGTGGTTGCGGCCATGGTGTTGCATCACATGCCGTCTCCCAGCGCGTTTTTTCGCCAGGCTTCCAGAGTGCTGAAAGATGGCGGACGCTTGATCGTTGCGGAGCTCTGCGATCACAGCTTCGACTGGGTGAAATCGCTCTGCGGCGACGTGTGGCTGGGCTTTGCGCCCGATCAGCTCAGCCGCTGGGCTGCAGAGGCGGGTTTTACCGCCACCCACCAGCAGTTTCTCGCGCAACGCAACGGCTTCCGCGTCCAGGTTGCCGCGTTTGCGCTCAATCTCAAACACGACAGAACAGGAAACCCTCATGTCTGACTACAAAGTTGCCGATATCTCTCTGGCAGACTTCGGCCGCAAAGAAATCTCCCTCGCCGAGGCGGAAATGCCGGCGCTGATGGCACTGCGCCGCAAGTACCTCGACGAGCAGCCCCTCAAAGGTGCAAAAATCATCGGCTGCATCCACATGACGGTGCAGACCGCGGTGCTGATCGAAACCCTCGCGGCGCTCGGCGCTGAGGTGCGCTGGTCTTCCTGCAACATCTTCTCGACGCAGGATCACGCTGCGGCGGCCATGGCAGCCAACGGAATTCCCGTGTACGCCTGGAAGGGTGAGACGGAAGAGGAGTACGAGTGGTGCATCGAGCAGACCATCCTGAAAGACGGTGAGCCGTGGGATGCCAACATGCTGCTCGATGACGGCGGTGACCTGACTCAGATCATTCACGACAAGTACCACTCGATGCTGGATCGGATCCACGGCATCAGCGAGGAGACCACCACCGGGGTGCATCGCCTCCTGGAGATGATGCGTGAAGGCACGCTCAAAGTGCCGGCCATCAACGTCAACGACGCCGTCACCAAATCTAAAAACGACAACCGCTACGGCTGCCGCCACAGCTTGAACGATGCCGTCAAGCGCGCCACCGACATGCTGATGGCCGGCAAGCGCGCGCTGGTCATCGGCTACGGCGACGTCGGCAAAGGTTCCGCCCAGAGCCTGAGGCAGGAAGGCATGATCGTGCGCGTCTCCGAGATTGATCCCATCTGCGCCATGCAGGCCTGCATGGACGGCTACGAGGTCATCTCACCCTATGTCGACGGCAACAACACCGGTCGGGTCGAGGACATTGACCTTCGCCTCCTCAAGGACACGGACCTCGTCGTCACCTGCACGGGCAACGCCGACGTGTGCGACGCCGCGATGCTGCAGACGCTCAAATCCGGCGCCGTCGTCTGCAACATCGGCCACTTCGACAACGAGATCGACACGGCCTACATGCGTGAAAACTGGCGCTGGGAAGACGTCAAAGATCAGGTGCACCAGATTTTTCGCTCAGACGACTCGAGCGATTATCTGATCCTCCTGTCCGAAGGCAGGCTGGTCAATCTCGGCAACGCCATGGGGCATCCGTCGCGGGTCATGGATGGCTCTTTCGCCAACCAGGTACTGGCACAGATGCACCTGTACGAGCAGGCCTGGGCAGACCAGCCGGACAACCAGCGTTCCCCGGTGACAGTCGACGTCCTGCCGAAAAAGCTCGACGAGGAAGTGGCTCAGCTCATGGTCGAGGGCTTCGGCGGTGTCGTGACCCGTTTGACCAAAGACCAGGCCGACTACATCGGCGTCACCCAGGAAGGTCCGTTCAAACCCGAGGCATACAAGTACTGAAACCGCTTGTCAGCGGGGACGTTTTGCGTCCCCGCGCGTCCTCATATAAGGTGCGCGCCTCTTAAACCATACGTGGTGTCATGCAGTCACTGCAGAAAGTCATCGAGATCCTCGATCTCGAGGAAATCGAAAAGAATCACTACCGCGCCACCAGCCCCAATGAGGGCTGGCAGCGGGTCTATGGCGGACAGGTCATCGGCCAGGCGCTGGTAGCGGCTTCCCGGACGGTCGAAGAGGCGCGCCACGCCCACAGTCTGCACGGTTACTTTCTGCGCGCGGGCGATACCAGCGTACCGATCCTGTACAAGGTCGACCGCCTGCGCGACGGCGCGAGCTTTACAACCCGCCGCGTTGACGCCATCCAGAAGGGCCGCACCATCTTCAGCATGCTGATCTCTTTCCAGGTGCTCGAGGAGGGGTTGATGCATCAGTTCCCCATGCCGGAGGCGCCCGATCCCGACACGCTCATGGACGAGGACGAGCTGCGCCGGGAGCAGTCGAAAGAATGGCCGGAAGAGCTGCGCGACTCATACAGCACATCGTCCGCCATCCAGGTCCGCCAGGTGGACCCGATGGACATGCTGAATCCCGAGCCCAGCGCACCGGAGCAGCTCTGCTGGATGAAAACCCGTGAGGAGCTGCCGGACGATCCGCGTCTGCATCAGTGCGTGCTGGCGTATCTGTCCGACTGGTCGCTCCTCGACACGGCAACCCGCCCCCATGCCATCAGCTTCCTGCAGGACAACGTGCAGGTTGCGAGCCTCGACCACGCCATGTGGTTTCACCGCCCGTTCCGCGCGGACGAATGGCTGCTGTATGTACAGGACAGCCCCGCCTCGAGCGGTGCACGGGGCTACAACCGCGGTCTCATCTACAACCGGGCGGGCGAGCTGGTGGCGTCAGCCACCCAGGAAGGCCTGATGCGCCTGCACGATTCCTGAGCCCTCCTCGGCTGACATAACCAGGACAACCCCAGCTGGCGCAGAAACGCGTTCGGAGCGATAATATGCGGTTTGTGCGCGGCCGAATATCGGCACGCGTTCTTGCAACCAGGCCACTCGAGAATAACTCCAACAGAGGGCCGAGGGACTTAAGGCATATCCCAAATGGCTGACATCGAACAAATGGCGGCGTCCGTTGCGTCGCTGCAAAGCAACTTCGAAGAGCACCGCTATATCTGCAGCGATCAGATTGCGACGGCGGTGTATCTTGCCTACCACCTGCGCAAGCCCATTCTCATCGAAGGCCCGCCCGGCGTCGGTAAAACCGAGCTTGCTAAGACCACGTCCGAGATGTTCGAGCTGCCGCTCATCCGTCTGCAGTGCTACGAAGGTCTGGACGAAGCCAAGGCCATCTACGAGTGGAAGTACGGCAAACAGCTGCTCTACACGCAGGTGCTGAAAGAGGCCCTGGACGAGGTGCTCGCCGGCGCCAAAGGCTTTGCACAGTCCGTGAACCGGCTGCACGAATTCGGCGACATTTTCTTTTCTGAGGAATTCCTCGAACCGCGACCGCTCTTGAAAGCGCTCCGGGAAGAAGACGGCTGCGTGCTGCTGATCGACGAGGTCGACAAGTCCGACCACGAGTTTGAGTCGCTGTTGCTGGAGATTCTCTCCGACTATCAGGTGTCCATTCCGGAAATCGGCACGGTCAAGGCCAACCGGGAACCGCCCATGGTCTTCCTGACCTCAAACAACACCCGGGAAATCTCCGACGCTTTGAAGCGCCGCTGCCTGCACCTCTACATTCCGTTTCCGGACGTGGATCTCGAGCAGCGCATCATCCACGCGCGCGTGCCCGAGGTGCCGGAAGAGCTGCGTCGTCAGCTGGTGGCGTTCATCCACGAACTCAGGGATCTCGATCTCAAGAAGGTGCCCGCCATCTCCGAGACCATCGACTGGGCGCGCACGCTCCTGCTCCTGCATACGGAGTCCCTCGACGCGGATCTCGTCAGGGACACCCTCAACGTGATCCTCAAGTTCCAGGAAGACATCGAGAACGTCGACTCGGAGCTGAACGCGCTGGCAGCGAAGATCAAATAAGCCATGGACCGCACCCTCACCAACTTCATCCGCTCGCTGCGCATGGCCGACGTGAGGATTTCGACCGCGGAAACGCTGGACGCCATGAACACCGTGGAGCTGGTCGGCTACAAAGACCGCGAGTTCCTGCGCGACAGCCTCGCGATGGTGCTGCCGAAAACCGCTGACGAGAAAGAAACTTTCTACAACTGCTTCGATGAATTTTTTGCCTTCGAGGACGTGAGCGGAGAGCGCGGCGAGCAGTCCGACGCCGCAGGTGAGGGCGAAGAGCAGGGCGAGGAGCAGATGGGTGAGGGCGGAGAAGGCGGCGGGTCCGGCGGTGAACGTCAGCCCGGCCAGCCCGCCGGCGGCAAGAAAAAGAAAAGCAAAAAGAAGAAACCGAACAACAACCTCTTCGAGGAAGAAGAGGAAGAGGATCTTGGTCCGGGTGCGATGACCGAGGCGACAAGCGAGCTCGGCGAGCTCCTCATGGGAGACTCCAAAGTAGAGCTCACGATGCGCATGGCCGCGGCCGGTGAGGCGATCAACGTACGCGAAATTCAGATCTTCACGCAGAAAGGCCTCTACACACGCCGCATCATGGACGAGATGGGTCTGGCCGATCTCAACCGTGAGATCAGCGATCTGCGCGAATCACCCGCCGTGCCGGCGCGACGCCTCGGCCAGGAGCTGAAGCGCCGCCGTGACTGGC
>JAAUXY010122840.1_pt1 | contig 34323 bp, 24 predicted proteins | sample 7278121 | NCBI WGS metagenome assembly JAAUXY01 (sample SAMN14350117, study PRJNA611818) | marine sediment metagenome | isolation source: surface marine sediment (1.8m) | place: French Polynesia: Moorea | collected 2018-08
CCAACCGTTTCTGATCGGCTTCCAGGAGCAGGAACAGGACGGCATACCGACAGAGGTCCCGGTCGTGCACGTCGACATGGACCATCCGGCCATAAGCCAGGACGAGGGCATACCTGTGTTCCTGCCGCAGGGCGGCGAGAGCCCGTTTCTCGAGCGCATCAACCCGGTGTTGCATGCGATCAACGAGGGCCATACGGCGAGCCGATCGCTGTCGCAGGTCCTCGAAGGCCTCGAATTGCTCGAATCGCTCGAGCTCAACGTCGAGTTCAAAGACGGTTCGAAACAGACACTGACGGGTCTCTTTATCATCAACGAGGACCGATTCCGCGCGCTGACCCCGGAGGCGCTGGACACGCTGCATCAGGGCAGGCACCTGCAGAGCATCTTCATGGTGCTGGCCTCGCTGCCGGTCGTCGAAACCCTGATCGAAAAAAAGAACCGCTTGCTGACCGCGGACTGATGACGGCCATCGGCGCGCCAATTCGTGAACACAAGGGGCCCGTCCCCGACGATTTGTTCGCCCACGTATCCGAGCTGGACGAACCCTGTGTCTTCCGCGGTGCCGTGGCAGAGTGGCCGCTGGTGCAGAACAGCCATTCGTCGATTCAGGACATCTGCAGTTACCTGCTCGGCTTCTATGACGACAAGCCGGTCACGACATTCTCGACCGATGAGCCGATCGGCGGCAGGATCTTCTACACGGACGAACTCGAGCGCGTCAATTTCAACCAGTCCAAGCGGCAACTCGACGCCGTGCTCGAAGAGCTCGCGGAATTGGCAACTCAGGACGAAGCACCGACGCTGTATGTCGGCTCTACGTCGATCGATCACTACCTGCCGGGTTTGAGCGAACGAAACAGCCTGCCTCACGGCGATCTGCAGGCGACGGTGCGAATCTGGATCGGCAACCAGACGACAGTGGCCGCTCACTACGACGCGATGGAAAACATTGCCTGTGTTTGTGCAGGGCAGCGTCGTTTTACGCTGTTCCCGCCGGAGCAAATCCACAACCTTTATGTAGGCCCCATCGACTTCACGCCGGCCGGTCAGTCGATCAGCCTCGTCGACCTCGACAATCCGGACCTCGAGCGATTCCCGAAATTCTCAGAAGCCCAGAAGCACGCGATGACCGTGGTCATGGAGCCGGGCGACGCGATCTACATTCCCGCGATGTGGTGGCACCACGTGCAGGGACTCGACCGATTCAATATCCTGATCAATCACTGGTGGCAGGCGGTACCGCAGCACATGGGACCGCCGCTAGACGCGCTGCTGCACGCATTGATGAACATCCGCGACCTGCCCGAGCCGCAGCGGCAGGCCTGGCGGGTGTTCTTCGATCACTACGTGTTCGGCGACAAGGACGAGGCGGCTGCCCACATCCCGGAAAAGCGCAGAGGCGTGCTCGGCGACATCAGTGATGACCTGGCCCGGCAGCTCCGGGCATCGTTGCGTAACAAGCTCAACCGGTAAGACCTTATGAGTGAAATAAACAGAGTAAGAATCATTGGCGGTGGCACGGCCGGCTGGATGGCGGCCGCGGCATTGTCGAAGGCCATGGGTAGCGTGCTCGACATCGAGCTGATCGAGTCCGACGAAATCGGCACGGTCGGGGTCGGCGAGGCGACGATCCCGCCGATTCGAAATCTGCACCTGTTGCTCGAGCTCGAGGAAGCCGACTTCATGAAGGCCGTCAACGGGACCTACAAGCTCGGCATCGAGTTTCTGAACTGGGGGCACTTGGGCGAGCGCTATTTCCACCCGTTCGCCGGTTTCGGCACCGACATGTGGGCCGCGCAGTTCCACCACTACTGGGTCAAGGCGCGTCGGCAGGGCGAGCAGGCGCAGCTCGATGAGTTCAGCTACGAGGCGTCTCTCGGGCGGGCCGGCAAGTTCGGCCAGACCGGCGAGCACAAGGCAGCCTACGCCTATCACTTCGATGCCGGCCTGTACGCGAAGCTGCTGCGCGGCATCAGCGAAGGCGAGGGCGTTACGCGGACGGAAGGCAAGGTCGTCGACGTTGCGCGTAACCCCGAGAATGGCTTCATCGAGTCCGTGACGCTCGAGTCCGGCACGATCGTCGAGGGTGATTTCTTCATCGATTGCTCGGGTTTCCGCGGGTTGTTGATCGAGCAGACACTCGAGACCGGCTGGGAGGACTGGGGGCAGTGGCTCAAGAGCAACCGGGCGCTGGCCGTGCAGACCGAGACGACGTCACCGCCGACGCCGTATACGCGTGCGACGGCGAGGACCTGCGGCTGGCAGTGGCGTATCCCGCTGCAGTCGCGCGTCGGTAACGGCCTCGTGTACTCGAGTGACTACCTGTCGGACGACGAGGCGCGGCAGACGCTGCTGAACAATCTCGACGGCAAGCCGCTGACCGAGCCACGACCGATTCGTTTCAAGACGGGTCGACGGCTGAAACAGTGGAACGGCAATTGCCTCGCGCTCGGCCTGTCCAGCGGCTTCCTGGAGCCGCTGGAATCGACGAGCATTCACCTGATCCAGAACAGCATCATTCGCTTCATCAAGCTGTTCCCGTCGGCCGGCATCAACCCGGTCGAAATCGAGCAATTTAACCGTGACGTCAAGCAGGAGATCGAGTACATTCGCGACTTCATCATCCTGCACTACCACGTCACCGAGAGGACCGACACGCCCTACTGGAAGGCCTGCCGCGACATGGACGTACCCGAATCCTTAAAACACAAGATTCGGCTGTTCAAGGAGACGGGCAAAATATTCCGCGAGAATAACGAGCTCTTCTCAGAGCCGTCATGGATCGCGGTCATGGTCGGGCAGGGGCTGCTCCCGGAGGCTTATCACCCGTTCGTCGACAACATGAGCGAGCAGGACTTCAAGAACCTGTTCGCGAGAGTGAGAACCGGCATCTCCGGTCTTGTCGCGCAACAACCTTCACACCTGGATTTCATCAACACGCACTGCAAGGCCAACGCCGCCTGAGAGGCACAGCTTCCGGCAGTCAAGGCGCCACACGTATCCGTTGGCGCTCACCCAATACGCCTGTGAGTCTGATATGAAACAGAATACGTTGAAGATCGAAGTAGCACCCGAAACGGAAACAGACCTGGTCTGGGCCATCAACGTCGGAGGGCCGGCCTACGTCGGCATGGACGGCACCGCCTTCGAGGCCGAGGAATTCGTCGAGGGCGGCGAGATTGGCACGATGCACGAGGTCAAGGGCTCGCAGGACCCCGAGCTGTACCGGACCTATCGCGAGGGTGACATTCGCATATCGCGGCCGCTGGCCAACGACGTCTATGACGTGACGTTCCACTTCGCGGAGCCGCATGACCTGCACGGCGGTGTGCGACTCTTCGACGCGATCGTCCAGGGCGAACACCGCATCCACTGGCTCGACATTACGAAGTCGCGCGACGGGAAGATCCACTCCGCGCTGACGATCACCGTGCCAAACGTCGAGGTCACGAACGGCAGGCTGGAGATTGCCTTCGAGGCACGTTCGTTGCAGCCGGTCTTAAGCGCACTCGAAGTCCGGCACAAGAACCGGCCGTCACCGGAATGGAAGATGGTCTGGAACGACGAGTTCGACTACGAGGGCCCGCCGGATCCCGAGAAGTGGGAGCCCGATGTCTGGGCGCCGCGCAAGGTCAACGACGAGGACCAGGCCTACACGGCGCGGGAGAAGAATCTGCGTGTCGAGGACGGGCATCTCGTCATCGAGGCGCACCGGGAAGACTACGAGGGTGCGCACTACACGTCCGGTCGCGTGCATTCGATGAAGAAAGGCGACTTTCTCTACGGCCGATTCGAGATTCGCGCGAAGCTGCCGCGCGGACAGGGCAGCTGGGCCGCGATCTGGATGCTGCCGAGCGACCCGTTCTTCTATGCGACGACCTGCAAGGAAGGCGATGAGTGGCAGGGCAGCGAGACCTGCGACGCGTGGCCGAAGTCCGGCGAGATCGACATCATGGAACACGTCGGCTACGAGATGGGTCATGTGCACGGCACCGTGCACAACGAGGCCTACTACTGGCTGAAGTGGGAACAGCGCAAGGGCCGAGTCCTGCTTGAGGACGTCGACAAGAACTACCACGTGTACGCGATGGAGTGGTCACCGGAACGCATCGACATCTTCGTCGACGACAAGCATTACTTCACCTACATGAATGAGGGCAACGGCTGGGAGTCGTGGCCCTACGACAAGCCCTTCCACCTGATCATGAACGTCGCCGTCGGCGGCGCGTGGGGTCGCGCCGGCGGCCCGATCGACGACAGTATCTTCCCGCAGAAGATGCTCATCGACTACGTCCGGGTTTACGAGAAGGTCGGCGACTGACCGACCCTCAGCCAAACGGTCCTCAATCCGCTCACCTCGGCCGCACCAGGAACCAGCTCAGCACGACCAGCGCGCCAAACGCCGTGTACGCGACAGCGAAAACCCACATCGGCGCGTCGTAGTACAGCAGCGACTGCAGCCAGTGCGCGATAAACGCGCCTTCATAGGTTGCGTCGCCGGCTTTCGCGCGCAGCGCCATTTCCCAGATCGTCAGCGGACATAGTCGCCCCAGCCACGCCTGCAGTACAACGACGCCGATAGCGACGAGATGCAGGATCCGAAACCATCGATTGCGCACCCAACTCCAGTTCAGCCAGCCGCCTAAGAGAATCGCGACGAGTCCGAGCACGACGAACAGGACGAACGTGACGTGGATGACCAAAATCAGGTCAGCGGCGATGCGGTACCACACGTGTCAACCTCCGGGCGTAAGATCTGACCTCGCCGGACCATCACCGGCGTCGGTTAGTCTCGGTATAGTACGCTGTCAATGACAAGTGTTTCCGTTTCGCGCGCTGGCCCGCTGACGATCAACCGCGGCTGGGCAATGTCCGCTCGTTCCCCTATGCTCTGGCGACACTGTATTCAGGGTGCTGAAGATCATGAGTGCGACGTCGGGTAAGGTCGGGGTGCTCGGGTTGGGCTTCGACGCCAATTCGAGCTTCAAGCGAGGACCCGCCGAAGCGCCGCCGACGATTCGCAAGGCGCTGTCGTCAGAGTCGGCCAATGCCTACAGCGAAACCGGCTTCAAGGTCTGGCCCAGTGACCAGGTCGTCGATCACGGTGACCTGGATATTCCTGACGAGACGGCGACGCGAGCCCCGATCGACGCGATCGAGAAGGGCGTCGCGAACGCACTGCAGAAGACCGACCGGCTCGTCCTGCTGGGTGGCGACCATGCCGTCACCTACCCGATCATCAGGGCCGTCGCTGCCGCCCACGGGCCGATCAGCCTGCTGCACTTCGATGCCCATCCGGACATCTACCCGGAGTTCGAACAGAATCCCTTCTCTCACGCGAGCCCGATGGCGCGTATCGTCGAGGAGGGTCTCGTCGATCGGCTGGTGCAGGTCGGGATTCGAAGCTACGGACCCGAACAGGCCGCGATGCTCAAGCAGCACAATGTCGACGTGCATCCGCCCTGGTCGCACGGCCCCGGCCCGGCGCTCCGCTTTGATTCGCCGCTATACATCTCATTCGATGTCGACGGGCTGGACCCGGCATTCGCGCCCGGGGTCTCACATCCGGAGCCCGGGGGTTTAAGTGTTCGCCAGGTACTCGACGTCATTGCCAATACCAAGGCGCCCCGCGTAGTCGGTGCGGACGTCGTCGAAGTGAACCCGCTTGTCGATCCGACGGGAATCACCAGCGTCGTCGCGGCAAAGCTGGTTCGGGAGCTGCTGGGCAGGCTCCTGAGCGAATCTCGCTAAGCGGCCTCTCTTCCGATTGCTGTCTGTCCCGGCGTCCGCCCGGACGGTGGGTTCGCTACGCGCAACGCGCTGCGTCTTTTACTTATGGTTCGCTGCCGGTTGAAGCAATAAATTGCTTGGAACTTCGCTTACGAAGACTGAGATCCGACAAACCGCATGCCGATAAGAATCAACAAGGGGCTGGATATACCGATATCCGGGCCGCCCCAGCAGACTATTTCCGACGGCAACGAGATCATCACAGTGGCGCTGCTGGGGCCCGACTATGTTGACCTGAAGCCGGGAATGCGGGTTCGTGAAGGCGAGCAGGTCAGTCTCGGGCAGCCCCTCTTCTTCGATAAGCAAAATCCCGGTGTGGAATTCACATCGCCCGGCAGTGGCAAGGTCATCGCGATTAACCGTGGCCAGCGTCGGGTGCTGCAGTCCGTCGTCATCATGTTGGAGGGCGACGCCGAAGAACGCTTTGACGCCGTCAGCGCTGATACGCTTGCGACGCTGAGCAGCCAGCAGGTCCGCGATATGCTGATCGCGTCCGGTTTCTGGACAGCATTCCGCACGCGTCCGTACAGCAAGATTCCCGCGCCGGATGCCGAGCCCGAGGCGATCTTTGTCACGGCGATCGACACGAACCCGCTAGCCGCGGACCCTGCCGTCGTCATAGAAGATGCCGGCGACTCGTTTGCTCACGGCCTCGCGGTGCTGGCCGCCCTGACGGATAAGCCTGTCTATGTCTGCACGGCGCCGAACTCCGGTATCCCGTGTCCTGAGAGCGAGACATTCCGGCACGCCGAGTTCGACGGGCCGCACCCGGCGGGTCTCGTCGGTACGCACATTCATATGCTCGAGCCGGTCTGCAAGAACAAGGTTGTCTGGCACCTGGGCTACCAGGACGTCATCGCATTCGGCCGACTGTTTACAACCGGTCGCATCCCGACCGAGCGTATCGTCGCACTGGGCGGCCCGCAGATGCGAAACCCGCGGCTCGTACGCACGCGGCTGGGGGCCAGCACCGTCGACCTGCTAAAAGACGAGATCGACGGTGAAAAGCTCCGGATCGTCTCAGGGTCGCCGCTGTCCGGCAGCCGCGGCTCCGGTTGGGGCGCATGGTTGGGCCGCTACCACAACCAGGTCTGCGCACTGCAGGAGGAAAGTCCGAGGGAGTTTCTTGCGTGGATGCGGCCCGGGAGAAAGAAATTCTCGTTCACGCGCGCCTATGCCGGCCACGTCCTGAACCGGGGCAAGTTTTCGTTGACGAGCTCACAGAACGGCAGCGCGAGAGCGATGGTGTCAACCGGTGGTTTCGAGCGCGTCATGCCACTCGACATCCTGCCGACGCCCCTGCTGAAGGCTTTGGTCGTCGGCGATACGGATATGGCACAGGCGCTGGGCTGCCTTGAACTCGACGAGGAAGACCTCGGCCTGTGCTCCTTCGTCTGCAACGGCAAATACGAATACGGCCAGCACCTGCGTCGTAATCTCCACGAAATAGAGGTGAACGGCTGATGAAGGGATTACGCGGCGTACTCGATCGCATGGAGCCCCTGTTCATGCAGGGCGGGCGCTACGAGCGTTTTCACGCGCTGTACGAGATGGTCGACACGCTGTTCTATTCGCCGCCCGATGTGACGCGTCACGCGCCGCACGTCCGCGATGCGATCGACCTGAAACGCGTCATGATCACGGTCGTGTTTGCCGTCATGCCGGCACTGATGGTCGGCATGTGGAACACCGGCTACCAGGGCAATATGGCGCTGGCATCGATGGGGCTGGAAGACATCGGTGGCTGGCGTGCAACGGCGCTGGCGCTGCTGGGGGCAGGCTACGACCCGAACAGTCTCTACGACTGCATCATGCAGGGATTCGTCTTCTTCATTCCCATCTACGTTGTCACGATGGCGGCCGGCGGCTTCTGGGAGGTCCTCTTCGCAGCCGTCAGAAACCACGAGGTCAACGAAGGCTTCTTCGTGACGTCGATGCTGTACGCGCTGATCCTGCCGGCCAACATTCCACTGTGGCAGGTGGCCGTCGGCATCAGCTTTGGCGTCGTCGTCGGTAAGGAGGTCTTCGGCGGCACGGGCAAAAACTTCCTGAACCCGGCGCTCGTCGGGCGTGCGTTCCTGTATTTCGCCTATCCGGCGCAGATCTCCGGCGACGCCGTCTGGACCACCGTCGATGGCTACAGCGGAGCGACGGCGCTCGGCATCAGCGCAATCGACGGCATGGCGGGCATCGCCGACAGTGGCATCACGTGGATGCAGGCATTCATCGGGCAGGTTCCCGGCTCAATCGGCGAGACATCGACGATCGCGTGCCTGCTGGGCGGGGCCATGCTGATCTACACCGGCATCGCGTCGTGGCGCATCATCGTCGCGGTTTTTCTCGGGCTGATCATCCCGTCGCTGATCTTCAGCGGCGTCGTCAGCGAAAACCCGATGATGTCCATGCCCTGGTACTGGCACATCGCGCTGGGCGGCTTCGCCTTCGGCGCCGTTTTCATGGCGACAGACCCGGTCAGCGCGGCACAGACGGACACGGGCAAGTGGATATTCGGTCTGCTGATCGGCTTTTTGACGTGGCTGATTCGCGTCATCAACCCGGCATTTCCGGAGGGCATCATGCTGGCGATCCTGCTCGCGAACGTGTTCGCGCCCGTGATCGACCACTTCGTCGTACAGGCCAACATCAAGCGGAGGATCAAGCGCAGTGTCTGACGCAGATAACAACGCCAACGAAGAACGCGAAGCTTTCGACCGCGATAGCACCAGCAACACGCTGACGATCGCGATCGGCCTGAGCCTCGTTTGCTCGATCCTCGTGGCTGGCGCCGCGATCATGCTCAAGCCGATCCAGGAGATGAACGAGGTCCGGTTCCGCCAGCGCATTATCCTGGACGTTGCCGGACTGCTGGAGCCGGGGGCCGATATCGAGCAGGGTCTCGAGCGTATCGAAGCTCGCGTTGTCGAGCTGGAGACGGGTGAATACGTCGAGTCTATCGACGCAAACAATTTCGACCCGATCGCCGCCGCGAACGAGCCGGACACGAGCGTCAGGATCCCCGAGGAACTCGATATCGGCAAGATCAAGCGCCGCGCGATCTACGCGCCGGTGTATCTCGTCAGTGACGGCGGAGAGCTGTCGCAGATCATCCTGCCCGTGCGAGGCACCGGCCTTTGGTCGACGCTGTACGGCTACCTGGCGCTCGAGCCCGATGGCGAGACCGTCAGCGGGCTCCAGTTCTATGATCACGCCGAGACGCCAGGCCTCGGAGACCAGATCGAGGACCCGGAATGGCAGGCGCAATGGGTTGGCAAGAAGATCTACGGTGACGACGGCCAGCCGCGAATGGAGGTCGTGCGCGGCACCGTGGCGGACGGCAACCCATACGTCCAGCACCAGGTTGACGGCCTGTCCGGCGCGACGCTGACCGGTCGTGGCGTCATGAATCTCGTTCGGTACTGGACCGGCCCGCACGGGTATGGGCCCTACCTCGAGCAGTACCGACAAGCGAAAGGAACCTGACGATGAGTGACACGAGAAAAGTCCTGATCGATCCACTGGTGGATAACAACCCGGTCACACTGCAGGTGCTGGGTATCTGTTCGGCGCTCGCGGTGACGACGTCGCTGCTGCCCTCGTTGCTGATGTGCCTCGCGCTGACGAGTGTCGCCGCGCTGTCCGGCGCCGCGATCAGCAGTATCCGCAATCGTATCCCGAACAACATCCGAATCATCGTCCACATGACGATCATCGCGTCCCTGGTCATCGTGACCGATCAGCTGTTGAGGGCCTACGCGTATGAGACCAGCAAGCAGCTGTCGGTATTTGTCGGCCTGATCATCACGAACTGCATCGTGCTCGGCCGGGCAGAGGCGTTTGCGATGAAGAACAGTGTGGGCATGAGCTTCCTCGATGGCCTGGGCAACGGCCTCGGCTACAGCGCGATTCTGATCGCCGTGGCGGCGACGCGCGAGCTGTTCGGCGCCGGTACGCTGCTCGGCTTCCAGATCCTGCCGCTGACCTCCGACGGTGGCTGGTACGAGGCGAACGGCATGATGCTGTTGCCGCCTAGCGCATTCTTCATCATCGGCGGCCTGATCTGGGCGATCCGGACCTGGAAGAAGGCGCAGGTCGAGAAACCGGATTACCAGATTCACGAAGTGCATCGGACCGAGATCTACTGATGGAAGCGTATTTCAGTTTGTTTATCAGGGCCGCGTTCGTCGAGAACCTGGCGCTCGCATTCTTCCTCGGCATGTGTACCTTCCTCGCTGTGTCGAAACGCGTGGAGACGGCGGTCGGCCTCGGTCTCGCCGTCGTCACCGTGCAGGCGATCACCGTGCCGGTCAACTATCTGATCTATGCCTACCTGCTGAAGGACGGTGCGCTGGCATGGGCCGGTTTTCCCGACGTCGACCTGAGTTTCCTGGGCCTGGTCAGCTACATCGGCGTCATCGCCGCGCTGGTACAGATTCTCGAGATGACGCTGGATCGTTATTTCCCGGCGCTGTACAACGCGCTCGGCATCTTCCTGCCGCTGATCACCGTCAACTGCGCCATTCTCGGCGGCACGCTGTTCATGGTCGAACGCCAGTACAACTTCGGCGAGAGTGTCGTGTACGGCATCGGCAGTGGGGCGGGCTGGGCCATCGCGCTGATCGCGCTGGCCGGCATCCGCGAGAAGCTGAAATACAGCGACGTGCCCGAGGGTCTGCAGGGACTCGGCATCACCTTCATCATCGTCGGCCTGATGTCGCTGGGCTTCATGGGCTTTTCGGGGATCTGAGCATGGCGGGAACGAACACTCTCGTAACGGAACTGCTTCTGGGCGTCGGCCTGTTCACGGCCATCGTCCTGATGCTCGTGTTCGTGATTCTCGGGGCGCGCTCCAAGCTCGTCTCGAGCGGTTCGGTTACCGTGACCGTCAACGAGGATCGTGAGCTGCACATCCCCGTCGGCATGAAGCTGATGCAGGGCCTCGCGGACAGCGGCCTGTTCGTTGCTTCGGCCTGCGGCGGAGGCGGAACCTGCGGTCAGTGCAAGGTCCGCGTGATGTCGGGCGGCGGTGCGATCCTGCCGACCGAGCGATCGCTGATTAACAAGCGCGAAGCGGCGGATCACATGCGCCTGTCCTGCCAGGTCACCGTCAAGCAGGACATGGCGGTGCAGGTGCCCGACGAGGTGTTCGGCGTGCGTCGCATCGAGTGCACGGTCAAGTCGAACGAAAACGTCGCGAGTTTCATCAAGGAGCTCGTGCTGGAGCTGCCTGCGGGAGAGGACCTGGATTTCCGCGCCGGCGGCTACATACAGATCGAATGCCCCCCGCATGATCTGAAGTACTCGGATTTCGACGTCGAGGAGAAGTTCAGGGATGAGTGGGATCGCTACCACCTGTGGAAGTACGAGTCGCACGTCGACGAGTCGGTTTCGCGCGCGTACTCGATGGCGAATTTCCCGCTCGAGAAAGGCCTCATCAAGCTGAATGTTCGCATCGCGACGCCGCCGCCGGGTGCCAGTGAGAAAGTGCCGCCTGGTGTGATGTCGTCATTTATCTTCAACCTGAAGCCCGGCGATAAGGTGTTTGTCTCCGGTCCCTACGGCGAGTTCTTTGCGCGCGATACCGACAACGAGATGGTCTTCGTCGGCGGCGGTGCCGGCATGGCGCCAATGCGCTCGCATATCTTCGACCAGCTCAAGCGAAAGCACAGTCACCGCAAGATGTCATTCTGGTACGGCGCGCGAAGCCTGAAAGAAGTGTTCTATGCTGACGAGTTCGACGAGCTCGATGCGAAGAACGACAACTTCCAGTGGCACCTCGCCCTGTCAGAGCCGCAACCTGAGGATCACTGGACGGGCTACACCGGCTTCATTCACAAGGTGCTGCTCGACCAGTACCTCGGCAAGCACGAGGCGCCCGAAGACTGCGAATACTATCTGTGCGGGCCGCCGATGATGAACGTCGCCGTCATCAAGATGCTCGAAGACCTCGGTGTGCCGCCAGAGAACATCCTCCTGGACGACTTCGGCGGCTGACGGTATGCGGGCGCCGTCTCTGCCCACCGCGGCATTCGCACTGCTGTACCTGACCGCCTGTGACGGCGACACGCGACTGCCGCAGTACGAGCTAACCGGGGAAACGATGGGCACGACCTTCGGCGTCAAACTCGTCGCGCCGCCCGAGTCGCTGTCGCGCCAGCGGTTAAGCGATGAAATCGACCGGGCGCTCGAGGCGGTCAACGCAATGACGTCGACGTACATCGACGATTCGGACATCTCGCGCTTCAATGCGAATCCTTCGACCGACTGGATAGACGTGTCTCCCGAGTTCTGCGACGTTGTCAGCGAGGCGCTCAGGATCAGCGAGCTTACCGACGGCGCGTTCGACATCACCGTCGGCCCGCTGGTGAACCTGTGGGGATTCGGGCCCGCCGATGTTGAGCCCGAGCCGCCCGCCGAGGCCGATATCAGCGCCGCTATGCAGCGAGTAGGCTACCAGCGGGTGGAGACCCGATGTGCCGAGTCGGCGATGCGCAAAGACCCGGCCGACGTCTATATCGACCTGTCGGCATGGGCGAAGGGCTATGCCGTCGATCAACTGGCGGCGCTGCTCGACGCGAACGACGTCGAGAACTACCTCGTAGAGGTCGGCGGCGAACTGCGTCTTCGGGGTAAGAACGCAGAACAGAGGAACTGGGCGATCGCGATAGAGAAGCCGCTACCGCTTGCCCGAGCGCCGGAGCGCGTGATTCGCGTCACGGACGTTGGTGTGGCAACCTCCGGCGACTACCGAAATTTCTTCGAGTACGAAGGCCAGCTTTTCTCGCACACGATCGACTCGAAGACGGGCTGGCCCGTTGCGCATCAGCTGGCGGCGGTTACCGTCATCGCTGACTCCGCGGCCGAGGCCGACGCGCTCGCAACCGCGTTACTGGTGCTCGGCCCCGGTGAGGGCGTAGCATTGGCGGAGAAGCTCGACGTCGCCGGCTACTTCCTGGTCAGGCGCGAGGATGAGATAGAGGCAACGAGCACGAGCTCGTTCGACAGACGGGTGACTATGTGAACACGTTTTTCCTGATGATGAGCATCAGTTTCGTCGTCATGCTGTTGGTCATCGCCGGCATGAGTATTGGCGTGCTGAACGGTCGCAAGGCGATCAGTGGCAGTTGCGGCGGACTGAACGGCGGCAAGTGCGAACTGTGCAGCGGTCGCGGCAACTGTAAGAAGCGCGGCAAGGGTGACAGGGCATGACGCTCAAATCGGCACTCGTCAAAGACTACATGGCGCGTACGCTCGTTACCTTCACGCCGGACATGGACGTGCTCGATGCCGTCGCCATGCTGTGCCAGCATCGCATCGCCGGCGCCCCGGTCGTCGACCAGGCGGGCACGCTGATCGGCATCCTGTCCGAGGCGGACTGCATGAAAGCAACGCTGAATGCCGGTTATCACGGCATCTGGGGCGGGCCCGTGTCCGACTTCATGAGTCACAAGGTCAGGACGGTCGATGCCGACATGAGCATCATCGACCTGGCCGAGCTGTTCATGGAGTCACGCTTCCGGCGCTTCCCCGTCATGGACGAGAACCGGCTGGTCGGACAGATCAGTCGCCGCGACGTGCTGCGCGCGCTCGAAGCATTAGCCGAAGGCTAGGCAAACCTCAATCCGTCTCCAGCTGCCGGCAGTCGACGGCCCTGTTCGACTGCCCGCGTCACGCCGCACCCGGAACGGCCTAGTGAGACAGCAGCGCCCAGATGATCCCGATCGCGAGCAGGATGCCCGTCACGAGGGCCACCGACCCGAAGATATAGGCGAATCGCCTCTGGCGGGCCGTCGGCGGGTCGACGAAGTAGTCATCCAGCTCGTTGTTGTCGACGAGTCGCTGGTATTCGAGCGGCCGCTCCTGCCTGAAGCGTTCCAATGACATCTTGCCCGTGAAGATCACGATATCCATCGGGAAGCTCTCGGGCCTCAGGTGCGTGTGGAAGAAGTGGAAGATGAAGATGAAGCCGGTCGCGAGCAGCGCCTCGTCGCTGTGGATCACGTAGGCCGCGTTCAGTACCCAGCCCGGCAGGAAGGTCGTAAAGAACATCGGGAACCAGAGGAACAGGCCTGACATGCCGATGATCAGCACGCCCCAGAACACGGCGAGATAGTCGAACTTCTCGATGTAATTCCAGCGGTCGTTCTCTGGTCGATCGCCGAGATACAGGAAGTATTTCAGGCTCGCCCAGATATCCTTGCCGTCCTGCGGCTGCGGCACCATCGAGTTCGGCCCCCAGAACATGCCTCGCTCGCGCTTGATGAAGATCCGCACGAACAGCTCGCTCAGATGGTAGATGGCGTAGCCGAACGTTCCGACGGCCGCGACGCGGTGGATGATGCCCGCTGTCTCGACGCCGCCCAGCAGGTTGATGAGCGTCTGCGCCCAGGCCATGTCGTAGAACTTCAGCGGCAGCCCGGTCACGGCCAGTGCGAGGAACGTCACGACGATCGTCAGGTGCACATGGATATTCGACGCGCTGAAGCGCCTGACGTACTGGCCGCTGGTCTCCTCAGCTTCCTTGAACTCGCCGCGTAACGAGCCGACGATCGTCCGCTGCAGCCAAAGCGCGTCGTGCAGGCCGAAGAATATGAATACGCCAATCAACAGTGCCGTCATGAAGACCCAGACGACGAACACCTTGAAGTCCTGTTCCGGGTCCGTGGGATCGCTGTGCGGATTGAAGCTCAGGATGTTGGCGGTTACGTTCTCATGGCAGCTGCCGCACATCGCCGCGACGTTCTCGGGATGCACGCTGGAGCGTGGATCGTCTACACCCAGGTTTCGATGCGGCGTGTGGCAGTCGGCGCAGTTCGCGCCTTCGACAAAGCCGAGCTTGTTGGCCTTACCGTGGAAACTGTCGCGGAAGGTCGCAAGGGCATCCTCGTGGCAGTTGCCGCAGTTCTCGGCCGACGCGATTCGGTTGTCGTCAGAACCGGGGTCGGTGATGCCGTGTGACGAGTGGCAGTCCACACAGACCGGGCCGTCCTCGTTGCCGTCCTGCCAGGCCATGCCGTGTGCGCTGCCGTCCTTCCATTCGCTCAGCAGCAGGGCGTGGCAGTCGCCGCACATCTCGGGCGATTTTGAATGTGAGGTGAGTGAGCGCTTCTTGTCGGACGCAAGAATCTGATGATCCCCGTGGCAGCTGCTGCAGCTTGGGGCAGCGCCAACGAGTCCCGATTTCAGCAGGGCATGACCGTGTTCGCTGGCTTTGAATCCGCTGACCAGCTCCGGCGGATCGTCATGGCACTCGCCGCAACTCTCGATCTGGTTGACCTTGGAGACGGCGGAATCCAGATCCGCGACCATGTGGATGTTATGCGGGTCGCCGTGGCAGTCGCCGCATACAGCCTCGTCCTTGTGGGCGCTGCGATTGACGGCACGTTGCACCTTGCCGTGGCATTCATTGCAGCTCTCGTCGTCTGTCAGGGGCTCGAGGTCATCGTCTTCGTGCTCTGGCGGCACATTGGTATGACACTCGGTACAGGCGACGTCAGGGTGAGCGGTCGATGTGACTTCGACGTCTTCGTGGCATTCCAGGCAGGCTTCTTCCGCCGTCGCGAGTGCCGTGCCAAGCAGCACACATGCAGTCAGTAGGAGCGCCCGTACTGGCCGGACGCCTAGCCTCGAATCGATCATGGTAAGTAAATCCCTGAATCCTCAGGGATTAGTAAGCCAAGCGCGTCCGGGTTGCTATCAGGGATTTCCGAGAGGATTGCGCAGGAGCGCTTCAGGCACAGGGCCGGGTATGCCTGATCGAGAGTCGGTTCTGTGTCTGCGCGCCTGGGTGAGTCGATCTAGGCCGACTCAGGACGGATCACTGCACGCTGCCGTAGTAGTGGATAAGCGCCTCGACGTCGCCTTCAGACAGCAGGTCCATCTTGTCTTTCATTTTCTTCGGCTGTTCGCGCGTACCCGCGGCATATTCGTCGAACGTCTGCTTGAGGTAGCCCATCATCTGTCCACCGAGCATGCCGGCTTCGTCCTCGGGATTCGTGCCTTCGTCCGAGTGGCACTTGTCGCATTGCTTGTCGTGAACGATCTTGCCTGCAGCCGCGAGATCGGCATCGAAGTCCTGCTTGGCCCTGACGTACGGGAGCTCGGCGTAAGCTTCTGCCAGTTCGGCAATGTCGTCTTCGCTGAGTTCGGCGGCAATTTCACACATGGTTTTCGCCGGGCGGCTGGTGTCACCCTGGCGGTACTCTGACTTCGAACAAGGGCGGGCCTCGTCCGCGTATATGTACAGCGCGTCTTCATGGACAAGCACCGACAGGCCGGCGATGGTCGGCATATCGGACCACTGGCTGACGCCGTTGTCGCCGTGGCAGTCGTTACAGTCGGCCATCAACTCGTCGACGCTGGCGTTCGCGAATGGTGAGAGTGACAACAGTGCTATTGCGGACAGCGTGTTTCTAAGTCTCATCATCAAAACCTTGCTTGCCTGTTGAACTGTCAATATTATATGACACACGTCTGTAATAGTTCATCGCAATAATACGTATAAACAAACGACTGCGAACGAGGCACGACCAAGAAAAACACCAAGCAATCAGGGGCTTTTGAACACACCGTAAGCCATCGCCCGGAGAGGTTCTGCACGTAGGTATTTCCCGGCATAAGTTCGCTGTCAGCTATTTGTTACAAAGTTAGGCAATATAGACTGGGGTAAACGACGCACTCGCCGTGCAATGCGGCACTCGTCGTGAAGGGGATACAAGATGGCTTCAATGTACGGTCGCTCTGCGCGAATCGCATTCCTGCTGTTTTCCAGCAGCTTTCTGTTTGCTTGTTCCGGTGACGATGGACCCGCCGGGCCTCAGGGTCCTGCCGGGCCGGCTGGCCCAACGGGCGGAACCGGTGATCCCGGCCCGTCGGCGGCAATCCCGATTGAAAACGTCGATCGGATCAATATCGAAATCCAGAATGTCACGATTCCCGCGGGCAGCCCACCGACGGTAACGCTCAATTTGACCAATGACGACACGCTGGGCCTGAAGGGCCTGGCGGCCGGTCAGCTCCGCTTCGTCATTTCGCAATTGTCACCGGCGCCAGCCGGCAGCGGTCTGTCGAGCGAATGGCAGTCCTACGTCACGCGAAGCAGCGCCGGCATTCCGGACGCACAGGCGACGACCGAAACGGCAACGGCCGGTACCTTTGTCGATAATGACGACGGAACCTACGTGTATACCTTCGCCAGCGTGCTCGATGACTACTCGGGTGGCCCCGTGTTTGATGGGTCAAAGACGCATCGAATCGGTGTGGAAATCCGCGGACAGGCGCCCATCTCGACGAACGGCATTTACGATTTCGTGCCGAACGATCCGGCGGCGACCAATCTGTTCACGCGCGCTATCGTCGACAACCAGACCTGCAATGCCTGCCACGATGTCTTCGGTTTCCACGGCGGCCCGCGGACCGACATCACCTATTGCGTGACCTGCCACAACCCGAGCTCGATCGATGGTGACACCGCGACAGAGGCCTGGGGCGGTACGGTCGACATGACGGCGATGATTCACAAGATTCATTACGGCGCTGAATTGACCGAGGGCTACACGATCGTCGGCTTCCGCGGCACCGTTTACGATTATTCCAACGTCAAGTTCTCGCAGGACGTCAGGAACTGCGGAACCTGCCACGATGACACGAACCCGAATACGCCCGACGCCGGCCACTGGCTGGAGTTCCCGTCCCGCAACTCCTGCGGAAGCTGTCATGACGACATCGACTGGGCAAACGGCGGACACCCGGGTTCTAGCGGCACCGGCATCACGTTTACCGATGACACGCTGTGCGCCGACTGTCACGGCCCGAATTCGACGGTTAACGGTGGCGACCTGAAAACCGATGTCGTGCACACGATCGCTACCGCCGAAGCGAGCAAAAACTTCGCGTTCAACGTGGTCGACATCACGAATACCGGTACCGGCGACACACCGGTGGTCTTTTTCTCAGTCACAGACCCGTTGAATGGCGACGCGCCGTACAACATCCAGACCGACCCCGAGTTCACGACCTGTTCGTTTGGCCTGAGCCGCCTCGCGATCGGCATCGCCTGGAATACCACCGAGTACAACAACGTGGACTCGGGCAAGAGCCCGGGCCTGCCGATCTCGATTAACCCGCTGACGGCCTGCGGCGGTGCGTCTACCGATGAGGGTGGCGGCGTCTTCAGCGTCACGTCACCGATTCCGGTCCCGGCAACGGCGATGGGATCGCTCGCAGTCACGATTGACGGTCATCCCGCGGTGGTCATCGACGGCACGGGTGAGCGCATCGCCGTGCCGAATGCGATCGCCTACGCGCCGATCACGGACGGTGTCGCCGTACCGCGAAGAAACGCGGTCGCGATTGAGAAGTGTGCCGACTGCCACAACCAGCTGGCCATGCACGGCAACAACCGAACCGACAACATCGAGGTCTGCGTTACCTGTCACGCGCCGAACGTTACGGACATTAATCGTCGCGCGGGCCAGTGCGCCACCGAGTTGGGTACGGACGACGTCACCGTCGACATGAAGGTCATGATCCACGCGCTGCATGCAGGCGGTGCGACAGGCGTGCCCTACGACGTCTGCGGATTCGGCAACCGCCCGCACACGTTCGACTTTGCCTACCCGGGCAAGCTGAACAACTGCGAAGGCTGTCATGAGCCCGGCGGCTACTACCCGGTCGACCCGAATGCTGTGTTGGCGACGACGACCAGCGCGGGTACTGACCTCGCCTCGCCGCTCGACGATACGGTCACGTCACCGAACTCTGCCGTGTGCTCGACCTGTCACGTCTCCAACCTGGCCAAGCTGCATATGGAGCAGAACGGCGGCTTCTTCGATCTGACCAACGTCAAGAATGCCGACGGATCGATCAACGCGCCGCAGGAAACCTGCCAGCTCTGTCACGGTCCTGGTGGCTCCTCCGATGTCGGCGAGGTGCACGGCGTCAGTAGCTTCCTAAACAATTGAGCTGTGCTTTTGCTGCTGACTGACAGTCGGACAAACCAGTCATGATGACGGCGATCGCAAGTCGCCGGCATCGGCTTCACTTTGTTATCGGCTGGTTGCTGTTGCTGGCATCGCCGAGCCTGTCGCTGGCGCAGGCAGACGGCGACGACGGCCCGGACTACAGCCGAAAAGGTGCTGACTCCTGCTTCGCCTGTCATGACGACCAGGCGACACTGGCCGTGTTTCGCACGCCGCACGCCGTACCGACCGACTCCAGGACGCCGTTCGGCCACGACCAGCTGCAGTGCGAGGCCTGCCACGGTCCCGGCGGTGAGCACGGCGCTCGCGTCCGGCGCGGTCAGGAGCGCCCCGGAGTCATTGCTTTCGGCGAGGGCGCAACGGGAAGCGTCGCAGAACAGAACGCGTACTGTATCGATTGTCATGGAACCGACACGGGACTCGGCTGGCACGGTAGTGCACACGATGACGACACGATCACCTGCGCCGGCTGCCACACGAGCCATGCGGCTTCCGACCCGATTCTTCAGACCAGCACCCAGGCCAACGTGTGTTACGACTGTCACCAGCAACAGCGCACCCAGAGCCTGAAGCCATTCGCTCACGTGGTCGACGAGGGCAAGATGGACTGCGGGTCCTGCCACAACGTTCACGACACGACGTTCGATGCAATGCTGGTACGCCAGACGCTGAACCAGACATGCCATGAATGCCACGCCGAGACCCGTGGCCCGCATCTCTGGGAGCATGCCCCTGTCGCGGAGGACTGCAGCAACTGCCACGATCCGCACGGCTCCAATCATCCCGGCATGCTGACGATGCGCGGCCCGATGCTGTGCCAGAGTTGCCACTCACAGGCGGGTCACCCGAGCCTGCCCCAGGACGCCGACGGCCTGCCGTCCGGCATGGCCTCACAGTATCTGCTCGGCCAGAACTGTATGAACTGTCATGGCCAGGTGCACGGTTCCAATCACCCGTCCGGCTCGAAGCTGATGCGTTAGCGGGAGATCATGATGCGAACTATCGTCAAGTCACTTGCTCTTCCGATACTGATCGGCAGTCCGACGATCGTCGCGGCGGACGTCGACACCAGTGACTGGCTGTGCGAGTCCTGCCCGTTCGAGACGGGATACCGCGCCGAGTACGAGGCGGGCGCATCCTATGCCAGCGACGATGCCGGGCGCTTCGGTAACGGCACCGGCTATGACGAAAAGGGCACCTACGGAAACTTCGACGGTAGCGGCCACTATTCGACGGACGACAATCAGCTCGACTGGATGATCGAGGATCTCGGGCTTTCAACGCGCTTCGCAGAGATCAGCGGTGGCCAGCAGGGAAGCTACGGGTTCTACCTCGCGTATCGCGAGATACCGTACCGGCTGTTCGATACGACGCAGACCATCTTCACCGGCAACTTGGGCCTTCCCGCCGGATGGGTGGGCGCCGGCAGCACGTCGGGCATGACGGCTCTGGACGCTTCTCTGCGAACCCGTGCCATCGAGAGTGACCGGCGCATTCTCGATGCCGGAGGTCACTGGCTCTCCGGCAAGCGATGGAGCGTATTCGCCGACTTCCGACGCCAGAGGAAAGAAGGCATCGACATCATCGCCGGATCCGGTTTCTCGCAGGCCTCACAGTTGCCGCGGGTGCATGACTACGAGACGGACCAGATCGACCTCGGCATCCGTTTCCGGCTGCCGAAGGGCAGCGCGACGCTGGCGTACTACGGTTCATTCTTCAGTAACAAGAACGATGCGTTGAGTTGGCAGTCGCCGTTCTCGACCTTTACGAATCCGGAACGCAACGTCATGGCGGAGGCGCCTGACAATGAGTTCCAGCAACTGACGCTGTCGGGCAACTACCGGTTCGAGTCCTGGCGGTCGGTGCTGACCGCGTCGCTGTCGACCGGCACCGGCGAGCAGGACGAGGTTCTGCTGCCTTACACGTCCTTCGCCAGCGTGCCGTCGGAGCCGTTGCCCAGGGCAACGCTTGACGGCAGCGTCGATACAACGAATTTCGCACTGACCTGGACGGCAAGGCCGATGGACGGCCTGCGGGTTAAGGCCGCGTATCGCTACGACGATCGGGATAACACGACGCCGCAGTCCGAGTGGACGCGGGTTATCGTCGACTTTGTTAACTCAGGCGAAGCCGAGCAGAACATTCCGTACAGCTTCGAGCGCAGCAAGCTGAACCTCAGCGCCGAATACCGTCTGTTCAGGGACTGGCGAGTGAGCGCGGGCTATGACTACAAGACACTGGATCGGGATTTCCAGGAGGTTGCGGAGCAGACCGAGGACACGGGCTGGGGCCAGGTCCGCTGGAGACCCGATGGTTGGGCCGACCTTCGCCTGCGCGGCGGGACTTCGAGGCGAGACATCGATCGCTACGACACGAGTGTGACCGCGAGCGCCGGACAGAACCCGCTGCTCCGAAAATACAATCTCGCGTATCGGTATCGGGAGTTCGTCGAGTTCGTGGCATCGGCGTCGTTACCCAACGCTCCTCTGTCAGTGGGGGCGACGTTCTATCGCAGTGACGACAACTACTCGCGCTCACAGCTTGGCATGACGGATGCGCGAGAGAGGCGGCTGACGACGGACGTCACCTGGGCCATCAGCGAGACGGCCTCTGCTTATCTCGTCTACGGTGACGAGCAGATTGAAGCAGCCCAGCTCGGCAGCGCAGGTTTCAGCGACGCGGATTGGAGTGCCGCTCACGACGATAACTTCGACCATGTCGGCATAGGCTTTGCGTTGCGCAACATCGGCGAGAAACTTGACCTGCGTTTCGATTACACGCGCGGCAACGGCGACAGTGCGATCGGTGTTACGACCGACACGAACGGGTTCAGGCCGCTACCGGACCTGGAATCAGAACTGGACTCGTTGCGAATCGAGGTCGAGTACCGCTCGTCCGAGCATCTTGAAGTAACCGCGACGCTCAGATACGAACAGTTCTCGGCCGACGACTGGGCGCTTCAGGACGTGGAGCCCGCGACGATACCGACGTTGTTGTCACTCGGTGCCGAGCCTTATGACTACGATCTCTGGGTGTTTGGCGTAGGCTTCCGTTACCGCTTCGGAGACCGCGATATCGCGCTGGTCGACTAGACCTCCCGACCGTCTCGGGATCCATGAGCCCGCTGTCAGGGGTTCTCGATGACCGCCTCGATCTCTTTCACCTGCTCATCCGTCACCGGGTGGAACATGCCGAACATGCAGGAACCGCCGGCGCCGAGACCGATGCCCCACTGCCACGGATAGCGTCGATACCACGGCCAGCTGAACCAGTCAGCGACTTCGAAGGAATCGCGGTCGCAGATCCGGGCCCCGCTCAACGAACGCGTGATCAGAACGTCTCCCCGGTCGAGGTCGAAACAGTTCGACCGCAGGCGGTTGACCCACTGTTTGCCGCGGCGGCCGACGAAAAGCATGTACTGGTTATTGAGTGCGCGGTAGCTGCGGAATTCGTTGTTCGACAGGCAGCGTTGCGGCTCGGCGTAGGTGTCGACATCGATGGGCTGGCTGAGGATTTCGGCGATGCTCGTATCGATAGCCTGCCTGCGCTCTTCGACCTCCGGCGAAACCGCGCAGCCCGCCATCAGGAGCGCCGGGACCAGCGCCAACAAAACGGTTCTGAGCCGAGTGTTCATGACGTAACTCCGATCATTCCCCGTATCAACGCTAGTCGCGAACGCGGCCATCCACAATACGCATTCGGCACATTCCCCGTCGGTTGAAGCGGCCTCCTGCACGCGTTTCGAAAAAAACGGCTGCGCCCCCGGGGCAGGAGGGCGCTGTGCTTCTTACATAATTCGAGTTATTGCCGACCGTATTTAGTGAAAAGAGGAACCCTTCTCCGTTGATTTACGTGATTCTTAGCAACCAGGCACGACAGCAAGGCGGCAAGACCCGGCATGGATGTCGGATTACCGGCTCGGCAAACAGGTTAAATGCCTCACGGCGCCGTGGCACGGAAGCCAGGGGGGACAATGCACAACCCATCAAAATTCATTGCGCTGGCAATAGCGGTGTTGGCACTGTCCGCATGTGCGACGCCGCCACCCCTGCCCGAACCGATTGTGGTCGTGGAGCCGGTCACCGCCGCGACCGAAGTGACGCCTGTTCAGGAGCCGGCACAAGCTGTAACCGAGCTTCCCACCGTTCCGCCAACCGTCGCCGTTGTCCTGACCAACCGAAACGAAGCCTACGAGGCGCTGGCCAGGGAACTGTCCGAGCTGTTTGAGTCCATCTCGATCTACGATCTGAGCGACAAGAGCCAGCCGCCGGTCAGCGCTTTTCGCCTGATCAACGATGGTCAGGCGAGCGCGGTCATTGCCGTCGGCCTGCGTGCGGCTCGGTCGGCGGTGGCGATGTCGGCCGCGCCGGTCATCTTCAGCTATGTTTTCAATCACCACGAACATGCACTGCTGCAGGACAACAGCCGCGGCGTCGAGGCATTCGCGCCGCTTACAAAACAGCTCGATGCGTGGAAGCAAGCTGAGCCGGCGCTTGAGTCGGTCGGCATCCTCATCGGCCCCGGGCACGAAACGCTGATTTCTGAAGCGAAGCGGGCGGCTCTGCTGCACGGGGTCAGTGTACGCATTATCGAGGCGGGCTCTGATCAGGAGGCGCTGTACCTGTTCAAGCGCATCGCGCCGGACATCGACGGTTTCTGGCTGCTACCGGACAACCGCGTCCTGAGCGCTCGGGTCTTGCGGGAGATGATCGAGCTGGCCAACCGTCGGGACGTTTCAGTCCTGGCCCCGAGCCCCAGCATGCTGTCGATGGGCGCCAGCATCAGCATCACACCGGCCCCGTCCGACATTGCAGAGCGCATTCACGACATCGCGGAGCAGATTCATCGCGGCGATATCGACGCCGTGCCGCCGATGACACCGCTTGAGGCGCTAAGCATCGATACCCGGCCTGCGGCCAACGCGGTGAGCGCAGTCAGCCACGGCTCGAGGCCAGCGGAGAAGAACCAATGACGGGTCTCTTAAGCACGCTGCAGAATCGAATCGATGCGCGCTCTTGGCGAAAGCCCGGACAGCGCCTGCTGGTCAACGAGATCCTGTCGATCCAGATCTTGAGCGCCGCGATTGTCGGCGGCGTCGCTATCGTGATGCTGTACTGGGGCGGGCAGTGGGTATTGAAGGACAACTACGGTAGATGGGCGCTGCAGTGGACCGAGGAGCTCAACGAGCTTGGCTCGCCGCTCTACCTGGCCGACGACAACGAGGCCTTGATTCGCCTCGAGAGTTTCACCAATCGCTACCCGGAAATTGCGAGCGTCGTCTATTACGGTCGCAACGGACAGGCCCTGTTCTCCATCGATAAAACCAACCAGTCGACGCCGCCGGACGACCTGCCGGACTATCGCCTGGCCGATGCCAGTGACGTGGTCGGCAGCGAACACCCCTACCTGTTTAGCCCGCATCTCGCCAATTCGAGACGCTTCGATATCCTCGCGCCCGTCTGGACCGAGAAGATCGCCAACGACGATCTGTTCGGCTTCGACTCGAAGTCGCTGGAGGCGCAGGCGACCACCGAAATCCGAGGTTTCGTCGCCATTCATCTCGACTTCGCACACTTCCATGAAGGCCTGCTGGCGAACATCCGGAATGCCGTCTTGCTACTGGCAGTGTTGCTCGTTGCACTGGCGACCTACGGTCGGCGCGTGCTGCAGCGGGCCCTGCGCTCCATCTCGCAGCTGGAAGAGCCGATCAACGAGCTGGCGAAGGGCAATCTTGGCGTGGAGTTCGAGTCGGCCGGTTACCGCGAGACCGCGACGATTACCGAGGCGCTGAAAAATGCCGCCAGCGCCATTGCGACCAGGGATGCTGAGCTGCTCGACCGGGCGAATCACGACAGCCTGACGGGTTTGTACAATCGACGCAGATTCAGCGAAGAGCTTCGGGCAGTGCTCGACCTCATCGAAGAACGCGGCGGGTCTGCGGTGCTGCTGTTCGTCGACCTGGATCAGTTCAAGTACATCAACGACCTCTGCGGCCACCCTGCCGGTGACCGCCTGATCCGCAAGGTTGCCGATGTCCTCTCGCACAGTGTCGGTGACGAGGGCTTTGTCGCTCGCTTCGGCGGTGACGAGTTTGCCGTGCTGTTCCCGGGGGCCGGCAATCGCGAAGCAGGCGAGGCTGCAGACCGTATCCTGAAGGACATGCGGCGCCTGACGCATATCGAGAATGAGCACGTCTTCCACGTCCACTGCAGTATCGGCACGACGATAGCGACTGCATCGAATTCGCACCTGGACGAGCTGATCGCCCAGGCTGATATTGCCTGCCGCGAGGCCAAGAGAGCGGGGCGCAACCGAGCGAGACTGTTCGAGAGCGAGTCGCTGACCGAAAGCGGTGAGTTCGACCTCGGCTGGATCAATCGCCTGCGCGGCGCTCTCGACAACGACAACTTCGAGCTGCATTTCCAGCCCATCAACGACATCCAGAGCGGCAGGACCACGCATCACGAGGTGTTGCTGCGCGCGAGGCATGAGGACGGCTCGCTGGTGTCGCCGGATGCCTTCCTGCCGGCCGCCGTTCGCTTCGGCATGATGTCCGAGATCGACCTGTGGGTTATCCGTCACGCGGCGATCGCCTACACGCGGTATGTGAAGAAGCATCCCAACCTGAAGCTGTCGATCAACATCTCCGCGCACGCTTTCGAGAGCGAGGATCTGCCCGCCTACATCGGGAAGACGCTCGTCGAGTTCGATGTGCCGCCGCAGAACATCGTCCTCGAGATCACGGAGAGTCTTGCGATCCGTCATGCCGTCCATGTCGAACGCCAGATTTCCGAACTGCGCTCACTGGGGTGCAGGCTGGCGCTTGACGATTTCGGCACCGGCTACAGCGCATTGAGTTACCTGCAGAAACTCGACTGCGACTACATCAAGATCGACGGAGCCTTCGTCGCTGACATTGTCGACAATCCGGTCGAACAGAAGGTGATACGCCTGATCGCCGAAATCGGGCAGGAGGCCGGCATGCGCGTCATCGCGGAGTACGTCGAAAGCGCAGAGGCGCTCGTCATGTTGTCCGAGCTCGGCGTGGATATGGCGCAGGGCTTTTTCGTCGGGCGCCCCGCGGCTGAACCGCAGTTTCCGGCGACGCCGATCTCGATTCAGTCTCGCCGCAAACGCGGCTACAACAGCAAGGGATTCTGACCGTCAGTGTCGAGCCAGCAGCGCCGGGCATCGGATGCCCGACGCTCTAAACAGGCCCTAGTTGTGCGCGGACTTGAATGCGCCGTCGAGCAGCTCTGCGTGGGCGGCCGCCAGTCGGGCAATCGGCACTCGCGGTCCGGAGCAGGACACGTAGTTCAGACCGGCGTGATGACAGAACCGGATCGACTCCGGATGTCCGCCCTGTTCGCCGCAGATTCCGATCTTCAGGTCCGCACGGGCCGCACGCCCGTTATCCACGGCCATCTGGATGAGCTGGCCGACGCCCATCGTATCGAGCACCTCGAACGGGTTGTCCTGCAGGATGCCCGATTCGTTGTACATCGGCAGGAACTTGTTCTCGGCGTCTTCGCGTGAGAACGAGAACGCGGCCTGCGTCAGGTCGTTCGTGCCGAAAGAAAAGAACTCGACGTTCTCGGCCAGCTGGCCGGCGCGTGTGCAGGCCCGAACTGTCTCGATCATCGTGCCGAACTTGAAGTTCAGTTTCTCGCCGAACTCCTTCTCGAGCTTCTCGGTCAGCGCGTCGATCGAGCGTTTGACGGCGGCAAGCTCCTGGGCCGTGATGACCTGCGGGATCATGATCTCCGGCTGCACGGAGACGCCGTTCTTGGCACATTCGACGGCGGCTTCGAGAATGGACTCGATCTGCATCGCGTAAATCTCGGGGTATGCGATGCCGAGGCGGACACCGCGATGACCCAGCATCGGGTTGACCTCGCGGAGCTCGCGAACCTTCTTCAGCATCCGTTCCTTCTTGATCAGCGCGTCGTTGACCAGTTCCTCGCTGAGTTCGTCGAACGGCTTCGGCAGCTCCGGATGCGTGTCGAAGGTCGTCAGCGCGGCCTGGCGACCGCGAACGACGTCGCGATACAGCCGCAGGTTGGCGATCTGCTCGAGCAGGTCCTGCTCGGTGGGCAGGAACTCGTGCATTGGCGGGTCGAGCAGGCGTACCGTGACGGGGTTCGGCGCCATGACCGTGAACAGCTCGATGAAGTCGGCGCGCTGGATCGGCAACAGCCGGTCGAGCGCTTCCTGCCGCTCCTCGGTGGTGTCGGCCAGGATCATGTCGATGACGATCGGCAGCCGGTCGGTCGCATTGAACATGCGCTCCGTGCGGCACAGGCCGATGCCCATGGCGCCGTATTCCAGTGCCCGTTTCGCAGCAGCCGGCGTGTCGGCGTTGGCCATGACCTTTAAGTGCGCCGTCTCGTCCGCCCAGCCCAAAAGCGTGCGGAGTTCGTCGGAGAAGTCCGCGGCGATGGTCGGGATCTCGCCGAGGTAGACGACGCCGGTGGCGCCGTCCAGCGTGATGACGTCACCCTCGTGGATCACGTAGTCGCCGACCTGCGCCAGCCGCAGTGCCGTGTCGACTTCAATCCCCTCGGCGCCGGCGACGCAGGGTTTACCCATGCCGCGCGCGACGACGGCGGCGTGCGAGGTCTTGCCGCCGCGGCTCGTCAGGATGCCTTCCGCCGCGAAGAAGCCGTGGATATCTTCCGGTCGCGTCTCCTCGCGCACGAGAATAACTTTCTCGCCGAGGTTACCCAGCTTCTCGGCCAGGTCGGCATCGAAGACGCACTTGCCGGAGGCCGCGCCCGGCGAGGCGGGCAGGCCGGTCGCGAGCGGTTTGGTGATCTTGTCCGGGTCGAGGCGCGGGTGCAGCAGCTGCTCCAATAGCTCCGGGTCGATGCGCAGCAGCGCCTGGTCGCGGGTGATCAGCTCCTCGGCGAACATCTCGACCGAGGTCTTGACCATCGCCGTGGCGTTCATCTTGCCGTTGCGCGTCTGCAGGCAATACAGCGTGCCTTTCTCGATCGTGAACTCGTAGTCCTGCACTTCCTGGTAGTGCGACTCCAGCGTATTCCTCAGCGCGACCAGCTGCTCATACTGCTCCGGCATTTCCTCTGACAGCTTGTGCAGCGGCTTCGGCGTGCGGATACCGGCAACGACGTCCTCGCCCTGCGCGTTGGTCAGGTATTCGCCGAACATCTCGTTCTCGCCGGTGCCCGGGTTGCGAGTGAAGCCCACGCCCGTCGCGCAGTCATCGCCCTTGTTACCGAAAACCATTGTGCAGACGTTGACCGCCGTGCCGTTGGCCATGTCCGGCGTGATGTTGAACTCGCGCCGGTAGTCGACGGCGCGTTTGCCCATCCAGGACCGGAACACGGCCTCGACGGCGAGTTTCAGCTGCTCCATGACGTCCTGCGGGAAGTCGCGCCCGGTCTCGCGCTTGACGACCGCGAGGAAGTGCTCGCTGATCTCTTTTAAGTGTTCCGCCGTCAGACCGATATCGGCCTTGACGCCGGCCGTGGTCTTAACGTCCTCGAAATACTCGTCGAAGTGCTCGTCGGCGATGCCAAACGCAACCTTGCCAAACAGCTGGATGAAGCGCCGGTAGGCGTCATAGGCAAATCGCTCGTCACCCGTCTGCTCAATCAGGCCCGCCAGCGTGTCGTCGTTTAGGCCTAAGTTCAGGATCGTGTCCATCATGCCCGGCATCGACATCGCCGAGCCGGAACGCACTGAGACCAGCAGCGGGTCGCGGCCGCGGCCGAACGTCTTGCCCGTTGCGGCTTCCAGCGCCTCGATTTCTCCTTTGACTGCATCCATGAGCCCGTCAGGCAGAGCGTCCTGGTCCAGGTAGTCGAGGCAGGCCTTGGTCGTGATGACAAAGCCCGGCGGGACGTTGATCCCGATCTGGGTCATCTCACAGAGATTGGCGCCCTTGCCGCCCAGCAGCTGCTTGTTTTTGCCGTCGCCGTCGTTAAACGAATAAACGTGTTTTTCGGTCATGGTGTAGGTCGCTTGTGGAGTCTCAGAAAAATTCGCAGCAATAGTCCAGCAAAGGGCGCGCCCCGGCTATAGCGATATTCACCTAGCGCTGTAGCGCTGAACATAAGTCGCCCGAGCCGATCTACGCGCGATCGAATGCGCGTGCCTCACCACAACGCGGGCTTTGAGGTACAAGGGGCAGTATGGGGCGGGCCAGCAAAGCGCCACATGTTGTGGTCGGCGCCCCACAGACCCACGCGATACTGTGTTCCGACCGCACACTCCGATCTCCGCGGCCACTCAAGTTTTGACAGCGCTGTCAGTCTTTGTTATTGCTAGCGTCAGAAGAAACAGCTTTACTGTCCAAACAAACTAAACAAAAACCAGACCAACTTAACAAAAAAGTCTGCTTCAACGTCCGCGGGGGGATAATCGAATGCTTCGACTTCGAAGTGCGTCATTCTATGCGCTAGTAGTTTCTGTCGGCCTTGCCGGCTGTACCGACAACACTCCCTCACCCCAGCTGTCGTCGGTCGACATCATTGAGATTCCGGTCGCCGACACGACCACGACCACCAACGTAAACATTGCCAACCCGACGCTGACGCAGCCGACGAGCTTTCCAGTGGCCGACGGCGACGTGCTGACACTGGTCTGGAGTGACGAGTTCGACGGCGCGCAACTCGACCCCGAGACGTGGTTCTTCGAAGAAGGCGACGGCAGCCAGTACGGCATCCCGGGCTGGGGCAACAACGAGCGTCAATACTACCTCCCGGATAATGCTCGGCTCGAAGGCGGGCGGCTCATTATCGACGCTAAACGCGAAACGGTCGGTAGCTACGGTTTCACCTCCGCGCGCATCACGACGAAGGATCGCTACGCATTCCGGTACGGACGATTCGAGGCGAGCATGAAGCTGCCGGCCGGTCAGGGCATTTGGCCGGCGTTCTGGATGCTTCCGCAGGACGATGAGCAAGGCTCGGCTCCGGCAAAGGGTCTCTACGGCGGATTCTCGGCCAGCGGCGAAATTGACATCATGGAAGCCGTCAATATTGGCGGCCTGCCCGGTCCTGGCGGTCTTGGCGGTGGTAACACGATTTTCGGAACCATTCACTTCGGCGGGGAATTCCCGGCCAACCAGTCGACCACTGTCCAATACGAAGTGCCCGAGAGCTTGACGGACGGCTTCAACACGTTCGCCGTCGAGTGGGACGAAGCCGAGATTCGCTGGTACGCAAACGGCGTGCTTTACGCGACGCAGAATTCCTGGGATTCTGCAAACGGCGACTTCCCGGCGCCTTTCGACCAGCCATTCAAGATTCTCTTCAACCTTGCTGTAGGCGGCAACTTCCCCGGCGATCCGGACGGTTCGACCCCGACGCTCGCAACGATGGAAGTCGACTGGGTTCGTGTCTATTCCGGACAGGCACCGACCGGCGGCATGCCGTCGGAGCCGACCGAATCGGCAATGGCTCCGACCGAGGATCCCGCTGACGTTACTTCCGTCTTCAGCGATGAATACACGGATATCACGGCGGACTACAACCCGAGTCTCGGCCAGACAACAGTCTTCTCTCCGGCAGCGATTGGCGGCGACCAACTGCTGAAGTACGCAAACCTCGACTTCCAGGTGATCGATTTCGCCGCGAACCCGCAGGATGTATCCGACAAGGGCTTCCTGCACGTTGATGTCTGGACGGCCGATTCCACGGAACTCAATGTCTCCGTATCCAGCTCCGGACAGGCCGGTGACCTCAATCCTATTGCCGTCGCTCCCAACAGCTGGGTCAGCGTCGATATCCCGATAACCGATTTCGGCCCTGTCGATCTCACCGATATCGTCGGGATACGCTTTGAAGGTAACGGTACGATCTTTGTCGACAACCTGTACTTCGCCGGTGATCCGCCGATCCCTGCGTCCGCGGGCGAGATTCCAGACGTCGTAATTGTTGCCGCTGACGGATCGACGCCGGACCTGACGGTGACGTTTGACGGCTTTGGTTCTGGCACAACCTTCGTCACCGATTTCGCGGGAGACTACTCGTACGACAACGTAGTCGAATTCACTGTCGGCGCTGGCTACGGCGGCGGCGCGCTGGCGCAACTCGGGCTGACCGGTTTGACACCCGGGTTTGCCTCCGCCTACGGCGAGTTTGTTTTCAAAGTTAAAGGGCTGGACGCCGACAACACGATTCTTGCGAAGCTGGAAGAGCCGTTCCCCGGCACGTCAATTCCGGTCGAGATTGATTTAACGTCTCCGCCTGCCAACGTCACCGTCACCGATCTCGGTGACGGCTGGTCGCAGGTCGTGATCGACATGGCCGCGTACGGCGATGTTTCTACATTCAGCCAGATTGTGTTCCAGACCCTGGATGGCGCATACGCGGTAGGTGACGATCTGTACCTGACTGATATTGGATTCAATGTCGCGCAAGCGGCGCCGGGCCTAATGCCAGGCACAAGCATCATTCCCGCTGACGGTTCAACGCCGGACCTGGTGGCGGGCACGGACTTCACCGGCTTCGAGGCATTCGGCACGGGCGGTTCGAACGACTACGCGTTCACCGGAGACAGCTCTTTCGCGAACGTGGTGGCGGTGACGCCGGGCGCTGGCTACGGTGGCGGCTCGCTGGGCCAGTTCGGCATCGTCGGCTTCACGCCGGGCTTTGCGGCTGCGTACGACACGCTTCTGTTCAAGGTCAAAGGCCTGAGTGACAACACGGTGGTCGTGAAGCTCGAGGAGCCATTCCCCGGTGCCTCGGTACCGGTCACGATCGATCTTGCGTCGCCGCCTGCCGGCGTGACGGTGACCGATCTCGGTGATGGCTGGTCGCAGGTCGAGATTCCGATCTCGGCCTTCGGCAACGTATCGACGTTTAGCCAGATCGTCATCGAGAATGTGCCGGGATCACAGGCCGAAGGTAATCCCTTCTTCGTCACCGACCTCGGCTTTACCAGCGCCGGCGCATCGGCCGGCGATACCCCGGATGTCAGTATCATCACGGTTGATGGCTCGACGCCGGACCTGGTGGCGGGCACGGACTTCACGGGCTTCGAGGCATTCGGCACAGGCGGTTCGAACGACTACGCGTTCACGGGCGACAGCTCTTTCGCGAACGCGGTGGCGGTGACGCCGGGCGCTGGCTACGGCGGCGGCTCACTGGGCCAGTTCGGCACCGTCGGCTTCACGCCGGGCTTCGCGGCTGCGTACGACACGCTTCTGTTCAAGGTCAAAGGCCTGAGTGACAACACGGTGGTCGTGAAGCTCGAAGAACCATTCCCCGGTGCCTCGGTGCCGGTTACGGTCGATCTTGCGTCACCGCCAGCCGGTGTGACGGCGACCGATCTCGGTGATGGCTGGTCGCAGGTGGTGATTCCGATCTCGGCCTTCGGTGACGTCTCGGCGCTCAGTCAACTGGTCATCGAGAATGTGCCGGGATCACAGGCCGAAGGTAACCCCTTCTTCGTCACCGACCTCGGCTTTACCAACGCCAGCAGCGGTTCTAACCTTGCTGTCAACGGCGATTTCGAAACCGGCGACTTCACAGGCTGGGAGCAGTTCCCGAACGGCGGAACGATATCTATCGTTTCACCGGGCGCCGGTGGTGCGGGTTCAGCTGGTAGCGCCGACGCGTCAGGCATGGCGATCGGCGTTACGCTTAAGCAGGCGAACCTTGGTGCAGGCACGCTCACGCCGGGCCAGCAGGTCACCGTGAACTTTGACTGGCGCGGTACCGATGGTGTCGGCGGCGTTGTCGATGTGCGGCTTCTTTCCGAAGTGAGCGGAGGCGGCGTTTCTCAGGAGGACATTATCCTGGGCGGCGCAGCCTTCCCGGCAGACTGGACGTCGATAACACCGGCGGTCATCAACATCGGGCCGGACGTCAGTGGCGGCATTTCGCTTCAATTCACGGCGATCTGCGGTGGTGATCCAAGCTGCGTATCGACAATCTCGATCGACAATGTGTCGATCGTCGCCAACTAGGGGAGGTCGATGAATCCAATGCAAGCAATCGACTTACACCCCGAATCCAATCAGAAAAGAAGAGTGGTCGCTATGGCGCGTACTAACACAATCACCAATCTCAAGAAGTCATTTGGACTTTTGGCGATATTCGTCGCGGTATTTACGCTCGCCGGCTGCGGCGATGGCGACGGCCAGCCGTCGATCCCGAACTCCGCGGTGACACCGGTTGTAATCCCGCCGGGGTTCTGCGACGCGATCAATTTCGAGGACCTCTGCAAAGATGATGAGCCGGCGATCATCAACTTCAACGGTGGCGCGACAGTAATCGTCGACAACCCTGACCGCGGCGGACTCAACGACAGTGCAAAGGTCGCCCGAATGCAGAAATTCGGTGACGCGACATTTGGTGGCACGCGCTTCAACCCGAATGAAGTGCCGATCGACTTTTCGGACGGTGAGGTCTACAAGATCAAGGTCTGGTCCGAACGCGAGGTCCCGGTTTCGTTCAAGCTCGAGGAAAGGAACGACGGACAGGGCGGTGTTACGCGTGTCGTGACCCACACTGGCGGCAGCGAGTGGCAGGAACTGTGTTTCAGCTTCTCAGGCGCAACTCCGGCAAGAACCATCGGCCTGACCATCATTTTCGATGACGGTGTACTCGGCGCAGCCGTGCCAGGCGTCTTCGCCGGCGACTGGACGTTCTATTATGATGACATCACGCAGGTAAGCAGCTGTGATGGCACCCCGGCTCCCGGAACGACGCCCCCAGTCACGCTCTACGACGGCTCCGGCAGCCCGGACCTTGTCCCGGGCACGGACTACGGCGAAATCACGGCATTCACTTCCGGTTCGGTTCTGAATCCGACATTCGCGGACGACGATACTTTCAGCCCCGTGTACGCTGTCACGAGTGGCACCGGCTACGGCGCCAACGTCGCGCAAATTGGCTTCATCGGATTCGATCCGGGCTTTCTGACCGCCTACGAGTCCATCATTTTCAAGGCAAAAGATCTGCCGAATTCGGTCATTTTCGTCAGTCTGTTTGACGGCGGGCAACGACTACGCATCAACCTGACGAGCAGCGGTTTCGTCGAAGAGCTCGACGGCGGCTGGTACCAGTTGACGATACCGCTGGCACCCCTGTCCGGTCTGACGACGGCGACCGGCATTGTCATTGAAAGCGACAATACTGCACCCGCGCAGTTCACGATGCTGCTGACCGATATCGGTTTCGGTGAATCGTCCGGTGGCGGCGGCCCACCCCCACCCCCGACGACGCCCAGCCTCGGTGTCTTCTCGGAGACCAACACGAGCCCGACGGTCAACATTACGGATATCGTCTCGGCCGGTAACGCGGTGACGATTGATACATCGAGCACGGCAGTCACGCCGTTTGACGGCAGTGTGTCGCTAGGGCTGACCTTCTCGACGGGCGGACAGGCCTTCGGGGGAGCGATCTTCCAGTTCGATGACGAAGATATCTCGTCGTTCGACACGCTGAAGTTTGCGATCGATACGTCGACCTTCGCCAACCTGGCAGATCTCACGGTACAGCTCGAGCCGCCGGGTGGCGGAACGCCGGGCGGAAACGTATCGCTGTCCGCCTACACGCCGGTGTCCACGACGGGCAACTGGGAC
>JAAUXY010123342.1_pt1 | contig 34317 bp, 26 predicted proteins | sample 7278121 | NCBI WGS metagenome assembly JAAUXY01 (sample SAMN14350117, study PRJNA611818) | marine sediment metagenome | isolation source: surface marine sediment (1.8m) | place: French Polynesia: Moorea | collected 2018-08
CTGGTTTCCTTCTCGTGGCTCTTCAGATCTGATGCATAGTACACTATTACATCTGTCTTAAGTGCCTTTCATATGAAAGCCTGCGACCCGTGCAAAATCCAGGTAATACCTGGATGTTGCCGAGATGGTCATGGAAGGCCAAAAAAAGGGGGGTCACTTCGTTCATCGTGACCCCCCTTAAATCAGTAGTGGTTTGGTTTTTTATTGGGATTAATTGGCGAAAATGTTATCCAGGCGCTCAAGGTCGTTGATCATACCCCAATCGCCGCCGCCTTTTTCGACTTTGCCGCGCCAATCTTCCACACGCGCCATATATTCTTTAGGGTCGATATTATCGCCGCGCAGCTTGGTGACGTTCAAGGCGATGACGCTATAATCCGGCAACTGGAAGGGAATATCGCGCTTATAGCCCTTGGCCAGCTCTTCTTTCAGATCTGAAAAAATGAGGATATAATTCTTACCGGATTCCGCTTCGTTGAGGTATTCGATGGCCTGTAAAATGCCGCCCGAAATATCGGTATACGGGCTGCCCTTGACGGTTGTCACAAAGGTTTCAACCTGTTGCATAAAGGCGCGTTTTTGGTTGTTGGCCACCGACGGCCGCTCGTCGAAAGTGACTTTGGCGATAATATCTTTTTCGCTGAAGCTGCCGGTATCGATGCGGGCCACCGCCAGGGTATCGCCGGGCGCCAGAACCCCCAGCAGATAGTTAAGAATTTTCTGGGCTTTTTTCAGCTCCACGGCATAGGTGCCGGAGGTGTCCAATAGCATATAAACACCGGTGGAGCGGCTTCTGGAGTCGGTGCAACCGGTCATTAAAATACAAATGACGACTGCCAATGCGAATAGTTTTTTCATTCCTGGTGTTCCTTTATGTTAATTGTTTCTTCGTAGCTGTCGACGGCTTTTTCGACCAGTTTTGAGTCTTCGGGGATCTCCCCCTCCGGCAGGGCCATTTTCTTGCCTCTGGAAGCCAGAATAATACCTTCCAGCCAGATGGCCGGGAAAATCGCCAGGTCATATACATTGACAATGAACCTGCCTGCATAATAGCCGATATTGCCCAGCAGCCGCAGTAAAAAAGCGAACATTCTCAACAGCCATGCCAATGCAGCACCCAGCACAGTGCGCGCAGAAGCCACAAACATTTCCAGCGGTATGGCCACAAAGGCCAGTGCAAAGGGCAGGATAAAGCCTAAAACCATCTGTCCGACGGTGGGAATGATGCTGGGGGCCAATCCCATTTGCTCTGCACCCGCCAGGGTTTGGCGCAACACTTCCATGTCGTGCGCGATACGGTCGCGCATGAAAGCCAGCGCCGATTCCACACCGGCCAGGATGGCCAGCAGGGTAAAGGTGATGATAATCATACGATGGCGCAGTTTATCATCCATGGCGCCGATGATTGGAAACAGCCGCGTAATTCGCAGCGATTCCATCAGAAACAGCCCCATGGTCAATTCCACCAGGATGATCACCAGGCCGGCCACATCTGAGGTTTTAAAAGGGCCGATATAGCTGGCGCCGCCCACCATTTCCGACATGGGCAGGGCAATCAGGTTAAAATTGATGATGGCCCCGCCGATGGCAATCAACAGCACCAGACCGGCAATGGCAAATTGGGTCAGCGCCGAGGTGGATAAGGCGCGGGCCGCTTTATCGGACCCGGCGCGGATTTTTTCGTAATCGTTCATGCACCGATCAACGGTTTTGGCGCGTTTTTTGATATTGGTGATGGAACTGGCGATGCCGTCGAGGGATCTTTCCACTTTGCGCCAGAACGGCATCATTTTATTTAAAATGCCGTGTCGTGCGGCAGTAGAGCTGCGATAGTCCTCGATGGCTTTTTTGTTCTGTTCGGTCAGCGAGCGATTGATTTCGGCCAGCATATTGGCCACCATCGAATCGCCGCTATGCTCGATTTTGGCAATCGACTCTATAATCGGCATCCAGTTGGGCAACGACGGTGGCACATCGGCGCTGTTGTTGTAATCTTCATCCAACTTGACGATGACTTCCGATAATTGACGGTGAACATTGGGATAGCCTTCAAGATCCCGGGTCACCGCAGCGGCAATACGATCAAATTCCCGCTCGACGACTCTTTCGGCATTTTCCAGGCCGGCGGCCATCAGAACTTCCCGGTTGCGCAACACCAGTCGTTTTTCCGCCGTCAGCACTGAAGCGGCGGACAGGCGCAGGGCATTGCGAATAATTTTGCTAAACGACATGACCACTTTGTGAAACGGCCGCCGTGCAAAATAAAGTGCCAGCAGGAACAATACGATCCATATCAGCACGGATAGGGCCGCATTGCTGGTGATGTTCAACATATTGGCAAATGTCATAGAACCCTCCATTTTCATATATACCGCTATTTATAAAAATGATGCGAACACCGGAATGGCGGTATCAGCGGTTGTAGAAAAAACGCTTGAAACGTTTTTGACAACCACACTATTTCTGCGGCAAATAATGAGGGCAACGTGATCGGTTAGATGTGCACGTGGCTGTCGGACGGCAGTTTTCGAAGTTGATATGGTTGCTATCAGCTTATCAAAAAACACAGCCAATATCAATTTTTGGCAGCCTTCAAATTCGGGATAATTCCCTATCATCCCGGTATTGCCCGCAAAATTTGCGGTGTTCAAGCTAAATGAAAGCCACGCCCCCGGGGCGTGGCTTTCTGGTAAAATACGTCAGTTTTGCGTTTGTCGGTTGTTTACTGGGTAATCTCAAAATTGATCGTTTCCAGCAGGTTGCCTGACATGTCCAGCACATCCACGCGCCAAGAGCCGATTTCATGTTCCTGAATGGCTTTGGAACTATAGGTGCGCCAGCTGCTCGAATTAACGGCCAAAGACACCCGAGCGCGTTCCACATCGCCATAACTCCAGACATGCACGACTTCGGTGGGCGATCCGGCGCCGACAATTTTGGTAAAGCAATACAGCCGGGGTGTTGAATTGGTAAAGCTGGATCCAACGTTGACTGCCTCACGCTCTTCGACTCTCTCGCAGATGGCGGCGGCGGTAACGTCAAGCTGGTCTGACTGTTGGGCTCCGGCGGCTGGAATCAAAAAAGACACGCACATTAACCAAACGACAACACTGGCAAAAGAAACCTTGATGTTCATCAAACTGCCCTCCTTAAATCCATAGTGGTTGGAAAAATCCCAATTGATGGCGAATCCAATTGAGGCACCATGATCCGGTGCGATAAATGCTACGAATCCTCTTATCGGTAAATATGATGATAAACTTTAGGAGTTCTTACAGGCGGCCAGGACGCACCTGTAGAAGAGGCGGTGATGTTGCCATATGGGCAAAAAGGAAGGGGTTGAATCCGGCTGTCGGGATCTTAGCCGAGTGTCACTGTTTTTTTACATTACCCTCAAATTGGGATGGCGCGTTAAAATATTTATCCGGGTTGCTCAGCAGTTCTTCAAGTCGATAACGATAATATCCGAGGCGCACCCGCTTGTTTTTGAAGGAGCCGAAATATTCCAGCGGTTGTTCTTCAAGCTCGGCAATTTTTTCTTCCAGACGTTGCCTTTCCGCTTCAACGCGCTCTTGCTGGGTTGGTTTGCGGTTTCGCTCGGCTTCTGCCGCTTTTCTTCTGGCTTCGACTGCCTCTTGGCGCTCTTGTTCTTCAAGATCCCTGAGAAGCTCGGTGAGCTCTTTGTTTTGGGTGTCTGTGCGCTCCTGGTCGGCAGCCGCATCATGGGGCTCTTCTTTAAATACGACTTTGGCGTCGGTGGCACTTTCGGGCGGTTGGTCGCCAAAATGTTTGACACCGTTTTCATCGGTCCAGGTGTAAATATCGGCATATGATGCCGGAACCCACAACAGGATTCCCAGCAGAAGAATGATAACGGTTAGCGATTTCATAATGCACCTTTTTTTGAAGCGTTCGGCCAGAAAATACTCCGAAAAGCTCATTGTTCCGGGCGGGTTGCGGTTCTTTCCTCAGGAGCAATATAACGCCAAAAAAAACACTGTCAATTCAGCCGGGCCTTAAGCGCAGCGTTTATTCTTGATCGATAAAGGACTTCAAAATTTTTCCTTGGGGTGCGGACACCTTATCAAACTTAACGCCAAATCCCCGCGGGCTGCCCCATGTAATCGTACCGATCAGCTTAAACGGCTTGGGATATGTGGGCAGCGTGAAATTTAACCCTACTTTTTGGCCGATGGTGAATGTCTCCGCTGTTTCGATAAAGACCCCACCGATGCTGATATCCAGGATGTAGCTTTTGTAGTCTTTGTTTTGAATACGGTATTTCGCGTTAATCAGGCATGGTTTGCGCGTATTTTCCCGCATCGACGATTCGTTGCCTTCCAAACTGACCGTTGTTTCGGGCATCTCCATGGTCGGCATGGCTTCCAATTGCTCGAGCAAGATGATTTGTTGATCCTCAGACATTTCCACAATCAATTTACACAGCTGCGAGGTCACATCGTCACCGATGAGCTGCTTTAAAAGGATCAATTTTTTGTCCTTGGACATGTCATTGATCAGTTTGAACAAGCGGGCGGTAATCCCGTACTTGCCTAACTGCGGATCCAAATCCAGCATGTTGTTTCTCCTTGGGCCTTTTTAAGGGAACAGATCAGGTAAAATCTTATTGGTTATCGGGTCGAGTGTCAATATTTATTTTAAATTTTAAGCGGTTAGAAAGGAATATCAATCAGGGCTAGCTGCCGGCAGGGACACCGCTATTTTTGACGGCCGCCATGATATTCAGATTTGTGGAGGGGCCGACCTGGTCGATATGGGCGGCTGTGATCAATCGGAATCAGCGCTGACGATTTTATACTCGGTGGTGATTTGGGCCACCCCTCTGACGGTGGCAGCCACCGAACAATATTTTTCCTCGGAAAGATGAATGGCCTGCTCAACGGCTTTGGCGGTTAAGTCTTTGCCGCCCAGTCGGTATTTGACATGGATTTTGCGATAGGTCCAGGGGGGATCCGGGTCCTGCTCGCCGGTGGCAGTAACTTCGAGCAGCGTGAGTTTTTTGCGTTTTTTTTCTAATATTTCAACGACATCCACCGATGAACAGGCCGCCAAAGCCACCAGCAGCATCTGGGAAGGACTGACCCCGATGCCGTTTTTTTGACCCGATAAGACCACCGAATGACCGGTTGAATCCACGCCCACAAAATTGCGTTCATTTAGCCAGCGAACCGTTGCTGTTGCCATTTTCGTTTCTCCTTGGTTTTGTATTTGGTGTTTTGTGTTTTGAATTATGAGGTTACGGGTTTCGAGTTGCGAGTTACGGGTTGCGAGTTACGGGTTGCGAGTTACGTGTTACGGGTTACGGGTTTCGGGTTGCGCTGGCGGGATAAACCCCGCCCCTACTTCTGACATCAAACCTATCAGCTATGAGCTATGAGCTATTTGACCTCTGACCTTAATGACCACCAGGGTGGTGTCGTCGGTGGGTGCGACGCCCTGTTGAAAACGCTTGAGCTCGGCCAGTATGGCCTTCTGGATGGTTGCCGCGTCTGAGCGCTCATGGTTGCGAATAATGTCGGCAACGGCCTGGCGGCCGAACATCTGATCCTGGAGATTGCGCGCTTCCCAGAGACCGTCGGTACTCAATAAAATAATCTGCCCGTCAGCCAGATCGCCGCGTTTGTTTTCGACGTACTGCCAGCGATTATCAACGCCCAGGGCAATACCTTCGCCAGTCAGCTCTTCAAAGCCACTGGTTGCAGGATCGTACAGTAATGCGGGTTCATGTCCGGCCCGCACCCAACTCAGGCAGCGCTTGTTCATATCGATCTGAAGATAAAAAAGGGTAATGAACCGGCCGGTGTCTTCCACGTCCTGGGTCAACTGGCGGTTGACGTCGCCGACGATGTCGGCAATGCTGCCAGACAGGGCCGTGCGTTGCCGCAAAAAAGCGCGGGCCGAGGCCATTAGAAGCGCCGAGGGAATGCCGTGGTCGGAGACATCACCGATCACCACGCCGTATTTTTGGGTGTTGCTGTCGGCGCTGTCGAAGAAATCAAAATAATCGCCGCCGGTTTCATCGCAATAGATGCTTCTGCCGGCGATATCCAAACCGGGAAAAAGCGGATCTGCTGCCGGCAACAGGTTTTGCTGCACTTCTTTGGCCAGATCCAATGATTGACGAAGGCGATAGCGATCCTTGAGGCCTTCGGTCATCTGATTGAAGTTTTCGCCCAGTAGACCCAGTTCGTCATTGTTGCTTACGGTTACGGTTGCCGTCAGATCGCCTCTTTCGACCTGTGCCATGGCGGATTCCATCTGGCTGATGGGGTCGATGATGCCGGTTGAGAAGGAGCGCGACAAGATGACCGCCACAGCCAAAGTGACGATCAGTAAAAAGGCGGTTAAGTACAGCAGACTCTGAATGACCTGGCCCGGATCCATCTCAAGCATCATTCTGGCCTTGTTGTACGATAAGACGGCCATTAGGATCAGCGGCAAGATACTGGCCAACACAAAGATGACAAACATGCGGGCGCGCAGTTTCAGGCGTAACACACCCGGCGTTTTGGCCAGGCCGCCCTCGGGGAAAAAGGCCGACCAATTCTGGCGGCATTTGGCTTCGGTCATAAAAAAAATAATCGCGGCGGTGATCACACCGCCGATAAGGGTGCCGCCAAAAACCCTTAAGCCTTCGTTCAGTTCAACCGCCAATGCCTGAGTGCCCCTGGAATCAGCCACCAGGCTGTAAATGGACATGGTGATGGCGGCCAAAAACCAATTAAAAAAGCTCACCATCGCCGACATGAACGGCAGATCCAGGATTTTACGCTGGGCTTTTTTTTGTAGATCGGCGTCAATAGGTTTGTTCTGGGCCGTTAACCGCAAAAAGCGCATTAAATCTTTTTGCCAGAAATTGAAAAAAAAGAAGGCAAACGCCGCCAGGAAAATGAACATGATGGCCAGGACATAAAATGTATGCCGAATGCGCACGGCCGGAAACACCTGATCAAAAAAAACAAAATAAGAGGTGACGGTTATCGCTCCGATCAGGTTGGCAAAGAGCTGCCACCCGCCAATTTTGCGCCCGGTTGCCCGATACATGGCGGGCATCGACGCCTGAGATTGGTTGATTGTTGCCTTCATTTTCTCACCTGCCCACGTTATGGCGTGAAGATATCGTCTGATTTACAAGATATCCGTTTGACACTCAGAATGCTTTTATCTATTATTTTCTGCGATAAAAGCGCAACAGAATTTTCAACTTCTGCCCAAAAAGGATAATCTGCCATGGGAAAATTAAACAAAACCGCGTTAAACGATCACCATGCTCAACTGGGCGCCAACATGGTTGATTTTGAGGGTTGGGAAATGCCGCTGCATTATCAAAGCGGTATCGTGCAGGAGCATCTGATCACCCGCAAAGCCGCCGGTCTTTTCGACATTTCACATATGGGCCGCTTCATCGTGCGGGGCAAAGATGCCGTCGCATTCCTGCAGCACGTGCTCACCAACAATGCGGCCGCATTGGAGGAAGAAGAAGGCCATTACACCATGATTCCCAATGAAAACGGCGGCGTCATCGATGATGCCTATCTGTACCGCTTTGTTGCCGATGAGTTTATATTAGTGGTCAATGCCGCCAACCGCGAAAAAGATTTTGCGCATCTGGATAAAATCCGTCCATCATTCGGCCAGGTCGAGCTTATCGATCGGACCGCGGAGATGGCCATGCTCAGCCTCCAGGGGCCGACAGCCAAAGACATCATGCTGGAGTTGGTTTCAGGGGGTCGCTTGCCCGAACCGATGCGCAACTGTCTGAGCACCGCCCAGATTAACGGTAGCCAGGTGCTGATTTCGCGCACCGGCTACACCGGCGAGCCGATTTGCTTTGAGCTTTTTATCGAGCGCCCGGATGCGGCGGCAATCTGGGAGGCCCTGCTTGACAGGGGCGCCCATCCCATCGGCCTGGGCGCCCGTGATACCCTGCGCCTGGAGGCCATTTTGCCGCTCTATGGCCATGAGCTGGGGCTGGATCCCGAGGGTAAGGAAATACCGGCCTTTGCCAGCATGCTGGCCCGTTTTAGCGTCAGCTTATCACCGCTAAAAGGTGATTTTATTGGCCGCGCGGCGCTGACCAAACAGTATGAAGCCTTTAAGCGTATCGTTGATCGCGATTATTCTTTGATGGCCGACTTGCCGCGCATCATTCAGCCGATTGCGCTGATCGACAAAGGCGTTGCGCGCGCTGAAGCCAAAGTGTTTCAGAACGACCGGCATGTAGGCTATGTGACCAGCGGGACCATGGTGCCCCTGTGGCAAAGCGAAGGTGTGGGGCTGTCTACCCGGCAAAGTGAAGACAAAGGCCGGCGCGCCATCGGCCTGGCGCTGCTGGACAGCAATCTGGTGGAAGGCGATGAAGTTGAGATCGACATCCGGGGCAAACGCGCCCGAGCGGTCATCGTGCCTTACCACATGCGAGCCGAAGCACCGCCCCATTGCTGGCCGATCTATTATGACCAGTTGCGCACCGACCGTGAAGCGGTGTGCGCGGCCGAAGAAATGGCGCAAAATGCCAAAACGCTGATCGGTCAAGCCATCGACAACCACACATGGCGCCAACAGCAATGTGTCAACTTGATTCCATCCGAACAGACCGCTTCCCCACTGGCGCATATGCTTTCTATTACGGACCCGGCCGGCCGGTATGCCGAGCACAAACAGGTCAAAGCCTTTAAAGAAGCCAATGTGTTTTACTACCAAGGCACCGAATTTATTGCCGAAGTTGAATATTTATTGACCTGCGAGTTTCAACGCTTTTTAGGGTGCCGCGAAGTCGAAACCCGGGTCATATCAGGCCAGATGGCCAACATGGCCGTGTTCAGCGCCCTGGTGGACTATGTCAACCGCGCCGACCGTAAGAGCGAGCAGCGCCGCATCCGTAAGGTGATGAACAATCACATTATCAAAGGCGGCCATCTGAGCGCCCAGCCCATGGGCGCCCTGCGCGATTTTGTGATGCGCGATCCCAAATGGGAAAAACCGGCGGTGGTCAACTTTCCGGTCCTGGAAGACAACCCTTACAAGATCGATGTCGATGCCGCCCGTGAATTGGTCATCGAACACCGCCCGGAGTTGATGATCCTGGGCAAAAGTATGATCATCCATAAAGAGCCGGTCCAAGAAATGCGCGCCATCATTGACGAGTGCGAATTGGATTGCATGCTGATGTATGACATGGCGCATGTGCTGGGGCTGGTGGGCCCTTATTTTCAACAGCCCTTTGAGGAAGGCGCCGATATTGTCACCGGATCGACTCATAAAACATTCTACGGTACCCAGCGCGGCATTGCGGCTGTAAATTATACCGAAGACGATGTGCATTATGCGTTCTGGGAAGCCATCCAACGCCGGGCGTTCCCCGGCAGCACCAGTAACCACCACCTGGGCACCTTGCTGGGCTTGCTGCTGGCGGCATACGAAATGAACGCCTTTAAAGAAGAATATCAGAAAAGTGTAGTGGTCAACGCCAAAGCATTTGCTATGGCCTTAAAGGAAAGCGGCTTGGATATCGCCGGTGATCCATCGATTTCCTACACCGAAACGCATCAGGTGGTGATTAATGTGGGATATGCCCAAGCGCCTGAAATCGCCCGGCGGCTGGAAGAAAACAATATCATCCTAAACTACCAGGCTGCCCCGGATGAGGAAAGCTTTTCGGCTTCCGGGTCATTGCGCACCGGGGTGCAGGAAATGACGCGCTTCGGCATGGGCGCCGCGGATTTCACCCGGCTGGCGCAGCTGATGGCAGACGTTATTTTGCACAATAAGGATGTTAAAAAGGAAGTAGTGGATTTGCGTCAGCGATTTGTGGAAATGCAGTATTGCTTTAGGGGCGATGAGTTTGATGCATTGGAACAGAAATTACACAGCTTGTTTTAGAGGACGATACTGGTATTAACAAGTATGACATGAATCGGTCATATCATTTTCTTCCAGACGATATGATTTATTGGGTGCCTGTGGCCCGATATCAGGGATGGTATCAACACAATTGCCAAACACCATTGCTTAAGTGCATCGCATCCCTGATATCGGACCACTGTGTAGTAGGGGGAAACTCATCAGCATATCGTCCTACAGAAAAAAATATGACCTTTTGGCGACGTAAATGTGGATGTTTAAATTTTTCGGCTTAACCGGCAACGGGCTCAATCCGCCGGAGGCGGACTCAACCGGCCCGACCGATAAAAACGACAAGGAGGGCAATCATGGGGGAAATCCGGATGACCGGGGAAATGCGCACGGATTATGATTGCGAAACCAGCGGCCTGCCGGCCGAACGCTGGGGCGAAGCTGTATTTAAAATTGGGGAAGAGGAACTTGTTGTCGAAATCAGCATCGAAAAAGACGTTGTCGTAGCCATTATGGTTGGCGAAAATGCAGCCTGGCGGGGAACGCTCAAAGGGTTCAAACGGTTTTTAAGAGGCGAGTTAGAAGCGACTGTTTGATGGAAGCGGGCCTGGCCCGAGCGATGGCTTTTAGGGAGCGCTATGCAGCTGAAGGAGGTACTGGCTGAGTTGCAATCGATGGAGGATCCGGAATCGGCTGCCGGCATGGCGCGCTACGGCATCAAGTCCGACCGGGCGCTGGGGATTTCGATTCCAAAGCTTTTAGGGCTGGCCAAAAAAATCGGCACCAACCGACCATTGGCCGCTAAACTGTGGTCGAGCGGCATCCATGAAGCCCGCATCTTGGCCTGCATGATCGAAAACCCACAGCAGATGACCGAAGCGCAGTTGGAGCGTTGGGTCAAAGCCTTTGATTCCTGGGATCTGTGTGATCAGTGCTGCAATCGACTGTTTCGCAAAACCGCCTTTGCGCGGCAAAAAGCGCTGGCCTGGTCGCAGCGGCCCGAAGAATTTGTCAAGCGCGCCGGATTTGTGCTCATGGCAGTTTTGGCCGTCCACGATAAAAAGGCAACCGATCGGCAGTTTGCCCCTTTTTTCAAACGGATACGACAGGGGGCCGCCGATGATCGCAACTTTGTCAAAAAAGCAGTCAACTGGGCCTTGCGTCAGATAGGTAAACGCAATATAGCGCTAAACAGAAGGGCCATTGAGGTGGCCGAGGCAATCAAACAATTGGAATCCAAAACGGCTCGCTGGGTGGCCAATGATGCGCTGCGGGAGCTGCGCAATGAGAAAATCCAGCAAAGATTATCCCGCAAGGCCGAACGCTGAACCTTTGCCGAAGTTGCTCTGCTTCAATGAGCCGGCCATTATTCCACCAGCACACACTCCACCATGCCCAGGGCGGCGGATATAACGTTGACGGCATCCTCCAGTTTCAATGTGACCGTGTTAATCACGAGGTCATAATTATTGGGATCGGCAATATCGGCGTTAAAATACTTACGGATAAACGCCCGTCGGTCCGAGTCTGTGCGCAATACCCTTCGCTTTGCATCTTCCGGAGAAATGTCGAATTCTTTGGCTACATTTTCGATGCGCCAGGCCGTCGGGGCCACAATGCGAACGGCAAATCTTTTTTCCGAAGGCAACACAAAATTGGCGCCGCGGCCCACAATGACAGCCCGCCCGTGTTTGCCGATCGTACCGATGACTTTCAACAGGTGCTGCATGTAGCGGTCGGGCCACAGGTGCCGGTCATGGACCAGAGAAGAAATCCAATGCTCCAGAGTCGAAAGACCGCGCTCATCCAATGTTTCAAGCAGTTTTTCGCTGACATCGGCACTCTTGGCGATTTCATGGATGACTTCCTGATGGAAAATATCGATCTTCAGTTTTTGCGCCAAGCGGGCTGCAATGATACGTCCGCCGCTGCCGGGCTCTCTGGATAGGGTGACGATGGAGACGCCTTCTTTTTCCGGCACCTCTTTTTTTTGGGTAATCTGCCAGCGATGCATCTGCTCTTCAATGATACGAGCTACGCTTTTCATAAGCCCTCCCTTCTTTTGCCTAAGTTGAGCGTTTCAAATTAAAAAAAATAGGAATTTTTTTAGTAAAGGAATTTTATCTTATTTTTATTTTTTTTAATTTGAAACCCCTGCGGGGCTTGCCGATCTTACCGCATCTACTGTGTTAGATGCCGTTCCGCATAGTATACTATAGCGAAACGACATCTGCCGTGTAGCTGCCTGCCCAGTGAAATGCTTGCCCGGTTGAATGCCGCTTTGCGGCCCCCCGGCGGGGGATTCAACAGGGCGGGCCTATTTCACCGGGGCGGCAACCTCGACAAGCGCTCAGCTTAGGCTTATAACTGAGCGTTTCAAATTAAAAAATGATGAAGCGCTAACTATTAGGCAGCAACCTCGACAATCGCCCAGCTTAGAGCATAGATTGAATATGAGGTTTATTTGAACAGGGATCGGTGGATCGGCGTCCACCGTATCAAGGCACCGCTAATTGAAGCAATGGATTTTATCTTAAATTTAAGACTGTCGGAAATCCGTGTCAATTTTTTGTTGACTTCCAATGATGGCATCGCATGAATCACGGTAATTGTTTAAATCTAATAATCCATGACCATAAGTTGTAGAGGCAAGATGGCGCTGGTGACGGGATCATAACTAAATAATGAAGTGAATTCCGTTTTTGTACCAATCGGCTGCCATATCAGCCGATTTGTCAATATCGGGCGTATCTGGTAGGCTATGCGGCTATTGGGCTGTAAGTGTTGAGATATAAACTTAAAAAAAGAATAATCCCTTAGCGTCTTTGCGCCTTTGCGTGAGGCAAAACCCCAGCTCAAAAAAACGATCAATTGGCTTACAAGGATTTATCAAAGCTCAGAGGTTCTTATGATTGACAGAAAAGTGACGACGGTGATCGATGCGGAAAAATGCATTGGCTGCGAACTATGCGTGAAAGTGTGCCCTTCTGATACTATCAGCATGCAAGATAGCAAGGCCTGGGTAACCGGTGATCATTCGCTGCAGTGCGGCCATTGCGTGGCCGTGTGCCCGGTTGATGCCGTCAGGGTGGGGGGCATCGATCCGCAAAGTCTGGCGTTTAGCCATTTTGCCCTCAATGATGACTGGCTGCCTCCGGGAGATTTTGACACGGCCCACCTGGTGCAATTGATGGCCTCGCGGCGCTCGTGCCGCAACTATACCGATCAGGCTGTCGATCGCTCAATCCTAACCGATCTGGTCAAGATTGGGACCACAGCACCTTCGGGCACCAATTGCCAGAACTGGACATTTACCATTTTACCCGATCGGGTCGCCGTCAATGATTTCGGGCAGCGCATTGCCGCATTTTTCAAAAAACTAAACCAGCTGGCCGAAAAACGTCTGATACGCACAGCGTTGAAACTGATCGGCAAACCGACCTTGGACGATTATTACCGCGAGCATTACCAGTCAGTCAAAGACGGTTTGAAGGAGTGGGAGCTTCATGGTCGCGATCGGCTGTTTCACGGCGCTCCGGCAGTTATTGTTGTGGCCACCCGGCCTGGCGGCAGCTGCCCTGTGGAGGATGCTCTGCTGGCTAGCCAGAATATATTGCTGGCCGCCCATAGCATGGGATTGGGCACCTGCCTAATCGGTTTTGCCGTGGAAGCCATGAAAAATGAGAGCACCATTCAGCAGTATATTTCGATTCCAGCCGAAGAAACGGTCTGCAGTGTCATTGCCATCGGCTACCCGGATGAAAAATACGAGGGCTTGACAGGCCGGAAAAAATTAGTCATGCGGTATTTTGATTCCGAAACAGAAAGGTGAATATTGTCCTCACGCAAACCCGCCCCGCTGAACACAATCTGTCTTAAAATATAGATGTGAAGTCCCGCATTTGCGGGCGTGGGACGCAAAGGCGCCAAGAAATCTTCATGCCGGAATGTTGGAAGGATGGAAAATTGGAAGGATGGGTATAGAATTGCCGGTAGAGTATGAAGTGTGCTAACATTATTCCAGCATTCCAATATTCCATTATTCCACCGTTGAAAATACCTGGAGAGGGCACAATCAGTACCATTTAAATTATCGTTCTCTGCACCATGTGGCTTTGCGTGAGAATTAATAATTATGAGCGCTTAGCTTTCGTTCGGGTATTTGGTATTGGGTATTAGGTATTGGTAAAAGGTGTTATTGAATTTGCTGAGTTTGCAGAAAAGCTGTCAGGATGGTTTGCAGCTTGTCCAAGTAGCCGGCGTAAAAGTGGTCGCAGCCGTCAATAACATCAAATTGGGCATCGGGGTTCCAAACCGGCAGCAGGTCGCGGATTCGACTCACCGGCGCGATGTCGTCTTGACTGCCGGTGATCACCCATTGCAGACAATCTAACCGGCCGATATTTTCAAATTCAATGAACCCGACCGGTGGTGACACCATCAACATGGATGTGACGGCCATGCCGCCGGCAGCCACGAGTCCGGCATTGATCCAGGCGCCAAAGGAATATCCGGCCAGATCGACGGCAGCAGCTCCCTTGGCTTGAACGGCCGCGATCGCAGCCCGGACATCCTCCTGCTCGCCGACCCCATTGTCATAGCGGCCTTGACTACCGCCGACGCCCCTAAAGTTAAAACGCAGGGTGGCATACCCGTTTTGCTGGTAGACCATTTGAATCGTCTCCACCACCGGGTTATGCATCGTACCGCCGTAGCTCGGATGGGGGTGGGTAATCACCACGGCCCTATCGCCGGCGCCGGCCTGCCATAAGCCTTCCAGGGGAAAATGACCTGAGGAGATCTCAATTTTTTCTTCCATTGCCATTATCAACCGACTGATTTTAAAATATCAATGATATCGCGGCCAAATTCTTTGGTCTGCCAGGTTTTGAGTTCTTTCATTTTTGACAAACTGCTTAGTGTGAGGGGTTTTTGCACCGCTATGGCACTGATGAGCGCCTTGGTACCGATGATGGCCGGATCGACTTTGAGTTGTCGCGCCATGCGATCTCGCCAGCTGCGGAGCTCTTTTACGCGTTTGGCCACAATCGCCGGAACCATCGGGGCGGTTTTACGCGGGTATTTCGGCAAATTCTTGGTGGGAATTTGCAGGGCCTTTGTCACCGCCGCGACAATGTCTCTGCCGTAGCGGTCGATTTGTTTTGATCCTATAATTTCCGATTTTTTAAGCCGGTTTAAATTTGAGGGGCGGGTCTCGGCCAGCTTCAGCACAGCTTTATTGCCGATGATTCTGAAAAGGGGGGTGTCCTGTCGCTGCGCAATCTTTTTGCGCATCTGCAGCAGTTCTTCCAGAACCGCAAGGCCTCTGGGGCCCAGTTTGCCGGCACCTTTAAACCCGACAAATAGCGGGCCTATATTGTTGTTAGTCGGTCTGACCTTGCTTAAATGCCGACATTCTTCCTCAACCCAGAACATGCGCCCTTTGTTTTTTAGCTCCTGCTGCAGGCTTTTTGCCAACGGAATCAGATAGCGCACATCCTTGGCAGCGTAAGCAATCATTTCCTGGGGCAGCGGACGTTTTGACCAATCTTTGCGCTGATATTTTTTATCCAGGCGCACATTGTAGCGCTTTTTTAGAACGGCTTCCAGGCCGGTTTCTTTAAATCCTAAAAACCGGCAGGCCAGCTCGGTATCAAAAAGATTGTTAATGCTGATTTTAAAATCGCGATACAGCGAACGAATGTCATAGTCGGCCCCATGAAATACTTTTAAAATAGAAGGGTTTTTAAACACCGGTTTCAAAACGGTCAAATTGTCTAACTGCAGTGGGTCGATGACGGCAGTTGTGCGCGGAGTGGCGATCTGGATTAGACAAACCTTCTCGCGAAAATGGTACATCGAGTCTGCTTCCAGATCAACACCGATGATTCGTTGTTTTGTCAGTTGCTCTGCAAACCGGTCGAGTTCGGAACGAGTGACGATATTTAGATGGCGGTGAGCACTGCGTCTGCGCATTTTTTTTCTTGACCCTTAAGAGCGTTTCGCTTATCGGTGTAGTTCGCCGTCCGTTATTCGAGGTCGGTGATTGATAAAGAATAAGAATGGATTATATTCTTATAAATCCAATACTCCATGCTGCATAATGTATAACGCCCAGTTGATTTTTGCATCAATTGGGGTTTTAATTTAGTCTTTGCTAAGCGCTTTAAGAATGATATCCTTTTATTTTATACTGTTTTTAACTATTTAATCAATCGTTCAATGATGATCGTGGTGAAAAAACAATGGTAAACATAACACTTCCAGACGGCAGCCGAAAGGCTTTTGAGAATTCCACCACCGGCGCTGAGCTGGCTGAAGGCATTTCAGCGGACTTTGCACGCCGATGTGTGGCCATGGAATTAAACGATGAGCTGGTTGATTTGAATACGGCAATCACCGGCGATGCCCGCGTGCGCTTGATTACCGAAAAAGACCCTGAGGCGTTGCATATCTTGCGGCACTCGGCGGCCCATGTGATGGCTCAGGCCATTTTGCGGCTTTACAAGGATGCCAAACTGACCATCGGTCCGGCCATCGAAGATGGCTTTTATTACGACATCGACATGCAACCGGTGTCAGAAGATGATTTTCCGAAAATTGAAGCCGAAATCAAGAAAATCATTAAAGCCAAACTGCCGATCTATCGTATGGAGGTCCCGAAAACCGAAGCGATAGAATTCTACAAAGACGAGCCCTATAAACAGGAAATGTTAGCCGAGCTGGAAGACGGTACCATTTCGATTTATCAGCAAGGCGAATTTACCGATTTGTGCCGCGGTCCGCATGTGCCGCATACCGGCCATGTGAAGGCCCTTAAGCTGACCAAGGTGTCGGGCGCCTACTGGCGGGCGGATCCGACCAAAGCACAGCTGCAGCGAATTTATGGTACGGCGTTTTTTTCCAAAAAAGAGTTGAAAGCCCATCTGAATTTTTTGGAGGAGGCCAAAAAGAGAAACCATCGTAAAATCGGTCAGGCGCTGGACTTGTTCAGCTTCCACGACGAAGCGCCCGGGATGCCGTTTTTTCATCCCAAAGGCATGGTGGTCTGGAATACGTTGCTGGATTACTGGCGGGCCGAGCACCGGGCGGCCGGTTATGTGGAAACCAAAACGCCTATTATGCTCAACCGGGCGCTATGGGAAAAAAGCGGTCACTGGGAGAATTATCGCGAAAACATGTATACCTCATCCATTGATGAGAATGACTATGCCATCAAACCGATGAATTGTCCCGGGGGCATGCTCATCTATGGCCGCAAGCCGCATTCATACAAGGATTTACCATTGCGGGCCGCTGAGGTCGGCTTGGTCCACCGGCATGAACTCAGCGGGGTTTTACAGGGGCTTTTCCGGGTCCGAGCCTTTCATCAGGATGATGCCCATCTGTATATGATGCCCGAACACATCAAAGATGAAATTTTGGGCGTGTTGCGTTTATCCGAGCGGATGTACAGCACCTTTGGTTTGGGATTTCATCTGGAGCTGTCGACCCGGCCGGAAAAATCCATCGGAACCGATGCCCAATGGGAAGAGGCCACCACGGGGTTGGAATCGGGCTTGAAGACTTACGGTCATGACTATATCCTCAATGAGGGTGACGGTGCTTTTTACGGCCCTAAAATCGATTTACATATCAAAGATGCCCTGGGCCGCACCTGGCAATGCGGCACCATTCAGCTGGACATGGCCCAGCCGGAACGATTTAATCTATCCTATATCGGCAAAGACAATGACCGCCACCGGCCGATCATGATTCACCGCACCGTTTTTGGATCCATCGAGCGCTTTTTGGGCATCCTGATCGAGCATTTCGCCGGTAAATTTCCCCTGTGGCTGACACCGGTCCAAGCCATCATTTTACCGATCAATGATGATTTGATACCCCATGCCCAGGCGGTCAAAGCCGAGCTTGAAAAAGCCGACCTGCGGGTGGAAATCGACGAGCGCGCCGAAAGCCTCAATAAAAAAGTCCGCGAAGCCCAGCTCAATCAAATACCGCTGATTCTAACCGTGGGGGCCAAGGAAAAAGAAGCCGGCACCCTATCGGTGCGCACCCTGGACGGCCACGTCAAATACGGTATTTCCCATGACCAATTTCTAAATACGGTGCAGGTGCATATTCGTAAGCGGGAGCTGTCGTTGGATTTGTTTAAAGATTAAATATGTATTTAGCCCTTTTAAGGATTATGGCTGCTTTTGTTCTATAGTGAGAAGTGAACTAAAGTGACTAAAGTGACTAAAGTTAAGGAATGCCGTCATTTTAAAAAAGATGGAGCGCAGCGACACTTAAACTTTAGTCACTCCGAACTTTAGTTCACTTTAGTCACTTACTGATATTTCCTGTTTAGCTGTAAAAAAACTGTGTGACATTATGACCCAAAACGCCGGAGTTACGACTCACAAGATTCAATGGTGTGATTTGCGCTGCAAGTGGGCCGATGCGGCCAAACTCGACGCCCTGGATGGCAGCTGTCATACCTTCCAATCCCTGTGGTGCAAAAAACTCAAGAAACATGTCACCAAAAATTCACCCTGTGAGGTGCGGTTTGGTCGACGCCGCCCAACAACTCATTTTTGAGCTATATTTAATTTGCACGCAAAGCCGCAAAGCCGCTAAATATTCTGTTTACCAAAGATCAAAAATAAACTTTGCGACTTGGCGTCTTTGCGTGAGGCCTTCTTAGGTTCAGCTTTCTCATTCTGTCCTATGCGAGAGACAAATCAGTCAAAACTTCGTATTTTCCTTTTGTACTGGCTGCCGCTCATCGTCGCCTGCACGGCCATATTTATCCAATCCAGTTTCCGCGGCCCCGAGCGCATGCCGGACGTACGCTTTTTAGACAAGCTGCTGCATTTTGGGGCCTACGCCGTGCTGGGCATCCTCTTTTTCAGAGCCTACGAGACGCTACCGCTCAAGAACAACCGCAATAAGTTGATTTTTTTAAGTATTGTTTCGGCAACCCTATACGGCATCAGCGATGAAATCCATCAATATTTTGTACCCTTCCGGCATGCCGATATGATGGATGTGGTTGCCAACACCATCGGCAGCATTTGCGGGGTATACGGTTATTATCGATGGAAAGTGCGCCCAAAATCACCGTTGCGCGGCAATCAAGCGAGCTGAAGGTGCTGCTACCGGGTCGGTACCGCTGCGCTGCATGCTGACCCCTAAAATGCCAACAGCAACTGCCATTGGAAATGGATATTTGACGGCCCTGTGGATTGACAAGATCCGCGAATTTCGCTACAAAAGAATGCTTAAATTGCCTTTTACGGTTATACAGAAACCTCAAGTGAGGCAACCATAACCACGAAGGGCACGAAGGACACGAAGAAAAAAAGTCAAATTATGTGTTTTCCCTTTGTGATCTCCGTGTTCTTCGTGGTGAAAAGCATATCAGGTGTATTCAACTGGGGTTTCGCAGATAACCGCGTTACCTTTTACAGGATCAAGTTGTGCTGGTTTGTGCAACGATTCGAATATTTCATCCCCTGCCATCTAAACCGATCAAAGGAGTGAAACCGGATGCCTTCCGAAAACAGCATTCTCATCAACGGTAACACATTCTCGTTTGAACCTGATGACACCATCCTGGATGTGGCCCGTCGAAACAGTATCGATATTCCGACACTGTGCCATTTGAAAGGAGCAACCCCCACCGGTGCCTGCCGCATGTGCGTGGTGGAGGTGAAGGGGGCACGCAGCCTGGTGGCGGCTTGCGCCGCGCCGGTGGCGCCCAATATGGAAGTTAAAACGGAGACACCCAAGGTTATCGAAGCGCGTCGTATGGTCCTTCAGCTGTTGCTGTCTTCCGGCAATCACAACTGTGCCGTCAGCGGCAGCACCGCCAACAACTGGACCGAATTTCAATTGAGCGTGATCAAGGCTGAGGAAGATACGGAGCTGTGCCCGGTCTGGGGCGATTGCCGCCTGCAGGATCTGGCGTTTCGCTATCAAGTTACCGGTGAGCATTTTGAGCCCAACGAAGCCGTCTATCCCATGGAAACGGCCAACCCATTCATTATGCGTGATTTTTCGCGCTGTATACAGTGCGGCCGCTGTGTCCAAGCCTGCAACGAAGTGCAAGTTAACCAGGCCATTCATTTCGGCTATCGCGGAGCGGCCACCAAAATCATAGCAGCCGGTGACCGGCCTTACATTAACTCGGATTGTGTATTTTGCGGCGAATGTGTCCAGGCCTGCCCGGTAGGCGCTTTGGTTGAAAAAGATGCGCGCTATGAGGCCCGTCCCTGGGAAACGCGCAAGGTGCGCACCACCTGCAGCTATTGCGGGGTGGGCTGCCAGATCTATCTGCATGTCAAAAATAACCGGGTGGTCAAAGCCAGCGGAGTGGAAGAGGCGGTGCCCAATTACGGCAGCCTGTGCGTCAAAGGCCGTTTCGGATTTGACTTTATTCATTCAGACGATCGCTTAAAGACGCCTTTGATCAAAGAAAACGGCGCCTTTCGCGAGGCATCCTGGGATGAAGCCCTGGATCTGGTGGCCGCTAAACTGGGCCAGATAAAAGCCGAGCACGGTGCCGATACCATCGGGTTTCTGACGTCGGCACGCATCACCAATGAAGAAAACTATATTGCCCAGAAATTTGCCCGCGCGGTGGTGCAGACCAACAATGTGGATCACTGCGCCCGCCTCTGACATAGTTCCACCGTGGCCGGTCTGGCCGCAGCTTTCGGAAGCGGGGCAATGACCAACACCATCGCCGATATCGAAGAGGCGGATGTGATTTTAATCACCGGCTCCAATACCACCGAAAACCATCCGGTGATCTCCAGCGGAGTCAAGCGGGCCGTGACCCAAAAAGGAACCAAACTCATCGTCGTCGATCCCCGGCGTATTCGCATCACCCGTTATGCCGACAAATGGTTGCGACAGAATTTGGGAACCGATGTGGCCTGGATCAACGGCTTAATGCACGTGATTATCAAAGAGGGCCTGCACGACAAGCAATTCATCGAAAACCGCACCGAGGGTTTTGATGAAATGCGGCAAATGGTCGAAAAATTTACCCCGGATATGGTTGAGGAAATCACCGGTATACCGGCGCAGGATACTATTGACGCTGCCCGGTTGTATGCCAATGCCGAGCGCGGCTGCATATTATACTGCATGGGCATTACCCAGCACACCACCGGCACCGATAATGTCAAATCATTGGCCAATCTGGCCATGCTGTGCGGCAATATGGGTATCGCCGGCGGGGGGGTCAATCCATTGCGCGGCCAGAACAATGTTCAGGGCGCCTGTGACATGGGCGGGCTGCCGGATGTGTATTCCGGCTACCAGAAGGTCATTGATGAGGCGGCGCGCCAGCGCATGGCCGACGCCTGGGGGGTTGATGCGCTGCCCGATCAACCCGGCATGAAAGTGACCCATATGATGCCGGCCGCCCATGACGGCACCTTCAAGGCCATGTATGTCATTGGTGAAAATCCGGTGGTATCCGATGCGGATGTCAACCATGCTGAAAAATGCCTGGATAATATGGATTTTATAGTAGTGCAGGATATCTTTCTGACCGAAACTGCTCAGCTGGCCGATGTTGTTTTGCCCTCGGCCTGCTATGCCGAAAAAGAGGGCACCTTTGCCAATAGCGAACGTCGCGTGCAACGGGTGCGCAAAGCCGTAGAGCCTCCCGGAGAAGCCTGGGACGATTGGAAAATACTGTGTGAAATTTCGAAACGGATGGGATTCCCCATGGATTACGACAGCAGCCAGCAGATTATGGAAGAAATTTCACGGGTGACGCCGTCTTATGCCGGCATCAGCTATGAGCGCATCGAGCATGAAGGCCTGCACTGGCCCTGTCCGACGGCCGAACATCCCGGCACCCCCATTTTGCATGGTGAGCAGTTTACCCGCGGCAAGGGCCTTTTCCATGCCATTGATTTCATCGAGCCGGCTGAAACGACCGATGCGGAATACCCGCTGTACCTGACCACCGGCCGGCTGCTCTATCAGTACCATACCGGTACGATGTCTATGCGAACCGGCGGGTTAAATCAGATTGCACCGGAGGCCTTCGTGGAGATTTCACCGCAGGATGCCCGCAAATTTGAATTTGAAGACGGCACCCTGGTTAACATTGCCTCCCGCCGAGGCACCATTCAGGCGCGGGTCAAAATTTCACGCAAGGCTGTTGACGGAACTGTTTTTATTCCCTTTCATTTCGCCACCGCCGCCGCCAACCGGTTGACCAACGCCGCCCTGGACCCGATTTCGGGTATTCCGGAATTTAAGGTTTGTGCAGTAAAGGTCTCAAAGGCCGCATAGCGGCCCTTGAAGCCATCTCAAAAATGCATCTAACGCTCGATGGCTGTGTTAAAAACCGATTCAAAATGCTCGAATACTAACGTGTATGCTCCACTTTTGAATCGGTTTTCGCCTTGCCCTCGAGCGTGATCTACTATTTTTGAGATAGCTTCCATCTAATAGTAGCTAGTAAGTCTTCAATTAAAGGCAGTGGCAGATGCTGTCTGTTGTTCAAATAACGATTAACAAATAACTAATAACCAATAACCAATAACTAAAGGCCGGTTTACAACCGGCTCCGAACTTATAGGCATAAATTTTAACCTTAAAGACGCACCTGAATAGATAAAAAAACCCGGCCTTTATTAGGCCGGGTTTTTGTTTGTTTTGAAGTTAGAAAAGCCGCTGCGCTTATTCCTCCAGTTCCTTAGACGGCAGCACATCCACATCCGCCAGATCCGGTCCCAGATATTCGCGCTCGTTTTCCCCCAGAATCCCCATGGACAGACAAATCAGGGTCCACAAATGCACCGAATGATAACCGCCCTCAAAATGATCGCTGAGATCATGAATCTGAGCATGGCAGTTGTGGCAGGGGGTAATACAGTAAGATGCGCCGGTGGCCTTGATCTGATCGAATTTTAATTTGCCGAAGGCCCGGCGCTGATCGGGCAATCCGCTCTGCAGAAAGCCGCCGCCCCCGCCGCAGCAATAATTATTGGAGCGGTTGGGGGTCATATCGACAAAATTTTCCTCGCCCACCACGGCTTTGACCACAAACCGCATATCCTCGGCAACCGGATCGCCAAGTGTTTTACGAACCAATTGACACGGGTCCTGGCAGGTAAATTTAATCTGGCGCTCCTTGTTCCATTCGGAGCTGACTTTCAGCCTGCCTTCCCGGATCCAGCGGGCGTATAAGTGAATAATGCTCTCTATTTCAAACTTGTGCTCGATGTTGAATTTTTGCAGTCCGGCCCGGACTGCGAACAGTTCGTGCCCTCACTCGGTATTGAGCCAGTATTTACAGCCCAAATCATCGACGGCTTTGGCCTTGGTCCTGACGATTTTTTCCCAATTCTCCAGGTCGGCCATAAACATGCAGTAGTTTTCAGCCGCCCAGCCTTTGGTGCCGTAAGTCCAATCCGCTCCGGCGATGTGCATGATTTTCCACAGCGGCACCATTTCATCCGGTTCGGTGACCGGCTCGCGGGAATTTTGGTTTAAAAAATATTTGGCGCCTTTTTTGTTGATCGGTGCCTGCAGATCTTCAAAGCCTTCCTGGGTTTGCTGGACCTCTTCCAGTACATCTTCAACCACGAATTGAAAATCTTCCTCGCTGGCCCCCATGGCGCTGCAGGTATCGTTGCGCAGGGCCATATCGCAGGAGCCCAGAATGCCCTTGGGCCGATCCTCTCTGGGCCGGCTCTTTCGGACGTTGAACACCAATTGCGGGATGTCGATTTTCATGGGGCAGACATAAATGCAGCGCATGCACAATGTGCAGCACCAAGCCCATTCGGAGCTCAAAATTTCTTCGTCCATCCCCAGGGCGGCCATGCGTAAAAATTTTCGCGGATCCATGTCCTCAATACCCGTGGCCGGGCATCCGGAAGAACAGGCGCCGCAAGTCAAACACAGGTTGAGATTTCCACCTTCCGGCAGAAGCTCTTTCACCTGGTCGATGAACTTGCTTTTTTTCTTTCCACCAAGCTTGATTGCCTTTTCAGCCATGCGTTAAAATCCTCCATGCCATATTTGAGATCTGATACAGTGCAATTTGAGATCACAGATTTCAAGTGCAAGCGCTCTTTATTTCAAAAAAAGGGCCGTATGTCAAGGGTCATGGGCGCTGAACGGGATTTAGTTAATTAAAGCAATTCTGGTCTTTTTAGGGCAACAAGACCGTCGATCCCGTGGTTTTGCGGGCTTCCAGATCCTGATGGGCCCGGGCGGCTTCGGCCAGCGGGTAGGTCTGGCGAACGTCAACTTTGACCGCTCCGTTTGCAACCACCTCAAACAGGTCGCGGGCATGTTTCAACAAGGCCTCACGCTCGGCCGTATAGCTCATTAGGGTCGGCCGGGTTAAAAATAACGATCCTTTGGCCGACAGCAGGCCGGGATCAAACGGCGGCACCAGCCCGGAGGCCTGGCCGAAGGAGACCATCATACCCATCGGTCGCAGGCAATCCAGCGACTTCATGAAAGTGGCTTGGCCGACCGAATCGTAAACCACATCCACCCCTTTGCCCGCGGTGATCTCGCGCGTGCGTTCGGCAAAATCCTCCTGATTATACAGGATCGGATGCTGGCAGCCGTGGGCACTGGCCAGATCAGCCTTTTCCTGCGATCCGACAGTGCCGATAACCGTAGCCCCCAGATGGCGGGCCCACTGGCATACGATTAGCCCGACTCCGCCGGCGGCGGCGTGGATTAAAAGGGTGGTACCGGCCTTGACGTCATAGCAACCCCGCAGCAGATAGCGGGCGGTCATGCCCTGCAGCATCATGGCAGCACCCTGCTCGTAGGAAATTGCTTCGGGCAGCTGAACCAAGCGATCGGCCGGCATTCGCCGCACTTCAGCATAGGCTCCCGGCGGTAGGCCGGCATAGGCCACGCGGTCCCCTACGGCAACTTCGAACACGCCTTCGCCGACGGCCTCGACGATGCCCGCACCCTCCATTCCCGGAACCGCCGGCAGCTCGGGCAGCGGATAAACGCCGGTGCGATGATAAACGTCGATAAAATTCAAGCCCACGGCCTTATGCCGCACTAAAGCCTCTCCTGCTACCGGTGAGCCGGGGTCATCGGCCTCCCAGCGCAGCACCTCCGGCCCCCCGGTTTCATAGATTCTGATGGCATTTGACATATTCGGTGCCTCCTTCTGTATTTTGGGTTCGACAGTTGCCGGTCAGGTCCGCCAAAGGTCATCGTGAAACGTGATGTTGCCCGTTGAAATAAGGATAAGCATCAATTTTAATTTTTAACCGGCTAACGGGCCAAATCCGCCGGAGGCGGACTCAACCTAATTATTATTCACCGATAATTTTCACCAGCGCCCGTTTGCGGCGGCGGCCGTCAAATTCACCGTAAAATATGCGCTCCCAGGTGCCAAAATCCAGTCGGCCATCGGTGATGGCCACCACGACCTCCCGTCCCATAACCTGGCGCTTCATGTGGGCATCGGCGTTGTCCTCGCCGACATTATGCCGGTACTGCGATACCGGTTCATGCGGGGCCAGCTTTTCCAGCCAGACATCGTAATCATGGTGCAGCCCGGATTCATCGTCGTTGATAAACACCGAAGCGGTGATGTGCATGGCGTTGACGAGCACCAGGCCTTCTTTAACCCCGCTTTCCTGCAGGCAGTCTTCCACCTGGGGGGTAATGTTGATAAACGCCCGCCTGCTGGGCACTTCAAACCAGAGCTCTTTGCGGTAGCTTTTCATTGTGGACCTCCTGGGGATGATGATGAAGATTCGGATATGATTTAAATCATTCTAAGACGCGTGATATGTACATCATATCGGAAGAATTTGGAAAGCAAAAAGGAAGGATGCAATTTAATGCCAAAAACTGGATTTTTTACAAATTAGCGTGCCGGCCCGCCACTCGGGCGATAGTAGTGTACATGTGCCCGCCATATGCGTATTTTACTGCTCTCGATTTTGAGGCACGGTTTGGGGCAGTGTTCGACCTTTTCCTCTGTCAGACCGGCGATGGTTCCGGTCACTGTGATGCTGTCATCAGCGCTCAGACTATTCGCATTGAATTCTTCGTTGTGAGAAGCAAAGAATCGGCCTTCAGATTTATCCCTGGTCTGGGGTTTCGTGTTCCATTCCAGCGGGGTTTGCAGGATCGTCATATTTGTCCGATCCCCTCTTATTTTGGCATCTATAATATATCCCCCCAGAACCACAGATTCTCCGACACGGCTATCGGCCTCCTCGACCATGGTTTTGAACGGTATTTTCGGAGCACCGGCACAGGAAATCAAAAACATGACGATACACATACTGATGAGCAAGCCTGTTGATGTTTTCATTATTGCTCCTCCTGTTATTTTGATTATCACACGCCACATATGGATGTAAACAGATGTATGATCCTTGCGCTTTAGGCCAACCTATCTGCACCTTGGAACCCCTCAAAAGGGTTATGTTTATAACGCTGCTTGCTGAGCAACAAGATGGCATTCTAATAGACTAACAGTGCATTTGTATATTTGTATTTATTTTTTGCAATAATTCATGATAATTAGTGGCGTAACGATTTTTTACCGCAACCCCTTATGGGATACAGAATCAGCTTAAACTCAAATTTAATTGGCGGCTAAATTGAAGCAGTTTGATAAAAAAATTAAGCACATCAAAGCGCTTTTACCGCAAGCCATGATCGCCGACCGCAGCTATGCCTTGCGGGAGTTGAGACGCCTGAAGGGCCAAAAGGTCAAAACCTTGCCGGCCGATAAGCTGCGTGCGCGCCTCGAGCGGCTTGAGCAACGCCTGCAAACCTCCCGGAGCAAGCGAGATAAACGCCAAAAGAATTTGCCGCAGTTCGTTGATATCGATGCCTTGCCCATTACCGCCAAAAAGACCGAAATTATTACGGCCATCAAAAACCATCCGGTCATTATCGTTTCCGGTGAGACCGGCTCCGGCAAAACCACGCAATTGCCTAAATACTGTCTGGCCGCCGGGCAGGGTATCTCCGGCATGATCGGGCATACCCAGCCCCGCAGAATCGCCGCCATGACCGTAGCCCGACGTATTGCCGAGGAATTCGGCCAGGAGCTGGGTGGTGCCGTGGGCTACAAAATTCGCTTTAAAGACCGCACGTCGCCAAAGGCTTACTTGAAAATCATGACCGACGGCATCCTGCTGGCTGAAACGCAAACCGACCGCTATTTAAACGCTTATGACACCATAATCATCGACGAGGCCCATGAACGCAGCCTGAATATCGATTTTATCCTGGGGATCTTACAAACCCTTTTGGAGCGCCGGGGCGACCTTAAGCTGATCATCACTTCGGCCACCATTGACACGCAAAAATTTTCTAAAGCCTTTGGTGATGCCCCGGTTATCGAGGTGTCGGGCCGCATGTATCCGGTGGATGTGCAATATCCCAAACCAGAATCTAAAAAGGTGGAGAAAAACGAAGTCACCCATGTAGAGCTGGCCGCACAGGCGGTCAGGCGGCTTTCAACCCAAAAGAAGCCGGGTGATATACTGGTGTTTATGCCCACTGAGCAGGATATCAGAGATACCTGCGAGCTGATTGAAGGGCTACAGCTTAAAAATACGCGGATCTTGCCCTTGTATGCGCGGCTGACGGCCGCCGAGCAAAAAAGGGTTTTTGCATCCACGGCTGAACGCAAAATCATTGTGGCTACCAACGTGGCCGAAACATCGATTACCATACCGGGAATCAAATATGTGGTGGATTCGGGTCTGGCCCGTATCTCCAGTTATTCGCCGCGAACCCGCACGACCTCACTGCCGGTGGTGCCGATTTCACGTAGCAGTGCCGACCAGCGCAAAGGGCGTAGCGGCCGGGTGCAAAACGGTGTCTGCGTGCGCCTGTTTGCCGAAGACGATTATCAAAGCCGCCCCCTGTATACCCGCCCGGAGATTTTGCGGGCCAACTTGGCGGAAGTCATCCTGCGCATGCTGGCCCTGCGGCTGGGTGACATCAGCGAATTTCCCTTTATCGATCGGCCGGATGCAAAGAGCATTAGAGATGGGTATGACTTGCTGTATGAGCTGGGGTCCATTTCAAATATGCATAGAGCAAAGGGCATGGGGCATAGCGTTGATAGTCAATCCAACAAGAAAAGCCGCAAAGCTGGCAGCCCATTAACATTACCAAGGTTAACGGATAAGGGGCGTCTGATGGCCAGAATTCCGCTGGATCCCCGGCTTTCCCGTATGCTGCTTGAAGCCCAAGATCGGCGTTGCATCGATCAAATTGCCGTCATTGCTGCGGCCCTCAGTATCCAGGACCCGCGGGAACGGCCTTTGGAAAAAACAGCTGAAGCCGACCAGGCCCATGCCCAATTTGATGATCGCTTATCTGATTTTACCACCTTGCTGAACATCTGGAATCATTACAACCACATCTGGCAGACCCGCCAGAGCAACAATCAAATCAAACGGTTTTGCCGGCAGCACTTTTTGTCCTACAACCGCATGCGCGAATGGCGCGATATTTATCATCAGATTTGTGCCATCCTGGAAGAATACGGCATCCGCAAGCGGCGACGGGCGAAAAAGGTGCCAGCGCACAACCTGAACCTCGACAAAGACCAGCCTTTATATCGTTCGATACACCAGTCGGTTCTCAGCGGTTATCTGTCCAATATTGCCGAGAAAAAGGAAAAAAATTTTTTCCGGGCCACCCAGAACCGCGAGGTTATGATTTTCCCCGGATCGGGATTATTTGATAAGGCCGGCCGCTGGATCGTGGCCGCTGAAATGGTTGAAACCTCCCGGCTGTTTGCCCGCACCGTGGCCAACATCGACAGCGATTGGCTGGTAGCGTTGGGAGGGGACCTGTGCCGCAGATCCTATCTGAATCCCCGCTGGCAAAGAAACCAGAGTGCGGTCATGGCGGATGAGGAAATCCGTCTTTTTGGGTTGATCATTGCCCAGCGAACCGTTGCCTATGGCCCCATAAACCCGGATGAAGCCGCCGATATTTTTATCCGCGCTGCCATCATTAAGGGGGATCTAAAAAAACCGTTGGCCTTCATGACCCACAACCAGCGCTTGATCAACGATATCAAAAGGCTCGAAGACCGCATGCGACGCCGTGATTTGCTGGTCAGCGAAGAAACGCTTTATGATTTTTATGCCCACAAATTGCCGGGCGTTTGCAGTCTGAAAATGCTTTCACAGCTGATCAAAAAAAAGGGCGGCGATCGATTTTTGCGTCTTAAAAAAAAGGATCTGATGAACTATGATCCGGATACCGGACAACTGGCGCGTTATCCGCTGAGCACGAAAATTAAAGGACAGCGGTTTAAGTATCGCTATCACTTTCAGCCCGGCCAGGATGATGATGGCGTAACCATTCAGGTGCCGGCTTCCCTGGCAGCTGCCGTACCAAAGGAAACCTTAGACTGGCTGGTGCCGGGAATGATCAAAGAAAAAATTGAAACCCTTATCAAAGGCCTTCCCAAAGCCTATCGCAAAAAGCTGGTCCCGGTAAACGAGACGGTTGAGATCATCCACCGGGAGCTGCCCCGCAGCAAGAGCGCGTTGTTTCAAGCGCTGGGCGAATTTATCTTGCAGCGTTTCGGCGTCGATATTCCCGCTACCGCCTGGCCGATGGATTCCCTGCCGGATCATCTGAAAATGCGCATTGCTATGATTGGCCCTGACGGCCAAGTGTTGCGTTCGAGCAGAGATACGGTTGTCCTTGCCCAATCCACAAAAGCAGGCATTCCTGCCGATGATTTTGCAACCTATTGCCGTGAATGGCAACAAAGCGGGATTACCTGCTGGGATTTTGGTGATCTGCCCAAGTTTATCAACAGCCCCCCGAAAGCGCGATCAAAATGGGTGGCCTATCCGGCCCTGGAAGCCGGCGACGATCCCGTCAAATCGGTGCGCCTAACCTTGTTTTTACAGCAGGATAAAGCGCTGAGCGTGCATCGATACGGGGTGGCCGGCCTGTATAAAATTCGTTTAGCAAAGGATATGAAAATCTTGAAAAAAGGGCTCAAACTACCGGGGCAGTATAAAGCAGCAGCCGATTATTTTGGCGGTCCCGCGCAAGTTGAGCAGCGTCTGATGGATCGGGTTATATCGGATTTATGCTGCAAAAATATCAGGACCCAAAATGCCTTCGAAGCGCATGCCGAGCATATTTCTCCGATGCTAGTTTCCCACGGGCAGACATTACGCGATCCCTGTTTGGTGGTTTTAAAGGCCTATCACACTGCACGCAAAGAGTTTGATAAATTATACCGGGATCATTTAGCCAATGCGGCGGTACAACATTTTTGTGAAGATTTAAAATCAGCACTTAAGCGCTTGGTGCCGGATTCATTCATCCATCTATACGACGTCGAGCGGCTGGCGCATATTGAGCGCTATATTAAGGCGATGCGTATCCGGGCTGAGCGCGCCTTGCTGGATTTTGAAAAAGATCGTGCCAAGGATCAAGAAGTACAATCGGTTGCTGCTCGTCTGGACAAATTGCTGCAAGCCCTTTCGCCCAATGCAACGGCTGAAAAAAGAATGGCGTTGGAAGAATTTTTTTGGATGATCGAAGAATACAAGGTGTCGATTTTTGCCCAGGAGCTGAAAACGGCTTTTCCAATTTCCAAAAAGCGGCTGGAGAAAAAGCTGGCTGAAATTAATCGAATGATCTAAAAAGAATGCGGAATGTGGAGTGCGGAATTTGGAAAAAAACCATCTCTCAGTTTCCGCATTCCGCATTCCGAGTTCCGCATTTATTTTTGGATGTCTATATGATTACTGCCTAACGTATTGACAAATGAAAAGAAGAACGAAATTGCCACTGGTGAGCGTCATCATTCCGACCTACAACCGCGACTGGATTGTTGCAGAGGCAATTGACTCGGTGCTCGCGCAAGACTTCAGCGATTATGAGCTGATCGTGGTTGATGACGGATCAAATGATGGCACACCGAAAATTCTGGCGGCCTACGGAGATAGAATTACGGTTTTACGCCAACCCAACCGGGGTGTCAGTGCGGCACGAAATCGTGGGATTGCTGCCGCAGCCGGGCATTTGATGGCTTTTCTGGATTCAGATGACCTCTGGCTGCCCCAAAAGCTGTCCACCCAGGTGAATTTTTTTGCTGAACATCCGGAGGCCGTGATCTGTCAAACCGAGGAACGCTGGATTCGAAACGGGGTGCGGGTCAATCCTAAAAAGCGGCACCTTAAATTTTCAGGAATGATATTCGAACGCTCGCTGGCGTTGTGTCTGGTCAGCCCTTCGGCAGTCATGATTAAAAAAAGTCTTTTCGACACCGTAGGTCTTTTTGATGAGAACTTGCCTGCCTGCGAAGACTATGATTTATGGCTGCGCGTCAGCTGCCGCTATCCGGTGCATTTAATTGATACGGAATTGATCATCAAACGGGGCGGACATGAAGATCAGCTTTCCAAAGCAGCAGGTTTGGATAAATATCGCATCCAGTCCCTATTGAAACTACTGCAGGACAACTGTTTGACGCCGCAACAAAAGCAGGCTGTCATGATAACGTTAGTAGAGAAGTGTGACGTCTATGCCGGCGGTTGCCGAAAGCGGGGCAAGCTAGAAGAAGCCCAAACCTTCTATCAGCTGGCTGATCAAGTTAAAAGACAGATGTCCCGCCTTCGCTCCTAAAGCTTCGGCGCGGCAAGCAGGAGTCAGATGTCAGTCTAATATCTCATCGCTCTTAGCTGATAGCTCATAGGTTTGCAAGGACCGATGGAGAACAGCCGAGGACGAGGACGAGTACGATAGGAGGAGGCATATTTCGTCCTCGTCGTCGTCCTCGTACTCGTCCTCGAAAATTCAAACCACCAAATACGTATAACTCGCAACCCGCAACCCGTAACCCGCAACGCGCAACCGTATCCCGCAACCCGCAACCCGAAACTCGTAAAACCCTAAGCAAAGTCGAAGGGCAACCCGCAATAGGTTGGATACGCTTCTGGATTCGGCTGCTGATGTTTCTGCCCACCACTGCTAAAGATCGAGAAGAAAAGCATCCGAATTTATATTATAAACATTCGTTATTATTATATAAATCTTATCAAATCGACAGCAGCTATACATATAGCACTGATTTTGCTTTTTACCACAATGTGACGTTCCATTAACCCATTTAATATCAAATTGTTACAAACTTCTTGCATTCGTAATTTGGATTTGTTAGGTCTTCGAGTTGGATCATATATTGAATTCCGTACCGAGCCGCTTATCTTATAAGTATTGCATATCGAAGTCCGATTATCATCGCTTTCATGCACGTCATCGACAAGGTTTTCATCGTAAACATTAACGGTTAACCATAAGGAGGTTCAGATGAAAAAAGTACTCATTTTAAGTTTAGCCGTGATCTTTAGTTTTGCCCTTGTGATGGGTTGTGGGCAAGAAGAACCGGCCAAAACTGAAGAAAAAGCCGCCGCCCCGGCGCCGGCCAAGACGACTTTCGTCACCATCGGCACCGGCGGAATTACCGGTGTCTATTATCCCACCGGTGGTGCGATTGCCAAAATCGTTAACAAGAAAAAAGACGAATATGGCATCCGGGCGACGGTTGAATCCACCGGTGGTTCGGTGTTTAATGTCAATGCCGTTATGGCGGGTGACCTGGAGTTCGGTGTGGTGCAGTCCGACAGGCAATATCAGGCCATTAATGCCATGGCCGAGTGGAAAGACAAAGGTAAGCAGGAAGACCTGAGAGCCGTCTTCAGTATTCATCCTGAAGCCATTAACTTAGTGGCTGCCGTTGATGCCGGTATTGAGACCATCGATGATCTTAAGGGCAAACGGGTCAACATCGGCAATCCCGGCTCGGGCCAGCGCCAAAACTCGATCGATGCCCTGACAGCAGTCGGTATTGATTACAACACTGACATCACCGCTGAAAGCGTCAAGGCCGCTGAAGCGCCCGGTTTGTTGCAGGACGGCCGTATCGATGCGTTTTTCTACACGGTCGGTGCACCTAGTGGCGCCATCAAAGAGGCCACCGCCGGCGCCCGCAAGGTACGCTTTGTATCAGTCACCGGTCCCGGAATTGACAAGCTCATTGCCGACAATCCTTACTATGCCAAGGCCACCATTCCCATTAGCCTGTATCCGGGGGCCCAGAATGATGCCGATATCGATACATTTGGTGTCAAGGCCACTTTTGTAACTTCTGCCAAAGTGCCGGAAAACGTCGTTTATGCCATCACCAAAGAGGTGTTCGACAATTTTGATGATTTTAAAAAGCTTCATCCGGCCTATGCGGTACTGACCAAACAAAACATGATGGAAGGCCTTTCCGCACCGCTGCATCCGGGTGCTGAAAAATATTACAAAGAAGCCGGATTAAAATAAGCAATACCCATAAACCATTGCGACACCTGCCTGCGGAGGCGCCGGTGGCCAGCCGCCGCCTCCGCATAGATCTCTCATCAGCAAAATGAAGTTAACGCGCTGATCGGGCGCATCTTGTCTGTGCTGCCACTGTGCTGAGCTTTATCCGAGTCTACATCGTACTTGAATTTGCCTGCCGGAATCTCGTGAAACCGATCCGAATAGCGGGTTTTTTGCCGTCAAACTTTCCTGAAAGATGGGGTGATGATTATGAGTAACCACGAAATCGAAGAAAAGGACGAGGGCATTGAAATCGCAAGGCGGATGGCCGAAGAAGAAGAAGGCATTGGAAGAAAACCCAGAGGTTGGCAAAAGTATGTGATTCCCACCGTTGCGGTTTGCTGGAGTTTTTTTCAGCTCTCCATTGCCAGCTGGCTGATCATGGATTCAACCTTCATCCGTGCCATTCACCTGGGTTTTGCCCTTCTAATTGTTTTTCTGAATTATCCCCTTTTTAAGAAAACGCACTTTGGCTTGAAGTATTTTTCTGCCAAAAATAGAATTCCCATCCTTGATTATGTCATCGGCATCATTGCCACCTTTGCTGCAATTTATATTGTCATCGATTATGCCGGGCTGATCACACGTTACGGTGCCCCCATCACTCGGGATATTGTCATCGGCTTTATCCTGATTGTGCTTTTGCTGGAGGCCACGCGCAGAGTAATCGGACCGGCCCTTCCTGCTATTGCAACGGCATTCATTATATATTCATTTTTAGGCCCCTATATGCCCGATTTGATCGCTTTTAAAGGCGCCTCGCTCAACCGTTTGATGGGGCAAATGACCATGTCCACCGAAGGGATTTACGGCATTCCACTGGATGTGTCGGCCACCATCGTATTTCTGTTTGTTCTTTTCGGCGCCATGTTGGACAAAGCCGGGGCAGGGCAATATTTCATTAAGCTGGCGCTGGCGCTGCTGGGTGGCTTTAAAGGCGGCCCGGCCAAGGCTGCCATCATGGGCAGCGGGCTGACCGGGCTGGTATCCGGCTCCAGTATCGCCAATATTGTTACTACCGGGACGTTTACGATTCCGCTGATGAAAAAAGTC
>JAAUXY010125982.1_pt1 | contig 34041 bp, 33 predicted proteins | sample 7278121 | NCBI WGS metagenome assembly JAAUXY01 (sample SAMN14350117, study PRJNA611818) | marine sediment metagenome | isolation source: surface marine sediment (1.8m) | place: French Polynesia: Moorea | collected 2018-08
CCCGTGCCGTTCACCGTAATCGAGCGTATTTGTTCTTCAGCCATGGCACCGGCTCCCGTGGAAAATAGCAATGCGACCAATATCGATCTGAACATAGTGCGCTCCTCGCAATCAGTGCGCCGACAACGACAAGTGGATAGCCACTCGTTTGTCGCAAACTAGACGGTCAGCGGCAGAAAATAAATTAAGTCTTGACTTAATTAAGTAATCGCTTATTATCAGTGCCATGGATACCTTCACGGCCCTTGCTGACCCCACCCGCCGCCAGATCATCGAATCGCTGGCGTCGGGGGAAACCTCCTTCGGTGACCTCGCCGACAAGTTCGAAATGAGCCGTCCCGCGGTGTCGCAGCATCTCAGAGTGCTGCGCGAAGCGGGCATCGTGACTTCCAGGGCAGATGCGCAGCGAAGGATTTACCGGCTCACGGAAGACGGCTTCGACGAGCTGGAGGTGTGGCTCAAAAAGGTGCGTGAATTCTGGAACCAGCGACTGGACAAGCTCGAGCAACTGCTCGACGAGTCCGGCGCCTAGAGGAGACTTGCCATGAACGATTACGGAGAACTACTCGACGACAGTACTGTCCGCTTCGAGCGTCTGCTGCCGGGCCCGATCGAGCGCGTCTGGGCATACCTGACCGAGAGCGAGAAACGCGCACGGTGGCTGTGTGGTGGCGACGTGGAAAACACCGTCGACGGACATGTCGACATGCATTTCCACAACGTATCCCTGTCGAGCGACAACGACATTCCCCGTCCGGAGAAGTACCGGGACATGCCGGAGAAGATGTCGTTCGTGGGCAAGGTGCTTCGCTGCGAACCACCGACGCTTCTCGAGCACAGCTGGGAATTCGGCGAGGAATCGTCCATCGTGCTCTATGAGCTGAGCCAGGCCGAGGACAAGGTCCGACTGGTCCTCACGCACAAGCGACTCGAGTCGACCGATACCGTGCTGAGCGTGAGTGGCGGCTGGCACACACACCTCAACATCCTCGTGGACGTTCTCAACAACGAAAACCCGCGACCTTTCTACAAAATGCAGCTCCGCTACGAATCCGAGTACACCGAGCGGCTCGGGCTTGCCTAGATATCGAGCAGGGTCCGGATCCTGCGGGCTATTGTGCCGGCGGGATCCGGGTCGATCGCGGCCCAGTCCGAGCCGCCTTGCAGGGCATCCTCAAGAATCGGTTCCCAGTCGCCCGAGAAGAAGTCGTCCAACGTCGTTTCCGAGCACCGCCCGAACTGTCGCATTTGTTCAACGAGATACGGCGTTTCACGAAAATTCGGCCTTGCGATCATCGCGAACGGCACCCGGTGCGTCACGCACTCCGATGCCAGTCCGTAGCCCGGTTTGCCAAGTACGACGTCCGAAGCCGCTATCAGGTCGGGCAGCGTCATCCCGGCCGGCAACGTATGCCCGAATGATATGCAGGTCGCATCCGACGAAACCGGCAGGTCGTTCACCGTGAGCAACTGGAAATCGCCCGACCTTGCGTGGATGGACGGCCATTCGTCGGCGCTCCACCCGCCGGGGCAAACCAGGGCCACGGGTCGATCGGAGAGTCCGAGACGGTTGCGGACCTCGTCTCGCGGCAACGTCGCTTTACGTGACAGCAAAGGCGCCGGTTCGCAATTTGGAAAACTGCTGTGATCAGGTCCAAGCGGCAGTAGCAGCAGTCGCTCGCCACAGCGGTAGTCTTGTTCGAGACGATCCGCGATCTCCGGGTGCGAATCGTCGAACCATGGGCGGACGATCCAGTCCCACGTAAAGCTGGATACGCCGATCGCTCGTACGCCGGCTTCAGCAGCAGCACGAACAGGAAGTGCGGGAATGTCGCTGATTACGCCACGAAATAGACGTGTTTCGAGGTAGCGCCGTTCATCCTCCAGCAACTCGTCACGTCGTTTCCCGAAGTCGATATACGCACCGAGCGTTGCCGCGACGTCCGCCTCGAAGCAGTTTTTCTGAATCGCGCCGGGCTCGTACGCCTGGCGTCGGCACTCGACGTCGAAACCGAGCTGTTGCCTGATCCATCCGGCGTCGATGGTCGACGATACGACGAAATCGAAATCGGGTAGCAACTCACGCAACGCCGTAATGACGGCAAGCGACCGGGTTACATGCCCGAGGCCGTGCGATGTCAGGGCGAAAAAAAGAGCAGGCGTGTCATTGCGCATACGGCAAGTGTCGGGCATGAGTGCCCGACAAAGCCAGAAGAAACGTCAGGGCGCCGGGTGTTAGCGGCAAATAGACGGCAGGTAGTTGCGCCGGATTACACCACCGGTGTCACAGCTCCACCGGTAGCTTCCGTTGCTTCGCGACGCTGTCATTGTGGCCGTCTCACCGGAAATCTCGGCGCTGGCCTGGTTCCCGTAGGTAATGGTGATGACCGGGCCGGCGACGGTGATCGAGGTGACGAATTCGCTGCTGTAAGCAGCCGGCGCGTTCAACGCGGCTTCCGAGTTGTCAGCCGGAAAGCTGCCATTGTCCATATCGTACTCGGCGACCGCGTTTTTGACAGGGCCGAGCATGTTGTAGCCTTCGGCAATCTGCGCGCGAATGGAATACGTCTGGTAAGCCGGCATCGCCAGCGATGCGAGGATGCCGATGATGGCAACCACGATCATCAGTTCGATCAGCGTGAAACCTGTTTGTGCCTTGTTCATGTCACATTCCTTTGCGGGGCAGGTGCTGCACACGTCCGTTATGCGAACTGTGAGCCAGGTACGGTTTGGAGTGTGAACGAAGCGCACACACAAGTCTTTCGACCCAATCACAGTTTCCGGCAGCGGACAATTAGGTCGAATCGAGTCAGGTGGGATCTGCGAGCGGCACGACGAGGGCGAGTACCGCGTCGACGTCGGCACGAATCTTGTTCTCGATCTGGTAAAAGCGAGCGACCTTGATGCCTGGCAGGACACGACGAAATTGTTGTAGATATCGCTGTCTCACCTGCAGTATCGATATCTGGATTTCGAGATATTCGTCCACCAGCTCGTTCGCGTCTTCATCCGTGAGTTCGTGCGCGTAGTGCAATGTCACGAAACGGTCGGCGAGGTTCATGTATTGCTCGGTCAGCTTGTCTTTCTCTGCGTCATACCGGTTATAGATACGCCAGAACTTCTCTTTCTCTTCGCCCGTTAGACTGAGCTCGTCATCGAGCAATTGTCGCGCGCCCTCGGAGATGAGCTCCCGCGCCTGTTCCAGCGCCATACGAAACTCGGTCGGCCCGGCCTGTGCGAATGCCGGTGACGACAGCAGTGCGGTGAGTGTGACGATAGCGAAGCTGCGATGAATCCATTGCCCCATGAGAATCGACTCCGGTATTGTGCTCGCTGGTACCCTGACGGTCAGTCTAGCATTGCTGGGAAATCACCAACCACTGCGCTTGCCAAAGAAGCATTCTCCGGAGCCCGGAGAATCAGTCAGCGCCGAGGACGGTGCCCGTTTGCTGGCAAGCCAGTCGTTGCTGCGGGCGATAGTTGCGGGTGCCGTGACCGTCGTGCTGTTCAGCTTGCTCTGGGTACTGCTGACGCGTGCGACCGGGCGCGTCTTTCCGTGGGCAACTTTATTGCTGGGCATCGCGCTCGGCCGGGTCGTTCGACGGGCAGGCAGGGGCGTGGATTGGCGATTTCCGGCACTGGCCGCTGCGCTTGCGATAGCCGGCGCGCTGTTCGGCAACGTGATCGTCGCTGCCGCCAACACGGCCGAGACGATGGGGCTCGGCATACTCGACGTTTTGTCTGCCGTAACGTCCATGACGTGGCCGGTGTTCTTCGACGAGGCCCTGAGTGCAGCTGCCTACGTCTATGCGGGTATCGCGGCTGTGTTCGCTGCGTTCTTCGCAAACCGGAAACTGACGCGCTCGCAATACCGGGCGCTGAGGCTGCTGCGGGAGCGCTCAGACAGGCATTAGCAGCCCATTCTGGGCGTCGACGGCTTTGCCGGTGAACGAGGCGAGCTGCTTCGATACCAGCCGTTCGACCTCCTGTACGGCGTTGATGATTCCCAGGAAGTACGGTGGCTTGCGCCGGAGCAACCCCCAGTTGCCCGTCTCCAGGACCCGCACGAGATGGTTGATGTTATTCGTGATCGCATCGATGTAAGGGTTCTGGCCGTCGTACAGCACTTCGGCATAGCGGTAGACGCGATTGAATTTCTTGTTGAGCCGGTCGCGCATGACCTGCTGGTAAAATTCAGGCGTCTTCCTGAGCAGGTCTTCACCGGACTTGTACCTCACCATGTACTCGCCCGGTTTGGCGTTCTCGACCGCGACGCCGCCGATGACAAACTCGTTGTAAAGGCGATCGCGGCATTTCTCGAGGTAGCAGCGATCCGCCATCTGTGCGATCAGGTCGGCTGTGCCGATCAGGTGACCGCATATCACGTCGCGCGGATCGTCCAGCTCGATGTTGTCGAGCTCGAGTTCGTAGCCGGTGAAATGCACGATCATGCTGCTGACACCGACGTCTCTCGACAAACCGAGCTCAGGCAGGTAGCGACGCAGGAAATCCGCGCTTCTCGATACATGATAGAGCGTGAATTCGGCGCCGTTCTCAAAATCCGCGTCGCGCTCCTCGTGCCGGATGTACCCGGAATCGTGAAACAGGGAGGTGATGATCGCCATCTGTGCGCGCCCGGGTCCGAGCCGGTCTTTTTGTTCGGCGCTGCGTTCGTAGCCGGAAACGAGCCTCGCAAGCGCAAGCGTCATGTCGAGCGTGTGCTGCATGTCGTGGTACGTCGTGTCGCAGCCCTTGTATCCCGGAAATCGGCCCGTGAACAGGCGCTCGAAGTCGTAAAACGCAAGCCACAACTTGTCGAACGAAGTGCCGGGAAAGGTGTCCGAGAACAGCGCCTGCACGGCACTGCGAACCGCAACAGGGTCGCTCACCTGCACGGTATTCGTCACGTCGTAATCGTTACGGCGGTCCTGGGACATGATTTTCTTCTTGTTTTTTGTCAATTCATCATGCGGCTGCATGGACGCTAATGATACCTGCTTAGACGCGTTCGAGTTGAACGAATCTAGCTGGTTATGTCGTGTTGGAGCGGTCGTAAGACCGCGAATAGGCAATGTTGGAGCGGTCGTAAGACCGCGAATAAGCTACGTGGGAGCGGCGTCTCGCCGCGATTGGAATCGGGCCGAGACGGCCCTCCCACAGGACGGCCCTCCCACGACAACCGCTCCTACACGGAGAACTCCGCAACCACCGGCGCGTGATCCGAGGGCCGCTCCCAGCCTCGCGGTTCCTTGTCCACGTAGCTCTTTTCGCAGCGTTGGGTCAGGGCGCCGCTCGCCAGGATCAGGTCGATCCGGAGACCGGCGTTGCGGCGGAAGCCCGCTGCGCGGTAGTCCCACCAGCTGAAGGTTTTTTCCGGTTGCTCGAAGTTGCGGAACACGTCGGTCAGGCCGAGATCGAGCAGCGCATTGAGCGCGGCACGCTCTTTCGGGCTGCAGAGAATTGCGTCGCCCCATTTCTCGGCGTCGTAGACATCCTCGTCAGCGGGAGCGATATTGAAGTCGCCGAGCACGACGACCTCCTCGTGCCGGGCGAGCTCATCCTCGAGAAAGCCGCGCAACGCCGCCAGCCAACCGAGCTTGTAGTCGTATTTCTCGGAGCCCACCTCCGAACCGTTCGGTACGTACAGGTTCACGACTCGAACGCCGTCGATCGTCGTCGCGAGGACGCGGCGCTGCGGGTCCTCGAAGCCGGGAAAATCGGTGACCGGATCAGCGGGCTCGCTCTTGCTGATCACGGCGACGCCATTGTAGGTTTTCTGTCCCGAGGCGATACCCCGGTAGCCGGCTGCGGCAAAGTCTTCGGCCGGGAACATCTCTGTGACCTGCTTGATTTCCTGCAATACGAGAACGTCAGGCTCTTGCGCGTCCAGCCATTCGAGCACCTGCGGCAGCCGCACCTTCAGCGAATTTACGTTCCAGGTCGCGATCTTCATCAGTGCTCGATTCCGGCCAGGCGCAACAGCGCGCCGATTTCCGGTTTTCGGCCGCGGAACGCGACATACGCGTCCATGATGTCACGGCTGCCGCCTATCTCCAGGATCTCGGCACGAAACCGTGTCGCCGTGTCGCGATCGAAGACACCGGCCTCGAGGAACGCTTCGAAGGCGTCCGCCGCAAGCACTTCCGCCCACTTGTAACTGTAGTAACCGGCGGCGTAGCCGCCTGCGAAGATGTGCGAGAAGCTGTGGGCGAAGCGATTGTATTCGGGGTGCTCCAGCAGGGAGACTTCCTCGCGGACCTCCGCAATCAGCTCGGCCAGTCGCGAGCCCTGGATCGGGTCGTACTCGGCGTGCAGACGAAAATCGAACAATGCGAACTCGATCTGCCTCATCATTGCCATCGCTTCGCCCGTATGCCGGGCGGCGTCGAGCTTGTCGAAGACTTCGCGCGGCAGCGGTTCGCCGGTCTCGACGTGCGAGCTGCACCGCTCGAGCACTTCGAAATTCCAGGCGAAGTTCTCCATGAACTGGCTGGGCAGTTCCACGGCATCCCAGGGAACACCGTTGATGCCGGCAATGCTCGGGTAGTCGACGCGTGTCAGCAGGTGATGCAGCATGTGACCGAACTCGTGGAACAACGTCACGAGGTCGTCGTGCGTGATGAGCGACACGCCGTCCTTGTCCGGCGGCGGAAAATTGCAAACGAGGTAGCCTACGGGCAGAACCGATCGGCCATTGAGGTTCTTGCGGGTAATGCACTCGTCGATCCAGGCGCCGCTGCGTTTGCCCGGCCGCGCAAACAGGTCGGTGTAGAAGCCGCCGAGACGCTCCCCGGTTTCGCCGTACAGGGCGTAGTAGCCTATCGTCTCGTGCCACGTGGCTACGTGCGCCTCCTCGGCCAGCTTCACGCCGTACAGTCGTTCGGCCAGGTCGAACAGCCCGCGGATAGCGACCTGTTGCGGAAAGTACTGGCGCAGCTCCTCGTTGGATATCGAATGCTCGTGCTGCTTGTAGCGCTCGAGCCAGTACGCGGTATCCCAGGGACGAATGTCGGCACCTGCCAGGTCGGCGAGTCGTTCGAGCTCGCGCTGGGCGGCGTCGCGAGTGCGCGCGGCGAGTTCTCGCAGGAAGGAGATGACCTCATCGCTGGTCGCCGCCATTTTGGTCGCCAGCGAGTATTCGGCGTAGTTGCGGAAGCCGACGAGCCCGGATGCCTCGTGCCGCAGCGCGAGAATCTTCTCTATCGTTTCGCTGTTGTCCCACTTGCCGTCGTCGGCCTGGTCCGAGCCGCGCGTCGACCATGCGCGATAGAACTGCTGTCGCAGATCCCGATTCGACACGTGGGTCATGACGGCGTCGAACGTCGGGTAGTCGAGCGTCAGCACCCAGCCATCGAGTTCCCGAGTCCGGGCCTCGTCGGCGGCTCGCTGTTTCGCCTGCGATGGCAGTCCGGCAAGCGTCTCCTCGTCCGTGATATGCAGCATCCAGGCATCGGAGCAATCCTGGACGTTGTGTTCGAATCCGGCCTGCAGGGCAGCCAGTTCCTGCATGATGCTCTTGAAACGTGCCTTTTCGGCATCAGGTAGGTCGACTCCCGCGAGATGGAAATCTCGCAGGGCGTGCTCGACGACGCTTCGGCTGGCCGGGCTGGCCTGGTCGCCGAGCCCGTCGTTGACACGGGCAAACGCCTGCTGCAATCGAGCGTTCTGTGATATTTCGGTGCCATACTCGGTCAACAACGGCAACGCATTGTTGTAGGCTTCGCGCCAGTCGCTGGAACCCAGCACGCTTTGCAGGTGACGCACGGGCGACCACACCCGGCTGAGTTCGTGATCCATGGCTTCGACGGGCGCCACAATGTCGTCGAATGCGTCGCCGGACGACCCGTCGAGCAAGGCTTCGAGCTTGCTGCGATTGGCCGCGATGATGGTTTCTATAGCGGGCAGGACGTGGTCGGGCGCTATGTCGTCAAAGCGCGGTAACGAAGAAGTATCAAGTAGTGGGTTCGCCATTGCGAGCGCATGTTAGCACACGGAAAAATCATGAAATCACAATTCGATCTCATCGTCATTGGCGGCGGCAGCGGCGGCCTCGCGCACGCACAACGGGCAGCGGAATACGGTGCGCGCGCCGCGGTCATCGAGTACAAGCCACTCGGCGGCACCTGCGTCAACGTCGGCTGCGTGCCCAAGAAAGTCATGTGGTACACGGCGCAGCAGGCGCACCATTTCGATCACGTTGCCGACTACGGGTTCCGGGCGACCCAGGACGGGCATGACTGGAGCGGGCTCAAGCAGCGGCGCGACGCCTACGTCAAACGACTGAATGGTATCTACGAGAACAACCTCGATAAACGCGGCGTTACCCATATCGACGGCTGGGCCACGGTGGTCGATGCCAACACCGTCGACGTGGAGGGAACGCAGTACACGGCGGAACGGCTCGTCATTGCAACCGGCGGTAAACCGATGGTGCCGGAGATCCCCGGCGCCGAACTCGGCATAACGTCGGATGGCTTCTTCGAGCTCGAGCAACAGCCGGAGCGCGTGCTGGTTGCAGGCAGTGGCTACATCGCCGTCGAACTCGCCGGAGTGTTCTCGAGCCTCGGCAGTGCCACTCAACTGGTCGTTCGAAAGGACAGCGTCCTGCGCAGCTTCGATCACATGCTCAGCGAGGAACTCATGGATGCCATGCGCAAGGATGGCATGGCGCTGGATACTCGCGTCGTGCCGAAGTCCCTGGAGAAGACCGACGACGGGCTCGTTCTGCACGCCGAGGACGGCCGGTCGTTCGGCCCGGTCGACTGCGTGCTCTGGGCGATCGGTCGTGAGCCGAACACCGATGGCCTGGGACTCGAGAACGCGGGCGTCGAGCTGAATGCAGAGGGTTTCGTGCCGGTCGACGACTTCCAGCAGACAAACGTGGAAAACGTCTTTGCCGTGGGCGACGTGACGGGACGCGCGGCGCTGACGCCGGTTGCGATTGCGGCCGGTCGCAGGCTGGCGGATCGCCTCTACAACGACATGGAGGGGCGCCACCTGAGCTACGACACGATCCCGACGGTCATCTTCAGTCACCCGCCCATCGGCACGGTCGGGCTCACTGAGCGGGAAGCACACGCCAGGTTCGGCAGCGACGTCAAGGTTTACACGTCCGGATTTACACCGATGTTTTATGCGCTTGGTGAAAAGAAGCAGCGCTCCGTAATGAAGCTCGTCACGGTCGGCGACGAGGAAAAGGTCGTCGGCTGCCACGTCATCGGCGACGGCGCGGACGAGATGATGCAGGGTTTTGCGGTAGCCGTGAGGATGGGAGCGACGAAGTCCGATTTCGACGACACGGTCGCCATCCACCCGACCAGCGCCGAAGAATTCGTGACTATGCGTTGACCGACATCTGCTTGAGCACCGGCGCCGTATCCGGCCGGATGCCGCGCCAGAGATTGAAGGATTCGGCCGCCTGCTCGACGAGCATGCCCCAACCCATGATGGACTTACCCGCGCCCTGCTCGCGTGCCCAGAGGCTGAACGGCGTGGGCTTCAGGCCATAGGACAGGTCGTAGCAGAACGAAGATCCGGAAATTGCGGCCGCCGGATACGGCGGGTCGTCGCCGTGCAGGCTCGCCGACGTCGCGTTGATCACGAGGTCGTAGGGCTCGCTGACGGGCACCGCGTTGAACGGGCACGCCGAGACCTGTCCGGCCTCCTCGAAATGCTCTGCGAGCGACTGTGCTTTGCCGACGGTGCGGTTGGCGATGCGCAATGCCGCCGGGCTCATCTCCAGCAACGGGCCGACGATGCCGCGTGTCGCACCGCCGGCGCCGAGAATCAGGATGTTCGATCCCTCGACATTGAAGCCGTGATTCACCACGAGGTCACGCAGCAGACCGACCCCATCGGTATTGTCGCCGAAGATCTCGCTTTCCGTGATCGACAGCGTGTTCACCGCGCCCGCGACGCTCGCGCGTTCGCTCATCCGGTCGACGAGTCGGTAGACTTCTCCCTTGTGCGGTACGGTGATATTGAGGCCCTTTCCACCCGTGCGCTGGAACTGGCGAACCGCGGTTTCGAGTTTCTCGGGCGTAACCTGCAGCAGCTCGTACTGCATCTGCTGATCGGTTTGTAGCGCGAACAGGCGATGGATGACGGGAGAACGGCTGTGCGAGACCGGGTAACCCATGACACCATACCTGTCGATCATAGCCAGCGAGCCGCCTGCAACGAGAAGTAGCTGAGGATAGCACTGGCCCCGGCTCGTTTGATACTCAAAAGCGCCTCGAGGATCGCGCTTTTTTCGTCGAGCCAGCCGTTGTCCGCCGCCGCGCGAATCATCGCGTACTCGCCGCTGACCTGGTAAGCGAACGTCGGCACGCCGTAGGTGTCCCTGACGCGACGAATGATGTCGAGGTAGGGCATCGCGGGCTTCACCATTACGATGTCGGCACCTTCGGCGATGTCGAGTCCAACCTCGCGAATCGCCTCGTCGCTGTTCGACGGCGCTACCTGGTAGGTCGATTTGTCCGCCTTGCCGAGGTTGGCAGCAGACCCCACAGCATCGCGGAACGGGCCGTAGTAACACGACGCGTATTTCGCGGCATAGGCAAGTATCGCGGTATTGATGTGCCCGGCGTCCTCCAGCGCGGCGCGAATGGCACCGATGCGCCCGTCCATCATGTCGGACGGCGCCACGATGTCCGCGCCGGCGTCCGCATGCGACCGTGCCTGGCGCACCAGCATGGCCACCGTCTCGTCGTTGAGCACATAGCCGGCGTCGTCGACGATGCCGTCCTGCCCATGTGTCGTGTAAGGATCGAGCGCGATATCGGTCACCACTGCAAGTTCGGGAACCGCATCCTTGATCGCCTTGACCGACGTCTGCACGAGGCCGTCGGGGTTGGCACACTCGTCACCGTCGGGCGTCTTCCGGCCCGGATCGATGACGGGAAACAGGGCGATTGCCGGGATGCCGAGGCCGGACGCCGTGCGCGCATCGTCGACGATCCCCTCCAGGCTCTTGCGCGAAACACCCGGCATCGACGGCACCTCTTCCTGTTTGCCCTTGCCTTCCAGCACGAACATCGGGTAAATCAGGTCATCGGGGGTTAGCCCCGTTTCCGCGACGAGGCGGCGGAGTGCGGCTGTACGCCGATTGCGGCGAAGCCGAGTCTGCGGGAACTGACCGGGGGTCGATGCACTCATATCAAAACGCAATAAAGCCGATATTCTTTGATTTTCCCTGTATTTAGGCGCGGATTCCACGCCTACATCGCAGTTTTGGCAGATTTCGGTAATAAAAAAACCGACGGGCGGGTCATCTCGGATGAGCAACAACTCTGAAGCCACAGCAAGGCGTCAGCGCTTCGACAAGCTGGTAGTCACGTACCATGCCGACATGCACCGCTACGCGGCATGGCTCAGCAGGGACCGGGCGGTGGCCGAAGACGTGGTTCAGGAGGCGTTGCTCAGGGCATGGAAATCGCTCGATGCGCTGCGCGACGAGGCGGCAGCCAAGCAATGGCTGCTGACGATCGTGCGACGGGAGAACGCGAGGTATTTCGAACGGAAACGTCTCGACACCGTCGACATCGACAACCTGAGCGCCGCGCAATCCGCCGAATTGGCGGAGAAGGCCGATCCGAGGGTCGCCGACATGCGTGAAGCCATTTTCCAGCTCGATGACGATTACCGCGAGCCGCTCGTGCTGCAGGCCCTGCTGGGCTACAGCACGTTGGAAATTGCCGAGCTCATGGAGCTCAAGCAGGGCGCCGTGCTCACACGACTGCACCGCGCCAGGCACAAACTGAAAGAACTGATGTAATGAACTGCGAGGAATACAGACAGGCTTTGGCGTCCGATCCATCGTTCGATGGCGGCTGTGACGTGAACGCTTGCAGCGAGTGCGGGGCTTATCGTGAAGAGATGCGCGCGCTCGAGGCAACGATCGTCAATGCGCTGACCATCGACGTGCCGGAGCTCTCTATGCCTGACCTGCCCGAGATCGACGCTTCGAACGTCGTCGCGCTCGGCGACAAGCGCGCGCGCCGCGGCGCGCCCGTGTGGCTGGCGCTGGCGGCCAGTGTCGTCGTCGCCGCCTTCCTCGGCATTCGCCTGGTCGGCACGGATGCAGACTACGACGCGCTCGCGGCGGAGATCGTGGCGCACCTCGATCACGAGCCCTGGGCACTGACCGTCACCGACACGCCCGTCAGCGACGCACGGCTGAATCGTGTCGTGCCCGCGAGCGTTGCACGCATGAATCACAATGCCGGCCTGATCACCTACGCACAAAGTTGCATCATCAACGGCAACACCGTGCCGCACCTGGTCATTCAGGGCGAGACGGGCCCGGTCACGATCCTGCTGTTGCCCGACGAGAAGGTATCGACGGCCGTCGACCTCGAAGGCGACAACATCAACGGCGTATTGCTGCCCGTCGGCGACGGCAGTATTGCGATCATCGGTAATCGCGGCGAGCGTCTCGATGCCATCAGGGAGAATGTAGTGAGTTCGGTGATGTGGGGTACTTGACCCGCATCGGCAATGAAGAAACGCCCGGTCTCGGGCAATGACCCACACCCAGGAGAGTAACGATGTCAGAGAAGAAAATAGCGAAACCAATTGCACTTGCCGTAGGCGCAGCACTCGCAGGTACCTTTGCGATCAGCGGTACGGCCAACGCCGATACGGTGGACAACCCGTTTTCAATGTCGAGCCTGAGCGCAGGCTACATGCTTGCTGCCGGCGAAGGTTCCTGCGGCGGCGACAAGGGCAAAGACAAGCACAAGGACAAAGAGGGCGAGGGCGCCTGCGGTGAAGGCTCCTGCGGTGGCGACAAGGAAGGCGAAGGCGCGTGCGGCGAAGGTTCCTGCGGTGGCGACAAGGAAGGCGAAGGCGCTTGCGGCGAAGGTTCCTGTGGCGGCGACAAGGAAGGCGAAGGCTCCTGCGGCGAAGGCTCTTGCGGAGGTTCCGTCTAGACGACGAGTTTCTGCCAAAGCAACACCAATTAGGCCCGTGCACTCCACGGGCCTTTTTGTAACTATAGGCGCATGCCCGTAAAGCGCTGCAAGTGGTCGGAAGGCGTCAACCTTTCGTATATCGCGTATCACGACGAGGAATGGGGCGTGCCGGTGTTCGACGACCGCACGCAGTTCGAGTTTCTCATTCTCGAAGGCGCACAGGCGGGGCTCAGCTGGTCGACGATACTCAACAAACGCGACGGCTACCGCAAGGCATTCGCCGACTTCGACCCGCAGAAGGTCGCGCGGTTTACGAAGCGGCGCGTCGACAAACTGCTCGAAAATCCGGCTATCGTACGCAATCGACTCAAGGTGCAGTCGGCCGTGACCAATGCGAAAGCATTTCTCGCGGTGCAGGAAGAATTCGGCAGCTTCAGCGATTATGTCTGGGACTTCGTGGACGGCCAGCCGATCCAGAACGCCTTCCGCAAGGACAGCGACGTGCCCGCGACGTCACCCGAGTCGGACGCGCTCAGCAAGGACCTGAAGCAGCGCGGCTTCAAATTCGTCGGTAGCACGATCGTGTACGCACACATGCAGGCGACCGGCATGGTCAACGACCACGTCACCGGGTGTTTCCGCTACCGGGAATGCAAGGCGCTGGCGAGGTAGCCGGTCAGCCGACCATGTAGTCGAGTATCGGGTAACGACCGCTGCGAGCGAGGTCTGCCTCGTGTTCGAAACTGCTGCCGTCGGTCACGGGTTTCTCCGACTGGATGCGAAGCCGCGCCCTGGTCAGCGCCCTCGACGCGTCCCGCATGGACAGCTGGACGAGATCTGTGGTGGCACCGCCACCCGAGAGTGCCACGAAACAGCGCATCTCGAAGTAACGATCGTAGGACTTCTCGTAGAGTCGCAGGAGGCGCTTGCTGTTGACGTCCTTCATCACGTCGATCAAGTGGTCGGCCGAAACGTGACTGGACACGGCCATCATGTAGTGCCGGTGCTCGGCAATCAGTGCATCATTGAAGTCACGCGTCTGGTGGAGCGTGCGGAAAAGGCGCTGGCGCGGCGCGCCCTTGATGCCGCTGCGTCGCAGGTAATGAAACAAGGCGCGCCGGTGCACGAGCTGCACTTCTGCATTGCGGAGTTCCATCAGCTGGGGCAGGTTTTTGCGATGTTCCGCCACGGGCAGCAGCAGGTTGGCGTGCGTCGTCTCCCAGCGACGATACATGCGGTTATCGTCGAGGATCGTGCTGGCGATACGTGACACGCGCGGGTCCGGCGCGTCCGTCGCGGACTGCAGCGCGTACTCGGACTCGTCCATCAGTTTACGATGCGTTGTGGAGCTGAAACGCAACATGATCTCAAACCTGCGTTCTTCTTATTATGTATAGCATATAGCGCGTTACTTGCAATTCAATGACTTTGGCACAAATGTCGCGTGTTACGGGAAAACATCACCAAATTGGGGGTACCACGATGAGCGAGGGATGCGACGCCAGGCCAACGACAACCTAGTTCCCGATCGTAATCAGCGTCAGCCCGGACAGGCCTTGCGGGGTATTGTGCGATATGGCACCGAAGTAGATCGTGTTCGAAACCAGGTCCGACCAGCTTACGGCGACATTCTCGGTCGTCCCCGAATTGACGACTGACGGGCCGTCGGCCGAGAGGTTGCCGCGATCGTCGTCGATCCCGACCGACCATCCGAGCAGCTGGTAGTTGGCGCCCGGGCCGCCGGCAACCTGGTCGGTCTCGTATCCGTGAACGAGCACCGCGTAGAACCCCTCCGGCGGCCGGAAAAAGTCGAAGCGCTCTTCGGCTGTCGGTCCGCCGCTCTCGCCGACCTTGACCCAGTTGATATTGTCGCTGCTGTAATAGATGTACATGTCGAGGTCGTCGTCACCGTCGGTGAGCGCGTCGAACATCGCAAAACGCAGGTACAGCTGGTCGGCGGGTACGCTGATGACGTGCTGCGTGACGCCATTGCCGTTGCGGACCGTAAACGTGCGAATCGGGTCGTTGTCGACGAAGCCGTCGATGACGATCGGCAACGCCAGGCCATGCACCCGCGCTTCGTAGCTGCCGGCATAGCCGAACTCGACCGGAAGATCGAAGCTGCCGCTCTCGCCCAGCGTCGTGATCTCTGCCGGCGCATTGACGGAGACCGGTTGCGCGGCGAGCGTGCTGAAGACGTCGCGATCCTCGCCCTGCCAGGTCAAGGAACCGAAGCGCCACAGGTCGAGCGGGCCGCCCTCGTATCGCATCGTAACGTCGAATGACGCGCTGCCGCCCGCCGGCACCGTAATTGCAGGAGGATTGACGGTGACCAGCATGCCCGACGGCGCCTCGACGGCCGCAGTGAACGAACGGCTCTCGGCGCCCGGGTTGCTGACGGTGCGCGTCACGGTTCGCTCGCTGACGATCGTCGACATCGAGATCGACGGTTGATTCGTGTTACCGGTGTCCAGGCTGGCGCCGCCCGCCTGAAGCGTATCGCAGGTTTCCGACGTCACCGCGGGCAGGCCGACGGCGCAGGCGAAGACGTCGTAGTCATCCGGCGTCATGTCGTAGATGAGACCAGGGTCGATCGCGTCGTTCGGAACGATATGCCCGGCGCCAAAGTCGAACGGGATCGCGGCCGATTCGGCGTCGGCCGCCGTGACGTCGCGACGTGCCGTCGTCATAATGGCCGACTTGATCGCTGCCGGGCTCCAGTCGGGATGCTCTTGCATCAGCAGCGCCGCGACGCCGGAGACGTGCGGTGTCGCCATTGACGTGCCGCTCAGGTAGGCGTAGTTCTCGCCCGACATCGCATTGACGGCGTCAGGCGTGAAGCCGGCGAGGATGTTGATGCCCGGCGCGGTAACGTCCGGCTTGAGGATGTCCGGCACCGGCCCGGCGCCGCGTGAGGAGAACGATCCCATGACGTCGCCGACGTCGGTGCGCGTCAGCAGCAGGTCTTTGTCGAGAGTCACGGTAACGTCGTTGCCGGCGTCGAATTCCGCGAGGATCAGGTTTGCATCTGCCTGCCCCATCATCAGCGCCGGCACGTCGTTCGTGCCGGCATCGCCCCACATGACGATCGGGTCGCCGGCGATGTTATAGACCAGCGCGGCAACGGCGCCGGCACTGGCGGCGTTGGCGACCTTGACGTCGAAGTCGCAGCCGCCGCGCTGAATAAACGCGACCTCTCCGGAGACCTCGTCGGAATTGACGATGGCCTGGCAGGCATCGGACTCGGTACCCGGGCCGTCGGTACTGCCGCTGTCATCGGCGTCGTCAACCAGCACCAGCCTGCCCTCGATCGGGCCCTCGTCTCGCAAAGATGGCGTGAAGTTGGCCTCTCGAACCGCGTACAGTCCGGCAAGCGATGCGGGAGTATCGATCTGCATCGCTTCGACGGAATAGTCTCCGGCGCGGCTCGACGCCGCCGCTGTGACGACCCAGGGGCCGCCGGCCGGCGAACCGATGGTGCCGAGCCCGGGCCCTTCATTGCCCGCGGCGACGACGGACAGAACGCCGGCTTTGGCCGCGGCCATCAGTGCAATATCGTCGGGCGCCGTGATACGGCGCTGCGAGCTGCCTACGGAGTAGTTGATGATGTCGACACCGTCGGCAACGGCGGCGTCAATGGCACTCGCAAGGTCCGAGGTGTTGCAGCTGGCGCGCGAGTCGTTCGGGCGCAGCCAGCAGGCTTTGTATACCGCGACACGGGCCTTCGGCGCGATACCCTCGATGCGGCCGATCGTCGTGCCGAAAATGGAGGCGGTTACCCGGTTGCCGGCTGCCGTCGTGGCCGTGTGTGTGCCGTGACCGTCGACGTCCCTCGGCGAGAAGATCTCACCCGGATCGATGAGGCCTGAATTGGTCGCACCTTCGGAGTACCAGCGCGCGCCGATGACCTTGTTGTTGCAGTCGCTCTCCTCGAACTGGTCGCCGGCCTGGCAGATGCCGTTCCAGTCCTCGGGTTCGTCGAACTCGAGTACGTCGTCCTGGCGGCGGTAGTAGGTGCACAACCAGCGCCCGAGCAAGGTGTTCTCGGCCCAGCTGCTCTGGCACGCGCGTGGTCGGTCCGCTTCGCGCGTATCGCTGAGCGCCGGATGCCCGGGCGCTATGCCGCTGTCGATGAAGCCGATGACGATGCCGTCGCCGTCCAGCCCCGGCGCGACGCGCAGCCCCTCGCCGGGCTCGAACAATCCGAGAAAATCGGCGCTGAAGTTCGTCGCCAGCGGGCGGATCTCGTCCTCCCAGACCTGCAGGACCTCCGGCAGGTTCTGAAGCTTGTCGGCCTGCGAGGGCGTCATGCGCGCGGCGAAACCGTTGAAGCTGTAGCGATAGCTGTACACAGGCCGCACGCCCGGGCCGGCTTTGGCGAGAACGGACTCCTGCTCCGCGACGATCTTGGCTACGTCGCTTTGGGCTGTCGCGCTCAACTTGTCGAAGCGCTGACGGCGTTCACCTTTCGCCGGTTTGGGCGACCGTGCCACCGCGCGTGCGTGCTGTTGCACGGCCGCGGGCGTGCTCAGTTGCACAATGTAGACCTTGCTTTCTGCGGCAGCGTCTGCAGCGCCCAGTTGCACCGGCGCCGCAGATGACAGCTCGCTCAGGTTCGAGTCATTCGCCGCGGCGACGGCTGCGAAGGCAAGCAGCAGAAAAACCGGCAAACGCAGCGGCATCAATCGCCCTCGTCGATGTAGCCGCTCATCTCCTCGGCGGTGAACGTAACACCGAGGCCCAGCGCAATACGATTGACGAAATTGAAATAGCTCGTGATGAGCGTCAGGTCGAGGATGTCCTTGTCGGAGAGACCGACGGCACGCAGCTCGCCGAGATCGCTCTCGGTCATGGCGCCGGGTGCGCTCGTGAGTTTTTCGGCGTGCCGTACGATATTGCTGAGTCGCGGTTCGAGGGTTTCGAGACCGTCTGCGGTCATCAGCATGTGTATCGTGTCCTCGTCGTCGACGTAACGGCGCAGCGATTCCACGTGATGATTGACGCAGTAGTCGCACTCGTTATTCGCAGATACGACCACCGCGACCGCCTCACGTTCCAGGCGACTCAGGCCCGAGCGCCCGAACATCAGGGTCATATACAGGTCGAGATGATTGCCGAGCGCGTCCGGGTTCAGGCTGTGAACCTTGAGAATATTGGAAATCTTGCCACGCTTCTTCTCGAGCTCGGCATAGGTATCGGCGAGCTTGCCCTCGGCTTCTTCGGCCGCTACTTCTTCGATCCACGACATCGCTGGTCGCCCCTGACAACAACGCCGCTAGTGTCGACCGCACACGCGCGGAAGTCAAAGCGGCCGGCGTCCCTGTCAGACCGCGAACAGCCTGTCCGGGTCCCGCAAACTCTTGAACTCTATGGCATTGCCGCTCGGATCGCGCAGGAACATCGTCGCCTGTTCGCCGACCTCGCTGGCGAAGCGGATCTTCGGCTCGATGAGGAACTCGACGCCAGACTGCTGCAGTTTCCGGGATAGCGCGTCCCAGTCCGGGCGATCGAGCACGATGCCGAAGTGCCGCGCCGGAACGTCATCGCTATCGACCGGATTCGTCGCCATCCCCGGGTCGCCCTCGTCGACGAGATGGAGCGTCACCTGGTGGCCGAAAAAATCGAGATCTAACCAGCGTGAGGCTGTCCGACCGGTTCCGCAGCCGAGCACGTCCACGTAGAACCTGTGCGCGGCGTCGATGTCGGTCACGGGGATAGCGAGATGGAACGGTTTCAGGTCCGACTCAGCCATCGGCGCCGAGCCAGTCACGCGGCTTGAGGAAGTCGCGATACAGCGTGTCCTCGGCGGAGTCGGGTTCCGGCTCCCAGCCGTATTCCCAGCGCACCCGCGGCGGCATCGACATCAGTATGGACTCGGTGCGGCCCCCTGATTGCAATCCGAACAACGTACCGCGATCGTAGATCAGGTTGAACTCGACATAACGGCCACGCCGGTACAGCTGGAATTCGCGCTGCCGTTCGCCGAACGGGTGTTTGTATCGTCGCTTCACGATCGGTTTATAGGCGGCAATGAAACTGTCGCCGACGGCTCTGACGAAGTCGAAGCTGGTTTCGAAGCCGCCCTCGTTGACGTCGTCGAAGAACAGTCCGCCGACACCTCGCGTCTCGCCACGGTGCTTCAGGTAGAAGTACTCGTCGCACCATGATTTGTAGCGCGGATACAGATCTTCGCCGAACGGGTCGCAAGCCCGCTTCGCCACCTCGTGCCAGTGCACGACGTCTTCGAGAAACGGATAGTAGGGCGTCAGGTCGAAGCCGCCGCCAAACCACCAGACCGGGTTGTCGTCACCGGCTGTAAAGAAACGGAAGTTCGCGTGTGTCGTCGGCACGTACGGGTTTTGTGGATGAATGACGAGCGACACGCCCGCCGCTTCGAAGCGTGCGCCGGCAAGTTCGGGCCGGTTTTTTGTCGCCGACGGTGGCATCTCGTTACCGAACACGTGGGAATAGCCGACGCCCGCCTGTTCGAACACTTTGCCGTTCGCAAGTACCCGGCTTTCACCGCCACCGCCGCCGGGCCGCTCCCAGGTATCCCGGGCGAACGTCTGTTTGCCGTCGAGCTGCTCCAGCTCCGTGCATATGCGGTTCTGTAGCCCGGTCAGGTAGCGCGTGACGTCGTCGATCCGTTTCATGCCTTATCTGCACGCACGAACGTCAGCCAGCCTTTTTCTTGGCCGCCTTCTTCTTCGCTTTTTTCTTGGTCTTCTTTTTCTTCTTTTTGGCGGTGGTCTTCTTGGCCGAGGTCTTTTTTGCGGACGTCTTTTTCTTGGCGGCTTTCTTCTTGCCGCGGCGGCCCCGCGCCGGCGCGGCTTCGAGCAATTCCTTGCACTCCTCCAGCGTCAGCGACTTGGGCTCACGGTCCTTGGGGACACGGGCGTTCTTGGTCTTGTCGGTTATGTACGGTCCGTAGCGGCCGTTCAGTACCTGGATGCCCTCGTCTTCGAAGTCGAGGATGATGCGGTTTGCATCGGCGATCTTCTTTTCCTCGATGAGCTCGAGCGCGCGCGGCAACTCGATCGTGTACGGATCGTCGTCACCGCGAATCGATACGTACTTGTCGCCGTAGCGGACGTAGGGGCCGAAACGACCGATGCTTGCGGACACCGGCAGGCCGTCGGGGGTCTCGCCGAGCTTGCGCGGCAGCTTGAACAACTCCATCGCGTCGTCCAGCGTGATGTCGTTCATCTTCTGCCCGGGGCGCAGGCCGGCAAATTTCGGTTTCTCTTCGTCGTCCTTGGTGCCGATCTGTACGAACGGACCGTAACGACCCATGCGCACCGTTACGGGCTTACCGGTTTTCGGATCGGTTCCGAGCTCGCGCGCTTGCGCAACCTGCTCGCGGGTTACCGATTCCTCCTTGTCGATGCAGAGCTTCTGGAACGGCCGCCAGAAGTCGTCGAGCAAGGGTACCCAGTCTTTTTCGCCCAGCGAAACGGCATCGAGGTCGTCTTCGAGCCTCGCGGTGAAGTCATAGTCGACGTACTGCGTGAAATGTTCGGTCAGGAAACCGTTGACGATGCGGCCAATGTCGGTCGGGATGAAGCGTTTCGAATCCATCTCGACATATTCGCGGTTCTTGAGCGTTGCGATGATATTGGCGTACGTCGACGGACGGCCAATGCCGTATTCCTCCAGCGCCTTGACCAGGCTGGCCTCGGTAAACCGCGGCGGCGGCTCCGTGAAATGCTGTTCGGCCCGCAGCTCATCGAGCTTGATGACGTCGCCCTCGGCGATCTCGGGCAGCAGCCGATCGCCGTCGTCGTCCTTGGAATCGTCCTTGCCCTCCTGGTAGACAGCCATGAATCCGGGTACGACGAGTATCGAGCCGTTGGCGCGGAAGCGATGACCGTCGTCCTCGGGGCCCGCAGCCAGGTCGATCGCCACGGTATCGAAAACCGCGGGGATCATCTGGCAAGCCATTGTGCGCTTCCAGATGAGCGAGTAGAGCTTGAACTGGTCCTCGTCCAGCGCGCTCTTCAGGGAATCCGGGGTCCTCGCAACGGACGTCGGGCGCACGGCTTCGTGAGCCTCCTGGGCGTTTTTCGCCTTGGTCTTGAACTCGCGCGGCTCTTCGGGAACGTTTTTGGCGCCATAACGATCAGCGATGACTTCCCGAATCTCTTCTACAGCGGATGCAGCGAGAGTGACCGAGTCGGTACGCATATAGGTAATGAGACCGACGTTGCCCTCGCCCGGCAGCTCGATGCCCTCGTAGAGCCGCTGCGCAACGCGCATCGTGCGCTGCGTATTAAATCCGAGTTTGCGCGACGCTTCCTGTTGCAACGTCGACGTCGTGAATGGCGCGGTCGGGTTACGGCGCCGCTGCCGCTTCGTGACCGATACGGCTTTGAGTTCGCCGTTTGCAGCATCGAGGATCGTTTTCTCGACGGCACGCGCAGCGTCCTCGTTTTCGAACGAGAACTGTTCGACCTTGTCGCCCTTGTAGCTTATTAGGCGAGACGCAAACGGCTGCTCGTCCTTGCTGACGTCAGCCTCGATGGACCAGTACTCGCGTGCTTTGAAAGCTTCGATTTCGAGCTCGCGCTCGACGATCATCCTGAGTGCAGGGCTCTGCACCCGGCCTGCCGAGAGCCCGCGCTGCACTTTCTTCCACAGCAGCGGCGACAGGTTGAAGCCGACCAGGTAGTCAAGCGCGCGGCGAGCCTGCTGCGCACCCACAAGATCGCCAGAAATATCGCGCGGATGGTCGATGGCTTCCTGTACGGCGTTCTTCGTGATCTCGTGGAAAACAACCCGGTGCACGGGCTTGCTGTTGAGCGCCTTCTTTTCGCGCAGCAGTTCGGTCAGGTGCCACGAGATAGCTTCGCCCTCACGATCGGGGTCAGTAGCGAGATACAGGGCGTCGGATTTTTTCAGCGCTTTGACGATCGCGTTGACGTGCTTCTGGTTGCGATCGATGATCTGGTACTTCATCGCGTAGCCGCTGTCCGGATCGACTGCGCCTTCCTTCGGCACGAGATCGCGGACATGGCCGTACGAAGCCATGACCTCGAAGTCCTTGCCCAGGTACTTCGATATGGTTTTCGCTTTCGCGGGTGACTCAACGATGACCAGGTTCTTCGACATCAGGGCCTTTTAACACCTATTCAGAAACAACAAACCGCGGTTCAAGCCGCGGTTGGTACATGCTTGGCCCCGAACTGTCAAGTTGGCGGGCCAAGGTTGGCCTAGTGGATCGAGCCGGCGTCCTCGTCGAAAACGAGGTCCTCCATGCGCGCGTAAGCGAGTTCCTGGCCGGGCTGGCTGAACAGCACCATGAGCACGACCCACTTGATTTGCTCGACGTCGATGTCCGAAGAGTCGAGCGCCAGCAGGCGATCGATGAGGATCTCCCGCTGCGGCGGCGACAGGATCCCGATCTGCTCGAGATAGACGATGTAGCCGCGGCATGAGACGTCCAGCCGCTGCTGTTCGGCGTCGTTGTAGATACGGGTGCCGTGCGCGGTCTGTCGCGCGATCGCGAAGTTCTGCTGCTCGGCCGTCAGGCCGTCTAGCCAGTCGAGCGCCCGGTCGATTTCGGGGTCGCCGAAACCGGCGCGGGACAATTCGGCGCGGAGCTCGTTCTGGTCGGGTTCGGGATCTTCATCGGCGTCGACGTAGGTTTCAAACAGGTACATCAGGACGTCGAGAACGTTTTCTTTCATGCCTGGAGCGGCTCCCTATGCAATGTCGTTTGACAAAATACTCAGGCCAGCAGTGTGTATCGGCCACCGGACAGCGCTTCGACCTTTCCGTCCAGCTCCAGGATCAGGAGCATGGAGGAAACCTGGTCGATCGTCAATCCGGATTGCTCGGCAAGCGTTTCGACGCTCAGCGGGTCGTGAGCGATGATTTCGAGCAGTCGAACGTACTCGGCATCGTACGTGACCTCGCGCTCCTCTCTCGCCGCGGGTGCTTCGGCCGACTGCAACAGGTGGCCGGCCAGTGGTGCCAGCTCGGCGAGTATGTCGTCGGCGGTTTCGACGAGCTTGGCTCCCGACCGTATCAGCTGGTGACAGCCGCGGACGAGCGGATTGTGGATAGAGCCGGGCAACGCAAACACCTCTCTGCCCTGTTCGCCGGCCAGCCTTGCCGTGATCAACGAGCCGCTGCGGCGCGCTGCCTCGACGACGAGCGTACCGAGACTCGATCCGCTGATCAGGCGATTGCGGCGCGGAAAATGCCACGCTTGCGGTTGGGTACCCGGCGGAAACTCGCTCACCAGGGCGCCACGCCCTGCAATCTCATGAGCGAGATCGCGATTGGCGGCGGGATAAACACGATCGATACCGGTACCCAGGAACGCGACCGTTGCCGCCCCCGCGTCCAGGGCGCCCCGATGCGCAGCCGTGTCGATGCCCCGGGCGAGGCCGCTGACGATCGTGAACCCTGTCTTGCCGAGATGGTATGCGAAGTCGTGCGCGTTGCGCAGGCCGCCCCGTGTCGGATTGCGGCTGCCGACCATCGCGATACACGGCATGTGCAGGGCGTCGACGTCACCCAGTACGTGCAGCAGCTCCGGGGGATCGGGAATCCGCGAGAGCAACTCGGGAAAGTCGTCGTCGCCCGGTCGAATCGTGTGGTGACGCTCATTCACGCGCGCCATCATACCTGCAAAAAAAACGGCGCCTGAAGCGCCGTTTTCTTCGTGTTTCGCCGTTTTTTCTCAGATCGGGTTGCGCACCGCATCCAGCACGTGAATGGCCTGGGTCGCTTCCATGACCAGCGCATAGCTGATGCGATCGTAAACCTTGAATACCATGATGGTACCGGCTTCCTCGTCCGGCAGCGTTACCCTGCCGCCGGCGACGACATCATCGACCGTCTCGCCCGACTGGAATACCGTCAGCACGTCACCGACGGCGAGGCCGTTGCCGGTGCCGCGATTGAGGACGACGACCTGGTACTGGCCAATCTGCGTGACGCCGTCGACGACGGCGATGATGCGGCCATCTATGGTGGACGACGGCCTGCCGGGGAAGAAATTGAGCGGCAGGTCGACCGTGGCAGGGATCAGGCGGTCGCCGCGATACAGTTCGCGATTCGTGTCCGTCAGCCAGACGGTGGCCGGGTCGCCGGCACGCCGCAACGTGCCTTCGCCAACGAAGTTGCCCTGGTATCCCAGCACCTTGCCGTCGTCGGGGTCGACCAGCTTGTCGCCGATGCTGACGACATTGAACTGCTCGCCGGGCGTGTTGCTCCCGAGTCCGCGCACGTAAACCTGGTTGCCAGCCGCTGCAATGAGATGCTCGCCGCGCGTGTCGACGATATACGGCAGCGCGTCGGCGGTGGTCTTGTCAAGCACGAGGCCGTGGCTCAGGAACGCCGCAATGACGTCATAAGGAATCGTATCGATGGCTTCGTCGAGGGGCGTTATGCGCGCCTGCGGCGAAAGCCGGTAGGTCGAAGCACGCACATTGGTAATGCGCGGCATGCCGTCGATGTATACGAGGCCGAGCACGTCTCCCGGGTAAATAAGGTGCGGATTCTCGACCTGCGGGTTCACGTACCAGATCTCGGGCCAGAACCACGGGTCCTTCAGAAACGTGGCCGCAATGTCCCACAGCGTGTCGCCGACCTGGACCACGTACTCGTCAGGGTGGCCCTCGGCGAGCGGCACGGGTTCGTTGATTCTCTCCAGGCGAGGCTGGCTCGTCTGCGCGGGCGGACGCGTCGCCGAGGTTCGCGCGGAACCGGCGTCCGGTCGCTGGGTCTGAGCTACGGGGACGGATGTCGCCGATGGTTCGTCGCCCGAGAACGGGTTCAGGGAGCATCCGGCCAGCGTGGCAGCGAGTGCAACGGCCGTCAGTCGAAGACCTGTATGAATGCGGTTCTGAAGGAGAAACATGGGTTGCGGGTGCTCCATTCGAGTGAGTTCGGGCGTACGCGTTTCCGGCGTTGGTATAATATGTCGGTCCGGCGCCGCGCAGGCTGCTAATTACGTCACATTTCCGGCCCTGGAACGCACTTACAGGGCATAATTTCTGGCGGCATTGTCTGACATCTTATTCAATAAAGTCAATAATTTAGGTGATCTAGGTAGGAATCCACGCGAATAAGCCATGGATTCAAACGTATTTGATTATGGCAAAACTCGAGATTTTGGAATTCCCGGACCCGAGGCTCCGGACGAAAGCACAACCCGTCGACGTCGTGGACGACGCGCTGCGCGCGCTCGTGGATGACATGTTCGAGACCATGTATGCCGCGCCGGGCATCGGTCTCGCAGCGACACAGGTCGACGTTCACAAGCGGCTGCTCGTCGTGGACGTGTCGCCCGACAAGACCGAGCCGTACGCGCTGATCAATCCCCGGATCGTCGAAATGGACGGCGAGGCGGTGACCGAGGAAGGCTGCCTGTCGGTGCCCGGCTACTACGAGGAAGTCACACGGGCAGAGCACATTCGCGTTCGCTTCCTGAATCGCGAGGGCGAGGAGACCGAGATGGAGGCCGAGGGCCTGCTCGCGGTCTGCATACAACACGAGATAGACCATCTCGACGGCAAGCTGTTCGTGGACTACCTGTCCGAGGCAAAGCGGCAACGAATTCGCAAGCGTTTGCAGAAGGACCGGCGCCACCAGGCGGCCGTCGTTGCCTGATCCGCGGATCGTCTTCGCCGGCACACCGGAGTTCGCGTTGGCCTCGCTCGAGGCGCTGGTCGCTGCCGGTCTGTCGCCGGTCGCGGTACTCACCCAGCCCGATCGACCGGCCGGTCGCGGCAAGAAGCTGACGGCCAGCCCGGTCAAACGATTCGCCCTCGAGCAGGGCATCGACGTCATGCAGCCGAAGACCCTGCGGGACGACGCCATCGTCGGATCGCTCGCGGCGTTGTCCCCGGACGTCATGATCGTTGCCGCCTACGGGCTGATCCTGCCGCAAGCCGTGCTCGACGTGCCGCGACAGGGCTGCCTTAACGTCCACGCTTCATTGCTGCCGCGGTGGCGCGGTGCCGCGCCGATCCAGGCTGCGATTCTCGAAGGCGACGTCGAAACGGGCATCAGCCTGATGGCGATGACGGCCGGGCTGGATTGCGGCCCGGTGTTCGTAACAGCGGCGGTCGACATCGGCGAACGACAGACCGCGGGCGAACTTCACGACGTTCTGGCAAAGCTCGGCGGCAAAACGCTGGTCGCGAACCTCGGCAAGATCCTCGATGGACACATCGAGGCCGTCGAGCAGGACGACAGCAAGGCAACTTACGCGGGCAAGATAGCGAAACACGACGCCAAACTCGACTGGCATCGCTCGGGCGAGGAACTCGCCCGTCGTGTTCGCGCCTACAACCCGGTCCCCGGCGCCTGGTTCGACGCGGGTGACCAGCGCATAAAATGCTGGCAGGCAGAAAGCGGCGCCAGTATCGACGCGCCGCCGGGCACCGTCGTCGGCAGCAGTGACGACGGCGTCGTGGTTGCTTGCGGCAGCGGCACCTTGCGCATGGAGTCGTTGCAGCGCCCCGGCAAGCGACCGGTCACGGCGCGGGAATTTGCGGCGCAGCTCGACCTGACCGGCAGCTGCCTGCTCTGAGCCAATAGAATGGCGGGCGGAGAAAGCAGCGTCAGAGTGCGTGCCGCCGCGGCACGAGTTGTCGACGCGGTGCGGTCGTCGGGTCGCTCGCTCGACGCGGCGCTTGCCGATGTCGAAGCATCGGTTGGCGCGGACGATCGACCGTTACTCAGACTGCTTTGCTATGGAACGTTGCGGCATCACTGGCGCTTGCAGGGCTGGGCCAATCGCTTGCTGTCACGACCGCTTCGCAAGCGCGACCGCTTAGTGCACTCGCTGCTGCTCACGGGCCTCTATCAGCTGAGCAATACCCGCGTCCCCGATCATGCTGCCGTCTCGCAGACCGTCGAGGCAACGCGCGCACTCGGTTTTCCAAAGCTCGCGGGTCTCGTCAATGCGTGCCTGCGGCGTTTTCGCCGCGAGGATATGGCGTCGTCGCCGCCGGATTCGGACGAGGCCCGGGTCGACCATCCGCAGTGGCTCATCGACGCTATTTCGCACGACTGGCCCGACCGGGCCGAGGACATACTTCGTGCGAACAACGAACGCGCCCCGATGTGGTTGCGTGTCAATGAGGCGCGCGGAACGGCGACTGCCTACCTCGAGCGACTGCGGAAGTCCGGCATGGAGGCCGCAGCGATTCCCGGCATCGAATCCGCGTTACGCCTGGCAGAGCCCTGCGCCGTCGGCCGACTGCCGGGATTCGATGCCGGCGACGTTTCGGTGCAGGATGCCGCAGCGCAGATCCCGGCCCCGTGGCTGCTCGAGGGACGGCAGGGCCGCATCCTCGACGCGTGTGCGGCTCCGGGCGGCAAGAGCGCGCACTTGAAGGAGATCGGCGGCGCGTCGATCGCGCTGACGAGCCTGGATATCGATCCGAAACGCCTGCACGGTGTCCACGAGAATCTGCAGAGACTCGGCCTGGATGCGACGGTCTTGCAGGGCGATGCATCAAAACCGGAGAGCTGGTGGGACGGCCAGCCGTTCGACGCGATTCTGCTCGACGCGCCGTGTTCCGCCAGCGGCGTCATCCGGCGCCACCCCGACATCAAGCTCCTGCGGCGTGCTTCGGACGTCGACCGGTTGCAGGCCGTGCAGCTGTCTTTGCTACAGGCGCTCTGGCCGCTGCTGGCGCCCGGTGGCCGCCTGCTGTACGTCACGTGCTCGGTGCTCGCGGCGGAGAACGACACGGTCGTCGGCCGGTTCCTCGATGGCATGCCGGACGCCGGGGAGATCGATGTGTTGCCAAATAACAACGTTAGCGATGTAATGCTCCGCAAGACACGCGGATTCCAGGTCCTGCCGGGCACGGCCGGGCTCGACGGGTTTTTCTACGCGTGTCTCGAAAAGGTCGACTAGATACAGAATGCTGAAAGGCCGCAGGCAAACAGGAGCAGGAAACGTCGTCCGCGTGTGCTGGATTTTGTTCGCGCTCGGCCTGGGTTCGGCGTCGATGGCGCAGGACGAGATCGAACGCGAGGGTTACTTCGAAGTTCGTTCAGCGTCGACCGAGCTACTCGATGGCGTACACGTGCTCGACGCGCGGCTGCAGCTGGTCTTGTCCAGCGAAGCGCTGGCGGCGCTCAACAGTGGCGTGCCCCTGACGATCGAGTTGCAGATACAGCTCATTCGCGAAAGACGCCTGTACCTGGACTCGCTGGATGCGGAACTGGAGGTTCGCTACGTACTCGAGTACCGGCCGTTGAGCCAGCGCTACATCGTTCGAAACGTCAACAGTGGCGACCAGGACTCTTTCGCCACGCTTTACTCGGCGCTGAACAACCTCGGGCGTATTCAGCGGCTGCCCGTGATCGACGACGCGCTGTTGGTACCCGATCGGCCGTACCGTGTGCGATTGCGTGCAATGCTGCAGACGCAACAGTATCCCGCGCCGCTGAGAATGCTGTTTTTCTGGCGCAGCCAGTGGCAATTGCAGAGTGAATGGTTCGAATGGTCCCTAGAGCGCTGAAACGAGCCTTCTACGCGTTATTCACCGCGACCGGCGTTGGCCTGTCCGTGGTCGCGCTGTTCCTGCTGTCCCGGACCGCGCAGAACTCCGCTGAATTCGGGCGCCTGCACGACATTATCATCCTGATCAACATTGCCGGTGCGTTCGTCTTGCTGCTGCTCTTCATCGGCAACGTTACGAAGCTCGTCAAGGATTACCGCCGCAACGTGCCGGGCTCGAAGCTCAAGGCGCGCATCGTATCGATGTTCGTTTTCCTGGCGTTGGCGCCATTGATCATCGTCTTCTATTTCTCGACGCAGTTCATCAACAAGGGCATCGATACCTGGTTCAACGTCGATGTCGAGGAAGGTCTCGACAACGCATTGTCATTGAGTCGTGCGTCACTGGAGATGCAGAAGCGCCAGCACCTGTATTCGACGCAACAGGTTGCGCAGCGACTGGCCCAGGTCAACGACCGCCAGGTCGTGTTCGAGCTCAGCATGCTGCGGCGGGAGAGCGGCGCCCGCGAGATGACGCTGTACGGCAGCAACAACACGATACTCGCAACCAGTTCGGACAGCGCCTCCGCAGCTCTGCCGAGCCCGCTCACCGATGAAGTCATACTGACGATGCAGCAGAACCGTCCGTTCGTGAGTCTGGAGTCGAACGAGAACGGCACCTACGAGATACGAACGGCCGTCGCCTTCCGCCATACCGGACGGACGCAGCCGATTCGTGTCGTGCAGGCGCACTTCCCGATGACCGAGCGCCTCAGCCGCATGGCGAACAGCGTCGAGACCTCGTACCAGGAGTACCAGCAGCTCCTGTTTCTGCGGGAGCCGCTGAAAAGCAATTTCACGCTGACGCTCACTGTTGTGCTGATGCTGAGTCTGCTGGCCGCGATTTACGGTGCGTTCGTGTTGTCGCGGCGACTCGTCGCGCCAATACAGGACCTCGTCGCAGGCACCCGCGCGGTCGCCAAGGGGGACTTCGACACGCGCCTGCCCGCGCCGACGCGCGACGAAATCGGATTCCTGATCAATTCCTTCAACGACATGACCCAGAGACTTGCCAGTGCGCGGCGTGAAGCCAGCCTGAGCCAGGCGCTCGTCGAGGCCGAGCGCACCAACCTGCAGGTCATACTGGCACGATTGTCGACGGGTGTTCTCGCGCTCGAGTCGGACCTGCGCATACGCAACGCAAACCAGGCGTCGAGCGGAATTCTCGGCGTCGACCTCGCCAACTTCTCGGGCGAGAAGCTGACCGATATCGCGAAAGGCAAACCGTTGCTCGAGCAGTTCGTCGACGTTGCCTGTGTTCACCTCAATGCCGGCGATACCGAGTGGCGCGAGCAGATCGTGCTTCGCGGCGAGGTTGGCCGCCGCATCCTCACCTGTGCCTGCACGACCTTACCCGGCGACGACGACAGCCCCGCCGGCTACGTGATCGTATTCGATGACATCACGGCGCTGTTGCAGGCGCAGCGCGACGCGGCGTGGGGCGAGGTGGCACGGCGTCTTGCGCACGAGATCAAGAACCCGCTGACGCCGATACAACTCTCCGCGGAGCGAATGCGGCGCAAGTACCTGGGCGTCATGGACGAGGAGGACGCGCAGGTCCTGGATCGCGCGACCCATACGATCGTGCAGCAGGTCGAGGCGATGAAGGAGATGGTCAATGCCTTCAGCGATTACGCGCGCGCACCGGACATGGAGATCGGCGAGTTCAACATGGACAAGCTCGTGCACGAGGTCGTCGACCTGTACCGCGCGCAGGAAAGCCAGGTGAAGATCGTGCTGACGTCCGATCCGTCGATGCCGATGCTCGACGCGGACATCGGCCGCGTGCGACAGATCCTCCACAACCTCGTTCGAAACTCGATAGAGGCACTCGAGAACAGCGACGACGCGCAAATCGACGTGCACGTCAGCGTCGCCGAAATCAACGGTATCGACATGATGCAGATTCGTGTGGAAGACAACGGGCCGGGATTCAAGCCTGGTACGGTCAGCCAGGTGTTCGATCCGTACGTCACGACGAAGCCGAAAGGCACAGGCCTGGGCCTCGCGATCGTCAAGAAGCTCGTCGAAGAACACGTTGGCACGATCAGGGCCGAGAACAGGAAACAGGGTGGAGCATTGGTAAGCGTTCGCTTGCCGCTGGACGAGGTGGCACGTGAGGCGATGATTGCAAGGGCGCCAGGAAGGGCGGAAAAAAGGAGAGAACTGGCATGAGTCAGGTTCTGGTCGTAGACGACGAAGCGGATATCCGTGCACTGATCTCGGACATCCTGAGTGACGAGGGTTACGGTGTAACGGCGGCGGCGAATGCCGAGGAGGCACGCGAGGCGCGGGCAGACAACCGTTACGACCTCGTGTTGCTGGACATATGGATGCCCGACACGGACGGCATTACGCTCTTGCGGGAATGGTCTGACGGGGGCGATCTCAATTGTCCTGTCGTCATCATGTCAGGACACGGCACGGTCGATACGGCGGTAGAGGCAACGCGTCTCGGTGCATTCGACTTCGTCGAGAAACCGCTGTCGCTCGCAAAGCTCCTGCGCACGGTTGAAGCGGCGCTCGACGCCGGCGGTTCGACCTCGGGCAAGCCGCGCGGTTTGCTGCCATCGGTTATGACACCCGTCGGCCGGAGCGCGCTGATGAAGTCGCTGCGCGACAAAGTACAGCAGTACGCGCGACACGATTCGCCGGTCCTCGTGAGCGGCGAGCCGGGCACCGGACGCGGCGCGTTCGCGCGCTACCTGCACGCGCTCGGCAGCCATGCTGACGAGCCATTGATCAGCCTCACAGCCGCTTCGCTGACCGCGAGCAACTTCGAGGAAAAGCTGCTCGGCTCGGAACACGAGGGCGAGATCATCCCGGGGGCCTTTGAGCGCGCCGAGGAGGGTACGCTGATCATCGACGAGCTCGCAGACCTCGTGCCCGCGGCGCAGAAGCTGTTGCTCGGGGTACTCGAGGACGGACGATTCACGCGCGTCGGCGGCACCGAAACGGTCAGGCTGCGCGCGCGCGTCCTGGCGACCGTGCGCGCCGATTTCGAGGCGCAGATGGACAAGGAGCTGTTGCGAAGGGACCTCGTCGCCCACCTCGGTGTCCTCAGCCTGCGCGTACCGCCATTGCGCGAGTACGCCGAAGACGTACCGGAGCTGCTGACCTACTACGTCGACAAACTCGTCGAAGCGGAAGGTCTCGAGTTCCGGCGATTCAGCGTTGCCGCGCAGAACCGGCTGCGCAACTACCCGTGGCCCGACAACGTTCGCGAACTGAAGAACCTCGTGCGCCGGCTGTTGCTGACCGGCAAGGGTGAAGACATTGCGCTCGACGAGGTCGAATCGGAAATCTCCTCGGCAACGCCCGTTGACGAGCCGCTGGTGAAGCAGGACCTGCTGGCGCTGCCGCTGCGGGAAGCGCGTGAGCAGTTCGAGCGCGCCTACCTGCAGCAGCAGCTCGTATTGTGCGACGGCAAGGTCGGCAAGCTCGCCAAGCGCGTGGGCATGGAGCGCACACACCTGTATCGCAAGCTGCGATCGCTGGGTGTGGATTTCAAGTCGGTGGGTTCCGACGATTGAGCTTGTGGGAGGGCTGTCTTCGTATGTGGGAGGGCCGTCTTCGCATGTGGGAGGGCCGTCTCGGCCCGATCGCGGCGAGACGCCGCTCCCACGAGACGCCGCCGCCACAAGAACTACAAGGGTGATCGATCCCGCGGCCGTTCCGCTGGAATGATCTTTCCATCGGAAAGAAACACAAGCCCCGGCTTGCCGAAGTCCTCGATGCTCAGCGAGCGAATCAAGCGCAGGGCGCGGCCGGTCGCGTCGATGGACGGCCCGGCGGGCCGGATCTGCTCCGTCGAAACGATGTCGCCGGTAATGAATCGACCTTCACCGTCCAGCGTCACCCGCAGGATCGGCGCGACGCCCTTGATGCCGGCGACGCTGATGCCGTAATAGGTCGCGAAGTTACCAAGGCTGTAGGCGATCAGCCTGTCCTGGTAGCGTTCCATTGCACGAACTACGTGCGGCCCGTGGCCAATCACGAGGTCGGCGCCGGCATCGACGACCATGCGCGCAAACTTCACGACGTCACCGCGCGGTTCGCCGTAATACTCTTCTTCGGCAAACGGCAGGTTCGTGACGTCCCGGCCCTCGGCACCGCCGTGGAACGACACGACGACGATGTCGTGGCTGTCGGCAAACTCGCGGACCGTGCGGCGCGCCAGGTCGTAGTCGAGCAGCATGTTGGAGTTCTTGGTAACGGCATACGCGAGCACGGCGACCGTCAGGCCCCCGGATTCGAAGCTCGCGAAGTCGCCCTCGCGTCCCGAGTGGTGAATACCTACGTCAGTGAGGGCCTGCATCGTCGAGTCGCGGCCCTCTTCGCCGAAATCGCGGGCGTGATTGTTGGCGAGGCTCATGACGTCGAAACCCGCCGCCTTCAGGTACGCGGCGTACCGGGTCGGTGAGCGAAACAGGTAGCAAGCGTTCGGGTTGCTGCATTGCTTGCCCGGCTCACCGCCGTCGACGAGTACGCCCTCGAGGTTTCCGAACGTTACGTCGGCAGCCGACAGCGCGTCGGTGACGTCGGCGAGGAAACCCACGCCGTCGTCATCGGGGAGGTGATTCTCCGGATAGTCGGTACCGAGCATCATGTCGCCGACGGCAGCGATGTTGATGCGGTACGAGCGCTTGTCCGGCTCGGGTTCCGGTTCAGGTTCGGCCTCGGGCGGCGGTGCTGCGGGCTCGACCGGTTCGGGTGCGGGAGGCGGCTGTTGCACCTCGGGCGCGGCGCAGGCGCCGAGCAGCAAAGCTGCAAACAGCGTTAGCTTGAGCCTGTAATCAGTCACCCAGCCGGATTCGCAACACGTCGATCTGCGCGGCGCGCAGGCGGCTGCGCAGCAGGTTGAGCTCGTCGAGGTCGTCGGTCGGGCCGATGCGGACGCGATGATAGGTTTTGTCGTCGATCGTCACGCGCTGGATTTGCGATTCGATGCCCTGCATCGCGAGCTGTGCCCGGCGACGGTCGGCGTCCTCCAGCTGTGTGAACGACCCGGCTTGCAGGACGTAGACGCCAGGTTCCTCGACGGCGCGCGGCTCGTAGTCCCTTGCGACTTCCGGCTCCTCCTCGGGAATGACGACTTCGAAGTTCGGCAGCATCTCGTAGAAATCGAAGCGGCTTTTCCTGCGCTCGGGCAGCGGCTCGTCGGCCGCCGCAAGCTCGCCGTTGTCGTCCAGCGCGTCGCCGAGACTCGCGGGTTCACGGGCGCTCTGCTGCGCCGGCTCGGGCGGGGCCGCATCCTGCATGTACACGGCGAATGCGACGGACAGGCCGATGCCGAGCCCGAACAGCATCCATACCCAGCCGGGATATTCCTGTTTCCTTGTCGTCTTGCGCTTTGCACGGCGCTTCTTGCGTTGGGCCATTACATCGACTCCGGCGCTGACACGCCGATGATCTCCAGGCCATTGGCGCGCTACGTCATCGCCAATGGCCTGGGGATCATCGGTGTGTCAGCGCCGGAGTCGATGTAATGGCCCAACGCAAGAAGCGCCGCGCAAAGCGCAAGACGACAAGGAAACAGGAATATCCCGGCTGGGTATGGATGCTGTTCGGGCTCGGCATCGGCCTGTCCGTCGC